>Ga0182030_10005320_pt1 | contig 27361 bp, 21 predicted proteins | sample 812S3MmetaG_FD_121299 | JGI IMG/M metagenome (GOLD analysis project Ga0182030, IMG submission 121299) | Permafrost microbial communities from Stordalen Mire, Sweden - 812S3M metaG (Illumina Assembly) | ecosystem: Environmental > Terrestrial > Soil > Wetlands > Permafrost | place: Sweden... | reverse complement strand
GTCCAACTTCAGCAAGCTGCAAATCGCCTGGAGGTTCAACACGGCGAACCTCGGCCCCACGCCGGAATTCAATTTCGAAGCGACGCCGCTGATGGTCGGCGGCGTGATCTATACGGTCGCGGGATCGCGCCGCGACGTAGTGGCGCTCTCCGCCGCCACGGGTGAAATGTTGTGGATGCACACGGAAAACGAGGGCCCGCGTGGAGCCGCCGCTCCGCGCAGACTTTCCGGACGGGGCCTGGCGTATTGGTCGAACGGTAACGAGCAGCGCATCCTTTATGTGACGCCCGGTTACCGTTTGGTCGCGCTCGAAGCGAAAACGGGCCAGATGATTCCGTCGTTCGGGAAAGCCGGCGTCGTGGATCTCAAACAGGATGACGATCAGGAAATGGATCTCATCACCGGCGAGGTGGGACTGCACTCGGCGCCCACGGTGGCGGGCGACACGGTCATCGTCGGCGCGGCTCACCTGGCCGGCGGAGCTCCGAAGAGCAAGAAGAACGTGAAGGGCTACGTGCGCGGCTTCGATGTGAAGTCCGGCAAGCGTTTGTGGATTTTCCATACGATTCCAAGGCCCGGCGAATTCGGTTACAACACGTGGGAAAACGATTCCGCCGAATATACGGGCAACACCGGCGTGTGGGCGCAAATCAGCGTCGACGAAGAATTAGGATTGGTCTACTTGCCCGTCGAACTCCCCACGGGCGATTACTTCGGAGGCCACCGTCCGGGCAATGGATTGTTCGGCGAGAGCATCGTGGCCGTCGATCTAAAGACTGGCCAGCGCAAGTGGCATTATCAATTGGTGCATCACGGCATTTGGGATTGGGATATTCCGTGCGCGCCGATGCTGGTGGATTTCACGTTCGACGGACGCGTGGTGAAAGCGGTGGCGCAGCCCACCAAGCAATCGATCCTCTATGTGTTCGATCGCGCGACGGGGCAGCCCATTTGGCCGATCGAAGAAAAGCCCGTTCCCCTCGGCGATGTGCCGGGAGAAAAATATTCGCGTACGCAGCCGATCCCGGCGAAGCCCCCTGCCTATGGACGCAACTTCACCTCCGTGAATGAATTAATCGATTTCACGCCGGAGCTTCGCGCGCAGGCCGAAAAGCTTGCGGCTCGTTTCAAGATGGGGCCGCTGTTTACGCCGCCGGTTCTGAGCAAGCCGGAGGGTCCTTTGGGCACGCTGGTCGGCGGATGCTGCCAGGGCGGCACCGGTTGGCCCGGCGGATCGTACGATCCAGCAACGCACATGTTGTACGTTCCTGTGTGGGAAGCCGTGAACCCGCTCGGCATTATCACGCCGAAGACCGGCACTACCGATATGGCCTACATTTCCGGCATCGCGAGCGATGCGAGTGGCGAATCCTTACGTCCGCAGCTCACGGTGCAGGGCTTGCCACTGTTCAAACCTCCCTACGGAGAAATCGTCGCCATCAATTTAGATAAAGGCGACATTGCGTGGCGCGTGGCCCACGGCGAAACTCCCGACGACATCCGCAACAATCCCGCGCTGAAGGGGATTACGATTCCGCGCACGGGTCGCGGAGGACTCTTCGGAGTTCTCACGACGGGTTCGCTGGTGATCGCGGGTGAACGCGGAACGTACACCGATGAACAAGGCCGCAAGGCGGCCCGGCTCCGCGCGTACGATAAAGCGACGGGAAAAGAAGTCGGCGCGGCTTTCATGCCAACGGGCCAAACCGGATCGCCGATGACTTATATGCTGGACGGCAAGCAGTACATCGTGATTGCGATCGGCGGACCGGACTTCCCCGGCGAACTCGTGGCGTACAAGCTGCCGAATTAATGCAGTATCAGTTTCTGTGCGCGTAGATTGCCGATCTCGCCGACATAGAGCGTGTTTTCGTTGCGGCAATCGATGGCGTTCACGGTGCCGAATTCCTTGGGCAGTTTGCCGGCGCGGCCGAACTTGCCGATGACGGTTCCGTCCAGCCGCATCTTGTAGATTTCGCCATCGCGATCGATATCATCCGGCGGATTGGAATTGGAGACGTACAGCACAGGGTTCGCCCCTTTCGTCATGCACAGCGCCTGCGGATTTCCCAGATTGGCGAAGGCCGTTTTGAAGTTTCCGTTATTGTCGAAAACTTGGACGCGTTTGTTTCCGCCGTCGGCCACATAGACGTTTCCTTGCGCGTCCACCGCAATACTGCGGACGTTGACGAACTCCCCGGGCGCGCTTCCTTTCTTGCCCCAGGACTTGATAAATTTGCCGTCCTTATCGAACTTCGCAACGCGCGAGTTCCCCAGCCCATCGGCCACGAAGATGTTCCCCGCCGCGTCCCACGCGACGTCCGTAGGCCGGTCGAATAAATCCGTCGGTTGGCCCGCGCCATCTCCAGTGGCAGGCGGCCGAGCGGGAATCGGTACAGACTCGGCTTTCCTTCCGAGGAGCATCGCTACGCGTCCTTGCGGATCGAATTTCATCACCATGTTGGTCATCTGATCCACCACCCAGAGGTTGTCGTTGGGATCGACACGGACCTGCGCCGCGAACATCATGCCGTAGGAATTCTTTCCGATTTCACGTACATATGTTCCGTTGCGGTCGAACTCGAACAGTCGCGATCCTCCGTGCGCGAAGGGCCGCGCGCTGCCGATGGTGACCGTGGGATGGCCGGTGCGCGTATAGACGAAAATATCGCCGCGCGAATTCGTCGCGACTCCGCCCACTTCGCCGAGATAAATTCCAGCGGGAAGTTTGAGCGCGTCGGGCACGGAATCGAAGCGGATGGCGGGCGCGTCTTGTTGGGCGTTTACAAGAACTCCCGCAAATGTTCCAGCCAGCAAAGCGGCAATGGCGAGTGAATGTCTCATGGGGTTTCTCCTTGCGATGGCTTACCGCGCGCTGGCCTGGGTTGCGGCGGTGGGCCGCAGCATCAGTTTCTGCACCCGCCAGGATTCGATTTCGCCCGTGATGATCTCGTTCGGATTGCGGCAATCCATCATATGAACCACCTGGAATCCGGGCGCCAGCTTGCCGGCGTGCCCAAACTTGCCGAGCACCGTGCCGTCCAGTTCCGCTTTGTAGATTTCACCCGTGATATCCCAAGAACCCGGCATGTTCCCGTTCGGATTTGAGTTGGACATAAACACGTACTGGTGCGGGCCCTGCGATACACAAACGGTCCAGCCCACGCCCAGATTCGTGATCTCGCGAAGCGGTTTCAAATTATTGTCGAGCACCTGGTAGCGGAAATTGGTGCGGTCGGCGACCCACACGTTCCCTTGTCCATCCACCTGCAAGCCGTGAGGGAGATTAAATTCGCCCAGCCCCTTGCCCGCCTTCTCGCTTCCCGACTGCGCCAGGAAGCGGCCATCCTTGTCGTACTTCACCACGCGGTTATTGCAGTAACCGTCGGAGATAAAAATATTGCCTTGTGCGTCCCAACCGACGTCGGTGGGGCGGCAGAAAATATATTTCTGCGCGGGCGCGCTCGGCCCGGGAGGCGCAAGCAGCACACCGGCGACGGCCTGCGGCCTGCGTCCCAGCACCATCAGAACTTTTCCTTCCGGGCTGAATTTCGTGACCATGTTCGTCCCTTCGTCCACGGTCCAGATATTGTCGTCCTTATCGACGCGCACCGAATGGGCGAATTCGAAGCCGTAATATCCGCTGCCGATTTCCTTGAGGAAGTTGCCGGCCTGATCGAATTCAAACAGGCGCGTGTTGGCGCTGCGGTGATACACAAAAACGTGGCCCTTGGAATTGGTGGCCACCGCGACGGATTCGCCCAGATACTCGCCGGCGGGCACCTTTAAGAAGTTCGGCACCGAAGAGAAAGGGATCTCCGGCACATTTTCGATGGTCGCCTTGCGCTGTGAAAATACAGGCGCGGCGCACAGTACGGTCAGCGCGATCGACAGCTTCAGAATACGTTTCATAGAAGTCTCCTCGAATGTCCCCTTGCATTCTAATGCAGGCGGATCGCGAAAGCCATGCTCGGTTATTTTTGATTGTGGGTCGATCTGAATTTTGAGAGCGCATCTTTGACGACGCCTGCAACTGTATCCTTGCTAATGTTCCGCTTCTTGCAATAGGGAGCATCCAGCCAAGCGGCAAGTGGCTTCACGCCTTTACTGGAATTGCAAGAACGGCAGCAGAGGGCGATGTTTTCGCGGGTGATGATCCTGTCATCATTGATGATGTGCTCCCAACTGGGGCGGCTTCCGAATCCAGCCTCGGGCAATCCAAAAACCACGCCGCAATAGATGCACGATCTATCACGCTCAATAACTTCTTGCTCAAGCCAATCGGGGATGCTCCAGCGATTCATTCCTACGCTTTCGTCCTCTTCATTTTTTGGATTTCAGCTTGATCTCCGCTGTGTCGCCCTTGATCTCTATGGTTGTGCCGAAGGGCTTGGAGGCGTCCGCCAGGCGCTGCAGAATATAGCCGGCTCTTTGGCCCGTCGCGGGCGACGGCAGGCCGCGCGTGCGGAGGAACTGGTTATCGGCGTACTCGTTGTGAATATCCGGCTGACCCTCGCCGATGTAGTTCAGCACGATCGGCTGGAAGGAGATGGATTGCAGCGTTTTCCCCTGGTATTGCAGGGTGGCGACGGCGCTCTCGAAATTTAACGGCTCGTGGATGTAGGTCAAGGTCGGCGGCAAGTTGTAAATGAAGTTTCCGAGATCGTAAAAAATGGGCTTGCCGTGATAAATTTCCACGCCGTGCAGCAAAGGCGCGCCATGCATCACGATGATGTCCGCGCCCGCGTCGATTTCGGCGTGAGTCCATTTCACGAGCCACGCGTTGGGCGCGAGCCGTTCCTGCAAACCTTCCGTGAAGACATTCGTGAACGAATGATTACTGAAGATGTGATTGTGCTGGTATACGATCACGATGTCCGCGTGTTGGCGGGCGTCGCGGATGCTATCCAAGATGCGTTTGGAATCCTCCGCATTCGGGGTGTTGCCGGGTGCGCCCGGCAAATCCATGGTCGCTTCATTTTCTTTGTCGCCGGCTTCCACGCGAAGCTCATTCACGCCGGGGCGGTTGGCGGTGGCGCTTCCTCCTGGGGCGATCAAGCCTGACGCGCTGGCGACCAGAGCGACGGTGCCATTTGCGGTGTGCAGATAAGCGGGCGCGGCGGCCTCGGCCAGATTGTTGCCGGTTCCGGCGTGCACAATCTTGCGGCTGTCCGCTTCCCGCAGTGTGTTCTGAATGCCCGTCGCCTTCAGATCGAACGCATGGTTACCGGACAAGGACAACATGTTAAAGCCGAACGTCGTCATGGCATCGAGAGCTTCCGGAGGAGTGAGAAATCCGCGGCCTTCGGTGACCGTCTGGCCTTTTTCGGCGACGGCCGCTTCAAAGTTGCTGAAGACGACATCGCCCTTCAGGAGTCCTTTGATCACGGGTACGGCGGCCGGCGCGGCGGCGCGGATATCCGAGCGGATCATCGACTGCCCGGCCAAGGTGATCGTGATGGATGCCGGCGCGGGGCTCTGCGCGGAGCCGATGGTGCACAGGCTCGCGAACGCAATCGCGCAGCCCGCGATCTTCATGATTCTCATTTTGAGTTGCCCTCTCATTTTCGTTGGAACGCTCGATTCAAACGCGATCTCGAGTTACTTGCGATAGTCACTCGCGGAGACGCCGCAAGCGGTCTGCGCTGCAGCGCGTTGCGTCCTTCATCACTATACATTCGGAGAGCAGGTTCGTGCGCGGGAAGGTCGGACCTTCGCAGTTGTGATGGATCGTGATGTTACCGTGGCGACGGCACACTACGGAGTCGCGACAAAGTCTGCGGTGACTGGGTTGACCGTCGTCACGGGGAAGACCGCGGGCTGGAAGACAGGTTCGGGTGCGGTTGCCGGCTGATCACTTGCTTGCGGAAGAAGCGATCGCGCTGCGGCCGGCTCGACGGGTGGGATCAACTGGATGTAGCCGAGTTCCACGGCGCGGCGCGTCCACGCGTTCAGCACTTGACCCGCGCGTTGCGTGACGATTCCGTAGCGGGCCGCGATGTCCGCCGAACTCCAGCCAAGAACATAGTAGAGCTGCGCGAACTTCCACTGCAGATCGGGCCGGTCGTGGCGATTGAACACCGGAACCTGACTGGGGAAACTGATCGCGTTCAGCCGCAACGCTTCTCTCAATTGATCGATGCGCAGAAGTTTCAACTGGGCATCGTTCAAGGACGGAAGGGGACGTCGCTCGCTCTTTCGCCGGGACGGAGTGCCGGCGGAAACAGCCGGAAGCCCATAGCGGAAAGGTTTGACTGCGTACATAGCTCACAGTCTGTTCCAGCCACTGTGAAAAAGGCATAAATTGCGAGGGTTTAGATTAGGAATCCGAAGAAAAGGTGCCGGGTTCGAAGTCGGAAGGATTGCGAAACCGGTAGCCGACCCACGCTTCGGTCAGCAGATATTGAGGACGCGCCGGATCGTCCTCGATCTTTTTCCGCAGCATGCGCACATAGGTGCGCAGATACTCCACCTCGCCGCCGTATTCGGCGCCCCACACGGCACGCAGCAGCCGCACGTGCGTCAACGGCACGTTCTGATGTTTGGCGAAAAACGAGAGCAGGTCGATCTCTTTCGGCGAGAGGCGAACCTCTTCGCCCCCTTTCCACAGAATGCGCTTTTCCAGATCGATTTTGAGATCGCCGGCGCGCACGATGCCGGGCTCCGTGCTGGTTCCCTGCGTCCGCCGCATCACCGCGCCGAGCCGCGCGACCAGTTCGCGGAAGCGGAAAGGTTTGGTGACGTAGTCGTCGGCTCCGGCGTCGAGCGCCTTGACCTTGTCTTCCTCGGCATCGCGCACGGTCACCATGACGATGCCGGTTTTCGGAGCGAGCGCGCGAATCTGGCGGCAGATTTCAATGCCGCTGAGGCCCGGCATGTTGACGTCGAGCAGCACCAGGTCGAAGCTGCGTTGCTGCAGCAATCCGAGCGCATCCGCGCCCGTGCCCGCTTCTTCCACCGTGAATCCGCTGGCGGCCAGCGACGAACGAATCACCTTGCGCAGCGCGGGTTCGTCGTCCACGACCAACACACTAACCTGTGGCGGCAAGGTCATGTTGTTCACTCTCGGGAACCGGGAGAGCCAGCCGAAAGACGGTGCCCTCCCAAGCTCCATCGTTTTCAAGTTCCAAAGTGCCGCCGAGCGCAATCGCGATCTTGCGCGCCACGTAGAGGCCCAGTCCCGAACCATGGGTATTGCGTGAATCGATGCCCCGGTAGAAACGGTCGAAGATTTTATTGCGCTCCGCGGGGGGAATCCTGTTTCCCTGACTGCACACGCGCAGCGCAAGCATGTTGTTCTGCCGTTCGATATGCAGTGCGACAACCGATCCGGGAGCCGAATACTTGCACGCGTTGTCCAGCAGTTGGCTCATGGCGAGCCGCAAAAGTTCCGGGTCGGCCATGGCTTCGCTGGAATCGCAGTCCCGATGCACGGCGATCTTGTGATCGCTGGATTGCCTTTGATACTGCTCCACCGTATCGTCGACCACGGAGGAGACGTCGACCAATTCAATCCACGGCTTCACGGCCTCTCGTTCCAGGCGCGCGGTGCGCAAAAGACGAGACGTCAGACGGCCCAGGCGGGCGGCTTCGGTTTCGACCGTTTCCGCCATTTCGCGATGATGAGGTCCCAGCGATTCGCCTTCCTGCAAGGAGCCTGCCGCCGCCAGGATGGTAGCCAGCGGAGTCTTGAATTCGTGCGCCAGCGCGTCGAGAATGGCCGTTCGATAGGATTCCGTCTGGGCCGCCGCCGCCGAACGGCCGGCCTTTAGGAAGGAGTGCGTTCTTTCGAGCTGCGCCGCGGCGAGCGCGGCGATTGGCCCGGCGGTGAGTTCGGGAAGTTCCAGCCCGTCGAAACCAATCGCGCCAATGGTGCGGCCTCCGACGCGAAAGCATCTTGCGGAGATCCGATGGTCGGGATCCTCCAGATCTTTCGATCGAATAAAAGCCTGCCCCGTTTTTTCCTCCAGCTGGCTGCTCGCGTGGCCCGCCATGTGGACCTCGGAACTCATCGCGTCGTACAGGCATACGGCTCGAATCCCGAAGACTCCCAAAAAGGGCTCCAGGAAATCGTGCCGGCCATCGATGTCCGGCTCCAAGGCCAAGAGCTGTTGCGCGAGATCGTAAAGAACCTGCAACTGCTCTTTCTGCAGTAGCGTGGATTCGTTTTTGGCGCGGACCTTCGTGACCAGGCGGGTGATGATCAAGCCGGTCACGAGAAACGCAACCACTCTCGTGATGTCGGCCGGATCGGCGATCCGAAACGAATTGACCGGCGAAGTGAAGTAATAGGACAACGATACAAAGGCGAGCAAGGACACAACCACAGCGGCGGCAAAGCTTCCCGCGAGAGACAGCAATACCAGTTCTAATAGGAAACAGTAACTCGCGGTTGCCAGATTCAACCGCAGGTAACTCATGACGGCTGTCAGCAACGCAACGCCCACCGCTCCACCCAGGGACCACTGAATGGAACGCCACCACGCGCGGTTCGCCACTGATCGTAGGGGCGGCAGGATCGAGGTCGTTTTCCGTGCTGGTTGAGATGGCGGCGAATCAAGCATCACTACGGCTTCTCCGGATATACCGGCGTGTTTCACGATTGCTCTGCGCGGATTAGGAGAGGACGAATACCGGACAGTCCCTGTCGGTCTTCGCGTTATCTCTAATAAAGCAGCAAATAAAGCAGCAGAGCCGGACCTCTAAACTCCTGTCCTGCGACATCCCTTTCGTCCAATCTCGCGGGGCTCCCCGAAAACGGGCTCCCCGAAAACTAGAGTGAAAGGCTTTCTTTGCTTCACTCAGCTCTTGCGAACCTTTATGAAGGACGTTTTCATTCTTTCATTTAGAGAGTGTGGTGCACAAGTCGTAAAAAAGGCATAAAGCGATTGGAACAAAGGTACCCTTCCCATCGCGATCCGTGAATGGGAAATATTTATCGACTCGATCAAAAGTTCCTTTGGCCGGGGGTGGCGCGGTTTTATGCCTTTTTCACGTGCCTCAACCCACACTGAATCAGGTAGCAGCCATCGGATTTTACGATTGCTGTGCTGCCGGCCATAATACCGTTACCAGCCAACCCTAGTCCGCTGCGGCTGAGAATTACAAAAACGACAGACGTTCGTGCCGGTGTAGCGCAAGAGAAAGAAGGGATGAGTGCACCTACTGGGGGGCAGGCTGAGTTTGCAGACGTTTATTTTCATCGTAATGCTAGGACTGGGAACGATGCCGATTTTCGCCGCCGAGGACGCCGCGAGCATTGCTTCGCCGCAGGAGCCAGCTGCGGCGCTGGGCGCATTGGAGGGAAGGAACGCCTCGTCGGGAGCCGCGGCTTCAGTCGTCGAGGTTGCAGGGTTTGTGAATCCTACAGCCAATCCATTGGCCAATCCTGTAGCTAATCCGGCAGCGAATCCCAGCGACGGTGCCGACGCCTCCGATCCGGCCTCGGATCAGACTCCGGTTCAAAATGGAGCCGCGCCTCCTGCGGGTAGCGCTCCTGCCGGCAATGCCGTGGCGCCTACGGCGCAACGCGGCTTCTTCTCGCGACTTGCCAAGGCGTACTACGACGACTGGTTTCCGGTGAAAGGCGGCACGCAGGATTCGCCGCATCGCGGGTACGACCCGGTGGTCACGTCGCCGCCCTGGCCTTTTACCGTATGGCCGATGGGAGGAACGGTCTGGATCGGCTATAACAACGCCACATCTTATCCTCTGACCACGGCTTTGCAGACCGGACCAAACGGCGACTGGTGGAAGAAACATAACATCCAGATCTACGGATGGGCGAACGTCGGCATGAATTTCAGCACCAGTTCGGAGCAGGTCGGCGGGAAGTATGCCAATGCGCCCGCGGCGTACAACCAGCTTCCGAATTCCATCCAGCTCGATCAGTTGGTGCTGTACATTGAGCGTACTCCGGATACGATCCAAACGGATCACTTCGATTGGGGATTCCGCTTGACCAACCTGTACGGTCTAGATTATCGCTTCACGACTTCGAAGGGCATTTTAAGTCAACAGTTATTGACCGTCCAGCCCGATGGGACCCAGGGGAAGAAGTATGGCTACGATCCGGTGATGGCGTACGTCGATCTGTATTTCCCGCACGTAGCGGATGGCATGATCCTGCGCGTCGGCCGTTACGTCTCGCTGCCGGATATCGAAGCGCAGTTGGCTCCGAACAACTATACGTACATGCATTCGATGACGTACACATACGACTGCTATACCCAGCAAGGCGCGAACGCGACCATCAAGATCGGCGATCACTGGACCTGGCAGGGCGGCATTTCGGCCGGCTGCGATGCGTCGCCCTGGACGGCGGATGCAAAGGCGACCGTTAACGTTTGTCTGCAGTACATGTGGCGCAGCGGAAGCGACAACATCTATGCGTGCGCCAATTCGTTAAACGACAGCAAGTACGGGTATAACAATTTGGCGGCGTATTACCTGACCTGGTATCACAAGTTCAATTCGAAGTGGCACGCCGACTTCGAGTCCTGGTATCAGTACATGAAAGATACGCCCAACATATTTAACGCGCAGGGGCAGAAGCTGATTGAGACGAACTCCAACGGGGCTTGGTGCAAGCAGGTGACAGAGGTGACCTGCTACGCCCCGGAATGGGCGTTCCTCAATTACGTCAACCGGCAGTTGAGCAATCGGGACACGCTGACCGTGCGCGACGAATTTTTCGACGATTTGCGAGGACAGCGCACCGGTATCAAAGGGCGCTATGTGGAGGGAGGGTTATCCTGGAATCACTGGATTGGATCGACGGTCGTCTTTCGCCCTGAGGTTCGCTGGGAACACAATTTCGACAATCTGGCCTACGACGGAGGCAATCGTCACAGCCAATTCATGTTCGCGGCTGATATGATTTGGTTTTATTAGCTTATGTGCAGGAGACACTATATGTTATCGGCCGTCCTAGGATATGGAAAGACCTTCGCCGTTCTCGCGCTGCTGGCGTGCGGAGCCGGCGGGATCCAGGCGCAGGACGCGCCGTCCACGCGGGTGAAGCAGCAAAAGAAGGATCGCAACGTCAAGGCCGGCGAGAAGGAAGCGAAGAAATTGATCCTTCTGATGGACAAAGACCAGGATGGCAAGGTCTCCAGGGAAGAGTTCACGGCCTTTATGCAAGCGGAGTTCGACCGGCTCGATATTGACAAAAACGGCTTGTTGGACGTTGCCGAGTTGACACAAGCTAGGGTACAGACCAGCAGTGGTCATAACAGATAAAAAGTGAATCACGTCGACATACTTCTGAATTTAGCGTGGGCGATCCTGTGCATCGGTGCACTGGTTCGTCACGGATGGTGCGAACGGCAGCGCTCCTCCCCACGCAGCGGAAGGATGCGCATTCTGCGAGGCATCACTGTATTCATGGCGGGACTTCTGCTGTTCCCGTGCATTTCCATTTCCGACGATTACGCTCGCGCCCAGGCCCAGGATGTGCGCACGGATTCCAGCGCCCGTGTGACGAGTGCCAAGGGAAACCCGGGCAGCTTCCTGCTCGCGATGCAGCTTGAGGAAACGGAACACATCCGGCCGGTAGTTCCTTTTGCCTTGATCTTCGTTCTGTGTTGCCTGCTCGTGATGTTGTGTGAAGATTGCGACTCCAGATCCCCGATGCGCTGGGGCACCCTGGGTCGAGCGCCTCCCGTTTTCTAATCCTCCCCGTTTCCAGGGTTCGTTTCAGATCCCAGTCCAGCTTTAGAGAGTGCGGCCCCATTCAGGCCGTGAGAAGGTGTTTGGATGAAGAGACAGTTTCTAAATATACGGTTTCTATTCCCTCTGTTGATGGTCTTTCTGGCGTCCCATTTGAGCGCACAGACGGCTCTCACATGGGACCAGGTGAAAGACAGATTTGCTTCGGGTAACCCGACGCTGAAGGCGGCCAAGGCGAATATTGACGAGTCGCGCGCGGCGGAAATCACGGCGTATCTTCGTCCGAATCCGGACTTCAGTTTGTCGGCGGACGGAACGCAGTTGACGCCGTATCAGGGTGTTTACCGGCCCTTCGCGGGCACGCAGGTTTCGCCCGCCATCAGCTATCTGCACGAGCGCGAGCAGAAACGCGAGCTGCGGCGCGATCAGGCCAAGAAGAACACCACGATCGCCGAGACGACATACCTGGACCAGGAGCGCAATCTGGTTTTCAATTTGCGCACTGCGTTTGTGCAGGTGTTGCAGTCCAAGGCGATCTTGCAGAACGCGCAAGACAACCTGGCGTACTGGGATCACGAGATCGATATCCAGCGCAATCGGCTCAATGCGGGAGATCTTTCGCAAGTCGACTTCGACCGCTTCGATCTGCAGCGCGTCCAGTTTGAATCGGATTACGAAGCCGCGCTCGTGAATCTGCGGACCGCGAAAATCACGCTGCTCATGCTGCTGAACGACCGCACGCCGATCGAAAGATTTGACGTCACCGGAACCTTCGATTTCAGTATCGACCTGATGCCGCTGGAAGATTTCCGGAAGGTCGCGCTCGAAGCGCGCCCGGATTTACAGGTGGCGATGCACAACGTCGAGCTGGCTAAAATCACGCACCAACTCGCGGTGGCGAACGGTTCGACCGATCCCACCTTCAGCGGATGGTGGACGCACAATCCGTCGTTCAACAATCCGTACGACTACAACACCGTTGGCGCGAGCGTGAGCATTCCGCTGCGCATCTTCGATCGCAATCAGGGCGAGAAGGCGCGTACGCAACTCGACATCAGCCGCAACGAACGGCTGCTGGATGCAGGGCAGGCACTGGTTTTCAACGACGTCGAATCCGCGTATTACACGATCATCCAGAGTTTGAATCTGCTGAAGCCCTACAAAAACAAGTACCTGAAGCTTTCGATGGACATTCGCGATCGCGTGGCGTTTGCCTACCAAAACGGAGGCTCTTCGCTGCTCGATTTTCTGGACGCGGAAAAGGCCTACCGGGACACCCGGCTCGCCTATTTGAATTTGATTGGTTCCTATCTGACCACCTCGGCCCAAATGAACATGGCCGTTGGCCGGGAGATTTTGCAATGAGAAAACTTACAAGCAGAGATTTTTCGATGAAGGGTTTTGCAGTGAAGGATTTTGCAATGAAAAATCGTCCCATGAATCGTCTGCCTATTCTCAGCGCCATTGCGTGCGCCGGTTTGTTGCTGGCGGCGTCCGGTTGCGAAAAGAAAGGTCCTCCGCAAGAGACCGCGCCGGGCACCGGGCCTGCGGCTGTCACGGTGGAAACGGACCTCGATCCCAATAATTTCAAGGTCGATCACCCGGAGCGGTTTCCTCTGGTGGCGGCGGGCGAACATGTTGCCGCGCCGGAGTTGAATGTGAACGGCGTCGTCAGTGCGGACATATCGCGCCAATTGCCGGTGCCGTCGCTCGCCACCGGGCGTGTCGTCGAAATCGACGCGCGGCTCGGCGACGAAGTGAAGAAGGGACAATTGCTCTTCAAGGTCCGCAGCACGGACATCGCGGGCGCGTACTCGGATTACCGCAAGGCGCTGCAGGAACAAAGGCTCGCCACCGACAACGAGCGGCTCACGAAGATTCAGCTGAATCGTGCGAATCTGCTGTATGGCAACGGGTCGATTCCGAAGAGCCAATTGGAAATCGCCGAGAACGCCGAAATCGCGTCGCAAACTGCGCTCGATACCGCGCGAGTCGATGTGGAAACGTCCACCGAACATCTCAAATTATTGGGCTCCGATCCGGAACATCCCACGGGCATCGTCGAAGTCTTCGCGCCCACTTCGGGGACCATCACCGATCAGCAGATCACCGATCAATCCGGCGTGCAGGCGCTGACGCCGCCGAATCCGTTCACCATTTCCGACATGAGCAAGGTCTGGATCATCTGCGATGTGTGGGAAAACAACATGTCGCAGGTACACATTGGCGAATACGCCGACATTCACTTGGCCGCTTATCCCGACCGTGTGCTGAAAGCGCGGATCAGCAATATTCTGCCGGTCATCGATCCGACGATTCGCACCGCGAAGGTCCGCCTCGAAGTCGACAATCCGGGCATTTTACGGCTGGGGATGTTCGTCACGGCGACCTTCCACGGCATGACGATGGAGAAGCATTCGACCGTGCCGTCGACCGCCATTCTTCACTTGCACGACCGCCAGTGGGTCTACACGCCCACGGAAGTGCAGGGACGCTTCAAGCGCCTGGAAGTGGTGGCGGGCGAGACGTTGCCCGGCAATATCCAGGAAGTTGTGAGCGGCTTGATGCCGGGAACTCAGGTGATCACGAACGCGCTTGTATTCCAAAATACGGTTGAACAGTAGAAGGGGCCGCAGAAGATGATTCGCAAACTAGTCGATTTTGCGCTCGAGAACCGCTTCCTGGTTTTTGCGGCCGCGATTCTCCTCTTCATTTGGGGCGGAATCGCGTTCCACAACCTGCCGGTGGAAGCGTATCCCGACGTCGCCAACAATTACGTCGAGGTGATCACGCAGTGGCCCGGCATCTCGGCGGAGCAGATCGAGCAGCAGGTGACCATCCCGCTCGAAATTGCGATGAACGGCATCCCGGGCATCACGAATTTGCGGTCGTTCTCGATCTTCGGATTGTCCGATTTAAAGCTGGTGTTCGACGACGATAGCGAGAACGCATGGAATCGCGAGCGTGTGCTGGAGCGTCTGTCGCAGGTCACTCTGCCGCCCAACGTGGTCCCGCAAATGGGAACCGATTGGAGCCCGGTGGGCCAGATTTACTTCTTTACGCTGCACAGCTCGAATCCGGCCTACGACCCGATGGAGCTGAAATCCATTGAAGACTGGGTCGTCGAGAAGAATTTCAAAGCCGTTCCGAACATCGTGGATGTCGCCAGTTTCGGTGGCCCGACGCGCGAATATCAAGTACGCGTGGATCCCAATAAACTGATTGCCTACGGGCTGAGCATCGCGCAGGTAGAGAATCAACTCACCAACAACAACGCGAACGCCGGTGGCAGCTTCATTGAATCGGGACTGCAGCAGATCAACGTCCGCGAAGTAGGTTTGGTCAAGACGGTCAAAGATATTGAAGAGACCGTGATTGCGACGAAGAACGGCACGCCGATCCGCGTGAAGGACATTGCCGTGGTCGCGCAAGGTCCGAAGATCCGGCTGGGCCAGTTTGCGCGCGCGATCCGCCATGAAGACGGCAAGATCGTGGACAACGACGACGTGGTGGCCGGCATCGTCCTGTTGCGCAAAGGGGCGGAAGGAGACGCCGCGCTACAGGGCGTCCACAAGAAAGTGGACGAGCTGAACAATTTCATTCTGCCTCCCGGCGTGAAGATTGTCCCGTTCATCGATCGCAGCGATCTGGTGCACTTCACGACGGAAACCGTGTTGCACAATCTCACCGAGGGCATCATCCTGGTCGTGGTCGTGTTGTTCGCGCTGCTCGGCAACGTGCGCGGCGCGATCATCGTCGCGCTGACCATTCCGTTTTCGCTCCTGTTCGCGGCGACTTGTTTGAGCCTGAAAGGCATCCCCGCCAACTTGCTTTCCCTGGGCGCGCTGGATTTCGGAATGGTGGTGGACGGCGCGGTCGTCATGGTGGAAAACATCGTGCGCCATCTGGGGAGGGAGACTCACAACGGCAAGACTCCCAAGCAAAAGATCTTCGATGCCGCGCACGAAGTCCAGCGTCCGGTATTCTTCGCGATCGGTATTATCATCACCGCGTATTTGCCCATTTTTACGCTGCAACGTGTGGAAGGCCGCTTGTTCAAACCAATGGCCTGGACGGTGGCGTTCGCGCTGCTCGGCGCCATTATTTTCTCCATGCTGATCGCTCCGGCGCTGGCGAGTGTTCTCTATCCAAAAGGGACGAAAGAATGGCATAACCCGGTGATGTATTGGCTGATCGGGCTGTACCGGCGCGCGCTGCGCATGGCCATCCGCTTCCGTTGGATCACGGTGGGCATTGGGGTGGCGAGCCTGCTCGTCTCCGTTGCGGTGAAGAGCCAGATCGGGTCCGAATTTCTGCCGCACTTGGATGAAGGATCGTTGTGGGTGCGCGGGACGCTTGCGCCCAGCACGGGCTACACCGAAGGTTCGCGCGTGGCGAATCAGGCCCGGATGATTATCTGCTCCTACCCGGAAGTGATTCAATGTACCAGCCAGGTGGGCCGTCCCGACGACGGAACCGATACCACCGGATTTTTCAATACCGAATATTTCGTCGACTTAAAGCCGAAAGAACAATGGCGGTCGGGCTTCCACCAGAACAAGGAAGAAGTCATCGCCGCCATGAACGCGGAACTGGAGAAGATCCCGGGCGCGTTGTGGAACTTCTCACAACCGATCGCCGACAACATGGAGGAAGCGGTTAGCGGCGTCAAAGGCCAGCTCGCGACCAAAATCTACGGCGACGATCTGCGAACGCTCGAAGCGACGGCCGATCAGATTGTCGGCGTGATGCGGAAGGTCAAAGGAATCGAGGACCTCGGCGTATTCCGCGTGGTGGGCCAGCCGAATGAAAATTTTATCGTGAATCGCGCCGCCGCGGCCCGTTACGGGATCAACGTCGCGGACGTGCAGGATGCGATTCAAACGGCGGCCGGCGGCAACGCGCTGACGCAGGTTCTGCAAGACGAGCAGCGCTACGATCTGGTTCTGCGCTATCTGCCGCAGTTCCGCAGCACCAAGGAAGCCCTGGAGAATATCCGCCTGCTGGCGCCCAGCGGCGAGCGCGTCTCGCTGGCGCAGCTGTGCACCATTGAAGAGCGCGACGGAGCGTCCGAAATTTATCGCGAAGGCAATCAGCGTTACATCGCTATCAAGTACAGCGTCCGCGGCCGCGATTTAGGCGGCGCCGTCGAGGATGCCATCAAGAACGTGACGGAGAAGGTCAAACTGCCGCGCGGATATCACTTGGACTGGGAAGGCGAGTATGAGAGCGAAAAGCGCGCCGAGGCCCGCTTGCTGATCGTCGTGCCGTTGACCATCCTGCTGATCTTCATCATTCTCTACATCATGTTCCGCTCGTTCAAATGGTCGTTGCTGATTCTGGTGAACGTCGCGATCGCGCCGTTAGGCGGATTGCTCGCTCTGTACTTTAGCGGGACGAACTTCAGCGTTTCGTCGGGCGTGGGATTCCTGGCGCTGTTCGGCGTCTCGGTGCAGACCGGCGTCATCATGCTGGAATACATCAACCAGCTGCGCGTGCAAGGGCACGCCATCATAGACGCCGCCGTCGAAGGCGCGGTGCTGAGACTGCGGCCGATCATGATGACGATGCTGGTCGCCACGCTCGGGTTGCTGCCGGCGGCCACGTCGCACGGCATCGGATCGGATTCGCAACGGCCCTTCGCCATCGTGATTGTCGGCGGGTTGATGTGCGCTCTGGTGATCGGCATTTTCCTTCTTCCGACGATCTATGTATGGGTCGCCCGCGATGGCGACGTCCTGCCGGAAAAGGAAGCGGATTTCGACGATCACGTCTAAATCGAACCGCTCATCGAAAAACTATCGGATGATGCGGGCGAGTCGTCTTGAAATCGGCGAAGCGTCCGCGTAAACTCCAACCATAGAAACTGCATCAGCCCGCTCAGTCCACGCCGATTGATTGAGGAGAGGAAGATCCCATGAATCGACAAGAAGTCCGCGCAAGGATCGAAGACATCGGTATTATTCCCGCGATTCGCGTGTCCACCGCCGAGGATGCGCTGTTTGCGGCGGAGGCGGTTTCCAACGCCGGGATTCCGATCGTGGAAGTCACGATGACGGTTCCCGGCGCGATGGATGTCATTTACGAGTTGGCGCGCGTCCACCCGCACATGCTGGTGGGAGCAGGAACGGTCCTGAATGCCTTATCCGCACGAGCGTGCCTGGACGCCGGCGCGAAGTTCCTCACCAGCACGGGCCTCGACATGGAAGTTATCCATTTCGCCAGGAATGCCGACGTTGTCGTGATTCCCGGAGTCCTCTCGCCTACCGAAGTCATCACGGCGTGGAAAGCGGGGGCCGATTTCATGAAGATTTTCCCCTGCGCGAATGTCGGCGGAGCGGAGTACGTGAGAGCCCTACATAAGCCATTTCCCGAAATGCAACTCATTGCCTCGGGAGGCGTTACCCAGAATAGTGCCGCCGATTTTATCCGCGCGGGAGCGGTGGCGCTCGGGATCGGGCAGAATCTGGTGGAGCCGGAAGCGATCCAAAAGCGGGAACGGGGCTGGATCCAGGAATTGGCCAAACGCTTCACGCGCATCGTCCAGGAGACGCGGGCGGAAATTCGCGATTTGAAGTAGTTTCCGCTCCGTTGCAGTTGTGATCTCACCGGGACTCCGGCGGTTTCTCACGAAGTTCTTACGCTTATCTTATGACTTCCTCAGCCATCCTGGTTTATGTTTATCGATGGAGGTCATCTAATGAAACGATTGAACCGCGCTGTTCCTCGGTAAAGGAATCAGCGCCGCTCCTCGGTATAGGGATAAAGAAACCAAACCGGCTCGAATGTTAAGGCATGTGATTGCCGTAAGTTAGGTCATTCATAAAATCCTTATGAGGCCCATCAAAATTTCCTTTCATGGTTCTTTCATGGTTTTTATGATTTTTTCATGAACCTTCCCACATACTAATTCTACAAAGCAGCTCGTTGTTTGAGGGGCGCGGTAAATGGCCTCCTAGATTACGATTTGCCGGGGCGTCAAGTACACCCGTTCGTGACTTGTTGGCACCACTCGCAGCCTTACCCATGTCTGGTATGGCGGCCCTGTCGAAACCGAATTCGCCAGGGGTAGTGCCGTAAATCCACAGTTTAATTTCTATCGCTCGCTTTCCGCATAGCGGAGGGCAAGGAAGGATATTCTCATGCATCAAATCACGCGTAGAAGGGGTCGAGGTGTTCTCGCGGCAGGTGTATTATCCGCGGGGCTCCTGGTCGTTGGAGCACAAGACATCAAGGCCCAGCAACCGGTGGCGAATTCATCGTCCACGGATGCCGCAAAAGAGGTCAGTGCGCTGAAACAGCGCAATGCGGAGCAGGAAGCCGCCCTCAAGAATTCATTAGCCCAGAACAATGGCACACCAGTGGCGGCTGTTCCGACAGCCGGCAAAGGCGCGCCGGTACTTCTGGCCGACGCATCTCCGGCTCCGAGCCCGGACGCGTCTCCCGCGCCCGATGCGAAACCGACAGCAGATGCGGACGCTCAGGCACCGGCAGCTGCCCCCGCGCCGGCGGCACCCGCGGCTCCAGCCGTGGATAACGATACGCCGTTCGCGTTCGCGGATTTCACGTGGATGCTTTCGAATCCGCGTAACCATGACGCGGTGCTCGACGGCAAGTATTATTCCGGTGAGTTCCGTATCGATACCAACTACATGTACGATTACAATCACCCGATCGATCACAGTCTCGGTGGCACCACCGAAGGTGAGCGCACCGGTGAATTTGTGATCCAGGCGGTCAACGTCGGTGGCGATTTCCACGCCGGCAACATGCAGGGCCGCATCCTGACGCAGTTCGGCGCCGTTTCCACCGCCGTGCCGCGCAACGATGCCAGCTACAGCCTGGGCCAGTGGCAGTTGAACGACGCGTACCGTTACTTGACGGAAATGTACGCCGGCTGGCACATCAACTACAAGCATGGTCTGAACTTCCAGATTGGCGACTTCCTTTCGTTCATCGGTTTGTTCAGCTACTACAGCTTTGACAACTGGACCTATCAGCCGTCGTATGTATCGTCGAACACGCCGTGGTTCTTCACCGGAGCGCGCGCCCAGTTCTTCCCGACCAACAAGCTGAAGATCGAGCCGTGGCTGATCAACGGCTGGCAGACCTACGCCAAATACAACGGCCGGGAAGGCGTTGGCGGTCAGATTCTGTGGCGCCCCACGGGAAACACCGATTTCGTCTTTAATACCTATACGCTGGGCCGCGACACGCTGGGCAACGACACACGCTCCCGCTACCACGCGGATTGGAGCCAGGAATGGAAGTTCTACGAAAAGAAAGACGGAACAGGCTTCCATCGCGCAGCGATCACCATCACGGAGGATGTCGGCTGCGAAACCGGCGGCGGCGTCTCCTGCCTGGGTGAATTCAAGAAGGGCGTCCCGGCGCAGAACTTCAAGGGCATCATGGCGTACAACAAGCTGTGGCTTGATACGAAGGAACACTGGTCGTTCAATTACGGCGGCGGCATCGTAAACAACCCCGGCCGCTACCTGGTTCTGCTGCCGCCGATCAACGGCGCGACAGCGACCACGGGTTCTCCGTATTTCCCGGAAGCTCCCGGCCTGCCGTTCAAGGGCTACGACTTCCAGATCAACTTGAGCTACATGCCCAGCCAATGGGTCACGTGGATGTTCGAATTTACGCAGCGCGGTTCGTCGGTCCCGTACTTCACCGGACCGGGCGGCGTGACTCCGCAGGCGACTCCCGGGACTTACGTCAACACGGGCAATCCGAGTCAGTACGTCTGTAACGACGGAGCTGCGTCCGCCACCACGACGGGTTGCGGCGCCGATGGCGGTCTGTGGAATCCGGATCTGCGCAAGCAGGAACGGCGCATCACAATCGCGCTTCTCGTGCATCTGTAAATTGCTTGAGTCATGTGGCAAGGCGCTCGCAAGGGTGCCTTGCCATAAACAAGTTTTCCGGACTGATGATTTGAACGATCTTTTAAGGAGATCCCCGTTATGTGCCATATTTCGAAAGCAGCCCATGTAACAAAGGCCTCGAATTTAAGAAAGGCCTCGACAGCCACGTTGCTCGCCTTTTCCGCCGTTGCGTCGGTAGTCATGTTGACGGCGGCCGCCGATCCGGCGTCCTGGCGCAGCAAGCCCATGGACCAATGGTCCGCGCAGGACGCCAAACAAGTTCTGAGCAACTCGCCGTGGGCGACGATGATCACGGTAAAAGCGTACATCCCCAAGAACGAGGACCAGATCCGGCAGGGCGGCAAGATGGGCGGCGGCCAAGGCATTGGGCTGCAGGGCCTGGATCCGAAAGGTTTCCTGCTGGGAACGAATACCAAGCGCAATCGTCCGCAGACGGCTGAGGTGAACGCGCTCCAGGTGCGTTGGGAAAGCGCGGATACGATTCGCACGGCGGAACTGAAGCTGCCGAACGAAGCCGCCCCGGACGCATGGAAGGGCGAATATTACGCCATATCCGTGTACGGTGTGCCGATTGCGCCTGAAGAATTGAGCGACGAAAAGAACAACTGGAATCTCAAGAAACTTGCCGTGCTGAAGCGCCAGGGCAAGAAGGACGTGATGCCGGTTAAGATCGACGTTTCGGTGCAAACCGAAAAGCTCAGCATCGTGACGTACTTCTTCCCGCGCAGCGCCGGGATCACGGCAGACGACGATCACGTGGAGTTTGACGCGCGCATCGGCCGGATCATGCTGAGCCCGGTGTTCGACGTCAAGCAGATGCTGTTGGGCGACAAGCTCCAGCTGTGATTTTGGCGGCGAGCATTTCCCGGGTGTAGAGTGAAGTGAGAGGTAGACGCCCATGAATCGCGTGAAACTTCCCATTCTTTTATCGGCGTTCGCCGTGCTGTTGCTGGCGGCCGATCCGGTGTGGATCTCGAAACCGGCTCCCAGTTGGACGGAAGAGGACGCTGTCCAGATCATTAACAATTCTCCCTGGTCGAAAGTGACCGTAGCGCCGATTGTGCGTTTGGAGTCGGAGGACGAACGTCGCGCGAGCGGCAACATGGGACAAGCCACCGGCGTGGGCTACGACGGCATCAACAACGGCGTCAAGCCGATGCCGAATCCATCGAGTCTTTTCGGCGGGAAGAACGCCGATCCGAAACGCCACGGCCAGGACACGATGTTCAAGTTAAGGCTGGTTTGGGAGAGCGCTCTTCCGATTAGGCTCGCCGAGTTGAAGGCGCGCGACGTCGAACCGCCCACGTCCATTACCGAAGGCTACATTATGGCGGTCTACGGTGTTCCCGGCAAGTACTTCGTGGGCGATCCGAAGAAGCTGGGATACCCGCTCAAAGACGACGCGTACTTGCGGCGCAATGGCAAGAAGGACGTCAAGCCGATCAGCGTGGAAGTATTCCAGAAGGACTCCGGCCCGGTGGTGGTTTATATCTTCCCGCTGTCGGCCGAAATTTCACCCAGCGACGAGGTCGTCGATTTTCAAGCGAAGCTCGGCCGGTTCATCATCAACCAGACATTTCACTTGGCGGAAATGCGATTCCAGGGCAAGCTCGAGATCTAGGCGTTCGCAGTTCCAGGCGTCGCGTTCGCGCCTCCTGGCCCCCGCTTAGCCTCTGCTGTTTGCCGTGCCGAAAGAGAGGGAGCCATGAGTGCCGTGACAACGCCGCAGTTCGCGGAAATTTTTAACGTTCTGGTCGTGGATGACGAACCGTCCCTGCGGAAAGTGATCCGGACGTCGTTGGCCGCCAGTGGGTATGCGGTCGAAGAAGTCGCGAAGGGCGCCGACGCGGTGGCAACGTTCGCGAGAAGCCATTTCGACGTCGTTCTGCTCGACATAAATCTGGCGGGTGCCGACGGCGTGGAGACGTGCCGGCAGATTCGCGCGCTGGCACCCCGTGCGGGAATCATCATGGTCACCGTCCGCGATAGCGAGGAAGATCAAGTCCGGGCGCTCGACGCCGGCGCCGACGACTACGTTACCAAGCCATTTCACTTTCGAGAACTGCTCGCGCGCTTGGGCGCGGTTCTGCGGAGAACTCATGCGGTACGGAACATCGAGCCGGAATCACTGCATGTCGGCGACCTGCGCATAGACTTCGTCCGCCGGATGCTGTGGAAGTGCGGCGAGAAGATCCGCTTGTCGCAAAAGGAATTCGATCTGTTGGCCTTTTTGATGAAGAATCAGGGAGTCCCTGTCACCCACGTCAAGCTGCTCAGAGCCGTCTGGGGACCCGAATACGGCGGCGAATTGGAATACCTCCGAACCTACATCCGCGTCCTGCGAAAAAAGATCGAGGACGATCCGGCCAAGCCCGCCTACATCTCAACCGAGGCGTGGGTCGGTTACCGCTTCCGCAACCCCGCGGACTCACAACATCCGGCATAGTCTTTCCTGAAGTTGCGCACTTCTAACCAGCTTTCATAAGGCCGGTTGTCCGTTTCCCGTCGAGCTAACATTAGACTAAGTAAGGTCTCCTAATGAAGCTGGGAAAATCGGGTGCCGGTTGGGATTTCCTCCGGCTCGTCGTGTACGGCGCTGCCTCCGTGGCGCTTGCCACGTTCACGTGTTTCCACTTTCATCTCAGCACAGCCGGCACGATCCCCGTCCTTTTTTTGGTGGTCGTGCTGCACTCCCTGGCCGGCAACTCCCTCTCCTCGGGAGTGATCGCAGTTCTGTCCGCCGTCGCGCTCGACTATTTTTTCACGACTCCCGTGTTCTCCTTGCGCATTGACGATCCGGTGCAAGCTCTGGCCCTGGTGAGTTTCGCCATCACCTCCCTGGTGATCACGCGGCTGGTGACGCGCGTACGCCTGGAAGCCAAAGCGGCGAGCGACCAGAGGGATCGCGTCGATCGCCTATATCGGTTGTCGCAGCGGCTCTTGGCGTTGAGCGCCGACGATTTGGCCAGTGCCAGTTTCCTGTCTCCCTTTCATCAGCTGTTCGGCGTGAACGCGGTCTGCATTGTGGACGCCGATTCGGCCGAACTGCATATGGCCGGGACGTCCAGCTTCGGACTCGCGGAAAAGACCCGCGACGCGCACCTCCACGCGCGCGACCGTGACGATCGCGCCTCGAACATCGCCGTGCGCTGCGTGATGTTGGAGGACCAGCTCATTGCCGCCATCGGGTTTGAGGGACTCCAGCATCCCGCCGAAACGGCTGGCCCTCTGGCCGCGCTGGCCGCGGCTTTTCTCGAAAGAATCAAGGCGTTCCAAAAAGCCAGCGAGGCCTCCGCGGCGGCCCAGTCTGAAATATACCGTTCCGCCGTGCTCGACGCGTTGGCGCACGAGTTTAAAACTCCCTTGGCGACTATTTTGGCCGCGATCGGCGGCTTGCGCGAATCCAGTTCTTTTTTGCCGGAGCAGGAAGAACTCGCCGACACGGTGGAAAATGAGGCCGCCCGCCTGGGCGAGCTGACCACGCGCCTGCTGCGCACCGCGAGGTTGGAACGCGAGGAAATTAAACCGAGCGCGCGCCCCGTGGATTTCGGGGCTCTGTGCTCCAGGATCGCCGGGCAATACGCGAGCCGCTCCTCCGATCGCGCGATCCACGTCGTCACGCACGAGCCGGTTTATGTTTTTGCGGACCCGGAATTACTCGGACTCATCGTAGGTCAACTGATCGAGAACGCGTGCAAGTATTCGAGTCCCGGATCCGATGTGACTCTGACCACGGAGCAGCGCGGCGAGTTTGCGGTGCTGCGCGTATCGAACAATGGAAGCTCCATTCCGGCGGGCGAGAGGAACCGCATCTTTGAGCGATTTTATCGCGGCGCGGTGGCCAGGAATTCGACCTCCGGTTCCGGACTTGGTTTGTACGTCGCCCGAAAAATTGCGGACGCTCACGGCGGAATGCTGGAACTGGAAACCGCGATCCCGCAGGAGAATTGCGTTACCTTTTCATTGAAGCTGCCGAGCGCGAAGGAATCGGCTGAATATGTCCTCACCTCTCGGTAGCATTTTGATCGTCGATGATGAGCCGTCCTTGCGCCGCGCCCTGCGCAGTTCCTTGACGGCGACCGGATTTACCGTCGAGGAGGCCCGCAGCGGGGAAGAAGCCGTCACCTGCGTTCGCCAGCGGCCCTTTGACCTGGTGATTCTCGACATCAACATGCCCGGAGCCGGCGGGGTTGTCGCTTGCCGGCAAATTCGGGAAATTTCTCCGCACGCGGGCATTGTCATGGTCACGGTGCGCGATATGGAAGAGGATAAAGTGAAGGCGCTGGACGCGGGCGCGGATGACTACGTGACCAAACCGTTCCGCTTCCGCGAGCTCACCGCCCGGCTGCGCGCGGTCTTGCGGCGCACCGGCGTTCTCCATACGACGGAAAACGCCGCCGTCCTCGAAGCGGGCGATCTCAAACTCGATCTGGAACGGCGCCTGTTGTGGCGCGGCGAAGAGCAGATTCGACTCTCTCCCACGGAATTTGAATTGCTCACGTTCATGATGAAACATTCCGGCGCCCCGCTGACTCATCTGAAGCTCCTGCAAACGGTGTGGGGAATGGAATACGGCGGCGAGCTCGAATATCTGCGATCGTACATCCGGATGCTGCGCAAGAAGATCGAAGACGATCCACGCAAGCCGCAATACATTCTGACCGAGCCGTGCGTCGGATACCGTTTTCGGAACCCTTCCGATCCGGACGCGCCTCCCACCATGCCCGACGATTCGGAACTCTAGGGGTCTGCGCCACGGATCCCGCTCCGTATCGACCGCTGGATTTGGCGCTGGGTGGGGTGAGCTTAAGCTCGCGGAGGGCTTCAGCCCTCCTTAACTTCTGTCGCGAATTGTCCAAGCGGCTCTAAAGAGCCGCGCAGGTTGAAGCCCGCCCCACCAACGCCCCGCGCTATAAAACCTTTTTTGGGCATCGATAGAGAATCCTACTCACTCCAGTAATTACTTCAAGATACAAGTGTGACGGAGAGCACAAGCGGCCCGCGCCGGGATGGTCTTTACGAGTTCCTTATTAGGAACTTATGACTTCCTCATTGGGCCTCTCGCAGACTAGTCGCATGACACGTTCTCTTCTGCTCTCCATCGCTCTGCTGGTCGGATTCTTGAGCCCGCAGCGCGCTCTAGCACAGTCGACTTTTAGCAGCGCCCTTATGGGCACCGTGCGCGATACCTCCGGCTCCGTCGTGCCGGGTGCAGCGCTCACGATCAAGCGGCTGGACGACAACTCTATTCACACGACGGTATCGGATGACACCGGCGCCTATGTGGCATTGGACCTGGTCACCGGCAACTATGAGATTGTGGCAACCAAGTACGGTTTCTCCGGTACTCCCACCAAGGTCTGGCTCGACGCACGCAGGCAACTACACACGGATCTCGTGTTGGAACGCGTGGTCACTCCTGGCAAAGACGCGCCCGCCATGCAATCCTCGGTGAGTGCACCGGCAAAGCCCGATATGTCCAAGGAACTGGTTGCGATGAAGGAACGCATCGCGGAACTGGAGGCGCTGATGGCGAAGGGCGCTCCACAAGAGGCAGCGAAGACGGAAAACACTTCCAACGGAACTTTGCTCGCAACCACCGGAACAGATGCGAGTGTCCTGCCGCCGCTGCCCGCCAAGCCCAATGACGAACGGCCGCTGCTCGCCGGAATTCCCGCCGCGTCCCGGCCCTCCCCGAGCCCGACGGCTGCCGCGGCGCAAACGCCGGATGCTGCGGCTACCACAGCTCCCGCCACGCCTGCGGTTGACAACTTCACTCCCTTCGCGGATTGGGATTGGACGTGGCTGAACGGCAACTCACGCCAGCACGACTCCCCACTGGATTCCAAATACTTCAGCGGAGAGTTTCGCGCGGACACTTTCTATGTCGAGGATATGAACCAGCCCATCGATCACACCATGGGCGGATCGAGCGAGATCTTCCGCAACAACGAAGTCCAGCTGGAAGACTTGTCCATCGGCGGCGACTTCCACGACGGCAATATGCGCGGTCGAGTCCTGGCATTGTTCGGAATGTTCGCGGCCACAACGGTACGCAACGATGCGAGTCCGGCAGTTGGTCAATGGGATGTCCGTGCCGCCTATAAATATGTATCGGAGGCTTACGGCGGCTACCACTTCAACGTGAATCACGGTCTGAACGTCGACGCGGGAATTTTCGTGTCCTACGTCGGACTCTTCAGTTATCACAATTTCGACAACTGGGCCTACCAGCCCTCGTATGTCTCTTCTAATACGCCATGGTTCTTCAATGGCGTGCGTGTGCAGTGGTTCCCCACCCATCACTTGAAAATCGAGCCTTGGTTCATCAACGGCTGGCAGTCATATAACCGGTACAACGGCCATCCGGGACTGGGCGGCCAGTTGAAGTGGACTCCCAAGTCATGGATGAACGTCATCGCCAACCAGTACGGCGTCGGCAACGACAACCTGGGCCTTCCCAATCGCGGCCGCTACCACACAGACGACAGCATCGAAATCAAATACTACGACAAGCCCAAAGATACGAACGGCATCGACAAGATGGCCTTCTCCTTTACCGCCGACGCCGGATGCGAAACCGGCGACGGAGTGACTTGCCACGGGGGACACGGAGCCTACAACCCGGTAACGGGACAGGGCGGCCCGGCGCAGTTCTTCCTGGGTTGGATGGCCTACGACCGGACTTGGTGGGCCAAGGATAAGTGGGCCCTGACCGTGGGCGGCGGCTGGATGGATAACCCCGGGCGCTACCTGACTCTGGTGCTCCCGGTCAACGGCGCGGATGCGATTTCCGG
>Ga0182030_10005318_pt1 | contig 27364 bp, 30 predicted proteins | sample 812S3MmetaG_FD_121299 | JGI IMG/M metagenome (GOLD analysis project Ga0182030, IMG submission 121299) | Permafrost microbial communities from Stordalen Mire, Sweden - 812S3M metaG (Illumina Assembly) | ecosystem: Environmental > Terrestrial > Soil > Wetlands > Permafrost | place: Sweden... | reverse complement strand
GCAGCCTGGCGTAGAGGCCGATCTCGTTCCAGCGCTTGAGGATTTCCGGCTCGCGCTGCGGCAGGCCGGCGCGCATCGGGAATTCCGTCTGCGGCAGGAACAGGGTCTTGGAATAATCTGCTACGTCGGACTTTTGCGGCTTTTCGGACATGAAGGCTCTGGTCTGGCTCAAGGGCGCTGAAACGCGATTTCGCTCGCGGATGAATAGGAGGACCCCGGTCTTGCGCCGAGCCGAAGCTCAGGCGGAAGCCGGGCCGCTAATGCTGATGGTGCGCCGCGCAAACATGCGGCTTTCCATAGCAGCCGGCCGCCGGAAGCGCAAAGCCCTGCCGCGCAGCCTGCCGGCCTGCCACGGGCCGCTGCAGGCGGTGAAACCTAGGTCGGGTCGACGGCCCCGAGTTTCGGAAAGGCGTCGGGGGCAGCCGCCAGCGCCGCGCGGGCGCGGGCGCTGTCGTCATCCATCTGACGCACCAGGGCCTGCACGCTGTCAAACTTCAATTCGTCGCGGATATGGGCGATGAAGGCGACATCAAGCCGCGTTCCGTAGAGATCGGCCGCGAAATCGAACAGGAAGACCTCCAGCAGCGGCGCGCCATTGTCGAAGGTCGGCCGCCGGCCGAAGCTGGCGACGCCATCGAGGCGCTCGGAACCGCGGCCGACCCGCACCGCGTAAATGCCGTGCTTGAGCCCGCAGTTCTTGTCGAGGCGGATATTGGCGGTCGGGTAGCCGAGATCGCGGCCGCGCTTCTCGCCATGGATCACCTCGCCGGCGATGAACCACGGGCCGCCAAGCATCAAGGTGGCATCTTCGATCTGCCCCTCGGCCAGCGCCATGCGGATCGCGCTGGAGGAGACCGGCCGCTCCGCGATATCGACATGCGGCTGCACATCGACCTCGATGCCGAGCCGGGGCGCCTCGCCGACCAAAAGGCTGGGCGATCCGACCCGGCCCTTGCCGAAATGAAAGTCATAGCCGACGGCGATGCCGCTGATTCCGAGCCGCTCGATCAGATCATGGTGAATGAAATCTTGCGCCGTGGTCCCGGCGCGGCCCTTGTCGAAGGTCATCACGACCGCGCCGGCGAGCCCGGTTCCGGCGAGCAGCCGCAGCTTGCCGGCCTCGTCGGTGAGCCGGAATTGGGGAGAACTCGGGCTGAAGAAACTGCGCGGATGCGGCTCGAAGGTCACCGCCAGCGCCGGCTGGCCGTGGGCCCGGCCCATCGCAAGCGCCGCAGCGATAACGGCGCGGTGGCCGAGGTGGACGCCGTCGAAATTACCCATGGCCACCACCGTCCCCTTGGGGATCGTGGCCGCGGGCGTGGTATCGCGAATAACTATAAAGCCAGGCGTCATTTCAGGGATTCTTCAACTGAGGTTGGACGAGGCCGGACCGTGACTTGGCGGCCCCGAGGAAGTCAAGCCGGACCCGACCTGGGCGGCGGCCGGGCGCCAGGCGGTCGCGGCCGGTTAACGAGCTGTTTAATGGCTGATGCTAGTGCTTGGGGGTGCATTGCGGGCATTTCGGCCCAATGCAGGCGTGTTTGGTTGCGGCATCGAGTGTCGTAGGGGGAGCGAAGATGGCGGTAGATCTGTCGATGTCGGTTCTGGTGGTGGATGACTACAACACCATGATCCGCATCATCCGAAATCTTCTGAAGCAGCTTGGCTTCGAAAATATCGACGACGCCAGCGACGGATCGGCGGCGCTCAACAAGATGCGCGTCAAGAAATATGGCTTGGTGATCTCCGACTGGAACATGGAGCCGATGACCGGCTACGACCTGCTCCGGGAGGTCCGGGCCGATCCCAACCTCGCCACCACGCCGTTCATCATGATCACGGCGGAATCAAAGACCGAAAACGTGATTGCCGCCAAGAAGGCCGGCGTGAACAATTATATCGTCAAGCCTTTCAATGCCGCCACGCTGAAGACCAAGATCGAAGCGGTGTTTCCGGACATGGCGAGCGCGTAAACTCTCGTGTCCCGGACGCGGTGCGGCGCTGTTCGCGCCGCTCCGCAGAGCCGGGACCCATTCTCGCCAGATAGGATGGACCCCGGATCTGCAGTGCGCCGCCCATAGCGCGTCGAAGACGCGCGTAAACGCGCTGATCGCGCGTCGAAGACGCGCGTAAACGTGCTGATGGCGCTGCGCAGCGTCGGGGGAACGCCGCCTACCAGCGCAATTCCCGCGTCAGCGCCCGCGGCGGGTGGCCGAACAACTCCTTCACCGAGGCGGGGTCGAGCTGATCGATGCCTTCGAACTCCTCGGCGTGGATGCCGCGTGTCACGAACAGGCAATCGATTCCGAAGCCGTGGGCGCCGGCCAGATCCGTCCGCACCGAATCTCCGATGGCAAGAACGCGGTTGAGCGGGATCGCACGGCCGTGGCGCTCGGCGGCCAGCGCCATGGCGCGTTCATAGATCGGCCGGTGCGGCTTGCCGTAAAAGATCACCTCGCCGCCGAGTTCGCGGTAGAGTTCGGCGATGGCGCCGGCGCAATAGATCAGGCGGTCGCCGCGTTCGACCACGATATCGGGATTGGCGCAGACCATCGTCAGCCGGCGCTCGCGCGCCTGCAGCAGCATGCTGCGATAGTCTTCGGCGGATTCGGTTTCATCGTCGAACAGGCCGGTGCAGACGATGTAGTCGGCCTGCTCCAGCGGCGCCAGCCGCGGATCGAGTCCGCGGTGAATCGAATTGTCGCGTTCCGGGCCGAGCCAGAACACCTTCTGGCCGAGATGCGCGGCGACGTAATGCCGGGTCAGATCGCCTGAACTGACGATGGCGTCATAGGTCGCGTCGGCAACGCCGAGCTTGCGCAATTGCCGCTGCACCGAGTCCGCCGGCCGCGGTGCATTGGTAATGAGGATCACGGTTCCGCCCTGGCCGCGAAAGCTGTGAAGCGCTTCGCAGGCCTCGGGAAAGGCAACGAGGCCGTTGTGAACCACGCCCCAGATATCGCTGAGGACGACGTCCACCGAGCCTACCAGGTCGCGCAGTTTCTCGACAAACCGAAGTGTGGTCATGGCACGGATTGCCGCTCAGCCCGGTCCGGCGGCGCGGCGCGCCAGCGCGGCATTGCCGGTCGCCCGCGGCGGATCGATTGCCGTAGCCTCGACGGAAGCGGTCTTGCCGGCAGCAGGAGGGTCCTGCGTCTTGTTCGCAGCGGGGCCGCCGGCGGCGGAAGCCCCCTCGGGCCGCAACGGCCGTGGCGGCGCGAACAGGAATCCCTGCCCGAACCGTACGTCGAAGTCGAGCAGGTCGACCACGGCGCGTTCGCCTTCGATCCGTTCGGCGATCAGGTCGATTCCGAAACGGCCGAGCAGATCGGAAAGGTCCGAGGGGTGAATGTCCGAGGTCGGGACCTGCCGCGGATCGAGCAGCAAGGCCGAGGGTACCTTGATGAAGCGGACGCCGCGGTCGGCCAGCTCGCGCGGCTCGATCCGCAGATCGGTGACGTGATCGATCGAAAAACGGTAGCCGCGTTGCGCCAGGGCCGCGAGATGTTCGGTTTCGACCGGGCCCAGATTGCGAAACGTCGCCTGCTTGAATTCGAGCACGAAAGACGGGGCCAGCGCCCGATTGGCCTCAAGGAAATCCAGGCATTGCGCGAACGTGGTTGGATTGCCCAGCGTCGCCGCGGCGACGTTGCAGAACACCCCGACCTCCTTGTTGCGAACCATCAGCCGGCGCAGCACCTGGACGCACCGCAGCATCACCATGTGATCGATCCGCCCGATCAGCCCGGCCGCTTCCGCGATCCCGATGAAATCGTCGGCGGTGAGAATCTGGTCGTTGTCGTCGCGCAGCCGCGTCACCGCCTCGTAGAAGCGCACCTTGCGCTGCGGCAAGCTCACCATCGGCTGCAGGTAGATATCGAGACGGTTTTCCTCGACGGCATTTTTCACCGCCGTCAGGATTTGCGCCGGACTGCGGGTCGGCGCGGGCTCAACGCTGATATTGGCCGGGTTAATTTTGGCCGGCATGGCCGCGGCGGCGGCAGGGCCGGCATTTTCGCCGGAAAGCAGTTCGTTTTGCTGTTCATCCTCCGGCTTGACCGTCGCCGCAGGCGCCGCGCCGGAAGCCGCCGCGGACAGCATGTCGTCATGGGAGGCGACGGAAGCGGCGAGCTGCTTGACCAGCACGCCGAGCTCGTTGATCTCGCCGACGACGGCCTGAATGCGGTCCGCCCCGGTCGAGTTCCCCGACACCACCCGGCCCTCGACGGCGGCCAGGCGCCGCCCGAATTCAGCGATCTGGCGCGCCAGGTCGGCGGTGCCGCGCGACAAATCCGCGATCTGGCTACCTACGTCGGTGCGATCGCGCAGCCGCATCGACACGGCATTGTACAGGATCAGGAAGGTGAGCGCGGTGAGCGCGACGATCGCGGATTCCAGTCCGCTGATGCCTGCGAGGGAATACAGCACGAGGCCGAGCGACGCTGCGACCAGCACCATGCAGACGGCGATGAAAATCGTGGAAATCCGGATCATGTTGCGCGGAAGGCCCTCAACTCCGTTAGTCCCTGGCCTGGAAGATGCGGATGTCGCTCCCGCAAGCCTGCTGCGCTTCCCCAAGCGCTGCAAGCTTAGCATTAATGTTGATTCGAAAAGCCATTGTTCTTTGCCGCTGCCGCGGCGATCAACCTCGACGGTTCGGCGTCCCGGCGGCGACCGCAAGCCGCCTCGCCGGGTCGAGACCAGCGAAGCTCGCTCCGGCGGGTCGGCAGGGGCCTTGGCGACCGGTCAGGAGGCGAATGCAGCGACCTGCGTTTTGCCGGTTTTCTCGCGGCCGGCGGTGCATTTCGGCCTTTCCCCGCAGCCGGGGAAGGCCGGGCGGTGCCGGCCGCTACGCCACCGCGCGAATCACCTTGGCGACCTTCTCGACGATCTCGCCGATCTGGTCTTCGCTGACGATCAGCGGCGGCGTCAGCGCCAGGGTGTCGCCGGCGACGCGCAGCATCAGGTCATTGTCGTGGAACGCGCTGTTCAGCCCGTCGAAGCCGCGTTTGCCGGGCAGGTCGGGACGTGGAGCAAGGTCAATGCCTGCCGTAAGTCCCAGAGTGCGGATGTCCACCACGTTGGGCTCGCCTTTCAGCGACATCACGGCGTCGGCGAATGTGGACTCGAGCTTCCTGGCGCGCTCGAACAGCTTCTCGTCGCGGTAGATATCGAGCGTCGCCAGCGCCGCGGCGCAGGCCAGGGGATGGGCCGAATAGGTATAGCCGTGGGCCAGCTCGACGGCGTGTTCCGGGCCGTTCATGAAGGCGTCGTGGATGGTGTCGCGCACCACCACACCCCCCATCGGCGCCGCGCCGTTGGTGATGCCCTTGGCAAAGGTGAGCATGTCCGGAAGCACCCCGTAGCGTTCCGCGGCAAAGGCGTAGCCGAGCCGGCCGTAGCCGGTGATGACCTCATCGAAAATCAGGAGAATGCCGTGCTTCTGGGTGATCTCGCGCAGCCGCTTGAGATAGCCCTTTGGCGGCGGCAGCACGCCGGTCGATCCCGCCATCGGCTCGACGATGACCGCGGCGATGGTGGAGGCGCCGTGCAGGTTGACCAGGCGTTCCAGTTCGTCGGCGAAATGCGCGCCATATTCCGGCTCGCCCTTGGTGAAGGCCTGTTTCTCGCGGTCGTAGGTGTGGGGAAGATGATCGACGCCGGCCAGCAGCGTTCCGAACATCTTGCGGTTGTTGACGATACCGCCGACCGAGGTGCCGCCAAATCCGACGCCATGATAGCCACGCTCGCGACCGATCAGGCGGGTGCGCGAGCCCTGGCCGTTGAGCTGATGATAGGCCAGCGCGATCTTGAGCGCGGTATCGGCGGCTTCCGATCCGGAATTGCAGAAGAACACGTGGTCGAGCCCGGCCGGTGCCAGGTCGGCGATGCGGCTCGCGAGTTCGAAGGCCTGCGGAATGCCGAACTGGAACGGCGGCGCATAGTCCAGGGCCTCGGCCTGCTTGGCGATCGCCGCGGCAATCTGGCTGCGGCCATGGCCGGCATTGCAGCACCACATGCCCGCCGCGGCGTCGATGATCTTGCGGCCATCGACGGTAAAGTAATGCATGTCCTTGGCGCCGGCGAGCAGCCGCGGCGCCTTTTTGAAGGCCCGGTTGGCGGTGAACGGCATCCAGTGCGCGGCAAGGTCGTTGGGGACGTTGACGGCGGCGGGGCGTGGGCTCTTGTCGAGCATGGGGGCCTCTTGTGTTTTGGGGGTGGCGCGGTTGTGCGCAACCTATCAGCTTCGCCGGACCACGGAAATGGTCAACTCCGTCGCTATTTCAACTCAATCGGGCGGTTTCAGGGAGGCCATGGGAACATCCAGCGTGTAGACGAAACCTTCCGGCTGGTAGTCCAGGCGGGCTTCGCCATCGAGCTGCTTGCCGAGGGTTTCGATCATGCGCGTTCCAAAACTTCGCCGGCTCGGCGGCCGAACCGGCGGGCCGTCCTTTTCGGTCCAGATCAGGTGCAACCGATCGTTCTCCTGGTCGATGCGCCAGCCGATCCCGATACGGCCGGCGGGTACCGACAGTGCGCCGAATTTCGTGGTGTTGGTGCAGAGCTCGTTCAACATCATCGCCAGCGCAATCACCGATCCGGAGGCGATCTGGATTTCCGGCCCGGCAATTGAAAACCGCGCCGCGTCCTGGCTCTCATAGGGCTCGATGGCGCTGCGGACGATATGGGCAAGGCTCGAACTCGACCACCGCGCCTGCAGCAGCAGATCGTGGGCGCGGCCGAGCGCCAGCAGCCGGCCCTCGATCGCGTGCTGGCCGTGCTCGATGCTGGTCGCGTTGCGCAGGCTCTGCGAGGCGATGGCGCTCACGGTCGCCAGCGTGTTCTTGATGCGGTGATGCAATTCCGCCAGAATCAGCTTTTGCAGCTGGTCGGCGGTCTCGCGCTGCTCGGCGTCGATCCCGGCCTGCGCCAGCAGCGTCCTGGCATCGATGCCGGCCTGTTCGAGCAACATGCGGAGGCCGACATTTTCGGCCTTGAGAAACTCCTGCGGAACGGTCGGGCCGGCCATCGATCACATAGCCCCGAAGGACTTCCATCTCGGTTGCTGTCGAGGCGTTGTTACCACGGTTAGCGCCAAACCGTGCGGCTATTTCCGGTACCGGACATAGCGGTGAAAGGTTCCCGATGCGGCGAGGAACTCACAGATCGGCGGCGGCGATCCAGAACACCTCGTCGTGGGACTCCTCGGTATCGAGCCATAACAGCGGCAATTGCGGAAAAGCGGCCTCCAACCGCTCGCGGCCACGCCCGATCTCGCACAATAGTCCGCCCTGTGGCGTCAGATGCTGCCCGCCCTGCTGCAAAATGCGGCGGACGATCGCCAATCCATCGGCGGCCGTCGAAGGCGAGTTTCGGCTCGGCTCGGCATTCGCGCGGCAGCTCCGCCATGCCCTGGGCGTCGACATAGGGCGGATTGGAAATAATCAGGTCGTAGCGGCTGCCGCCAAGCGGCTTGAACAGGTCGCCGCGATGCAACGTCACCCGGTCTTCAAGTCCGTAGGCTGCAACATTGCGCGCGGCGACATCTAGCGCATCCTTCGAGATATCGACGGCGTCGATTTGGGCCTCCGCAAACGCCCGTGCGGCGAGAATCGCCAGACACCCCGAGCCGGTGCAGAGGTCGAGCAGGTTTTTCACCGAACCGGGGTTCTCGATGAGCGAGCCGCCCTCGGCGTCGCCTTCGCCGCCGAAATGCTGCTCCAGCAACTCGCCGATGAAGGAGCGCGGCACGATCGTGCGCTCGTCGACATAGAACGGCAGGCCGCGCATGTAGATCTTGTTGACCAGATAGGCCGCGGGTTTCCGCGTCGCGATGCGGCGCGCAATCAGATCGAGAATAGCCTTGGCTTCTGCGGCGGTGACACGCGCGGTGGCGAATGTCTCGAACTGGTCGGGATGAAGATGCAGGCTTTCGCAGACCAGGAACACCGCCTCGGCCACCGGATCGGTGGTGCCGTGCGCGAACACCAGCTTGGCCTCGATGAAGCGGCTGGTCGCATAGCGGACAAAATCCAGCAGCGTCAGCAATTCGGCGGCTGCGACCGGCGGGGACTTCGATTGGGTGCGACCGCGCTTTAGCGCCGGTCTGGCGCGCTTGGCCATCAGGATTTGGTCCAGCGCGCGGCGGCAGCGTCATCGTGATGGCGTGCGTCGACCCAACTGGTCCCGTCAGGCCTTTCCTCACGCTTCCAGAACGGCGCGTTGGCCTTCAGATAATCCATCAGGAATTCCGCCGCCTGAAACGCCGCCTGCCGGTGCATCGAGGCCGTCAGCACCAGCACGATGTTTTCGCCCGACGCGATGCGGCCGACGCGATGAATAATCGTCAGCCCGCTCAACGGCCAGCGCGACATGGCGGTCTCGGCATGTCGGGAAATCTCGGCCTCCGCCATGCCGGGATAGTGTTCAAGCGTCAACGCCGCGACGCTCCGGCCGCCGTCGCTGTCCCGGCAAATGCCGCTGAAACTCACCACCGCGCCGATATCCTTGCGCCCCCGGGTGAGCGCGGCGATCTCCTGCGCGATGTCGAAATCGGCCTGCTGAATACGGATGGTCACGGCAGCGGTCATCGGATCGTCGCGATTCCGGTCAAACGGATCAGCCGCCGGTCATCGGCGGGAAAAAGGCAATCTCTCGGGCGCCGGCAATGATCGTATCGGACTTGACGTGGGCATGGTCGATCGCCGCACGGATCACCTGGGGGGTCTCGAAGGCATGGGCGTAGGCCTCGCCGCGCCGCGCCAGCCAGCCGATCAGATCCTCCACGGTGCGCACGTCCGCCGGCGGCTCGACCGTTTCCTCTGACTTGCCGACCCGTTCGCGAACCCAGGCGAAATACTTGACCTTCACGCTTCATCCTCCTCGATCAGGTGATGAATGCCGGCGCGGAAATAATCCCAGCCGGTATAGATCGTGAAAATCGCGGAGATCCATAGCAGCAGCAGGCCGGTCTGGGTGGTGATGGGGATGACCTGATCGCCGGCCTCTCCGGCCAGCAGGAACCCGATCGCGACCAGCTGGACCGTGGTCTTCCATTTGGCGAGCTTGGTCACGGGCACGCTGACGCGCAGCGCGGCGAGATATTCCCGCAATCCCGACACCAGAATTTCGCGGCACAGGATCACGATGGCGGCCCACAGCGTCCAGCCATGGATGATGCCGTCCGCCGCCAGCATCAGCAGGCAGGACGCGACCAAAAGCTTGTCGGCGATCGGATCGAGCATCCGGCCGAACGCCGAATGCTGATCCCAGATCCGCGCATAGTAGCCATCGAGAAAATCGGTAACTCCGGCGGCGATGAACACCGCCAGCGCCACCCACCGCAGCCATAGCGGCCCATCCATGATGGCCTGCGCATAGATGCAGCCGACCACCACCGGGATGGCGGCGATTCGGGCATAGGTCAGGATATTCGGAAGGGACAGCGAGCTCTTCGCCGACCCTCTTGTCGTCGCGATGTTCATCCGCCTTACCAATACCGCCGAAGCTTGAAGGTCAACCGTGCACGCGCAGGTGATCTGTTGGAGACGACGCAAATATGACCCAAAACCCGCCCCTAACCCGGCCGGGCGTGGAAAAACTCGAAAATCTTGCGGGCGCTTTCCGCGCTGACGCCGGGAACCTTGCCGAGATCGGCGATCGACGCCCGTTCGATCTCCTTCAGGGTTCCGAAATGATGCAGCAAGGCACGTTTGCGTGACGGGCCGATGCCCGGGATTTCCTGCAGGCCGGCCTCGCGAATGTCCTTTTTGCGCAGCTTGCGGTGCGAGCCGATCACGAAGCGATGGGCCTCGTCGCGCAGCCTTTGAATGAAGTATAGCACCGGATCGCGCGGCTCGAGCTTGAGCGGCTCGCGATCCGGCATGAACAGGGTTTCGCGGCCGGCGTCGCGGTCCGGCCCCTTGGCGACCGCCATCAGCGACACCTCCGTCAGTCCCAACGCGTCGAAGATCTCGCGGACGGCGTTGAGCTGGCCGCGGCCGCCGTCGATGATGACGAGGTCGGGCCATTGCGGAAACGAATCGTCGTCGGCCTTGACGGTTCCCTCCGCCGCAGGGGTCAACAGCCGCTTGAAGCGCCGCTGCAGCACTTCGCGCATCATCGCATAATCGTCGCCCGGGGTCAGGCCTTCGGACCTGATGTTGAACTTTCGATACTGGTTTTTGATAAAGCCGTCCGGTCCGGCCACGATCATGGCGCCCACCGCGTTGCTGCCCTGGATGTGGCTGTTGTCATAGACCTCGATCCGCTGCGGCGGATGCGGCAGGCCGAGCGTGGTGACCAGTCCCTGCAGCAGCCGGCCTTGCGTCGCGGTATCGGCCAGCTTGCGGCCGAGCGCCTCGCGCGCGTTGGTGAGGGCGTGTGCGACCAGTTCCTTCTTTTCACCGCGCCGCGGGGTCGAGACTTCCACCTTGAATCCAGCCTTGACGGAGAGCGCGCCGGCCAGCAGCTCGCATTCCTCGATCGCATGCGACAGCAAGACCAGTTTCGGCGGCGGCTTGTCGTCGTAGAACTGCGCCAGAAACGACGCCAGCACCTCGGGCGGGGTGAACGTTTTGTCCGCGCGCGGAAAATAGGCCCGGTTGCCCCAGTTCTGTCCGGTGCGGAAGAAGAACACCTCGACACAGGAATATCCGCCCTCCTGATGGATGGCGAACACGTCGGCTTCCTCCACGGTGCGCGGATTGATGCCCTGCTGCGACTGGATCGCCGACAGCGCTGCGAGACGGTCGCGGTAGAGGGCTGCGGTTTCAAACGCGAGTTCAGCCGAGGCCTTCTCCATTTCGCCGGCAAGCTCCTGCTTCACCAGCCGGCTGCGGCCGGAAAGGAAATCGGTCGCCTCGCGTACCAGTTCGGTATAGCCGGGAAAATCGATCTCGCCGGTGCAAGGCCCCGAACAGCGCCGGATCTGATAGAGCAGGCAGGGCCGCGTGCGGCTTTCGAAAAACCCGTCGGTGCAGGAGCGCACCAGAAAGGCGCGCTGCAGCGCGGTGATGGTGCGATTGACCGCGCCGGCCGAGGCGAACGGCCCGAAATACCGCCCGGGCCGCGATTGGGCGCCGCGATGTTTGAGAATCTGCGGCGCCCAGTGATCCCCGGTGATCAGGATATAGGGAAACGATTTGTCGTCGCGCAGCTGCACGTTGAAGCGGGGACGCAACTGCTTGATCAGGTTGGCCTCGAGCAGCAGCGCCTCGGTTTCCGTCGCAGTGGAGATGATCTCGACGGTCGCCGTTGCCGCGATCATGCGCATGATTCGCGCCGGCTGGGCCGCGGCGACCCTGGCGTAGGACGCAAGCCGCTTGCGGACGTTCTTCGCCTTGCCGACATAGAGCACGTCGCTGGCCGCGTTGAGCATGCGGTAGACGCCGGGCGAGGTCGGCGCGTGGCGCACCGCGCGTTCGATTGCGGCGTGGCCGACCGCCAGCGGACCTTCCGGAACGGCCTCGCCAGCCTCGTCGGGGATGTCCGGCAGCCGCGCCTCATCGTCCTCCTCGGTGCCCGCCGTGGCGGGGTCGAGATCGGCGGAGGCCGGGTCCAGCGGCGGCAAATCCGCCTGGTCGGGAGCCGGTTCGGAACCGGGCCGGGTCATCCGCGGGCCGGGCTCTTTCGGGCTATCGGTCTGGTCGTTGTCCATCGGTCTAAACTAAGCGCTGGCGGCGCGCATCGCCAGCATGGGGCGGTGGCAGCGATACCACGGCAGCGGCCGCGTTGCGAAGCTCCAGGCGCAGAGCCGCGTTCGGTAACCCTTCCTTAACAATGCCAAGCGCCTGAAGGCACCCCTTAACAAGCCTTTAACTTAAAAGTCCCGATAAATCTTATCGAAAAGAAGCGCAATTCCGTAACCATCGGGTTCGCATTGCACGATGGGTTCGGTGCGAACGCCAGTCGCGTTGTGGAGAGTAAAGATGAGCAGGATCGTCTTGGGTGCAGTGTCGTTGATCGCCGCAGGTTGCACGGTCTCGGCGCAGGCAGCCGATCTTCCCTACGGATCGCCGGCTCCCTACACCGTCAATCAGCCGCTCAACGCCTTCAGCTGGGCCGGCCCCTATCTCGGCGGTAATATCGGATATGGCTGGGGCACGGTCGACAATAATCCGACCAAACCGTCGGGGCTGGCGGGTGGTGTGGACGGCGGCTACAACTGGCAATCAGGCCGATTTGTGTACGGCATAGAAGGCGACCTCGATATCACCGGCGCCGACGATACATTCGCGCCGTGGAAGTTTTCCAACCCGTGGTTCGGCACGGTGCGCGGCCGGGTCGGCTATGCCTTCAACAACGTCCTGATCTATGGCACCGGCGGTCTGGCGTTCGGCGAACTGCGCGCCGATACCTTCGGCCTGTCGGAATCCCATACCACCGCGGGCTGGACCGTGGGCGTCGGCGCCGAAGTCGGCCTCGCCCAGAACTGGACGGCCAAGATCGAATATCTCTATGTCGATCTGGCCGACGCCAACTTCAACCTCACGGGAATGTCGAACGGTTACCAGTTCGGCCTCGTCCGTGTCGGCGTGAACTATCACTTCTGATAGCAACAAGAAAACATCCTGTCACAACCTCCCGGCCGCGTCGCGGCCGGGATTTTTTTGCGTCGCGCGCTCAGGATGAAATCACCAGATTGACCGCCTTGGGGCCTTTGCCCTTCTTGTCCGGTTCGACCTCGAAGGTGATGCGCTGTCCTTCGATCAGGTCCTTCAATCCCGCCCGCTCCACGGCGGTGATGTGAACGAACACATCGCGGCCGCCGTCATCGGGCTTGATGAAGCCGTAGCCACGTTCTCCGTTGAAGAACTTGACCGTACCAGTCATGGCCATCGGGAAACTCCCCCGCATTGCTCTGCCGCTACGCGCCTGCGTATCGGTCGGACCGGACATTCGCTGCCGGAAAGCTTGGCCACCTGGGCGGTGCGGCGGCATCGCCGCCCCGCCTTCGAAATAACTGAGGCCTTGTCACTCCGCCGCTACCATTCGCGGAAGCGGAACGTAAAGCCAGTCCTAATGGACTTGAGCATAATACGGATTCCGGCAAATTGCCTATCGCCCAAATCGGACTTTTCCGGGCGTTTTGACGCCGGCGCCGGCCGGGCCAAATCTGGCCCCGCCAAATCTTTCTAAGTCCAAGTCTTTTTCTTTCTAAGACCCGGTCTTTCTTAGGCCACGCCGCTCTCAGACTAGGATTTGGGTGTCTCGAGCCTGAAGCGGCCGGCGCCGCCCTGGCCGAGCGGCTTTTCAAGTTCGGGCAGGATGGCCTTAAGTTCGCCGGCCAGCATCCACGGCGGGTTGATCACCAAAAGGCCCGCCGAGACCAGGCCGGTCCCCGCGGCCTGGGGCGCGACGCTGAATTCCAGGCGCAGGCATTTGGCCGGGGAGGCGCCGGCGCCGGCCACCTCCGCCACATGCCGCGCCAGGCTGTCGGTGGCGCGCCGGCTTTTCACCGGATACCACAACAGATAGCTGCCGGTCGGCCATTTCGCGAAGGCTTGCGAAAAGCCCTCGGCCATCCGTTCGAACTCGTTCTTCTGTTCATAAGGCGGATCGATCAGGACCAGGCCGCGCCGCTCCTTTGGCGGCACGAAGGCCGGCAACGCCACCCAACCGTCGAGATCAACCACGCGGGCCTGGGTGTCGCGGCGCAGTGCGTCGATCAGGCGCTTGCGCGCCTTCGGTTCGACTTCGCAGGCCGTCAGCCGATCCTGCGGCCGCAGCAGCGCCCGGACGATCAGCGGCGACCCCGGATAGGCGTTAAGGTCGCGTTGCGGATTGAAGGCCCTGACGATGTCGAGATAGGGCGCCAGCAGCGGCGCCGTGGTTTCCGAGAATCGCGCCTGCATCACCCGCGCGATGCCGGTCAGCCACTCGCCGCTGCGCCGCGCTTCATCGCCGGTGAGATCGTAGACCCCGGCCCCGGCATGGGTATCGATGACGCGAAACGCGGCCGGTTTGTCCTGCAGATAGGTGAGAATGCGCACCAGTACGATGTGCTTGATGACGTCGGCAAAGCCGCCGGCATGAAAGGCATGACGGTAATTCATCGGGAAACTTACCGCCTTGTTTGGAGCAGACTCAGCCGTCTTTTACGCCTCATGGCCGGCATAGTCGTCTGTCTTGCGCAGACAAGGTGAACTGCGGCCGGCATCCACGTCGTTGGCGAGAAAGCAATAGAAAGCCCGCGATGCCGATGACCGCTTCGATGCCGGACATCAAGGCCGGAAAATCAGCTGCCCCGCATCGGCGGCATCACCACCTGGTCGCGCCGGCAGGCGCGGTGATCGATTTCCTCGCAGTCGCGGAATTGCAGATCCTTGTTCATGCAGATCCGCACTTCGCTGAGCCGGGTCCGGTTGCAGGTCACGGAGATCGCAGCGTGGCTGATGCCGGGATTGGCCTTGACAAAGGCGTCCTCGATTTCGTCGGGCGCAACGGTCTTCGGTGCCGACAATTCGAGAAATTCGGGCGGAATTTTAACGGCCGAGCGCGCCTTGCGGATGGTCTCGAAATAGGCCCGCTGGCCCAGGCCCGAGCAGGTGCCATGCTTGTCCCACTCGTTGAAAATCAGCCCGGGCGCCGGCATCAGGTCCAGCATTGACGTCATGATATTGCGATCGAGGCGCGGCGAGGGCCGCTGGCAATACTCCGGAAAGCCTTGCTCATATTGCGGCCATAGGCCGTGGACCACGAAGGAAAACGGCCGGCCGCCGCACTGGGCCTGCGAACGCCCCTCGCTGCCGCGCTCCGACGCCTCCTCGCAAAAGGAGGGCGACCATGACAGCGACAGCACGTAAAAATCGAATTCGCCGGGGGCGTTCTGCCGGCGATCCTGCGCCGACGCCGTCCCCACCGCTGCGATGCCGGCCAGCGCCGTCAAGGCGAACAGGCCAAACCGGATGGAAAGCCGAAAAACCCGAAACGATCGAAAATGAAACATGGACGCCCCCAAAAATACCTGGACCGCCCCCAAGCCTAGCAGGCAAACGGAACATTTCAAGAACAAAAAAGCAGAAAAGGAGGACAGGACGGTCTGGGCTAGCAATGCCGGACGGGTCAGGTCCGGGGGAAGCTGGCCCCGGAAATCAGGGCCGCGCGGCCCGGCAGGCCGGATTGTAGGCCCAGTTGCGATCAAGCCCGGTCACGCACCACTCGACGCCCTGGCCGAAGCTAGCAAAACCGCCATCCTCGATGATCGAATAATGCACGGTGCGCAACTTGCCGTCGCTCAGCTGAGCCTCGGCGCTGCAATAGCGCCGCGGAATATTGTCGGATTGCCAGGGCCTGAAAGCGGTTTCGTGGATCTGGCCATAGGCGGTGATTTGCAGGTCGGAATTCCAGAAGGTGCTCTCTTTTTCCCGGAACTGCGAGGTAATGGTCGACAGCGCGGCTTCACACGGGGCGACCCGGCCGTCATAGCGCGGGCCGGACAGCCAAAAATTCATCTCGAACGGATTGGCGGCCTCGGCCGCCGATCCGAATGCCATGAGGCCTAACAGGATGCCGAGCGCGGCGCCAAGGCCGGGCTTTTTCAGGGATGCGAGGAGGTCGTGCATGGGCTATCCGTCGGATGATCTGACCCGCGGACGGTGCCGTGAAGCCCAGGCGAGGTCAAGTGCAGCGCGGCAACACCTGCGATAACTCAGCGTCGAACCCTCCGCCGTTCTTTTCATGACGGCCGATGCGCACTAGAACTAGACCTGTTCTGACCGCAAAACGCCTTTGCGGGGCGCGCCGGGGTCTTCCGGCGAGATGGAGTGAGCGATGCGAATCATTGGGGCCGCGAGCCTGGTTGCCTTATGCGGGATTCTGGCCTGCGCGCCGGCCCGGGCCGATACCGTACCGCCGTTCCGGGGCAACGATACCGGCGGCATCATCGCCTATTCGCTGACCGGGCAGACGGATATCCGCAGCCTGGCGATCGATCACTGTGCATCCTACGGCAAGGTGGTGAAATTCCTCGCCGTGGACCCGCATTATGGCGGCTACATTTCCTTCGCCTGCCGCTGGCTGCCATATGCCGAACGGGCGCGGCGCGCCTCCTACTGAACCGAACCATCCGGTCCAGCGCCCCAGGGTAGCCGGGAGAGCGGAGCATGACGCGGCGGCTTTTTGCATTTTGCGTGGCGGCTGGTCTGTTGGCGGGGTTGCCGGCAACCGCCGCCGGCGCCGATGACATGCCGATCCGTAAGCCCGGCCTGTGGGAAATGAAGACGGTGAAGACCGGTTCGGCACTGCCGGACGTCACGATCCAGCATTGCACCGACGAGACCACGGACAGGGAGATGAGCACCGCGTTCTCGCCGACGTCGAAGGTGATCTGCTCCAAGCGCGCCTTCCAGAAGACCGCGACCGGCTACGTCTCCGACGCCGTCTGCAGCATCGGCGGCATGTCGATGACCTCGCATTCCGACATCATCGGGGATTTCGATTCTGCCTACACCGTGAAGACGACCTCGCACAGCGAGCATGGCCCGACCGGCCTGCCGCGCGACAGCACGATGACGATCGAGGCGAAGTGGCTCGGCGCCTGCAAACCCGACCAGAAGCCCGGCGACATCGTGATGCCCGGCGGCTTCAAGATCAACGTCAAGGACGCGGAAAAGCTCAAAGCGCTGCTGCCGAAATAGCGAAGGCTATACCGGGATGCGCACCGTGGCGCGAAGTCCGCCCATCGGGCTGTCGCCCAGCGTGATGTCGCCGCCGTGCGAGCGGGCGATGTCGCGGGCGATGGCGAGGCCAAGCCCGGTGCCGCCCTCGTCCTGGTTGCGGGCGTCGTCGAGCCGCAGGAACGGCTTGAACACTTCCTCGCGCATCTCCTGGGGAATGCCCGGCCCGTCGTCGTCGATGGTGACGGTCAGATAGCGATGATCGCGGTGGCCCTTGATCGCTATCGCATTGGCGTGCCGCGCCGCGTTCGATACCAGATTGGCGAGGCAGCGCTTGAACGACGCCGGCTTCACTGTTACCACCGGCAGTCCGTGAAACGACACCGTCGCGGCGTGGCCGTTGCGCTCGGCGTCGCTGCGCAACTCCTCCAGCGCCTGCGCCATGTCGGTCGGCTGCGCCTGCTCGCCGCTGTCGCCGCGCGCGAACGCCAGATAGGCCTCCAGCATGCCGGACATTTCGTCGACGTCCTTGCGCATGCCGTCGACCTCGGGACTGTCGCCGATCAGGGCCAGTTCGAGCTTGAACCGGGTCAGGATGGTACGCAGATCGTGCGACACGCCGGCCAGCATCGCGGTGCGCTGCTCGATGCTGCGTTCGATGCGCGATTTCATCTCCAGGAACGCCTGCGCGGCGCGGCGCACTTCGCGCGCGCCGCGGGGGCGGAAGTTCGGCGCCTCGCGGCCCTTGCCGAAGCTTTCGGCGGCGTCGGCCAGCCGCAGGATCGGCTTGATCTGGTTGCGCAGGAACAATACCGCGACGATCAAGAGGATCGACGATGTGCCGAACATCCAGAACAGGAAGATCCCCGAATTCGGCGCATTGGCCGCGCTGCGCTGGGCGAAGATCTGCATCACCGCGTCGTCGAGCTGGATCCGGATTTCCAGGAGATTGGAGCGGCCGACGGTGTCGATCCAGAACGGCTTGCCGATCTGCTGGCTGAGCTGCCGCGACAGTGACGACAGCGAATAGTCGAGCACTGAAAAAAACGGCTTCGGGCCGGGTGCCGGCATGTCGCCGACGGGAAGGAAATCGACCACCAGACCGAGCCGCTGCTGCGCGATGCGGCGCAACTGGGTGCGGTCCTTGTCCTGCGGATAGCTCTTGTAGACATCGATCAGGCTGGCGACGTCCTGCACCAGCGCCCTGGAAAGATCCTGGGTCACGGTGCTCCAGTGCCGGTCGAAGAACACGAACGCCACCACCCATTGCAGCACCACCATCGGCACGATCATGATCAATAGCGCGCGGGCATAAAGTCCGGTCGGCATCCAGCCCTTGAAGGCGTTGCCCATCCAGCCATTGGCCGCGGAGACGCGGCCAGCGGCGGTGCGGATCAGCGTGAGGCCGGTGTCGAGCGTGCTCATGGGCCGGATTCAGGGCGCAAGATGCATCGGGAGCAAGGATCCTGGGCGACGGCTCATGGCGATGCCACCAGGCGATAGCCGATGCCGCGCACCGCCTGCAGGAACAACGGGTTGGCGGGATCGTGCTCGATCTTGCGCCGCAGCCGGTTGATCTGCACGTCGACCGCGCGTTCGTTGACGGTGCCGTCGCCGTTGGTCAGCGCGGCGCGCGGCACGGTCTCGCCGCGCGCCAGGGCCAGAATGCGCAGCATCTCGCGCTCGCGATCGGTGAGATGAACGACCTCGTCGCCCTTCCGCAGTTCGCCGCGCTCCAGGTGATAGACATAGGGTCCAAACGCCACCTGCTCCAGCGTCTCCACCGGCGGCGGCGCGGTGCGCTTGAGGATATTGCCGATCCGGAGCACCAGTTCACGCGGCTCGAACGGCTTGGCGACATAATCGTCGGCGCCGATCTGCAGGCCCTCGATCCGGCTTTCGGCTTCGTGGCGCGCCGTCAGCATGATGATCGGCACCGACGATGAAGTGCGGATGAAGCGGGCGAGGTCGAATCCAGTCTCACCGGGCATCATCACATCGAGAATCAGCATATCGAAATGCAGGCCGAGCAGCTTGGCGCGGGCGTCCTTCGCGCTCATCGCCGTGGTGACGCGGTAGCCTTCGCCGCACAGAAAACGTGACAGCAGGTCGCGGATACGGCGGTCGTCGTCGACCAGCAGCAAATGCGGGGCGTCGTCGGCCGGTTGCGGCGGCGTTGGTGCGAGGGTTGCAGCCTGGGCCACGTTCATTCCTTTGCCGTTGCGGTGGTGTGGCCGGTCCCGAGGATGGTCTCCAGCACCTTGTCGGGATCGTCGTGATCGATCATCGCGCGCAGGAACTGGCGGACCGTATCGGCGCCCGCAGGCCCGATGTCCCGCAGCGCGCGGGTGATCCGATCGGTCTGCAGGCCTGCGAGCTTGGCCACCAGCGCCTCGCCCTTTGCGGTGGCGAAAAGAAGGCGCTGCCGCCGGTCGTTGTTGCCGGTCTTCTGCACGATATACCCTTCGTCGAGCAATTGCTTGAGAACCCGTCCCAGCGACTGCTTGGTAATGCGCAGCACATCCAACAGATCGGCCACCTTCAAACCGGGGTAACGAAAGACGAAATGGATCACCCGGTGGTGCGCCCGTCCGAACCCGAAAACTTCCAGTTCGTGATCGGCGTCACCGACGAAATCCCGATAGGCAAAGAACAACAGCTCGATGATATCCCAGGATAAATCGCCCGACCGCGGGGCGGCGGGGGGTGGCCCGGACGGCCTCGAATCGGAGTCGGGAGAGGTGCCAGAGAAGTTTACGTCAGTCATATTGACATATCTTGGGTTCAATGTTACAAAATTGCCCATCGTGACGAAACATTAGGTCGTTTCGCCTTGTCATGACGCTCCAATGGCCAAAGAGAAAGCCATAGGCGCTGGCGGCGACGGCTTCGAATTCGTCCACCGTGCGGTTGTCGAGCGGCATTTCGGCAACATACTGGACTTCCGCCTTCCGCAAAAGCATGTCCTCGGCCATGCTGACATGGCGCCCGGCTGCAAAGCCGGTGTAGGTGGGGGCCTGGCGTCATCAATCGCGCCACCGCGCAAGACGCGAAACGGCGTCAATCCGGGAGAAAGCCCATGGGAGTTTCGTTCGATAAAATCGACGGCGTCATCTGGTACGATGGCAAGCTCGTGCCGTGGGGCGACGCCAATGTTCATGTGCTGACCCACGGGTTGCATTATGCGAGCGCTGTGTTCGAGGGCGAGCGCGCCTATGGCGGCACCATCTTCAAGAGCACCGAACATTCCGAGCGGCTGAAGAATTCGGCGCGGATCCTCGATTTCGAGATTCCCTGGTCGGTGGCCGAGATCGATGCCGCCAAGCACCTGGTGCTGAAAAAGAACGATTTGCCCGACGGCTATGTCCGGCCGGTGGCCTGGCGCGGTTCGGAAATGATGGGGGTGTCGGCGCAGAGCAACACCATTCACCTGGCGGTGGCGTGCTGGACCTGGCCGAGCTATTTCGATCCGGCGCAGCGGCTGAAGGGGATCCGCCTGGGGCTGGCCGAATATCGCCGACCCGATCCGGCGACGATCCCGGCGCTGGCAAAGGCGTCCGGGCTCTACATGATCTGCACCATCTCCAAGCACAGGGCCGAGCGCCAAGGCTATGCCGATGCCATGATGCTGGACTGGCAGGGCCGGGTCGCCGAATGCACCGGCGCCAACATCTTCTTCATCAGGGATGGCAAGATCCACACCCCGATCGCCGACTGCTTCCTCGCCGGCATCACCCGCGCCACCGCCATCGATCTCGCCCGCCGCCGCGGCATCGAGGTGATCGAGCGCCGCATCATGCCCGACGAACTGGCCGGCTTCAGCGAATGTTTCATCACCGGCAGCGCCGCCGAAATCACCGCGGTGTCGGAGATTGCGGCCTGGAAGTTCACCCCCGGCGCGATCTCCGAGCAGCTGATGGTGGACTACACCGCCGAGGTGCGGCCCAAGGACAGGGCCGCGGCGGCGTAAGTGCCGACCCGCGTACCGCTCGCTCCCCCTCGAGGGAAGTCAACTTAACGGATTTAGCCGCAACCACGACAGCCACGGACCTGCCCCGATGAACGCCCACCAGAAGATCGCCTTTTCCTGCATCCCGACCTCGAAACCCGTTGGCGCCGAGGCGCGGGCGGAGATGCTGAAGGATCCGGGCTTCGGGCGCATCTTTACCGATCACATGGTGACCATCCGTTGGACCAAGGATCGCGGCTGGCACGACGCTCAGGTGCGCGCGCGGGAGCCGATCTCGCTCGATCCCGCCGCCGCCGTGCTGCATTATGGCCAGGAAATTTTCGAGGGCCTGAAGGCTTATACGCGCGGCGACGGCAGCATCGCCCTGTTCCGGCCCGACCAGAATGCGCGCCGTTTTCGGGATTCCGCGGCGCGCATGGCGATGCCGGAACTGCCGGAACCGGTGTTCCTGCAGGCTGTCGACGAGCTCGTGAAGATCGATTCGGCCTGGATTCCCGGCAACGAAGGCAGTCTCTATCTGCGCCCCTTCATGTTCGCGACCGAGGCTTTTCTCGGCGTCCGGCCGTCCTACGAATATCTCTTCGTGCTGATCGCCAGCTCCGTCGGCTCCTACTTCAAGGGCGGCGCCAAGGCGGTCACCGTGTGGCTGAGCGACCGCTATACCCGTGCCGCCGAGGGCGGCACCGGCGCGGTCAAATGCGGCGGCAATTATGCCGCCAGCCTGCTGGCGCAGGCCGAGGCGATCGAACACGGCTGCGATCAGGTCGTATTCCTCGATGCGGCCGAACATCGCTGGGTCGAGGAACTCGGCGGCATGAACATCTTCTTCGTGTTCGACGACGGCTCACTGACCACGCCGCCGCTGAGCGGCACGATCCTGCCGGGCATCACCCGGGATTCCATCATCACGCTCGCCCGCGGCGAAGGCCGCACGGTCCGCGAGGAGCGCTACAGCATTGAGCAGTGGCGCGCCGACGCCGCCAGCGGCCGACTGCGCGAAGCTTTCGCCTGCGGCACGGCTGCGGTTGTTTCGGCGATCGGCCGGATCAGAAGCGTGAGTGGCGATATCCTGATCGGCGACAGCGACGGTGGCCCGATCACCGCCGCGCTGAAGGCGAAGCTCGTCGGGATCCAGCGCGGCGACGTCGCGGACGCCCAGGGCTGGGTGCACAAGATCGCGTGAACAGCACGACAGCGGCGACGAGTCGCTCCCTCTGCCGCTTGCCGGAGAGGGCCGGGGCGGGGGAAGCCAGCAAGGTTGCCGCCTCGCGCCGCGGCTGATACCAACGCCGCCGATGGCCGAGAAACCCAAAAAACCGCAAAAACTGAGAGCCCGCCTGCCGCGCGGGCTGGCCGACCGCGGCCCTTCCGAGATCGCGGCGACGCGGGCGATGGTCGAGAAGATCCGCGAGGTCTATGAGCTTTACGGCTTCGAGCCGGTGGAAACCCCGGCGATGGAATACACCGACGCATTGGGAAAGTTCCTGCCCGACCAGGACCGGCCCAACGAGGGCGTGTTCTCGTTCCAGGACGATGACGAGCAGTGGATCAGCCTGCGCTACGACCTGACCGCGCCGCTGGCGCGCTACGTCGCGGAAAATTTTGATCATTTGCCAAAGCCCTATCGCAGCTACCGCGAAGGCTATGTCTATCGCAACGAGAAGCCGGGCCCCGGCCGGTTTCGCCAGTTCATGCAGTTCGACGCCGATACGGTGGGCTCGGCTTCGGCCGCCGCCGACGCCGAGATGTGCATGATGGCGGCCGACACCATGGAAGCGCTGGGGATTCCGCGCGGCAGCTATGTGGTCAAGGTCAACAACCGCAAGGTGCTCGACGGGGTGCTGGAGGCGATTGGTCTCGGCGGCGACGAAAATGCGGGACGACGGCTGACGGTACTGCGGGCGATCGACAAGCTGGATAAATTTTCCGCCGATGAAGTTCGCAAGTTGCTCGGTCCCGGAAGATGGGATGGCGGCGAAGAAGGCAAAGGCGATTTTACCAAGGGTGCCGGGCTTGAGCAAATTTTTGCAGACAGACTCTTAGAATTTGTGGCGCCCGTAGAACCGACGATAAATCTATCCAACGACATTCTTTTTACGATGCCAAAGCACTGGGATGAACTCGCAGTTAATGCGCGCTTTAGCGAAGGCGGCAAAGAGCTCCTGGAAATCAGAAAGCTTTGTGAAGATGCTGGATACGAAGAGAACCGTGTAAAGGTCGATCAAACAATCGTGCGTGGTCTCGAATATTATACGGGTCCTGTTTTCGAGGTTGAACTCACGCTGCAGACAAGAGACGAAAAAGGCCGCCCGGTGCGGTTCGGCTCGGTCGGCGGCGGCGGACGCTATGACGGCCTGGTGTCGCGGTTTCGCGGCGAGCCGGTGCCGGCGACCGGCTTTTCCATCGGGGTGTCGCGGCTGCAGGCCGCGCTCACCATGCTCGGCAAGCTCGATTCCGCGCCGGAATTCGGCCCCGTCGTCGTCACCGTGTTCGACCGCGACCGTGTCGCCGACTATCAGAAGATGGTCGCGGCGCTGCGCAGCGCCAATATCCGCGCCGAACTCTATCTCGGCAATCCCAAGAGCATGGGCAACCAGCTCAAATATGCCGACAAGCGCCATTCGCCGTGCGTGATCATCCAGGGGTCGGACGAGAAAGACGATCCCGCCGGGCCGCAGCTGCTGCTGAAGGACCTGATTCTCGGCGCCGAGCTCGCGAAACTCGAAAGCGACCGCGAGGCGTATCTGCAGAAGCAGAGCGAGGTCCAGACCAAGGTGCCGCAGGCGTCGCTGGTCGATGAAGTCCGCAAGATCCTCGATAGGCATGGGGTGAAATGGAGTTAGCTTACGCCGTCATGCCCGCCATCGGGTTTCGCCTTCGGCGAGCCCGAGCCCAAGCGGGCATCCAGTATGCCGTGACGCCAAAGTTGAACGGAAGCGGCGCGGAATACTGGATCATCCGCTTTCGCGGATGATCACTTCTGTGCAAGATGAAAGCGCCATCCGCTTCATGCGCGAATGAGATGGCCCCGCCGCGGAAGGCCGTGTCGGTAGCAAGAGTGACGTAGCAAGAGCAAAGGGAGTGACAAAAATGCCAGAGATCACCGTCAGCATGGCCGCCGGCCGCACCGACGAACAGAAGGCCGGCATGATGCGCGACATCACCCAGGCGCTGGTGAAGAATCTCGGCGTCGACGCCGAGGCCGTCGTGATCCAGATCAACGAGGCGCCGCTGTCGCACAAGATGAAGGGCGGCAAGACCTTCGTCGAGCGCAAGGCCGCAGAGCAGAAGTAGTCTCTTTCGTCATTCCGGGATGCGCCTTTGGTCGGCAATTGCCGACCTGGCGCAGGCCCGGAATCCATAACCACGACTGGGAGTATGGATTCCGGGCTCGCGCTACGCGCGCCCTCAGACGCGCCAATTGGCGCGTCGGGGAATGACGATTCGAGTGCTTGCGTCCGCACAAATTCGGGTCTGTCAAAGCCATGGATGCACGCGACGTCATCAAGATCGGCATGTCGGCCGAGCGCACCCTGACGGTGACGCCCGACCGCACCGTCAGGCATGTGATCGCGACCATGCCGGCGGTATTCGGCACCCCGATGATGATCATGGAAATGGAAATGGCGTCGGCCGACGCCATTTCCGCGCATCTGCAAGCGGGCTGGGTCACGGTCGGCACCGAGGTCGATATCCGCCATCTCGCCGCGGCGGCGGTCGGCGCACGGGTGCGGACCGTGGCGCGGGTGATCGCGGTGGAACGCCGGGTGATTCGGTTCGAGGTCGAAAGCTTCGAGGGTACCCGCCGCATCGGCGAGGGTTGCCACGCCCGCGGTCTGGTCAATCTCGCCAACTTCAACAAGCGCCTGGGGATAGAATAGCGCGCGATTGCCAGCGGCGATCCGCTGCCGGACAAAGCTACTTCGCCAGTTCCTTGGAGCGCCGGGTCGCGGCGGCAACGGCGCGGGTCAGCAGCGGTCGCATGCCGTCCGGCCCCATCAGCACCTCGAGCGCCGCGGCGGTGGTGCCGCCGGGCGAGGTGACGTTCTGGCGCAAGGTGGCGGAGGCAAGCTCGGAGCGATGCAGCAATTCGCCGGAGCCGGCGACGGTTTCGCGCGCCAGTTTGGTCGCCAGATCCGCCGGCAGGCCGGCTTCGACCCCGGCGCGGGCCAGTTCTTCGGCGAGCAGGAAAACATAGGCCGGACCGGAACCGGAAACCGCGGTCACCGCATCCATCCAGTTCTCGTCGTCGATCCATTCCACCACGCCGGTGGCGCGCAACAGCGCGTCGGCGACCGCGCGCTGCGCGCGGCTGACATTGTCTGCCGCGACCGCGACCGTAATGCCGCGGCCGATCGCGGCCGGGGTGTTGGGCATGGCGCGAACCACACTGCCGCCGCAGATCTCGGCGATCGACGCGATGGTCGCGCCCGCCATGATCGACACCACCAGCGTTGCAGGTCCGGCAAATCCCCGCAGCATCGCGCCGGCCTCGCGGAACGTCTGCGGTTTCAGCGCAATCACCAGCGTGGCGGCGGCGCCGGCGTCGCCTGGCGACGGATTGAGACGCACGCCCTTTGTCGAGAGCGCCGCGATGTCGTCGGAGAGATGCGGCTCGATCACAGCGAGGTTGCGCGGATCGAGCCCGCGGGCCAGCCAGCCCGACAACATCGCGCCGCCCATCTTGCCGGCGCCGGCAAGCACGACGGCGCCTTCGGTTTTCTGTAACGCGTTGGCGGGGTTCGCTGCCATCGGATCCATAAGCCTCGTCGTCCCTGCGAAAGCAGGGACCCATAGCCACCGGTGTTTCTAGTAAAGCACAGCAATGGCCACAAGGACTTTGCTTGGACATTGGCGACACGGCGCAGGGGTTTTCGCGAGGACGACTTCGAATTTGTTGAAAGCGCCTGCGCTCGAGGCGCGCCTACGCCTCGCCTTCGGTATCGAACATCGCCGCGGTGATGGCTTCCGACGCTGATTTGCCGGCCCACACCACGAACTGGAACGCCGGATAATAGCGCTCGCAGGCGTGGATGGCGCCGACCAGCATGGTCTCGCATTGCGAGGTCGAAGCGGTGATGCCGCCCGGCAGTACCAGCGCCTGACGGTACATGATCATGCCGGTATGGGTCCAGATGTCGAAATGCCCGACCCACAATTGCTCGTTGATCGCCGCGATCAGCCGCTGTACCTCGGCGCGGCGTGGTGCGGGAATCTTCATGTCGAAGGCGCAGGCCAGATGCAGCGCCTCGATCTCGTTCATCCAGGTGAAGGACAGCTGGTAGTCGGTCCAGTCGCCCTTGGAGACGATCGTCACCTCGTCCTCGCCGGAGCGTTCGAACGACCAGTTGTTATCGGCGGCGATGTCCTCGACCACCGCGAGCGGGTTGTTCCGGGAATCGATGATGCCTTCGAGCAGGGACATTCCGTCTCGACCTTGCTTTGTAAATTTCAGATACGATGGTGATACGCACGCAGCAGGCCGGCACGCGCTGACATGACACGTTGCTGCCAACTGCAATCCCCTGATCGGCCGGGGCCTGCCGGGATCAAGTGATGTGATTTGCGGAATCCGCGCAACCGCACCCGGAGTCCATCCACAGACAAAGCGGCGCTCGTCCACAGCTGATCGCGCGGCACGACTATTGCCATGAGAACAAACCGGAATCGGATTGGCGCGGCGCGAATCCAGGCCGCCTTAATGGTTAATTTTCGAGAGGCCCCGCTGCCGGCCGAGTCTCGCGCTGCGGTCATGGGGACATGCAGTTTCCCGATGCTGATGGCCCTTGCTGGCCCCCCGGCCATTCGTCATAGTTCCGGTCAGGCCGCTCATACCGGGCGGCCGATGTTCTCAGGGCGGGGTGAAACTCCCCACCGGCGGTAAGGGTGGACAAGCCCAAGCCCGCGAGCGCCTTCCTCTTTCACGGGGAAGGGTCAGCAGATTCGGTGTGATTCCGAGGCCGACGGTTAAAGTCCGGATGAAAGAGAACGGTCGCGACAGCCGCTATTACCGCGGCACGTCGTTCCGTATGCCCTGATTCTGGTCCTGAAAGAGGAAAGCCATGAATCAGATGTTGCAAGACCCTCCCGAAGCCAAAGAGTCTCCCCAGGCAAGCTCGCCGGACGTCCCGGATCGGCCGCCTGCGCCGGTGTACCCGCGATTCGCAAAGCCGCAGCGGGTTGCCTTTGTGCAGTCCGGCTGGCATCGCGAGGTGGTCGAGGAATGCCGGCTCGCGTTCCTTGAGGAAATCGAGGCCCGCGGCATTGCGCGCGCCCATATCGACCTGTTCGAGGTGCCGGGATCGTTCGAAATCCCGCTGCACGCGCAGTTGCTCGCCAAGACCCGGCGCTATACCGCGATCGTCGCGGCCGGGCTGGTGGTCGATGGCGGCATCTACCGCCATGAATTTGTCGCCGACACCGTCATCAAGGCGCTGATGGATGTGCAGTTGCGCACCGAAGTGCCGGTGTTCTCCGCGGTGCTGACACCCCAGCAGTTCCACGAGAGCGCGGCGCATCTCGATTTTTTCCGCAAGCATTTTGCGACCAAGGGCATCGAGGTCGCAGAGGCCTGCGCCAACACGCTGCTCAGCCTCGAGCGGCTGCGCGGCCAGGTCGCGGCGGGGATTGTTTAGCTGGATCCGGACGGATTGATTGTCATTTCCGCCGCCGCGCCTATAAACTCGGCGGCGGGAGGAGGCACGCCCGTGGAGACGGGCGGCCGAGACGATCATGTTCGAAGGACACGATCCCTATCTCGTCGCGCTCTCGGTGG
>Ga0182030_10005317_pt1 | contig 27371 bp, 20 predicted proteins | sample 812S3MmetaG_FD_121299 | JGI IMG/M metagenome (GOLD analysis project Ga0182030, IMG submission 121299) | Permafrost microbial communities from Stordalen Mire, Sweden - 812S3M metaG (Illumina Assembly) | ecosystem: Environmental > Terrestrial > Soil > Wetlands > Permafrost | place: Sweden... | reverse complement strand
GGTGGCGCGAAGACGCGCGTCATCCAATCGAGGGCCTTGATGGCCTTTTCGACCCCGGCACAGAATCCCCGTGGCGCCGCGAGTACAACCTTGTCCACGTTCACGAATTCCAGCCTAGTAATGGGAGTTCGTGATTCCTCGTAGGCTGGACGGGTGTCGGGCGCCCGAATCTCCTCAATTTCCATTGATTCCCCGGCTTCGAGCGTCGATCTGGCCGTCGGTGACGAACTCGTCAGTGTGAACGGTCGCGAGCCCACCGACATCATCGAATACCAGCAATTGATTGACGGCGAGCACGTTGCGCTGGTCATTCGTCGCGAGGGTGAGGACCTGGCGCGAAAAGTCACGATCACCAAGACCGAGGGCCAGCCCCTGGGTCTCAGCATCGACTCAGCGGTCTTTGACCGTATTCGCACCTGTGACAATCACTGCTCGTTCTGCTTCATCTACCAGCTACCCAAGGGCATGCGCCGATCGCTCTACGTGAAGGACGACGATTTTCGCCTCTCGTTCCTCTACGGCAACTACACGACGCTGACGCGTTTCACCGAATTCGACTTGGAACGTGTCCTCGAAGAGGGCCTCTCGCCGCTCTACGTGTCGATCCATACGACGGACCCCGAGTTGCGAGCCGAAATGCTACGAAATCCTCGAGGCGCGACGAGTCTTCGTTGGCTGAAGGAACTGCTTCGTGAAGATATTGAGGTACACGCGCAAGTCGTGGTCTGTCCGGGGGTGAACGACGGCGACCACCTGGAGCGTACGTTGCACGACGTCATCTCGCTCTATCCAGAGTTGGCGTCGGTGGCGCTGGTGCCGGTGGGCGTGAGCGCGTTCTCTGACGAGGCGACGATGCGCTCGCACACGGTCGAAGAGGCGCGCACCGTCGTGGCGCTCGCCGAACGGTTCCAATCGCTCTCCCTCGAGATACTGGGGCGCGTCAACGTCTTCGCGAGCGATGAGTTCTACCTGGTCGCCGGAAAGACGCCGCCGTCGGCGTCGAAGTTCGAGAGCCTGGACCAGGCCGAGAACGGCATCGGACTGGTCGCGGCGTTCGTGCAGAGTTTCGTCGAAGAGACTCCCATGGACAAGCTCGGCACCGGTTTCTTCCAATCGGTCGATGGTGCGCCGGCCCTGGGCTATCGCGCACCGCGTGGGGGCGAGCGCCTCGTCCAACGCGGCGACGACGTCCTCGTCGTGACCGGCGAATACGCCGCCCCGATCCTTCGCGAGATGTTCGACGCCCAAGGATTCTCTGACGTGAGGATTCTCGCGGTGGAGAATCGTTTCTTCGGCGGCAACATCAAGGTCGCCGGTCTCCTCACGGGCCAAGACCTCATCAACGCGCTGGTCGACGTCGCCCCCGAGACCGTGATCTTGGTACCCGACGTCTGTCTGTCCGAAGGGCGGTTCCTCGACGGCCTCGATCTCGATGACCTCGGACGTTCGGTCATGATCGTGCCGACGACCGGTCAAGACCTTCGTGCGGCGTTGACCTCAGTGCGCGCGCGACGGGTGCCGGTATGAAACCGCAGGTCGTGATCGTGGGCCGCCCGAACGTCGGCAAGAGCTCGCTCGTGAATCGTCTCGCCGGTAAGCGAGTCACCGTCGTCGAAGAACACCGCGGCGTGACCCGTGACCGCAAGGCCGTCGAGGTCGAGTGGGGCGGTCTCAGCTTTGACGTCGTCGACACCGGGGGATGGCTCGAGGCCGGTGACTCACTCGAGGCCAAGGTCTCCCACCAGGCCGAGGCGGCGCTCGCGACGGCCGATTTGGTGCTGCTGGTCGTCGACGTGACGACCGGCATGGTCGACGAGGACACGCACGCCGCTCGTTGGGCCCTGCGCAGTGGTCGTCCCGTCCTGCTCGTGGTCAACAAGGTCGATGACGCCCAGCACGAAGCCAGCTCGTGGGAGTTCCTGGGCCTGGGTGCGGGCGACCCCCACACCGTGAGCGCCCAGCACGGACGCGGCACCGGTGACCTCCTCGACGTCATCGTGGCACGACTCGAAGAGAATCGAGTCGTTGACGAGGTCGCTGACGCCGATGATGACGGCGCCCTGCGCGTCGCGATCGTGGGACGTCCGAACGTCGGCAAGTCCACGCTGTTCAATCAATTGATCGGTGAAGAGCGATCCGTGGTCCACGACCTGCCCGGCACGACCCGCGACGCCATCGACACCCTGGTCTCAACTGACGTCGGGCTGATTCGATTCATCGACACCGCCGGGATGCGACGCCGCGCCAAGACCGAGGCGGGGCTCGAGACCTACGCCGTGCTGCGCAGTCTGGACGCCCTGGACCGCTCGGACATCGCCATCCTCGTCATCGACGCCACCGTCGGTGCCACGGGCCAGGATCAACGTTTGGCCGAACGCATCTCCGCCGCCGGTTGCCCTTCGCTGGTCGTACTGAACAAGTGGGAGCTGGTGGCCGTCGACGAACGCGACTCGGTCCTCGCGACGGTGGGCGAGAAGCTGGCGTTCCTCGGCGACGCACCCGTGATGAAGACGACGGCCACCTCGGGCAAGGGCGTGCACCGCATCCTCCCCGCGTTGGCGATCGCGGCGGCGGACTACCAGAAGCGAGTGCCGACCGGCGCGCTCAATCGCGCGATCCGCGACCTCCAAGAGAAGCAACCGGCGCCCACGGGCAAGATCCGTTACGCCGTGCAGGGGGCGACGGAACCCCCGACCTTCACGCTGTTCATCGCGGGACGCCTGCCCCAGACCTACCTGCGCTACGTCGAGCGATCGCTCCGTGAGCGATTTTCCCTCGGCTCACAACCCTTGCGGGTACGAGTGCGGATTGAATAGTGACGAAGTGGTGCGAGCAGTGCGACCGTCCCGTGGAGGGCGATACCTGTGAAGTCTGTGGCGAAACGGTGGTCGAGACGGATCGAGAGCCGATCCCGTGGCGCTGGCGATTCTTCATCGTCGTCACGATCATCTACGTCATCTGGCGGATCTATCAGTTAATTTCGTGGCTGAGCCACTAGGAGAGACCATGCCCCTCTACGCCCTTGGAAACCGCACGCCGACGATTCACCCCGACGCCTTCGTCCACCCCGACGCGGTCGTCATCGGCGACGTGCGCATCGGTGCGGACTCCTCGGTGTGGCCGAGCGCCGTGTTGCGCGGCGACTACGGCACGATCATCGTCGGGGAGCGAACGTCGATCCAGGACGGCGCGATCATCCACGCGGTCGACGCGTTTCCGACGGTCATCGGCGACGACTGCGTCGTAGGTCACCTCGCGCATCTCGAGGGCTGCGTGATCGAGGACCGGGCCCTCGTCGGCAGTGGCTCGATCGTTTTGCACCAGGCGACGGTGCACAGCGGGGCGACGGTGGGCGCTGGCGCCGTGGTGAGAAATCGTATGGACGTGCCAGCCAACGCCTTGGCCGTGGGCGTGCCCGCGGTCATCAAGCTCGATTCGAGTGGCGAGGACAGCATCGTCGAGAACGCCGCGACCTACGTCGCGAACGCTCGCTGGTACAGAGAAGAGTTGCGACTGCTCTAGGCGTTCGAAAGTTCGACGAGCCGTTCGAGAGCGAGCCCGGCTCGACCTTCGGCGACACTGGCCGACGCCAGTTCGAATCCTTCGATCAACGTCGTCGCCCGACCGGCCACCATCAGTGCCAGGGCGGCGTTCGCGCACACGACATCAAACACCGGTCCCGGGTGGCCCGCCAAGAACCCTCTCGCCACCTCGACGTTGTGAGCGGTGTCACCGCCTCGTACGTCCGCAGCAGTGTGGTGCAGTCCCAATACCGCGCCGGCGTCGAGTCGTTGGACCGCCACGCCCAAAGGAGTGACGACGTGCAAGGTCGATGCGGCGCCGAGAGAGAGTTCGTCAAGTCCGTCATCAGAGTTCACCAAGATGGCGTGATCGATCCCCCGGGCGACCAGAACTCGCGTCATGGCATCGAGCAGGTGGGCTTGTGACACACCGATCAGCGTTCGACGAACGAGGGCCGGATTGGCCAGGGGGCCGAGCACGTTGAAAATTGTCCGGAAACCCAGCGCGCGTCGAATCGGCGTCAGGTAACCAAGGCCGTGATGGAACGTGGGTGCGAACATGAAGCCGATACCCGCGCCGGCGACGCAGGCCCGAACGACCTCCTCGGGAGCGTCCAATCGCACGCCGAGGGCCTCGAGGAGGTCCGCGGAGCCGACCGACGACGACGCGGCGCGGTTGCCGTGCTTCGCAATCGGGACCCCGCACCCGGCGACCGTCAGCGCGGCCATCGTCGAGATGTTGACGGTGTGCAGTTGGTCCCCGCCGGTACCGACGATGTCCATCGCGTCGGGACCGATCGAGAACGTCGAGGCCGCGTCGATCATCGCGTCGATGAATCCCGTCATCTCATCAGCGGTCTCACCCTTGGCCGTCAGAGCGGTCAGGAAGCTCGCGATCAAGACCCCTTCGACCTGTCCTTCAAGGATCTCGATGAGGGCCGCTCGGGCCTGCGCGCGTTCGAGGTCGGTGCCGCGTACGAGGGGATTCAAGACGTCGCTCGAGAAAGTTCCGGGCACTAGTGGACTCGCGCGCGCGGGCGTGACATACGCACAAGTTACTCGTGAGGGAGAACGCTCTTGGCGCAACTACGATTTTGTGATGGTGACATACCTCGACGAGATACTTCATCATCATCGAGCCCGTGCCGCGGCCGACGAGCGCGATTGGCGCGAGCGTATCGGTTCGGTCCGCGAACCGGCCCCTTCGATGTTCGCGGCCCTCACCGAATCGACAAACGGCAACGTCAAAGTGATCGCCGAAGTGAAGCGTCGCTCGCCGAGCAAGGGTTGGCTCCACGAGGGTCTCGACGTTGGCCAGTTGGCGCGTACCTACGCCGAAGGGGGAGCGACGGCCATCTCGGTGCTCACCGACGCCGAGCACTTCGCCGGATCCCTCGGGGACCTCGACACGGTGCGTCACGCCGTCAGTCTGCCGATACTGCGCAAGGACTTCACGGTCAGCGCCAACGACGTCCTGGACGCCGCCGACGCCGGGGCGAGCGCGGTTCTCCTGATCGTGGCGGCCCTGAGCGACGAGGAACTCGAAGAGTTCATCGGCGTCACGCACGCGGCGGACCTCGACGCCGTCGTGGAAGTGCACGACGGCGATCAGGCGAAACGCGCACTCGACTGCGGCGCGCGAATCATCGGAGTAAATCAGCGCAATCTCCACACCTTCGAGGTCGATCGCGACAACTCCCGTAAGGTCATCGAGTCGCTCCCCACGTCGGTCGTGACGATCTGTGAATCGGGCCTCGGGTCTTCTGAGGACGTGGTTCGAGCGGCCGACGCCGGTTTCGACGCGGTATTGGTGGGCGAGGCGTTCGTCACCGCGACACAGGTCGCCGAGACGGTGCGCGCCTTTTCATCCGTGCCACGGGTGCCGCGTGACTGACTTCGGCGCATCGTCATTCGTCAAGATCTGTGGCGTCACCACGTTGGGAGACGCCAATGCCGCCATCGACGCCGGCGCCAGCGCCATCGGTTTGAACCTCGCGACGTCGTCGCGGAACCTCTCACTCGACCGCGCCTTGGCCATCGCCGAAGCGACGAGGGGCCGGGTCGTGCGGACGTTGATTTTCTTCGACAACGATGACGACTTCATCGTTCAGGCTCTGGAACTGATCGAGCCCGACGCCGTGCAGATTCACGGACCGCTGAGCGACGAACTCGTCGCGCAGTTGCGTCAACGTGACGTCCGTGTCATCAAGGCGTTGTCGATCGCGAGCGACGAGTTCTACGCCTTCAACGATGCATCCGTAGACGCCGTACTGGTGGACGGGGCGACGCCCGGGAGTGGCGAGGGTCATTCCTGGGAAGAGCTGAAGGACCGACCGTTCGTCGTACCCGTCATCGCGGCCGGGGGGCTCGACGGTGCGAACGTCGCGTGGGTGATCGCTGAGACCGACGTCTGGGGCGTGGACAGCGCCAGCGGCGTGGAGTCGTCGCCCGGCGTGAAGGACCGCCAACGGATGCATCAGTTCGTCGCGAACGCCCAGGCGGCCTTTCGAGCGCGTGTCTCGTCATGAGTAGCGACATCACGTACATGGACGACCCCGACGGTCGAGGACGTTTTGGAGAGTTCGGCGGACGATTCGTTCCCGAGGCGCTCATGCCCGCCTGTCTTGAACTCGAAGCGGCCTTCATCGAGGCGTGGAACGACACCACGTTCGTCGACGAGTATCGAACGGTATTGCGCGAGTTCGCGGGACGACCAACGCCCGTGACGCCGCTGACCCGTCTCGGTGAACACCTCGGACTGCGAATCTTTGCCAAGCGCGAGGACCTCGCCCATACCGGATCGCACAAGATCAACAACGTCATCGGCCAGACACTGCTCACCAAACGGATGGGCAAGCGCCGCGTGATCGCCGAGACCGGCGCGGGTCAACACGGTGTCGCCACCGCCACCGCGGCCGCGCGCCTCGGTCTCGAGTGCACGGTCTTCATGGGCGAGGTGGACACCGAGCGTCAAATTCTCAACGTCTTTCGCATGGAGCTTCTCGGATCTCGAGTCGTCCCCGTGACGTCGGGCAGTCGCACGTTGAAGGACGCCGTGAATGAGGCGATGCGCGAATGGGTCACGTGCGTGGCCGATACGCATTACTGCATCGGTTCGGTGATGGGGCCTCACCCCTTTCCTTGGATGGTTCGAGAGTTCCAGAGCATCATCGGACACGAGGCGGCTCGTCAACTCTTGGAGTTCGGCGTCGACGATCCCGACGTCGTGATCGCCTGCGTCGGAGGTGGGTCGAACGCGGCCGGGGTGTTCGCCGGTTTCGCGAACGCGACGTCGCGACTGGTGGGCGTCGAGGCGGCCGGCGGCTCGGCGGTGGGCAGCGGATCGCCGGGCGTACTGCACGGCATGCGCTCGCTGTTGATGCAGGACGAGTTTGGACAGATCGAGGAGGCGCATTCGATCTCGGCCGGTCTCGACTATCCCGGAATCGGACCCGAACACGCTCATCTCGCCCAGAGCGGTCGAGCCGAGTACTACGCGATCGGCGATGAGGACGTCATTCCCGCCTTGAAACTCTTGAGCGAGATGGAAGGCATCATTCCGGCCCTCGAGACCGCCCACGCAGTGGCCTGGTTAGCGCGCGAAGCGGGACACGCGGTCCCCAGCGGCTCAACCGTGCTGCTTAATCTCTCTGGTCGAGGCGACAAGGACGTGGCCCAGGTTCACGCGATTCTTCGCGGCGAATCATGAAGAGCCTCGAGCGCGACCTACGCGCACTTCGCGACGGTGGCAGAAAGCTCCTGGTGCCTTATTTCATGGGCGGCGTGAGCGACAACTGGATCGACCACGTCGAAGCGGCCGTCCTCGCCGGTGCCGACGCCGTGGAGATCGGCATCCCGTTTTCCGATCCGATGATGGACGGACCCGTCATTCAAGCGGCGGCACTCCAAGCTCTGTCACGTGGCACGACGTTGGATTCAATCTGCGATGACGTCGTTCGCCTCGACGCCCACGTGCCGTTGATCGCCATGACCTATTACAACGTCGTGTTGCATTACGGGCTCGAGCGCTCCGCGGGGAAACTGTCGTCCCGCGGCATCCACGGAGCGATAATCCCGGACCTCGCCCTCGAAGAGACCGAACCGTGGATCGCGGCCTGCAACGGTGCGGACGTGGCGACGGTGCTGCTCGTGGCTCCCTCGACACCGCCGGAACGAGTCGATCGACTCGCGGCCGCGACGCAAGGTTTCGTCTACGCATCGGCGCGCATGGCCGTCACTGGAAGATCTGATGGGGGAGGAGAGGGTGAGCGCGTCGTTCGCTCCATCCGACGTTCGAGCGACGTGCCGGCCCTCATCGGAATCGGCATTGCCACCCCTGATCAGGCACACAAGGCCGCCAAGGTGAGTGACGGCGTCATCGTCGGCTCGGCGTTGGTTCAGAGAGTCATGGACGACGCGAGCGCCTCCGATGTCGAGTCATTCATCAGGGAATTTCGATCGGCGATCGACGACTGAGCGACTCTGTACATTAAATACGGCTATGAAACGACTGAGATTCCTCTTACTCGTCAGTAATTCAACCGAAATCATCTCGTCCGACGAATGATTTGTGAACCTCTTCACAAAGTAACGGGGATTCTATCCGCCACGCCCAGTGTTAAGTGATGTTTAATCTCAATAGCCGTCAACCCGACGGTGGGAACAAACCTATATGGGGGGAATTACATGGAACAGAGAGTTGCGGACCCCGGTCCGCTCGGACTCGCCGGTTTCGCTATGACTACGTTTTTGCTGAGCCTCTTCAACGTCGGACTTTTCAAGTTCGGTGCTACGAGTAGCGCGGCCATCAGTGGTGCCATCTCCTTGGCATTCATCTATGGCGGCGCCGCGCAGTTCGCGGCCGGCATGTGGGAATTCGTGCGAAAGAACACCTTTGGCGCGCTTGCCTTTACGTCATACGGTGCATTCTGGATCGGCGTGTACTTCTTCATCAACTTCCAAGGCGGACTCGCAGTCAAGGGTGCCCTGGGACTGTACCTACTGCCCTGGATACTCTTCACGGCGTACATGACGATTGCTGCCATGAAGACGAACATGGCGGTCTTGTTGGTCTTCATCGCCCTGACGTTGGCTTTCTTGTTCCTCACCATCGGAGCTTGGGGCGGCGGTCACACGGATATGACCAAGATCGGTGGATGGCTCGGCATCATCACGGCCCTCCTCGCTTGGTACGCGTCCGCGGCTGGAGTGATCAACGAAACTCACGGGAAGGTTGTGCTACCGGTCGGTCCTTTGGGCTAACCTCGGAGTCACTGGTGGTTTACCACCGGACCCAACCGCCAACAGCGCCCCAGCCACCAGGCTCGGGCGCTGTTGGCATACTGGGCCGATAGAGCACTACTCTCGGCTTCAGTTCCAATCACGATCGCACATTGCATTCGTTGGACGTAATTCCATCTACAACACAGCAAGGGAACAACATGACTGAAGCAAAACTCGAAGCATGGCTGGAAGAGACTCGCAGCTTCGCACCGTCTGCTGAATTCTCCAAACAGGCCAACGCACAACCTTCTATTTATGCTGACGCCGCGGCCGATCCGGTCGCGTGGTGGCGCACGCAAGCCGACCGTCTGTCATGGACGACGGCGCCGACGAAGGACCTCGAATGGGATATTCCATTCGCCAAGTGGTTCAGCGACGGCACGCTCAACGCTTCGTACAACTGTGTCGACCGTCACGTGGAGGCCGGCATCGGCGACAAGGTCGCGTACCACTGGGTCGCCGACGCCGAAGGCGAAGGACGCACCATTACCTACGCTGACTTGCAGAAGCTCGTCGCCCAAGCGGCGAACGCGTTGAGCGAACTCGGCGTCAAAGAGGGCGACCGCGTCGCGGTCTACATGCCCATGATCCCCGAGGCGGTGGTCACGATGCTCGCCATCGTGCGACTCGGTGCCATTCACTCGGTCGTCTTCGCGGGCTTCTCGGCCGAAGCGCTCTCGAGTCGCATCTTGGACTCGGACTGCCAGTTCGTCGTCACCGCTGATGGGGCGTTTCGACGTGGTGCGCCGAGTCCGCTGAAGCCCGCCGTGGACGAGGCGTTGGAGTCCTGTCCCAACGTGAAGGCCGTGCTGGTCGTTGTCGAACCGGGGGCGACGTCGCGTGGAAGGAAGGTCGTGACCACTGGTGGCACGACATCGTGGAGCGTCAGAGCGATGAGCACACGTGCACGTCGTTTCCGGCCGAGCACACGATGTTCATCATGTACACCTCGGGAACGACGGCCAAGCCCAAAGGCATCTTCCACACGACCGGCGGCTACCTCACCCACGCGTCGGCCACGCACCGCTACATCTTCGACGTGAAGCCCGACACCGACATCTGCTGGACCGCCGCGGACATCGGCTGGATCACCGGCCACAGCTACATCGTCTACGGACCGCTCATCAATGGCGTGACCCAGGTGATGTACGAGGGCCTGCCGGATTCCGGTGGCAAGGACCGTTGGTGGAAGATCATCGCCGAGAAGAAGGTGAGCATTCTCTACACGGCACCGACGACGATTCGCACGCTCATGAAGTGGGGCGACGAGTGGCCGAAGGGTCACGATCTGTCGAGCCTTCGTCTGCTCGGAACGGTCGGGGAGCCCATCAACCCCGAAGCCTGGATGTGGTACCGCGAGCACATCGGTGGCGACAACTGCCCGATCGTGGACACCTGGTGGCAGACCGAGACCGGCGGCATCATGATCACCCCGCTACCGGGCATCACGGCCACCAAGCCCGGTGCGGCGATGACGCCATTCCCGGGCATCAGCGCGGACATCGTCGATAACGACGGCAACTCCGTCGGCAATGGCGAAGGCGGCTATCTCGTCATCACCGCGCCTTGGCCGGGCATGACCCGCGGCATCTACGGCGACCCCGAGCGATTCAAGGAGACCTACTGGAGTCGTTTCCCCGGGAAGTACTTCGCGGGCGATGGCGCCAAGCGCGACGACGCGGGCGACATTTGGCTGCTCGGTCGCATCGACGACGTCATGAACATCTCAGGTCACCGACTGTCAACGACCGAGGTCGAACACGCCCTGGTGGGACACCCGTCCGTTGCCGAAGCCGCCGTCGTGGGCGCATCGGACGAAACGACCGGCCAGGCGATCGTGGCATTCGTGACGCTAAAGATGTCGGCCGAAGACGCCTCGAAGGATCAGGTCGTCATCGTCGAGGAGTTGCGAAACCACGTCGCGAAAGTAATCGGCCCGATCGCCAAACCGCGTCAGATAATCCTTACGCCCGAGTTGCCCAAGACCCGCTCCGGCAAGATCATGCGTCGCCTGTTGCGCGACGTGGCCGAGAATCGCTCACTCGGCGACGTGACCACTTTGACGGACCCCACGGTTGTCAACATGATCGCCGGGCTCATGGAATCTGGCGCCGACTCCGAGGACTAACGCCGGGGCACCAACCGGTTCGACAAATGACTTTCACCCGGGGTGGAACGCAACGTCAAATGACGTGTCGGTTCGATCGCCCGTCACTTCCAAGTACGGTCGCGTTCCGCGCGGACCACCCCTGGGTGAAAGTTTCGCGCCGAGGGCGACAGGTACTAAGTGAATGGCGTCGCCACACGAAATCCTGGAGATGAGGTGGCGGGGCCCACGACGGAGGAAAACGAATGAGCGATGACACAAGCAATACAGCCGAGCAACGGGACCACCATCACGACGATGGACATCCTCACGGTCGCCGGCCTCGAATAACTGGCTGGATTCTGACGATGGTCACGGCGCTGGTCGTGGTCGCGGTCGGCTTCGTCGGTGTCGTACTCGGTCACTCCAAAGGGGGCGCGACTTCGACCGTCACCGTCACGGGTTCGGGGACGGTTCAGGGCACTCCGGACACGATCAATTTCCAAATCGGCGTCTCGACCGTGAATCCCACCGCGACCGCCGCGTTGACCGACAACGACAACAAGGTTCGCGCCTTGGAAGCTGCCCTTTTGAAGAACGGAGTGACTCGGAAAGAGATGCAGACGTCCGGTCTCAATATCTATGACAACACCAACAATCAAGGCGTGGTCACCGGTTTCACGGTCGAGGACACCTTAAACGTCACGATGCACAAGGTGCAGCGCGCCGGAGTCGCCATCGACGCCGCGGCGCGCGCGGTCGGCAATGGCGTGCAACTGAACGGAGTGTCGTTCACCATCACCAACGACTCCTCACTCTTGCGCGCCGCGCGAATTCGCGCGATGGACAACGCCCGACTCGCCGCGGGTCAACTCGCCAAGGCCGGCGACGCCCACGTCACCGGCATCGTCAAGATCACGGACAACGAGACCCAGAGTTCTGGGACTTACAATGCACCGCTCGCCTTCGGCACGTCACTGCGTGCCTCGGTGCCGATCCAAACTGGCAGCCAACCGGTCAACGTGCAGGTGACGGTGATCTACTCATTGGCCAACTAAGTCAGATCGATCGACGTCGGTCTGGGCTTCCGCGACTTAGGAGTCGAAGCCCAGACCGAAGAGGTCGATGAGTTTGAGCCAAAGGTTGCGACGGCCCTCGTGCTCGTCGGCGTACTTGATCGCCGACTGCGTGATACGAATGAAGATCCACTTGAACGGTTCGGGCGGGAAGGGCATCGGACGCTTTCGCACCATCGTCAATCGCGTGCGGTCAGTCTCGATCCCGTCCAAGAGGTCCAACATCGTCGCGGCACCGAAGCGGGTCGAGGCGACGCCGAGTCCGGTGTAGCCGAGCACGTAGGCCACCTTATTTTCGTGGGAGGTTCCCCAGAACGGTGAGAATCGCGTGCACGTGTCGATCGCTCCACCCCAGGCGTGCGTGAATTTGACCCCGGCCAACTGCGGGAACGTCTTCAAGAAGTGACCGGCGAGCGTCGCGTAGGTCTCGGAGTTGAACTCGTACTCGCGGCGCACTTTGCCTCGGAAGTTGTAGATCGTGTCGTAGCCACCCCACAGGATGCAGTTGTCACTCGTGAGGCGGTAGTAATGGAACTGGTTGCCCGAGTCCGCGATGCCCTCTCGACCCGACCACCCGATGCTCTCCAGTTGAGCCGCCGAAAGTGGTTCGGTCACCATGACGAAGTCGTAGACCGGTACGACGTATTTGCGCGTCTTCTTCAGGAGCGACGGGAAGACGTTCGTGCCGAGGGCCACCCTCGCGGCCGTGACGGCACCGTAGGGCGTGTGGACCCGAACGGCGTCGTGCAAGTCCTCCAGCCACTCGACCTTGGAGTTCTCGAAGATCTTCACTCCGAGCGAGATGCACACGCGTTCCAGACCCCACACCAGACGAGCCGGGTCGACCAACGCCGTCCCGTCGTGGTCGAAGAGAGCCCCGACGTACGAGGGGGAGTGCACTCGGGCCTGCACCTCTTCTTGGCTGAGCACTTCAACGGTGTCGCCCATCGCGTTGCGACGTTCGGCCTGTTCGGCCATGCCCTTGAACTGCCACGGAGCGACGGCCACTTGAAGTTCTCCGGTGCGCTCGAAATTGCACTCGATGCCGTAGCGAGCGATGGTCGCTTCGATCTCGTCGAGGTTCTCTCGTCCGAGTCGCTGAATCAGTTCGATCTCGTCAGGGAATCGTCGCACACCGTTGAGATAGCCGTGGGTGAGCGACGCCGAACAGAAGCCACCGTTGCGCCCCGAGGCCCCGGCCCCGGTTTCGTACTGCTCGACGACCACCACTTCTCGGTCGGGGTCACGCTCTTTGGCGAGCAACGCCGTCCACAGCCCGGTGTATCCCGCGCCTACCACGCAAAGGTCCGCGCCGATGTCGCCAATGAGAGCCGAGTGCGGGGCCGGCTCTAGCGGGTCCGAATCGAGCCACCAGAGCTCCGGTTGGACGTCGGCGAGGTGACGTAAGACGAAGGGATCCTTCTTGTCCATACTGTGTCCAGCCAACGGCCGGAATCACCCTCTCTCGGCACTTCCTTTCGCTCACGCCCTTAGTGACGCAGCGAACGCCAGCCGTCACGACCGGCCTCAACAGGTCAATTCTAACGGATTCACCGATTTCTCCCAATGATGGGGATACCCAAATCCCTGACCGAACGTCACGACGTCTCTCGGTAGGCTTCGCTGAACGCCGCCACGATCCGAAGGAGAATCATGCGATTGGCCAACTTTGAGGGTCGAGCGACGATTGTCGTCGACGACGGCATCGTCGACGTGGCCCTCGCCTCCAACGGCGCATTCTCCGCCTCACTCGAAAAGTGCCTCGGTCAACTTGACAAGCTCGGCGCCTGGTATCGGTCGGCTCAGCCAACGCTCACTGAAAGAGTCGCCATTGACGAATTCGCGAAGGACCCTCGACTGGGCTCCGTCGTCAATCCTCAGCAGGTCTTCGCCATTGGTCTCAACTACCGTCAACACGCCGCCGAGACCGGAGCTGACGTGCCCAAAGAACCCATGGTATTCACCAAATTCGCTTCGTCACTTTGTGGACCCAACGCCGAAGTGCCGATCCCGAGTCCAACGACCGATTACGAAGGGGAGCTGGTCGTCGTCATCGGAACGACGCTTCGCAACGTCGACGTGGCCGACGCCCTCGATGGCGTGGCCGGGTACTGCGTGGGTCAGGACTACTCCGAGCGAGATCTGCAGAGCCGCGGTTCTCGACCGCAATTTTCGCTGGCCAAATCGTTCAAGAACTTCGCACCACTCGGCCCGTGGATGACGACCGCTGATGAGATCCCTAATCCGAACGATCTCGCCATCGCCACTCGCCTGAACGGCGTGACGATGCAGGACTCGTCGACGAGCGACATGGTGTTCTCCGTCGCGCAGTTGATCGCTTATCTCTCGAGCGTGTGCGAACTCAGTCGCGGCGACGTCATCTTCACGGGAACGCCCCCAGGGGTCGGGCAGGCACGTCGGCCGCCGGTGTTCTTAAAGCCCGGCGACGTGATCGACACCACCATCGAACACCTGGGATCGATCCGAAACCTCGCGGTGGCTCGTTAATCGAGCGAACCTGTCGTGAAGAAGGGGCCCTAACCCTTCTTCGAAACCAGCAATTCGAAGTTCTCGTACAGCGACGGCTCATTTTCGTGTTCGCGCGCGGCCAAGGCGTGAGGTGCGACTCGGCTCCACAGTCCATCGAACCAGTACACGTCACGTACAAGACCGAGATCGAGGACATTGTTCTTGACCAAGGCCCCTACGGCCTCTCCAAAGAAAAGGATCTTTCGGATATTGGGGTCGTCCGGAGCCGCCTTCTCCGCGTCGAACGAGTCGTCAAAGACCGCGCTCATCGAAGCCTCGAGCCCCATCTCGGTGTCCCAGCGAAGCAGTTGGACGAGCAAGCCCGCGTCTTCATACGTTGCAACCATCGTTTTCTCTTTTCTCTTTGTCGAAGTGAATCCCTTGTCAGTACAGACTTCGCCGAGTTTCAAAACTCATCGATGAATTTCCAAATTTTCATACGCCCAGGTCCTGTGGCAAATCGAAGCGCGAGAACTCCAGCAAACTGACGTAGTTCTCGTCCGCGTCGCCACCACGACGAAGCACCTCAGCCGTGATGAAGCCATCGATCTCCACATTGAGTGTTGGTCGGGCTGGGGAGATTCGAACTCCCGATCTCTCGGCCCCCAGCCGAGCGCTCTAGACCAAACTAAGCCACAGCCCGTGAACGAACAATCGTAGTCGCTGGGTTCTCGTCAACCAGTGGGTGCGTGCGCACCGTGGGCCTGATCGGGATGGGTCAACCACGCTCGTGCCTCGCACAGAAAGGCAATCGATTCTCCGGTCGCCTTCGCCCGCAGTGCATCGAGAATGCGCTCGTCGAGAGCCTGCACCAATTCGTCAACCGCCATCACTCACCTCTTCTCAACCGCCCGCGACGGCGGTCACTATCTCTATCGCGCATCCATCTTGAATTCTCGTGTGCGGCCACTCCGAACGTCGAACAACGTCGCCGTCGATCGCCACGGCCACGCCCCGCGGTTCGATTGAAAGTCGCTGCAACATCTCTTCGACCGATTCAGCGACGAATTCTCTGTCCACGCCGTTCACACTTATCACGCGAACACCTCGGCGAATCGAAGCGCCTCGCGCGCGGCGAGCGGTGCCAGGGTCACGCCGTGGCGAAAGTGACCAGATGACCACGCCCAGCGACCGTCGTCCAGAACCTCGAAGAAAGGACGTAGGTCGTCACTCGCCGGTCGATTGCCCTCACGTGTCTCGAGGACGACCGCGGTTTCCAGCGCTGGCACGACGTCGAGGGCGTCGCGCAACAGACGTTGCAGCTCACCGATCTGGGCGCCGCGTTCGCGACGTTCCTCCGATGAAGCGCCCAACACGTCATAACCGCCTGGTCGGCTCACCATGTAAAACGTGTTGCCCTTCACGAAGGATCGAATCATGGGTTGTGAGCTTCGATCGAGTCCGCGAACGCGCACCGTTATGCCGTGAATCGGTCGAACCGAGTGAATGCCGGACGTCGTGGCGCCGGTGGGCAGCGCATTGGCACCGGTCGCAATGATGCCGATGTCGCCCGCGAAGGTCTCCGAGGCGGTCACCGCCTCAACGCGAGACCCGTCTCCACTGACGCTGAGCACGGTCTCATTGACCACCGTCACGTCAAGTTCCGCGTTCGCCTCACTCACGACGGCGACGACTTGGTCGGGGTCGAGCCATGCGTCACCACCGATCAAGAGGCCTTCGCGGATACGGGGCGTGACGCCTTCAAACATCGCGGGCTCGTCTCCGAGCGACACTCGTCGAGGGACGACGCCGAGATCACCCGCGACCTGCGCAAACTGATCGACCATGCGACGGTCGCTTCCATCCCAACCGAGCAGCAACGTCCCGTGCTCAACGATCACGAGCTCCGTGTGGGTTACGTCGTGCAACTCACTCGCGAACGATCGCCACGCGTCCACGGCCCCGCGCTGAAGTTCGTAGTTTGCTTCTTCTCCGGGGCCGATTTCGGCTATTGGTGCGATCATTCCGGCGGCGGCCCACGTGGCACCGCTGCCCGGTTTGGGATCAAGCAACGTCACTTGCCATCCGTGGCGCGCCAATGTGAACGCGCTGGTTAATCCGATGACGCCGCCGCCAATGACGAGTGCGCGCTGGGCCGACTTCACGTGAACAGCGTAGGTCGATGTCCGCGGGACAATTTTCGTTATGATTATCTCGGGTCAGCGTTGCCCCGCAAGGAAACGCTATGACAAAGAACCTCTACGACCCCACTTTCGAGCACGACGCCTGCGGTGTGGGTATGGTCGCGGACTTAACCGCTACGCCAACGAACTCGACCATCCTCGACGCACTGACCATTTTGGAGAATCTCGAGCACCGCGGAGCGTCAGGTTCGGATGTCGACTCGGGTGACGGTGCGGGAGTCCTCATTCAGATGCCCGACGCTTTCCTCCGCGACGTGTTCGGCGACGTGGTCCCGCCGGCGGGCGAGTACGGGATTGCGCACTGGATGGTCCCCAAAGGTTCGGTCACTGGCGACATTCAACCCGCGATTGAATCGGTGCTGAATCGCGTGGGTCTCACGTCGCTCGCGTGGCGCCACGTGCCGGTCGACTCGACCGTTCTTGGTCCGACCTCGCTGGCATCAGAACCGGCGTTCGTCCAGCAACTGATCGCGAAGAGCGCGACCGATCCCGCGCCCGATCTGGAACGCGCGCTGTACTGCGCCCGCAAGGTGATCGAGCACACCGTGGACGTCTACGCCTCATCGTGCTCACCGCACGTACTGATCTATAAGGGCATGTTGACGGCACCCCAGCTGCGCCAGTATTTCTGCGATCTGCGCGATGACCGGCTGACCTCGGCGATCGCCGTCGTGCACAGTCGATTCTCGACGAACGTACTGCCGCGCTGGGACCTCGCTCAACCCTTCCGCTACATCGCGCACAATGGCGAGATCAACACCGTCCGGGGCAATCGGAATTGGATGACCGCACGCGAGACCTCGCTCCAGAGCGACGTGTTGCCGCTACCCATCACGGAGTTGACTCCTCTGGTCACGACGGGCATGAGTGACTCCGCCAGTTTCGATGAGGTGGTCGAGCTCTTGGTCCAGGCGGGTCGGTCGCTCCCGCACGCGGTACTGATGATGATCCCCGAGGCGTGGGAACGTTCGACCTTCATGAGTGAGTCCCGTCGCGACTTCTACCGCTACCACGCCGGCCTGATGGAGCCGTGGGATGGGCCCGCGTCAGTCACGTTCTGCGACGGCAAGGTTGTGGGCGCGGTGCTGGACCGCAACGGACTGCGTCCGGCGCGCTACTGGGTCACCAAGGACCAGCGTGTCATCTTCGCCAGCGAAGTCGGTGTCCTGCCCGTTGACCCGGCCAACATCGAGCGCAAGGGCCGCCTGCAGCCCGGGCGAGTGTTCTTGGTCGACATCGAACAGGGCCGCATCATCGACGACGAGGAGCTGAAGAGCACGCTGGCCCAACGCGCGCCCTACGGCGAGTGGCTTCACGAACAGCAGCGCTCTCTCGACGAGATCGACGCGCCGACCATGCTCACGCCGAACCACGCGTCAATCGTGCGTCAGCAGATGAACTTCGGTTACAGCGAGGAGGACCTTCGCCTCATCGTGCGTCACATGGCCCAAGTGAGCGAAGAGCCCATCGGCTCAATGGGCTCGGATTCGACCGTGCCGACGCTGTCGCATCTCGCGCGGCCCCTCTTCGATTTCTTTACCCAACTCTTCGCTCAGGTCACGAATCCACCGCTCGACGCCATCCGCGAAGAGCTCGTCACCTCAACACGCGTCACCATCGGCGGCGAGGACAATCTACTCACTGAGAGCGCGAACCTCTGCCACCAGATAGTTCTGCCGTCACCGATCCTGAGCATCGACGAACTCGCAAAGATCCGCTACATCGAAGAGTTCGAACGTATGGAGGGATTCACCACCGTCGTCATCGACGGTCTCTTCGAGGCCCACGGCGTCGGCACTGGCGCCGAACGCCTCGCGACCGCGATCGACGCGCTCTGCGATGAGGTGGTCGACGAGGTTCGCTGCGGCACGAACATCATCATCCTGTCCGATCGAAACACGACGACCGAACTCGCCGCCATTCCTAGTTTGCTCTTGGCGTCGGCGGTCCATCACCGACTCGTCGACGAGCACCTGCGCACGAACGCGGCGCTGATCATGGAGTCCGGGGACGTCCGCGAGGTCCATCACGTCGCGCTGTTGCTGGGCTTCGGTGCCTCCGCGGTCTGCCCGTACCTGGCCTACGAGTCAATAGACGCGTTGATCGATCAGGGCGAGCTGACGGGCCTGAACTCGTTCGAGGCGCGTTACCAGTACGGCAAGGCGCTCAACAAGGGCGTCGTAAAGACGATGTCCAAAATGGGCGTCAGCACCGTCGCCAGTTACGTCGGCTCCCAGCTGTTCGAAGCCGTGGGTATCTCAGAGTCCGTCCTCTCGAGATACTTCCCGGGTTTCACGTCGCGTCTTGGTGGCATCACCCTCGAACACATCGCGCGCAGCGTCCTCACTCTGCACGCGGCAGCGTACGAACCGGTCCCCGGGGAGCGAGTGGAACTACGCAACAACGGCGAGTACCAGTGGCGCCGTGACGGGGAGATCCACCTGTTCAATCCCCGCACCGTACAGAAACTCCAACACGCCACGCGCGCCAAGCGCTTCGACATCTTCAAGGAGTACACGGCTCTGGTGGACGATCAGTCCAACGCACTCGTGACCTTACGCGGACTGATGAGTCTGGTCCCTAGCGCTACGCCACTGGCGCTCGACGAAGTCGAGAGTACGGCGTCGATCATCAAACGTTTCAGCACCGGCGCGATGTCCTACGGCTCGATCTCTGAAGAGGCCCACAGCACTCTCGCCATCGCCATGAACCGCCTGGGCGCGAAGTCCAACACCGGCGAGGGCGGTGAGGACGACGAACGATTCGACACCTCTGATCCGCAGTGGAATCGTCGTTCGGCCATCAAACAAGTCGCCTCCGGACGCTTTGGCGTGACGAGCCGCTACCTCGTCAACGCCGACGACATCCAGATCAAAATGGCCCAAGGCGCAAAGCCGGGCGAAGGGGGACAGTTGGCGGGGGTCAAGGTCTGGCCCTGGATCGCCAAGACGCGACACTCCACGCCGGGCGTCGGACTCATTTCGCCACCGCCGCATCACGACATCTATTCAATTGAAGACCTGGCGCAGTTGATTTACGACTTGAAAAACGCCAACGACCAGGCCCGAATCCACGTGAAACTCGTGAGCGAACAAGGTGTCGGGACGATCGCGGCGGGCGTCGCGAAGGCGCACGCGGACGTCATACTTATCTCGGGACACGACGGCGGCACCGGGGCAGCACCCTTGACCTCGCTCAAACACGCCGGCACTCCGTGGGAACTCGGGCTCGCCGAAACTCACCAGACCTTGGCAGCCAATGGCCTGCGCAGCCGTGTCGCCCTTCAGGTCGACGGACAACTGAAGACCGGCCGCGACGTGATCATCGCCGCACTCTTGGGGGCCGAGGAGTTCGGCTTCGCCACGGCCCCGTTGGTCGTGTCAGGCTGCGTGATGATGCGCGTGTGTCACCTTGACACGTGTCCGGTCGGCATCGCCACACAGAACCCTCGCCTGCGTGAACGCTTCACCGGTCAACCGGAGTTCGTCGAGAACTTCTTTGAATTCATCGCCGAGGAGGTTCGCGAGTACCTCGCGTTGCTGGGCGCGCGCACTCTCGAAGAGGTCATCGGTGACGCGACCAGGTTGTCGGTCGCCGCGAGCGACGACGAGCACAGCGACCTCGACCTTTCCGCGCTACTGGTCACCGTTCCACCTGATCAACGCCATCAAAGCGTGAAGCAAGAGCACGGACTCGACGGCGCACTCGACTGGACGTTCCTACACGACGCGGTCAGTGCGGCGTCGAGGAGCACGCCTTTCACGTTCGCCACGTCCGTTCGAAACGTGAACCGCGCCGTCGGCACCCTGACCGGCAGCGCCATCACGCGCGCGCTGGGCGCACGAGTACTGACCGACGACCTCATCGAAATCGACCTGACTGGATCGTCCGGTCAGAGCCTGGGGGCGTTCATGCCCCGAGGGATGACGCTTCGGCTCACGGGCGACGCCAACGACTACGCCGGCAAGGGACTCTCCGGCGGGCGCATCATCATTCGACCCTCACTCGACGCCACCTTCGCCAGCGACGAGAACATCATCGCCGGCAACGTCATCGGCTACGGAGCCACGAGTGGCGAGATCTTCGTCAGCGGCGTCGTGGGCGAACGCTGCGGCGTTCGCAACTCCGGAGCGACGATCATCGTCGAAGGAACCGGCGATCACGCGTGTGAGTACATGACCGGCGGTGTCGTGGTGATTCTTGGGGTCGTCGGGCGAAATCTCGCGGCCGGGATGTCCGGTGGCACCCTGTATCTCTACGATCCGCAGCGACGCGTCTATGACCACCTGAGCGCCGGGGTCTACGAGATCGATCCGTTGGAGTTCGACGACGACGAACGGCTCCACGAGCTGCTCACTCGCTTCGTCGAGGAAACCGGTTCACGGCCCGCCCGGTCGATCCTCAGTGACTGGCGCGCGCGGCGCATGCAGTTCGTCCGCATCGAGACCTCGGAGTACCAACGGGTTCGAGACGAGTTGCGAAATGGGTAAGACGACGGGATTTCTCGAGTATCCACGACAGGGACCTCATCACCGACCGGTACCGGTTCGCCTTCGCGACTGGCGCGAAGTGTACGAACCTCAGAGCGATGACGAGGTCTCAACCCAGGGCGCTCGATGCATGGACTGCGGGATCCCGTTTTGCATGCAGGGATGTCCCTTGGGCAACCGCATCCCGACGTTCAACGATCACGTCTATCGCTCGCACTGGGACCGAGCCGCCGAGCAACTGTTCGACACCAACAACTTCCCGGAGTTCACCGGCCGTCTCTGTCCCGCGCCGTGTGAGTCGGCCTGCGTGTTGGGAATCTCGGACAGTCCCGTCACGATTGAACGCATCGAGTACGAGGTCGCCGAACACGCCTTCGCTCACGGCCTTGAGGTCGCGCACGTCGGCGCAACAAGTACTGGTAGGCGCGTCGCCGTCGTCGGCTCCGGACCGGCCGGATTGGCCGCGGCGGCGCAGCTCGCGAGCGTCGGTCACGACGTACACGTCTTCGAGCGAAGCGACGCCATCGGCGGACTCTTGCGCTACGGCATACCGGAGTTCAAATTGGAAAAGGCGATCCTCGATCGACGCCTCGCCGTGATGGAGTCATCCGGAATCACCTTCCACACTGGGGTGTGCGTGGGCGACGACGTGTCGCGGCTCGAAGACCTGCAGCGCGACTTCGACGCCGTGGTGCTCGCGCTCGGCTCGACGCGACCTCGATTGATCCCGGTCCCGGGAGCGCATCTGAGCGGCGTCTATCCCGCGATGACGTTTCTCGAAGCCGCGAATCGAGCGGTGCGTGACGAACTGACATCAGTCATTGACGCCAAGGACCTGCACGTCATCATTCTGGGCGGTGGTGACACCGGCGCCGACTGTCTGGGCACCGTGCACCGTCAAGGGGCGCGCTCCGTCGTGCAGATCGAGATCCTTGAACGTCCACCGGACGATCGGCCCGACGATCAGCCCTGGCCCACCATGGCGAGGATCTTCAAGTCATCGCCCGCGCACGACGAGGGCGGGGAGCGACGATTTTCGACCGAGACACTCGAGTTCCACGGGGTCGATCGGATTGAACGAATCGTCGTTCGTGATGACACGAGCGATGACACTATTGTCATGTCCGCCGATCTCGTCTTGATTGCGGCCGGATTCGTTGGTCCCGAACTCGATCAGCTCGGTCTGTCTGATGGAGCGTTCATCACGCCGCGCGCCACGCTCTCGGTCGACAGCCAGTGGCGCGTCGACGCGCTTGGGGGCTCGGCGCCGGTCTTTGCCTGCGGCGACGCCGTGCGAGGACAGAGCCTGATCGTCTGGGCCATCGCCGAGGGCCGCAGCGCCGCCGCCGCGGTCGACGCCCATCTCTCCGGGCGTACGAGTGTCCTGCCCGCACCCGTGGCGCCCTACAGCCTGTCCTGGTAGCGAACTCGTCGAGCGACCAAGAGTTTGTAGCATCGTCGCAACGGGACTAGAGGGGGATCAGTGCAGAGCACGATGCAAGACGCGCCACTACTCATCAGCGGCATCGTCCGCCACGGCGAGTACGTGTACTCCGAGAAGAAAGTGTTCACCGTCACGCCCGAGGGCGTTGAGGAAGCGACGTTCTTCCAAGTCGCCAAGCGCGCCGAACAGTTGGCCGCCGCGCTCACCACGCTCGGTGTGCAGCGCGGCGACCGAGTCGCGACCTTCATGTGGAACAACCAGGCGCATATGGAGGCCTACGTCGCCATACCGTGCATGGGCGCCGTCTTACACACGCTCAACATCCGGCTCTTCCCCGAACAGTTGGCCTTCATCGTCAACCACGCCGAGGACTCGGTGATCATCGTCGACAGCTCCCTCGTTCCCGCGCTCGCGAAGATTCGCGACCAGATTCCCGCGGTCAAACACATCATCGTCCACGGCCCCGACGACAGCGGACTGCTCGGTGCGACGATCGACTACGAGACCTTCCTCTCGAGTGAATCGCCCGGATTCGACTGGCCGGAGTTGGACGAGCGTTCGGCGGCCATCATGTGTTACACCTCCGGGACGACCGGGAACCCCAAGGGCGTGGTGTACTCGCATCGTTCCACCTGGTTGCACTCGATGGCCTCGACCACCTCCAATTCGATCGGGCTGAGTGAGCGCGACCGCTGCCTCTTGATCGTTCCGATGTTTCACGTCAACGCCTGGGGAGCGGCCTACACCGCGTTCTTCGCTGGAACCGAGTTGATCATGCCCCAGATGTTCTTGCAGGGTGAGCCAATCATCAAGATGATTGAGGAATTGCGACCTACGGTCTCCCTGGGCGTCCCGACCATCTGGAACGACGTGCTGCGTGTCGCGGAGAGCAAACCCGATGCCGATCTCTCGAGTTTGCGGGGCATCGTCGCCGGTGGCGCGGCCGTTCCCCGAGTGATGATCGAAGCCTTCCGCGATCGATTCGGCATCGACGTGATCCAGGGATGGGGCATGACCGAGACCAGTCCCTTGGCCGCGGTGTCGATACCGCCGTCGGGTACACCCACCGACATGCAGATTGACTACCGGGTCAAGGCCGGTCGCGTCGTCGGCGGTGTCGAGGTACGCATCAGCGCCGATGACGGGACGATCCTTCCGCGCGACGGCAAGACGGTCGGCGAATTCGAGATCCGTGGTCCCTGGATCACCGGTTCCTATTTCGGCGTCGACGCGCCCGAGCGATTCCACGACGGATGGCTGCGCACCGGCGACATCGGCTCGATGGACGGCGAAGGATTCATGACGATCAGCGACCGATCCAAGGACGTGATCAAGTCCGGCGGGGAGTGGATCAGTTCAGTGGACCTCGAAGGCGCGTTGATGGGCCACCCGGCCGTCTTTGAGGCCGCCGTGATCGCCGTGCCCGACGAACGCTGGCAGGAACGCCCGCTCTGCTGCGTCGTACTGCGCCCCGGCGCCACCGCGAGCGCCGAAGAACTTCGTGAGTTCTTGTCCACCCGGGTCGCGAAATGGTGGCTGCCCGAACGTTGGGCGTTCATCGAAAGCGTTCCCAAGACCAGTGTCGGAAAATTCGACAAGAAGGTGCTGCGCGCCGAGTACGCCGAGGACGAGCTGCCCTTCGAGACGCTCGACTAGTGGAGTCCTTCGACGCCTTGGCCGACGAGGTCGGCGCTCTCGAGAGTCGCGTCGCCGACGCGATCTTCGACACCGTGCGCGCACAGCTTCGGGCAGAAGGCGCCGACGAAGCCAAGGAGTTAGAGCGAAGGCTCGCCAAGGCTCGCCGAAGTCTGCAGAAGGCCGAGTTCCTCTTGCGCGGCGCCAGCGACGACTAGTCCCAGTCGTTGATCTGGTTGATCAAGAGCCGCAGGTTCACGTAGTTGCGACCGTCGAAGGCGAACGAGACCGTCGTGTCATCTTCCAACACGTACCCGAGTCCCTGGGCGAAGCGGGGCACGGCGTTGGCCAGCGCCGCGAGTTGCGTTTCGCTGGGGCGACGTCGAATCTTGATGTAGCCGCGCTCACCGCGAACCTCAAAACGAACGTAGTTGGAGAAGAAGTGGTCGAACTCTTCGACCGCCTCTTCGATCGAGGTGCAGATCCGAACGAGACACATGTCGTTTGGATCGATGTAGTGATCGGCGATGATCGCGTTGTCGACGAAGCTCATCCACTGAGTCCAAAACGTACCCTCGGGCGTATCGAGGAGCACCACCGGAGCCGGTGAGGTCTTGCCCGTGTGGAGCAGGGTCAGTACTTCGAAGGTCTCGTCCATCGTGCCCAGACCGCCCGGGAAAATTGCGAACGCGTTCGAAGGTCGTGTCATGGCGACCTTTCGAGTGAAGAAGTACTGCATCGCTACGAGCATCGTCTCGGCGTCGATGTAGGGGTTGGAGAACTGCTCGAAGGGCAGTTCGATGTTCACGCCGAGCGTGTGCTCGCGACCGGCCCCTTTCGCGGAGGCCTCCATGATGCCGGGTCCAGCGCCCGAGATGATCATCCAACCGCGTTGGGCCATCGCGGACCCGAGCTCCCGGGCCATCTCGTAGAGGGAGTGCGCGACCTCCGTGCGCGCCGACCCGAAGACCGCCAGTTTGGGTACGTCGCGCCACTGAGCGAACAGCGTCGACGCCTCGGTCAACTCATTGAGCGCCTGCACGGCGACGCGCAAATCGCCGAGGTCATTGTCGACCATCGCCAGTTCCACGAAACGAACGAGCAGCGCGCGAAGGACCTCGACGCGCTCATCGGTGAGCTCAGAGTCGCGTCGCAACTCGTCAAGGAACCCTTCGATCAACTCATCCATGGCTACAACGTCTGATAGAGGGTGCTGCGCTGAACCAAGGGTCGACCCAACGGCTCGACGAGTTCGCGCAGGGTTTCGACGTCCATCTCCTGGCCGTGGCTGGCGCCGGCGGCTCGCGAAATGTTCTCGTCCATCAAGGTGCCGCCGACGTCGTTCGCCCCGGCGTCGAGAATGCGGCGCGAACCTTCCACGCCCATCTTCACCCAGCTCACCTGAATGTTGTCGATCAGCGTCGCGTAGTGGAGTCGCGCGACCGAATGCATCAGCACGGCTTCGCGAAAGGTCGGGCCCCGCCGGGCGCGGCCCTGCAAGAAGATCGGCGTCGCCATGTGTACGAAGGGGAGTGGCACGAACTCGGTGAAGCCACCGGTCTCCAGTTGCAACTCCCTCGTGCGCAGAAGGTGCGTCGCCCAACTGTCGACTCCTTCGACGGCGCCAAACATGATCGTGATGTTCGAGCGCAGGCCCACGCTGTGAGCGGCGCGGTGTACCTCCAGCCACTGGTCTGAATTGATCTTGTCCGGGCACAGGACTTTTCGGACCTCGTCATCGAGAATCTCGGCGGCCGTTCCCGGCAACGTCTTCAGGCCCGCGTCCTTGAGCCGCGTCAGGTACGTCACGAGGTCCTGTTCGGAGCGGCGCGCGCCTTCGAAGACCTCCAGGGCGCTGAAGGCGTGAATGTGGATCCTCGGCGAACCCGCTCGAACCGCGGCGACGACGTCGATGTAGTAGTCGCCGTCGAACTTGGGATGGATGCCGCCCTGGAGACAGACTTCCGTGGCGCCTTTCGCTTCGGCCTCGCGAACGCGCTCACTGATCTCATCCAGGGTGAGCAAGTAGGGGTCACCCCGCAGGTTCAGTGACAGGGGGCCTTTAGAGAAGGCGCAGAACCGGCACTTGAAGGTGCAGACATTGGTGTAGTTGATGTTGCGGTTGATCACGAAGGTGACACCGTCACCGACGAGGTCGCGTCGAACGCCGTCGGCGCGCTCCACTACGGCGTTGAAGTCGGCGCCCCGGGCGTGAAAGAGGGTCGTCAACTCCTCACGGTCGAATGCGTAGCCCGGCTCGTAGCGTGCGAGGAGCGACGACACCGCACTCGTGCGCGAGTGCGACGTGGGAGGGGCTGGCGGCGTCACCTCAGAACCCGAGGCCCACACGTCGTTGCGCGCCAAGAACGTCGAGTCGGCGTGCGCGAGGACGGAGGGGCGAACCTTCTCGTCGAGGAACCCGCTCTGGGGTCCGATGAACTCCGGGTACACGGTGAGCCGGGGCTCGAGGTTGAAGCCGCGTGCGTCGCACTCGTCACCGAGGGCCGCGAGCGCGGGCCAGGCTCGTTCGGGATTGACGTGGTCGGCCGTCACCGGCGAGATGCCACCGAAGTCGTCGATGCCGAAATCGAGGAGCCGCGTGGGATCGACGCTCAGATTCGGCGGCGCCTGGAGATGAATCGACGCCGGCAGAATGAGTCGCGCGACGCTGATCGTCCAGTGAAACTCCTCATCAGTCGCGGCCGGCTCGTGGGCCATCGCCGTTCGGGGTTTCGGCAAGAAGTTCTGAATGATCACCTCTTGGATATGACCGAACTCCTCGTGTGACGCAGTGATCGCCTCCAGGGTCGAGATGCGCTCTTGGCGCGTCTCACCGATGCCGACCAACAGTCCGGTGGTGAAGGGAATCCGCAATTCCCCCGCGAAGCGCAACGTGTCGAGTCGCCGCTGCGGGTCCTTGTCGGGGGCCAAACGGTGGGCCGCGAGATCGGCCAGGGCCTCCACCATCATTCCTTGGGATGCCGTGACCGTGCGCAGTTGCGCCAACTCGTGGCGATACAGCGCACCGGCGTTGGCGTGAGGGAGCAGGCCCGTGCTTTCGAGCACCATCTGCGCGGCGTTCGCGACGTAGTCGACGGTCGACTCGTACCCGCGTGCGGCGAGCCATCGCGCCGCCTCGTCGTAACGAAGTTCTGGTCGTTCG
>Ga0182030_10005313_pt1 | contig 27387 bp, 16 predicted proteins | sample 812S3MmetaG_FD_121299 | JGI IMG/M metagenome (GOLD analysis project Ga0182030, IMG submission 121299) | Permafrost microbial communities from Stordalen Mire, Sweden - 812S3M metaG (Illumina Assembly) | ecosystem: Environmental > Terrestrial > Soil > Wetlands > Permafrost | place: Sweden... | reverse complement strand
TGCCGGCACACTGATTGCCCGGTTCCTGGCTCGATCTGTGCTGATCGGCGCGGTGAACGCCCAACTGCAATATGCGCGGTTTCTTTCGCTGGGAGTCAAGTGGCTTGTCCTCGTACTCACCGCTGCAATGGTGCTCGACCATCTTGAAATCGGAGGTGTGGTCGCGGAATTGGCATTCGGCATTCTCTTCGGCGGCATTGTGCTTACACTTTCTCTTGCCATAGGACTTGGCTCGCGCGACCTTGTAAGTCGATCTCTTGAAAGCCACTCAGACCGGGCAGTGGAACATGGGACAATTCCTCCCGAAGACCCACCTGCGAGCAGCGCCGATTCCATTCGCCATTTCTGATTTGTCGCCGGCAGCGCCTCGGAACTCCAGCGTGTCATGTAGGATTCGAGGTACCGGAATGAAGTAATGGTTTTCAGGCTCGATCGAGTGACACGCGCGCCCAACTCGCCGAATCCCCGTCCCCCCTTGGGGCGAGTATCAAGCGGCTCCACTGCGTTCTCACTCTCGTTGAAGGTCGCGGCAGGCATCGCGCTCGCCGCAGGAATCGTGTACCTGCTCGCGACGAACCCGAGGTCCGGTTCGTGGCAGCAATCCTACGATCCAACAGGCCACTGGTGGCTGTCCACATTCTTCGCCTCTCTTCCGATTGTCATCCTGCTCAGCGCCATGGCCATCTTTCGGCTCAAGGCCCACGTTGCGGCAGTCATTGGGTTGCTCGCTGCGCTTACGATTGCTGTGTATTTATTCCACATGCCGATGCGCCTGGCGCTCACCAGCACCGTTTATGGCGCAGGCTATGGCATCTTCCCCATTTGCTGGATCGTTCTGCCAGTGATTTACCTCTATCAATTGACTGTGAAGACAGGCCGGTTCCGTGCGCTTCAGGAAAGCCTGACCAATATCACCGACGACAGCCGGTTGCAACTGCTGCTGATTGCCTTCGCATTGGGCGCGTTCTTTGAAGGAACATCGGGCTTTGGAACACCGGTTGCCGTATGTGGAGCGATTCTGGTCAGCCTCGGATTCAAGCCCATGCAGGCCGCCGGCCTCTCGCTCATTGCAAACACCGCCCCCGTGGCCTTCGGCGCGCTCGGCATTCCCGTCGTGACCCTCTCAGAGGTCACAGGGCTCGACGTGCTTTCACTCACGAAAATGACCGCGCTGATGCTGGTGCCATTTTGCCTGCTGGTCCCCTTCTGGTTGATTCTGGTGTACGCAGGATTTAAGAACATGCTCGAGGTTTGGCCGGCCATTCTTGTTGCCGCCGTCACGTTTGCCGGTACACAATATTGGATGGCGGCCAGCTTCGGGCCTACCCTGGTTGCGATTGTGGCGTCCTCTTCAACGATAGTCGTACTGATTGGTTTTCTGCGCTTCTGGAAGCCGAAGCGTGTGCTCAATGCCAAGGGCGAAGACATTACTCGTTCGAAGCGTCAGAAATTTGACCATACTTCTGCGCAGACATTCAAGGCGTGGCTTCCGTGGCTCGTTCTCAGCGTTGTTGTCTTCTTGTGGGGTATCCCTCAGTTCTCGAAGCCTGTCGATCGTGCGACCACAATTTCCATTCCGATGCAAGGCTTGAACAAAGTTGTGCAGCGCGTGCCTCCCGTAGTGCTGAAGCCGACAATCGAAGCTGCTGAGTTCAAGTTGAACTGGGTAACGGCTACCGGCACGGGCATTTTTGTTGCCGCGGTGCTTTCAGGCCTGTTGATGGGCCTCGGACCAAAGGCTTTGCTGCAAACATTCCTTGCCACATTATTCACCATTCGCTTTACCGTGCTGACCATTGCCGCCATGCTCGCTTTGGGATTCATCACCCGCTACTGTGGTCTGGATGCGGCGATGGGTCTCGCTTTCGCGCGCACCGGTGTGTTGTATCCCTTCTTCGGCACGCTCGTTGGCTGGCTGGGCACAGCGTCCACCGGCTCCGACACGTCTTCGAATGTCCTTTTCGGAAGTTTGCAGAAGCTTACCGCGCGACAGATTGGTGTCTCAGCGGTCCTCATGGCATCTGCAAACACCACCGGCGGCGTGATGGGCAAGATGATCGCCGCACAAAACATCGTTGTGGCAAGCACGGCAACCGACCAGTATGGCCAGGAGAGCTCGATCCTTCGCTTCGTGTTCTGGCATAGCCTTGCCCTGGCCCTGTTGGCGGCGGGTCTGGTTTTGCTGCTTGCCTACGTTTATCCGTTCCGCCTATTGGTAATTCCCTGAGCTGGTTCGCGTAGCGCGGTCAATAAACTGAATCGCTCCGGCTGCCGGATTAGATTTTGCACTGCGGGAATGCGGTGATGCGGAGTTTTGCGGCCGCATACGGAATCAGGGTGATGGTTTCTTCTGGTGCGTCACTGGCCACCGGGCTCTGCGCAATCGCATCGGCAACTCCATCTTCGGCGCGCCACGCATCTACTCTCCGAGCCTTCACCGACAAACTGACCGGGGCATGCTCTCTCGTAAATGGACCGTCCCCGACAACTGATTCTTGAACGGCGATTGAGTGTTGATCGGCCGCAGTGTTCAGGCTCAACGCATAATTCCAAGGCGTGGTTGGAAACACCTGCCAATCGGCGGTCATCTCGCGATCGCGCAACTTGACCCAACTCTCGCCAATTCCGTACGAGAAGACAAGGGGTCCACGCTCGGCCGCAACAGAATCACGGAACCAGTGAGAGACGCGAGGCGCCATCGGGAATGTCAGTTCCACCCGATCTCCGGCATGCCATACGCGGTCAATAACGGCAAACGCGCCCGGCGCAGGTTCAGCCTCAGCCTGTCCGTTGACAACGATCGTGGTACCCATGGCCCAGGCAGGGATGCGGAAGCGCATAGGGAATCGAAGTTGAACCGCGGGGCGAATCGTAAACCGCACTGTACCGCGAAACGGGTAGTCCGTCTCCTCAATCACCTGGACCGGCGTATCGCGAATGGATGTTGTGACCTCGCTCGGAGCGTACACCGCAGCAACCAGGCCATCTTCCTCAGTGCCCCCGTGCGCGCCGGACAGGAAGAAAAGACTGTTGGCAAATTTCGGCCACCCCTGATGGAAGTTGGCCGTGCAACACCCGAAGTTGGGCTCCAGTCCATAGAGATTCGATTCCGGTCCATCCGTCGTCCACGGCTTGTGGTGCAGGCTGCATTCAACCTGGTTGGGCTCCTGGTTGTATTGGTGCGCCCACATGTCGTCTGTGAACGTCCCCGGCAAGGCATTGAATGCCAGACGTTCCAGCTTGTCGCCGAGCGAGGCGTCGCCGGTAATAGCAAGGGATTGCTCAAGCGAAAACATGTATTCCACAACCGTACACAGCTCCGATCCCTGCGACGGATCAGTGCCTGCCAGATGCTCGTCGCACGAGAACATTCCGTTTGGCAGGCCGTGGTATTTGTCGAGCTCCGCAATCATCTTGAGAACCGCCGCGCGGTCCTGCGGTTGACCCGAAACCATCGACCATACCGGACCTGCCTTGACTGCTTGCCCGTTGTTGACGCCGTGCGTTGAAAGCGCAAGATCCTTGAGGCCTCCGCCTTCTTCGAGCTTGATGTATTCCGCCGTGATCCGTTGCTTGTATTGGAAATCGGCATACTGCGCCTGCCAATCGTGTCCTTGTTGCTTGAGTAGCTTAGCCAAGTCGATCAGATACGCAGAACCGGTCCGGTTATAAAGCCACAGCACGCTGAGCAGCTCGTCCTGCCACCGGAACTTGCCCCAATCTCGCAGAGGGCGAGTCGGAAGTGCCCGCAACTGGTATCGGAAATAGCGATCCATCAACGGAATCACGCGCGGGTCTCCCTTCAGCTCCTGGTATTGGGTGAGCACCTTCAGCATTACGATGCGCGGCCACCAATCGTCATTCGAAGCCGGCCCAAAAATTCCATTCGGCTGCTGATGCTCGAGCGTCCAATTCACATATTTCTGCGCTTTCGCTTTGAGGCCTGCGTCGTCGAGCAGGTACGCCAAAGGGATGAGTCCATCGAGAAAGTAAGGTCCGCGTTCCCACGATTCGCCGGTTCCTCCCAGCCAGCCGCTGTTGGGCCCGACGTCCGCCCAGGTTTCATCCAAATGGCCGCTCAGTCCGCTCGCCTGAATGTGGAGTTGCCGAAGAAGCCATCCCTGCGGGCGAATCGATCCCAAGGGCAGCGGATAGAAGGCGCTCGACGCGAGCGGAGCGCGATTTCGAACTGTCGAAGAAGCCTTCGGCGGTTCCGATGGCCCTGCGGATTGGTTCTGAGATCCGAAAAGCTTCGAAGTCAAAAGGCCCGGCATTGCCATGAGAATGCTGAGCTGACCTACAAATCTGCGACGCGTGGGACCAAATGGAAAGGCTCGGCTCATTCTCGGCTCCCAAAATCAGAACGCTGAAAGCTTCTGCATGGCGACGCCGAAGCCGTTTCGACAACTGCGCCACACCATGCTCTCTTTTCTAGAGTACCTCTGGCGGATCAGTTCAGTGACTGTCTTCGGACCAATGCTAATGGATCGAGATTGCATCACCGAAGTGGTCATGGACGGCACCGCCTGAGTTTGTTTCAATGGTTCTTAAGAGCGGGATTCCGATCAGTTGGCGAGATCTGCCGCACAATCGCAATCGCGAATCCACTCCGCGGTACATCTCTTCTATCGAAGGGTCGTCAAAATGAATTCGCGAAGCGTTCGCCTGATCAAGCGTCTCAGCCTTCAGTCTTTCGGTATTCGGCTGACCCTGTCCGTCCTAGTCTTCTTAGCTTTTCTTTTTCCTGCACGCGCGGGGTCTTCCGATGTCTCGAATTCGTCGACTCTCACTGACGCCCAACATGCGACGCTCGCCGTTCAAACTTTGCAGACCTGGTATGTGCCCGCTAGCGGCCTCTATCGAAAGCCCACAGACTGGTGGAATACTGCGAATGCCATCACGGTCCTGGTCGATTATTCCCGGGTCTCGCACACGACGAAGTATCTCGGTGCAGTCGCCAACACCTTTGCCAAGGCGAACAAGACTTATCGCATTCACAATTTTGTGAATGACTCAAACGACGATGAGGGATGGTGGGCCCTGGCGTGGATTGACGCCTACGATCTCACGAAGACAGCGAGTTACCTTCAGATGGCTGAGACCATCTTCGCCGACATGACCACGCAATGGGAAACCGGGACTTGTGGCGGCGGTGTCTGGTGGAGCAAAGACCTGCAACACTCCGCATACAAAAACGCGGTCACGAACGAACTCTTCCTTGAAATTTCCGCGGGGCTTGCGAATCGCGTCGCCGATCCTGAGAAGAAGGCGCAATATCTTGCCTGGGCTCAGAAGGAATGGCGGTGGTTCAAGGCATCCGGTATGGTTAACGCTGAAAACCTCGTGAACGACGGTCTGAATGCGAAGAACCCTGCCGCGTGTACAAATAATCACCAGACAACCTGGACATATAACCAGGGGGTCGTCCTTGGTGGATTAGTCGAGCTCGCCCAGGCGGATGGCGACTCCTCCCTGTTACCACAGGCCGAGGCGATCGCCCAGGCGACGATTGCCATGCTTGTAACTCCCGGCGGCGTTCTGAACGAGCATCCGGGCGGAGGGCCCGACTTACCGCAATTCAAGGGCGTCTTCATGCGGAACCTGGTAAAGCTTTATCGAGTCGCGCCCCGGCCGGCATACCGTTCGTTTCTTCGCATCAATGCCGACAGCATCTGGCAGAAAGATCAGGGAGAAAATCACAAACTGGGGATGAACTGGCAAGGACCGTTCGATTCCGGAGATGCGACGCGACAAACATCTGCACTCGATGCGCTTATCGCCGCAGTCGAGACGGAACAGCGGTGAGACCTTCCGGGAATCGATTGCTGTGTCGTCTTCCATCACCACTTTTCATGATGTCGCAGTTTCGACGAAACGATGGCGTGCCCGGAGCCGGAGCGCTTACCGTGTCTCCAGCGCCTTCGCACGCTCTGCCGCTGCGTACAAATTGAGCCGCGAATAAACGCCGAACTCCGACCCGGTGTCCAGGAATCCGCCCCCCGGTCCTTCTGTCTCTGTCAAAATCCGGTCGGCTTGCTCCAACGTCAAAGAAGGAAACGCGAAGGTTAAAAGATAGCCCGCTTCATGAGCAAGCTTGCCGACATCTTCCACGGAGTTCTCTTGTTGCGCGTAGACGACTCCAAGATTGTAGGTCTGCGTTTCTCCATAGAAATCCGCATTTGCCGCCGCATTGCTGAATCGGCCGATATCTTCCCGCGCGCATTCGCTGATTTTCTTACCGCATCCGGCCTGTAACGCCGCTGTCAGCTCAGTGCGAGCCGCCGCGAGGGCTGCCCGAAAGTCCCTGATGGTCGAGACACCTCTGACCGTCTGTCCCGCATACTCAGGATCGTTGGCAAGAAGATGAGCTACGTCGTGCATTGCCAGCGCGCGCCCGCCGAGCACGTCCATCGCATAATGGGCGCCCACTATGATCCGATCATTTCCGTATTCAGCTCCGCGCGCAATCATTTGCTGGTAACGTTCAGGCACCATCAGCGCCAGAAGCAAAGCACCCGTATAGCCATACGTCGTGTGGCCGCTGGGGTAACTGGGACTATCAACCAGGTTCATCATCGGACCGCGATTGTATGCGGTATTGTCCGTGCGGACATTGAAGTAGTCCGTCCCTTCAAAGCGAGTAACTGTCGGCTCTGTTTGAAACGGTCGAGAATCTCCGAACTTGTCCGCTCCAGGGCTTCCGGCGGGCAGGTTATAGGCCTTGCCGAACACATCCGTTTGCCCCTGCATCTCGCTCAAAATCTCCGCTGCCGCATCCGAGACCGGCGCAGTCCCGTCCTTGGTCTCATTTGCGAAGAGATATTTTCCCGCATTCGAATGAGAACCCGAAGTCGTCGTCGCGTACGCGATTATCTCTGCGACTGCCTTGGAGATTTCGGTGCAGTGCTTCGCGTCGCTGCAATGTGCACGCGCAAGATAGGCCGCTCCCAGCGTCGTTCCCAGGCCATCGGCAAGATCTGCAAGATTGGCGCCCGTGATGGTTGCGTCTTGTAAAGCCAGCTCTTGCTCCTCGGGAAACGGCAAAAGTGTGGATTGGTGGATGGTGCCCGTTTGGATGCCGCCTGTCACCTTGAGGTTCGCGTCGAGCGCAGCTTTGCCTTCCGGCGAGGTCAAGAGAACCGTCACTGGTGCGAGTCCTCTGAGATCGCCCAGTTCTGCCGCCGATTGTGCGCGTGCCTGAAGCGATAAAAGCGTCCACGAAGAGAAAATGAGAACGAGAAACCTACCACGCATGTGTAACGCCTCCGCTCGCGGGATTCCATCCAAACTGAATGTACCACTCTGCATTCAGAAGAAGAACCGTTTACGCAGCTGAAACGCCGCTACTCGTCTCAGTCGTTTCGTAACGCTACGGTCGGATTCACTTTCGCCGCTCTCCGTGCCGGAATGTAACTCGCCATGACGGCAACGCCTAGCAGCGCGAGCGGTGCCAAAGCAAACGTCACTGGATCGGTTGCGCGCACCCCGAAAAGCATGGTGGAAATCAAGTGAACAAGCCCGAAAGCGCCGGCGACACCCAGCGCCACACCCATAAGCGCCAGCAGCACGCCCTGCGATAACGTCGATCGAATCACATTCGCGCTGGTCGCTCCTAACGCGATGCGAATGCCGATTTCACGTGTGCGTTGAGCTACCGCATACGAGACCACGCCGTAAACTCCAAGAAGCGCGAGAAGCAAAGCCAATGCCGCAAAGCTCCCCAGTAGGAACGAGTTGAAGCGCGGCGAAGCCAGCGAATCGGCAAAATATTGATCGAGCGTCTTCACGTGATAAATGGGCAGATTCTTGTCGAGGGAGTCTACTTGCGCCCGCGCTGCTTTCACCACTCCGGCAGGTTCGTTCTCGGTGCGCATTAAGATCGACATGGTGTCGTAAAAGCATTGACTTATTGGTACATAGACCTCTGCCGTAGGGTCCGCAGAAGGACCGTCCTGCTTTGCGTCGTTCACCACGCCGATAATGTCACGCATGGGCGGCTCGCCGGGCCCGTATCCATTCCCGATGCCTGGGCGAACCTGCTTTCCGATCGGGTTCTCGTTGGGAAAGAACTGGCGCACGAATGCCCGATTCACGACCGCGACCGGTATCGATTTCAGATCGTCCTGCGAAGAAAAATCTCGGCCATTCATCAACGCCGTTCCAGATGTCCTGAAGAATCCAGGCGACACAATATTCAGGTCCGCCATTGGCCGGGAGCCCAACGCGAGCGGCTGGCCCCCAATTTCCACGCTCGTACGAATGTGATCTCCGGTGAGCGGCAGATAGGCAGAAGCACTGGCTGAAAGCACTCCGGGGATTGTGCGCATCCGTTCGACAGCTTCCTTGAAGAATTCAGGGATTTGTTTGCTGTCCATGCCTGCCGGCGAGTCCAGCTGAAAAGTCAAAACATGATGCGGATCAAATCCAGGATCGACGCGCGTGAGATGCAGAAAGCTTTGCAACAGCAGAGAAGCGCCCAGAAGCAAAACCACAGCCATAGCAACCTCGCTCACAACAAGCGCCGCGCGCAACCTTCCTTTGTCAGCACTGCCTCCCCCGCGCCCTGTCTTCTTCAGCGATTCCGTCAGGTTGACTTTTGACGCCTGCATTGCTGGCGCGAGACCAAAGAGGATGCCTGCCACCAGCGAAACCAGGAACGCAAAGCCGAGAAGAGGTGCATCAAGCCCAATCGACTCCATCCGCGGAATGTCGGGGGGCATAATCCCGACAAGAGACCGCAGCGAGAGGACTGCCAGCAGAAGGCCGAAACCGCCTCCAAGCAGGCTCAGCACAAGACTCTCCGCCAAGAGCTGGCCCGCCACCCGCCCGCGGCTCGCGCCCAGGGCAATGCGTAGCGCAATTTCCTGGTGTCGGCCCGTCGCGCGCACCAGGAGCAGGTTCGCAATGTTGGCGCACACAATAAATAGCACGCAGCAGACCGCCCCCAACAGAACAAACATCGGAGTTCGCAGATCGCCGGTGAGCATTTGTAGTTCTGGAACGAGCTGCGCAGTACGCGGCTTATTCTCCGGATGTTCCTTGTTGAGCTGGCTGACAATCGCAACCATCTCCCCTTCGGCTTGTTGAAGCGAGATCTTCGGCTTCAGCAGAGCGACTACATCCAGATAGTGCGCGCCACGCTGCGCGGTCAGCGCGTTGGCGCCACCTTTCGTATCCATGGCCAATGTCGTCCATAACTCAATGGGTTCAGCCTGTATGGGAAACTGGAACTTCTTCGGCATCACGCCCACCACTGTGCAGCGTTGATCGCCGAGTTGAAGAACGCGGCCCAGGATGGATGTGTCCCCGCCGAAGTCGCGTTGCCAGAGGCCATAACTCAGGATCACCGCATTCGTTCCGCCCGCCGCCGCTAACTCATCTTCCTGCGAAATAAAATTGCGTCCCAACGCGGGTGTCACCCCCAGCAACGAAAACAACTGCGCCGATACACCCGCTCCCTGCAGATGTTCGGGGTCGTGCCCGCCGATCAGCGTGTAATCGCCGGTGCGGAATGCCGCCATCCCCTCAAACGAATGATTCCGCGTGCGCCAGTCGAGAAAATCAAGATACGAGGCGCCGCCGCCACGATGGCTGGAAAGAATCAACGACTCAAGCACAACTAAACGCGCCGCGGTTGGAAAGGGAAGCGGCTTCAGAATCACTGCATCGACCACGCTAAAAAGCGCCGTCGTTGCTCCAATGCCCAGGGCCAGCGTCAGCAGCGCCACAAACGTGAAACTCGGCGCTTTGCGAAGTTGCCTCAGTGCGTAGCGAACATCGCGGCCCACACTATCCAGCGTCAATGCGGCGTCAGCGGCCGTTGTGCGTTCTTTGATTGCCGTAGGATTTCCAAAGCGGACGAGCGCATTGCGCCGCGCTTCTTCCACCGTCATGCCGGCAGCCCGATAGTCATCGATCCGCATGGCCAGATGCGCGCGCAGCTCAGAGTCGATTTCCTTATCGACACGCGCACGCAGGAACAGATTCTTGAGTCGGCGAAAAATCGGCACAGGCCACCTCGACCACCCGCGGCTAAACCCCTAGACGGCTTGGTAAGGAAACTCTATCCCTAGATGAATAGGTGTGTCAAGAATCGAGATCAGTCCAGGAGCACTGTGAGCATCGAAATCGATCCGCCATCGATGCCTTCGACAGGAAAGCTGATTTGATCGGCTGCAGTGCGCGTTCCCAGCACATAAAGCAGAGGCAAGTAATGATCGGGAGTCGGTACCGCCAGCAATGCCTCACGTCCAAGCTTCTCATCGTACTGCACCAGCGGAGCGCTTTCGCCTGCCAGAAGCAATTCCCGCACCCTACCCTCAAATCGCAATGCCCAGTCGTAAGGCTCAGGTCGATGTTGTCCCCACGCATATGCGTGCAAGTTATGGATCAGGTTCCCGCTTCCGATAATCAACACGCCCTCCTCGCGCAGAGGAGCAAGGCGTCGGCCGATTTCGTAGTGAAAGGCCGCGGGCTGTGTCTCGTCGATGCTAAGTTGCACCACCGGCACGTCCGCATGGGGATACGCATGGCAAAGCACAGACCACGTCCCGTGATCGAGCCCCCAATGCTCGTCTCTCCTTACCGGTAGCGGAGCAAGCAGGCTCTGCACGCGCGAGGCAAGCTCGGGACTTCCCGGCGCCGGATACTGCACGTGATAAAGCTCGGGCGGGAAGCCGCCGAAGTCGTGAATCGTTCGCGGCGCAGTACTCACCGTGATGGCCGCGCCCGGAACGTACCAGTGCGCAGACAGGCAAAGAATTGCTTTCGGGCGTCGCATGGCGTTGCCGAGGCCGGCCCACGCTTCGGTGTAGTGATTTGTGAACAGCGCATTCATTGGATTTCCGTGTCCGAAAAACACGGCTGGCATTCTCTCCGTCATCGCAAACCTCTCCACAGTCCGTGGTTTCGTAAATACGCGGCGGGACTTCAACCATTTTAGCCAACCCCTCCACTGCTGGAATCCCAGTCGATGCGGCTGTTTACCGTCCGTTCATCTTCGTCAGGAAAACTATAGGGTATGAAACTATGCAGTCTTAATCCTTCCCCATTCGTCTTTCTCCCCTTGAGCCGCTCACGAATACAGAAATTTGCCTGCCTTGCATGTTTAGGTTGCGCAACGGTGGCTTGCAGTCTCAACGCGCTCGCAGTGCAGGCGGTCACCACAGTCTGTCCGCGTCCGCTCCCCGGCAGTCTCGTGGAGGAGCCTGCAGACCTTCGCAGCGTCAATGGAGTTCTCGAGACAACGCTATCCGTGCAGAATTCGGTACGGCCCGATGGCTCTGTCCGCTATTGCTATACCGATGACGCAGGTCATCAATCCCCGAACCTTCGTGTGCACCCCGGCGATCTCATCGTTCTTCACCTGAACAACGAGCTCACCGAGCCTAACCTTGGCGTAGCTGCGACTACTCCAATACATCCCCACATCCATCCAATGAATGGCCATGCGTGCTCCAGTGGGGCAATGACCGCAATCTCCACAAACCTTCACTTTCACGGGCTCACCATTCCCCCGGTCTGTCATCAGGACGAGGTCCTCACGACCTCAGTGCAGCCCGGCGATCCGCCCTTCGAATACCGGTTCACAATTCCCCAGGACGAACCGCCCGGTCTGTATTGGTATCACCCACACATCCACGGGTTCGCCAAGCAGCAATTGCTCGGCGGAGCTTCTGGCGCATTGATCGTCGAAGGAATTGAGCGCTCCGAGCCGAGCCTCGGGGGATTGCCCGAACGCGTTTTCATCATCCGCGACCAGGACCTGATGGATCCCGCCGCGCAGCCCGCGAAATCTGAGCCCGTAATCCCAAAATTCCTTGTCGATCGCGACGGGGATGCTGCCAATACGGGCACCGGGTTCGGCAAACCGGCGAAAGATCTCTCCATCAATTTTGTTCCCGTTCCCTATCCCGCCTACCCTCCCGCAATTATCAAGTTGCGCGCGGGTGAGCGACAGTTGTGGCGCGTGCTCAACGCCTCCGCGATCACCTATCTCAACTTGCAAATGCTCATTCTGAACGCACCGCAGCCCCTGGGACTGGTAGCGATAGATGGTGTGCCCATGCACCATATCGATACACAGAGCGCAGGTGCGGATTGGCAGACGCATCTTGGCGTGCCACCCGGCTCCCGCGTCGAATTCATTGTCACTGCTCCCTCAGAAGGTCAATCTGGGCTGCTCGTGACGCGCAGTGTCGATACAGGTCCCGGCGGAGAGAACGATCCCAACCGAATGCTGGCAACAATCGAGGTCCCGCGTGGAGCGCCGCAACCCCATTCAAGCCTTCAGCCCGCTTTGCGTCCCACGCCATCAGCGGAGAAGGCATGGTTGGGCGATGTGCAGCCCGTTCGCACGCGGCGTCTTTACTTTTCTGAAAAGCTCGATGATCCCAACGATCCGACAAGCGCAGTTGAGTTCTATCTGACCGTTGACGGGCAGGAACCCAAAATGTTTGAAATGACTTCCGACGTGCCCAATATCGTTACAGAGCAGGGAACTGTTGAAGATTGGATCATTGAAAATCGTTCCCGGGAACTGCACGACTTTCATATCCATCAGCTTCATTTTCTTTTGCTCGAATATCAAGGCCGTTCGCTTCAAGAAAATTTCCTTCGCGATACGGTGAACGTTCCCTACTACGATGGTCATTCGCTTGCTTATCCCAGCGTGCGTCTGCGCATGGATTTTCGCGACCCCAAAACGATCGGAACATTCCTCTATCACTGTCACATTCTCGAACATGAAGATAAGGGCATGATGGGTACGATCCGGGTAGTCTCGCCGTCCGCGAAAACAGATCAGAACGTTGCGCGCAGTTGTGAAAACAATACAGCCGAATCACGATGCTCCAATCTCACTGCGCGTCAATGAAAATCCAGCGAATAAATTGCGCCCCATTGGTACGTTGAAAGTGAATTCATCTCCTGTTAAGAGCCCTTGCGTGTGCTATTCATTTTCTGCGTCTATGGTTCCTCCAGCCGAGGTAATCAACTCGGCCTTCCCCGGAGGACTTCGATGAGTTTCAAGCTTTTCGCACGCAAAGCGCTGAAGGCTGTCAAGAATGGACTGATCTCGATTGCGATGTTCCAGTTCGTTCTTGGCAATGCCTTCGCTGCAGAAACCGCGCAAACCCCATCACGCGACAACTACACGGCGACACCAATCAAGCATGTCATCGTGATTATCGGTGAGAACCGCAGCTTCGATCACGTGTTCGCGACGTATGTTCCGCCCAAATCAACCGAGCACGTCCAAAACTTGCTTTCCGAGGGAATTATCACGGCCGAAGGAAAGCCGGGCGCGAACTGGGCCAAGGCTGCACAAAGCGCCGCCGCCGATAAGAAACCCGATGCATTCCTGCTCAGTCCAGAAAAAAGTTCATTCCCGACCAACAATCTTCCCGCGCCGCTCACCGGTGGGCCGACAGATTCCTATGTTTCGAGTGACAGCCTTAGTCTGGCCCAGGCGTCTGAGAACGGCCTGACCGCAGACGGCTATCAATATCTCGTTTCGGGCGGAACCGGGCAGAAGAGTCATGTGCCCGACGTTCGCATCACCGACGTCGACTCGCTGCCGGCCGGTCCTTTCCAACTCACCAACGGCAAGACCTTTACGTATGACTCGTATGCGGCAAGCCCGGTGCACCGCTTCTATCAAATGTGGCAACAACTCGACTGCAGCATCGATCGCTCCACTGAAGACAATCCTTCTGGTTGCGATGCAGCCCTGTTTCCCTGGGTTGAAACCACCGTGGGCGCGGGTACCAACGGCTTGCCCCAGCCCTCGGAATTCAGCACCGAGTATTCTCCAACGGCCGTTACAACGGGTGAAGGCTCAACCTCGATGGGCTTTTACAACATGCAGAACGGCGATGCTCCCTACTTCAAACAACTCGCCGACACCTACGCCATCAGCGACAACTTCCACCAGTCTGTCAACGGTGGCACCGGTGCAAACCACATCATGTTCGGGCATGCCGATGCCATCTGGTTCAGCGACGGCAAGGGCAATGCGAAGATGCCTCCTGAAAACGTGGAAGTCTACAAGGGCACCAAGAACGCCGGCGTTGTGAATGAAGTCGAAGATCCCAATCCGGCTCCGAAGACGAACAATTGGTATGCGGAAGACGGTTACGGCGGCGGCGCATTCGGATCCTCTGCGTACGGGGGAGGCTCCTATTCGAACTGCGCGGATTCCACGCAGCCTGGCGTCGCTCCCATCCTTAATTACCTCAACTCCCTCCCGAACCCCATCGACTCTCGCTGCCAAAAGGGTCACTTCTATCTGCTCAACAACTACAATCCCGGCTACTTCGGCAATGGCAACAACGCTTACACCGACAACAACGTCGACAACACACCATTTACCATTCCTCCATCCTCCGTGCCCAGTATTGGCGACGATTTAATCAAGGCCAACGTGTCCTGGAAGTACTACGGCGATCAGTGGAATAACTATGTTCCCGATCCCTACCAGCTCAACTACGCTGCCATCGGAGCGAAGACTGACGAGTATTGCACCATCTGCAATCCATTCCAGTACGACACCTCCATCATGGCCAACGCAACCGTGCGCAATGCTCACATACAGGACACTGCCAACCTGTACAGTGACATTCAAAGTGGAACCCTTCCAGCGGTCTCCATCGTAAAGCCGAGCGGTCTGGTTGACGGGCATCCCAGTTCTTCGAAACTCGATCTGTTCGAGTCCTTCAGCAAGAAGATCGTTGAGGCGGTTCAGGCGAATCCAACGCTCTGGGCGAGTACCGCAATATTCATCACGGAGGATGAAGGCGGCGGCTACTACGACTCCGGCTACGTGCAGCCGCTCGACTTCTTCGGCGACGGCACCCGCATTGTCTTCATTGCGGTATCTCCTTTTGCAAAGCAAGGCCACGTTGCCCACGAGTATGCCGATCACGTGTCGATCGACAAATTCATTGAGGCCAACTGGGGCCTTCCCACCATTACCAACCGCAGCCGCGATAACTTCCCCAACCCTATCGCCTCAACTCAAAACCCATACGTTCCGGTCAATTCTCCGGCTCTCGACGACCTCTTCGGTCTGTTCAACTTCCCCGCGAACTGACTTGAGCTAGCCGCAACGCGCCGGAGCTGCCTAGCTCCGGCGCACTGCCGTTCGCACGCGCAACAAATCTTCGAGGCCGCGTCTCGGTCTCAGATTCCTTGCCGAACCTGGTTTCGAATCCCTGCCGCCTTACTTGATTGTTCCGCATTCATTTACTATGTTCGCGAAAGGTTTCCTGGACCTGGAGCCGATCAGAAGCGTTGATCACCCACATTCAATGGAAGCCGCGATTGCGAAGCCGCGCCGACGCAGCCTGAGCAATCAAGAGCAATTAATTCGCCCAACCCGAATGCGATGTTCCGATCACAAGGGGAAGCAATGAATTCCAAGGCAATACGACTCGCCCTGTTCGTCCTTCTGGTATGTATAGCTCCATCCGTAGCCCAACAGCAAAACCCGACTGATCCTCTCAAGAGCGGATTTGAAAATCCGCCTGAAAGCGCTCGGCCCCGCGTTTGGTGGCACTGGATGAACGGGAACATCACCAAAGAAGGAATCAAACAGGATTTGGAGTGGATGCACCGCATCGGGCTTGGCGGATTTCAGAACTTCGACGCGGCTCTCGATACCCCCCAGGTCGTCGATCATCGTCTTGCTTACATGACCCCGGAGTGGAAAGACGCATTCAAATACGCAACGACTCTCGCCGATCAATTTGGTATGGAAGAAGCCATCGCAGGATCGCCCGGCTGGAGCGAGACCGGTGGTCCCTGGGTTCCCCCAGCGGAAGCGATGAAAAAATATGTATGGAGTGAGATCGAGGTCGAAGGCTCGAAGCCGTTCCACGGAGTTCTGCCGCATCCCCCCTCAAACACCGGAGCCTTCCAGAACCTGCCCAACCATGACTTGCCAGACTATTTGACCGCAGCGGCCGACCCGGTGCACTATGCCGACAGTGCAGTCGTTGCTTATCGGCTTCCCGAAGATGATGTCGCCATCTTCACACTGCATCCCAAGGTGACCACCAGCGCAGCGCCCGATGTTCCGATCGATCCCACCCCGCTCTCCGATGGAGACGATGTCCACGGCATAACGTTTTCCTCCGCTAAGGCGGGTGTTCCGTCCTGGCTGCTTTACGAGTTTGAGAAGCCTGTGCGCATCCAGGCCATCACGTTGCACATGGCCAGTTCTCGCGACGCGATGCAGATCTGCGAGGGCAGCGGCGAAAACGGATGCGATCTCGAAGCCAGCGATGACGGCCAGACCTTTCGAAATGTTGTCCATATCGAAAACGGAGATGTTGGGACCACGACCGCATTCGCTCCTGTAACCGCGCGCTTCTTCCGCATCACGTTCGCAACGAAAGCCCCAGCGCCAGCTTCAGTAGATGTCGCCGAACTCGTGCTTTACACCGGCGCTCGTGTAAACAGATTCGAAGATAAAGCGGCCTTCACAACCATGGACGACCTATACGGGTTGGCCACACCAACCGTGCCGGCGTCTGAGGCTATCGACAAGAATTCGATCGTCGATCTCACCAGCAAAATGCAGCCCGACGGCACCTTGGATTGGACCCCGCCCCCAGGCCGTTGGGTCGTCGTGCGCCTGGGTTACTCTTTGCTCGGCATTCGCAATCACCCCGCAACCCGCGAAGCCACGGGGCTCGAGGTCGACAAGCTCGACGGCCGCTATGTCCGCCATTACATGGACACCTATCTGGATACATACGAGCACACGGTCGGGCCAGACCTCATGGGGAAACGTGGCCTGCGATTCATCATTACGGACAGTTGGGAAGCCGGTCCGCAAAACTGGACTGATAACATGATCGCCCAATTCAAGAAATATCGAGGCTACGATCCAACCCCATGGCTTCCCGTCCTGGCGGGTCATGTCGTCGAGAGCGCAGCGGCCAGTGATCGATTCCTGTGGGACCTGAGAAAAACAATCGCCGACCTCACTTCCGATGAGCATTACGCGCAGGTTGAAGCGTCCATCCATGCTCACAACCTTGGCCATTATGGGGAATCGCATGAATCCGGGCGCGCCTTGATCGCCGACGGCATGGAAGTAAAGAAACTCAACGAGGTTCCCATGTCGGCAATGTGGACCCAGAGGCCCGGCGTCAATAAAGAGACATACGGCTACAACGCCGACGACCGCGAGTCGGCCTCAGTGGCCCATATCTACGGACAAAACCTGGCAGCCGCAGAATCCATGACCGCTTCAGAGGCGCCCTGGGGATGGTCGCCGGCTACGCTCAAGCCCACCGCCGACCAGGAGTTCCTCAACGGCATCAACCGAATCGTCATTCACGAATCGGCCCACCAACCGCTGGTCAACAAAGCGCCTGGACTGACCCTTGGGCCTTATGGTCAATGGTTCAACCGCAATGAGACGTGGGCAGACCAGGCAGGACCCTGGATCGACTATCTAGCCCGAACCAGTTATCTCCTCCAGCAAGGTCATTTTGGCGCGGATCTGCTCTACTTCTATGGCGAAGATTCCAACCTTACCGCAATCTTTGGCGATAAGTCGCCCGACCTGCCCGCGGGTTATGGATTCGATTACATCAACGCCGACGGTCTTATCCACGAACTTACCGTCGCAGACGGGAAAATCACCTCAAAGAGCGGAATGAGCTACCGTCTGCTGGGGCTTGACCCCTATAGCCGGCACATGTCTTTACCCGCACTGCGTGCGATTCGTAACCTAGTGGTCGAAGGAGCTGTCATTGTTGGCTCTAAACCAATCGACGATCCGAGTCTTGCCGACGATCAGGCCGAATTCCGAAAGCTCAACGAAGAATTATTTGGCGATGGCTCCGGAATTCACAAAGTGGGTAAGGGCGCTGTCTACGCAGGGCAATCCCCAGCAGAGGCGCTGGCCCTGCTGAAAATCGCACCAGACTTTGATTACACAAAGTCGGAAGGCGACGTTCGCCTGCCCTTTGTTCACCGCAAGCTCAGCGATGGCGATCTCTACTTCGTCGACAACAGGAGTGACTACGATCAAGTCTTCAACGCCAGCTTTCGAATAGGTGGCAAGGCGCCTGAGTTATGGTACGCCGAGACTGGAAAATCAGTTCCCGCCCCATTCACAATTGCCGATGGTCGAACCACCGTTCCCATCAAACTTGGACCGTGGGGTACGGTCTTTGTCGTCTTTCGCAAGACAACCCACGAGAAGTCCCGCACGCTGCCCTTTGAAACTGAGAAACAACTCATGACTCTGGAAGGCCCGTGGAACGTGGCCTTCCAACCGGAACGAGGTGCTCCCCCTTCCACAACCATGGCAAGCCTTTCCTCGTGGAGCGACAACGCCGATGAAGGCGTCAAGTATTTTTCTGGAACGGGCACTTATACAAAGGATATCGATGCAAAGCCTGAGTGGTTCCGGAGAGCTGCGCATCTGTGGCTGAATCTTGGGGAGGTCGACAACCTTGCTCAGGTCATAGTCAATGGCAAGCCGCTCGGCGTCGTTTGGCACAAACCATACCGTGTCGACGTGACAACCGCTTTGAAGCCGGGCAGGAACGAGGTCGCAATCAAGGTGACGAATGCGTGGGTGAATCGGCTCATTGGCGATCAACAGCCGAATGCGAAGCAATACACCTTTACAACCGTAAAGCCCTATAAGGTCAATTCACCTCTGGTGGCATCCGGACTCCTGGGGCCGGTGACTCTTTCTTCTTTTTCGGCAGAGTAACTTGATCGGCCCCGGCGCGATCGTTTGATGGCCAGTTAAGTGAGGGCTTCGCTTCTCGCAGCGATGCCACTGTTGCGTGGATCGATGCAGGTTGGCAACTACGGCAGGTTCAGCGTCCAAATGATAAGCGTGGAAGCATTATCGTCCACTGCTGCAAAAATTGACTCGTCGCTGGTCGACCTTACAGCCAACCCAAACGATCCTCCCTGACTGGGGTCCACCGATAACTCCTTCACGAATTCGCCCTCTTTGGTGAACTCAACAATCTCGCTTGGCTGCTTGGGATCCGAATTGACCGTGTCATTGTTACTCACCAGCAAGTGACCATTGGGAGCCGCGGCCAGTCCGAGCGCCCCGTGAAGGTGCGCATCATCCTCGTAGATAATCGCTCCTCTTCCGGAGTCTGTGTGTGTCTCAGCGGCATTTGCGATCGCGAACACGGAGTTATCTCCCGTCGACGCCACATAGAGCCGATCGCGGTTGCCATCATAAACGAGCCCGGTTGGAGCGACAAAAAGCGCTACCGGATCGCCGCGATGAACATATCCAGATGCGATGGTAATCGCGCTGAGTAACTTGAGACCGCTCGCGCTTACCTTAAAGTCTAACCGGCTCACGGTTCCATTCAATGCATTCGTCACGAACGCGGTCGCGGAGTCTCCATGGTCGACAAGCGCCATATCCCACGGGTACTGGATCCAGTCATTCGCAATCGTCTGGACAAGCTTGCCCCGGCTATCAATTACGAGCAGCGAACCTGCGCTCGCCGTCGCCGAGGACCCATCCTTGGTCGGAGCGTTGCCCACAACCACGAAGCCGGCCCTCAAGGTACCCAGCGCCGTCGAAAGCCCAAGTCCCGCTCCGCCTTGAAAAAACAAGCTTGCCGATCCACTCGCGGGAACGCGCACGATGGTTGATCCCGTCCCTTGCAGATTGCTCTTGCTATTGAAATTTGAAATGAGAATGTCCCCATGCTTCAAGGGCCCTGAATTGGTGTCAAAGTTCCCAGGAACAAACGCAACACCATACGGGTTCACATCTCCATTTGCCGGGACCGTAGAGACGACCCTTACCGGGCTGGGCAAGAAAGCATCTTCCGCGCTGGGTTGCTGAGCGTGCATAAGTCCTGGTGTCAGTGCCAAAATCGCCGCTGCGACTTCTGCCGCGCGGAAACCTCGCACGCATTTATAGCTCATGTTCAGCACACTCGCTTTGCATTCGTTCAGAATCGCTTTCGATGACATGCCATCTCCTTCTGAAGTTCGTTCGATGTTGCCTTGGAAAAATGTGAAGACCGACTTATAGCTCGGTCACAGCAATCAAGTCCATCGCCGCTTATGCTACTCGCAATTGCGCCTGCGGCATGTCACTCGAATGTCATAGGATTGTCACGTCCTATCGAGATACACAGCAGGGACGGGATCGGTGGCCGGGAGCGCCATATGGAAGTACAACACGACTATAAGTGATCAGAATGGATGCACATCGTCGAGTCTCTCGCCGGCAAGACCGAAATCGGTAGATCCCTTACCTGGATCTTTGGAACCTTTGCGCATACCCGCCTCGGCTGAGAAAACCACGCGCGATACGTACCAGCCAAAGCCTCGTGCGAGCGTGGCCATGTTCGAGCGGGCGTACGCGAAAGTTCGCGAGTAAAGGTATGCGATGTATTGCTGCCAATGGCTCGCCGCGCGCGAAGGAACAATTCGTCTGTTTTCGATTCGAATGGGCAAAACTCCGATTCGGGCGATGCGCGCAGGAAAGAAGGCACGCCGGAGTATTTTCCATTTCCCCGCCATCGTAGGAACGAGCGTCAGTTGCAGCCACATAAAGTCCTTGTTGAGGCGAAACATTGATTCGAGCGCAGACCCGCAGAAACAATCAAGCCAGCTCCGCCGATTCGCGGGAAGTGTATCTATCTCGTGCGCTGCCATAGGATGAAGACGGCAGTTGAACCATGCGCGCGCGTAGTAAAACGCGATTGCCTGAATTGATCGCATTCTCGATGAATGAATCTTGCTCCAGCTATGCCAGAACGCATCGTCATCGGCATGGTTGTTAAGGAAGACTGCCAGTTCACGAACATGGTGGATGATCCAGGCTCGTAGGAAGAGGTTACGCAGGATATGGAGCGTCATGTAAGCGAGTTGATCCACGCCGCTAAGGCTCGGGAAGACGAGCCCATCAAGTTCGCGGTGAGACCGCCGCTCCCAAAACGCACGGACCTCCGGCATAGGAGTTTGTGAGACCGGTTCGTTCCACAGGCAAAAATGCAACTCAAGACTGAGCGGCATTTCTGGGTCGAATGAGTTGCCCCTCCACGTCCAATTGCCGATGCGCACGAGTGTCGGCGCATGGTCGGCCAAAACATAACTGGGTTCTGCGTCCGAGGGGCGATAGCCAATAGACTGCAAGGCCTTCGATGCAGTTTCAATGCATTTCGGCAAGCAGAGAACATCAATATCCGACTGAGCTCGTAACCGAGGGTCCGCAACATAATCCGGCGATTGCGCAAAACCTTTGATCACCAGATGTTCGACACTCGCTCTGTCGAGCGCTGCACGTGCTTCTCGGTATGTCGCCTTCACCCGTTCAAAACGAAGAGCATTATCAGCAAGGTTCCCGTTGAGTCGTTTCGCAACCCAATGCGGCATGCAGCCCGCAGGCAATTGCGCAACTGTCAAAGTCAAATGGGCAACGTCGCAATAGGAGAGAAGTTTAGTCCATCCGTCGTCATCCAAGCGCATAAGCTGAGATAAGTCGGGATCTCTGAGCTGAAGAGCGAGGAGAAGCGCCTTGACCTCGCTCGGGATTCGCACCGATGCGTATGCGGATTGGAAGGAAAATGTCAGCATAAGATTGTTCTTTCGTTTATTCATCCGGACGGCCGGTTAATGTCCTAGTGGCTATACATCTCAGGGCTCCCTGCACTTCCGGCCGGCGGTAAATGGCGCAGGAAAGTCACTATCGACCAAATCTCATCCTTGCTTAACATGCCTTTCGATCCCGGCATGCCCGAAGGCCAGATGCCGTAGTCGATGATCCATTTCAGTTGCCCGTCCGTGTATGACTGAACATCTTTTCCCGCGAGTGAGGGGACGGGAGGCGCCATTCGGTCAGCGAACGGCACCCCGGTATTCTGCCCATCGAGCCCATGGCACGCAACGCAATAATGAGAGAACGCCTCTTTGCCATCGGCCACACTATCGTTTAACGGATTCTTATCGTCTTTTCCGCGCACCAACAGCCGGTGCTTGATCCAATTCATGATGGCCGTCTCCGATCTGCTCGGCGGGTCCGCTTTGCAACCCAGAACTTGAATGCCGATCAGCGCGACGAGCAACAGCGACAGGAGAGTTGCTGCAACAATCAAAGCCGCAAACTTTGCCATGATCTAGTCCACAATGTGGAGAATGAGCTTCATCTTCCCATGCCCCGCTCCGCAGAAGACGGAGCACTGGCCAACAAAAGTACCTGCTTTAGCAGGTGTGAACGCAGCCTCACTGGCTTCACCCCTTCCCGTCCTCACTTCGACCCCGAGTTCACGGAAACGGACTCCGTGCGGCACGTCAGCGCTTTTGATGATGAGCACCACCGGTTCACCTCGCTTCAACGTGATTTCGCTAGGCGAGAATTCGAAGCGCTTCGCCGTAACTTCAATGCGCCGCGGTGCTGCTTGGGCGATAGCTGTCAGAACTGGCAAGAGCGTAGAAAAAAGAATACCGGTGCATATCAACTTCATCGCAGCTTTGGCTTCCATGCTTAGCCCTTTCGGATAGAGGATGCGCTCGATCTTTATCACCCGCGCTTGACGTCCCCGGTCGGTGGGTCGGCTAATCAGGTTCATTGATCGGAGTCGCTACCATTTATTCGACCTTATTCGGATGCGATTCGATGCTTGTCAAGTCTCTGTAAGGCGATTGTCACTGCATTGCTGCGAGCCCTGCGCTCAGTGGAACCGGGCGGAGGGCGCATGTTTTCTCGGAAGGCGCAACGAAGTCAGGTCAGAGAGTTTCATTGATTCAGGCCCCTGGGCGCAGACAATCGTTTGACAAACAACAGACGTTCACGCGACACACGGCTCTGGGCAATCCTTTAACTTCGTAGTCATGTTCTTCCCGGCTCTACGTTGGATGCATCACACGACGCCAATTTTTCTCCGTCGCACAATTGTGATCGGCTTGTTTGCCGTGTTTGTGCAGAATGGTCTTGCTCAGGATGCGCCGCTGATTTCGGGCGGCGTCGCGTTTTTCTCGAATACCAACGCAGGCAACACAACCTATTTGCCTATCATTGAGCCTCTCCTCGCCGCTCCTCTTGGGCCTCGCGTCCTCATCGAGTCGCGTGCGGCACTTCTGGAGACCTTTGCCCCCCAGGCGAACAATCAGAATGGTTACAACCACGCCCACTTCATTGGTTTGTCTTATCTGCAAGGGGACGTGATTGCTTCTTCTCATTTCTCATTTGTCGCGGGCGATTTCCTCATCCCTTTCAACACCTACATCGAGCGGCTATCACCCGTGTGGATCGGCAACTTTCAAGACGGCCCGTTGATTACTGCGCTTGGCACTCTCTCGAGCGGCAGCGGTTTGGGCGGCATGTTGCGCGGCAACGCGATTGCGCGAATCAAAATCTCAGTTGACTATAGCTACTTCTACTCTGTTCGAAGTGGCAATGCGCAGTTCAGCGCGGAACGCGGAACCGGCGGCCGCGTCAGCTTCTATTTGCCCGAAAAAGGCATTGAGGCGGGGTTTTCGTACGACCGCCAATTGCAAGGCAAACACGAGAACTTCTACGGGGCCCATGTCTGGTGGGAGCCCGCGGATACGGCGTTTCGACTCAGGTCTGAATTCGCTCGTGGCAGCCACGCGCAGGGTTACTGGATCGAGGCCGACTACCGCATGAAGGCATTCGGCGGCCTCGACAGTGTTATTGGGCGCTTCGAACCCGTGTTTCGCATGCAGCAGACTTTTCGCAGAGATACGACAGCAACCGACGGCTTGCCTTCGGTCAACACACAGCGGGCCGACTTTGGGCTCGATTACAACTTGCCACACAACACGAGGATCATCACAAGCTATGCGCGTCAGTTTTCATCCACTGAAAATCACAATGTGTGGGAGACAGGGATTGTCTATCGCTTCTTATTTCCCGCGTGGAAAGGCAAACTACGGTGAATCTCAAACATATTGTGTCTAGCGTCCTCATTGCAGTTGAGGTTTCTGCGTTTGCGCTGACAGCGCAGCAAGATCGAGCACCGCGAACGAAACCATACAAAAGCCAGGTGCGTACGCAAGACGGAGGCCAGCGGATATTCGAGCAACAATGTTCTCGCTGCCACTCTGCGCCCGATGGATTTTCGCCGCGTATTTCAGGAACGATCGTGCAGCACATGCGGATTCGCGCACAACTCAGCCGGCACGATACCGAAGTGCTCCTGCGATTCTTTAACCCTTAGGCGCGCGGACCGAACCGTCACCCTGCTCTCACCCCAAAGGTGAAAGGAGGAGATCTATTGTTAATAGATGGGGCGCGGATCAGGGTTGTAGGGCCGGCCGAATTTGTCCACGTGCGTCTTCGGTTCAGGCTGGCCTCCGCGGATCTCGCCAAGATCGGTAACTTCTCCTCGAACGCGAACCCGGCGCGTGAGTGTATCCAGCGAAGCCTGTTTCTGGCCCTCGATCCACACATGCAGATCGTAATCTCCAGGAGGCATGTTTTCCAGAAGAAATACTCCGTGCGCATCGTCGATCGCAAAATACGGGGTCTCCAGTGCAATCACCACCGCACTCATCTCGGAATGAATATTGCAAAAAATATAGGAGACGCCGACACGGGAAAAAACAACGCTGCGAGTTGAGCCTGCCTCGTACAATCCGAGGTCGAATCGCTTCCCATCGAAGAGAGAAAAAACGTTGTGAAAAAACGGATCGGCATTGGGGAATGAAACGGTGCTTCCGACCGGCAATACCAGCAAGTGCGGCGTAAACATCTTGTTCTTTTGCAGAAGGGTGAAGCTGCCGGGAAGGAAGGGCTGATTAAGCCTTGTCTCGACCGGATTTAGCCAGATCACGGCTGGAGGCGCTTTCGCCGGTTTATGCGTTGAGTCGTGTGGGTTCGGCGCGAGTCTGGCGATCGCTTTAATGGGACTTCCAGGCGCTGACGGTATCTGCGCGGCGAAGCACGACAACAGACTGGCTGGAAGCAGCAACCAGAAAAAACGTTTTTGAATCGCTACGAGCATCAGAACCTGTACCCCGCCCCAATTCCAATCACGTCGGTGAAATCGGTTGGACCCGAACTGTAATTTGTCCAAAGCCGCCTGTATTCGACGGAGAAAAGTAGATATGCGCTTGGACTGTAGATGGCATTCGAATAGACACCGCGATTGCGTGCCAGCCCCGGGTAATTCGAACTTCCAGCGGATGCCATCGCTGCTTGAATCTCCTTTGCGAATGGGTTGTCAACGCCGAACCCCGCGTTGATCTCCAAACGCGTCGCGGGTCGAGCCTTCAATTGGGCCCAGCCCCCCGCGTCGTCTAGTCCGTGTGCGTACTCCTCCGATCCTTCGTAAAGATCGTAGTAGTTCACGTATCCACCGCCGCCGAGTCCGGCGAGCGCCTGACCGCGATATCCGTTGACCGTCAATTCAAAATATCGGCTCAGCGGCATTTTCAAATCCACTGTTCCAGCCCATGCGTTGAAGGTGTTGCCGTCTCCCGCACGATGCGGGCTGAAATATCCGCCCACTCCAACTTCCGTCCCAATCCCACTCTCTCCGTGCTGGAAAGCGATCCGAGCCTCTACGCCCGGCCAGCGGCTTCGTTCCGTTTGCGTCACGGATGGCGCACTTGCCGTCAATCCCGGTGGAATGGGGTCTGAGGCATCAATGAACGCCGTCTCAATCTTCATCCGCGCTGAATCTGAAAGCGCAAAATGGTGGGATATTCCGGCTTGCGGATTCCAATTCCAAAGATTCCCCGCCCACGCCAGTTCCGGTTGTGCAATGGCAACCAACGAGGAAGGCTCGTTCGGCTCAAGAAGGCTCCGATCCAGTTCGAAGAATGTCTCCGTATTCTTCCAGTCAAGCGCCGCGTGAGCCGTTCGCAATCGGAGAACGCCGCCGGGATAGTCCGCGGAGGTTTCACCTGCAAAAAAGTCCACACGCAGATCGGCCCGGCTGGCTGCATCAGCCAGACGCGGCCCGCGTGCATCGAGCCCTAACACCGTCTGCCGGATCGAGAGCCCCGTGCTGCCCGACCCCGGAAGTGCGTATGTCGGAGCCGCAGCAACGTCAACCTGCCTCGTGTTCACAAAGCCGTTGAGCAACAAAAGCCCACTTACCTTCAGCGGATACTTGGAATCCGTCTCAACCTTGGCCACGTCATGTGTCGCAATTTGAGATTCCTCGATTGCCTGGCGTTCTCGAATCTCATCTAGCGCCGCGGCAGGTCCGGAAGTTGACTCTGTCGTGTCTCCGCTCGCGGCTGCGTGTTGCGTTGCGGCCGGTGCATTGGCCTTCTCCGTCGCGATTTGTTGCTGCAGCGCGGCCAGTTGAGCGCGTAATTCAGCCAACTGCGTTTGAACCGTCTCCATTTGCGATTGAGCCTGCGCCATCGCTTTGGTCAGGGAATCCACTTTCTGTTCGCTCGTCTCGCTCGACGTGGCCTGCGCAGGCCCGTTCTGCGCCTGCACTCGCGGAAGCGGCGAACAGAAACACAGAAGGATAGCTGCCGGCACGAATAGGATGTCCCAGCGACGATCCTTGACAATGTGCACGTCGTCATCGTGGTTTGAAATAGATTTCATGGCGTGAAGACTTTGCTCCGTGAAGGGCTGCCGTTCATGGTTAATGGCTCAATATGTCGGCCCACGTTCAACCGGAAAATCGTTTCGCCTGGCCGGCTGCTCACAAGCCTCACATCGCCGTTGTGCTCGCGAGCAACGCTCCAGGCCAATGTCAAACCTAATCCCGTCCCCCGTTGCTTTCCTTGGCTCACGAACGGGTCGAACAGGCTCTCCCGAATTCCATCCGCAACGCCCGGCCCGCTATCGATAATCGTGACGCTGACAAAATGCGCATCGCCGCTCACGCGCACTCGAACTTCGTGCCGGTCAGCAGTTTCCCGAGCCGATTGGCAAGCATTCAGCAGCAGGTTATACACAGCGCGTTCCACCTGCTTGATGTCCAAGGCAGCCGTCGAATCCTTACTGCACTCCTCCAACTGAACCGTGACAAGTTCCGCGTCGGGGTGCGCCTTCACCATAGAGACTGCGCGGTCCACAAGCGTAAACATCGAAGTTGGCACGCGATGGAGAGCGGTCCCGGTCCGGCTGAACGTCAGCAACGAGTCCAGCATGTCGGTGGTTCCATTCACCGCCAGGCGGATCTCTTCGTAAAGCTCCGCGCGTTCGTTAGCCGGTACTGTCGGCGATGCAAGGAACTCGGCATTCGCGTAGACTGACGCGAGATAATGCCGCAGGTCGTGAGAAACAGAGCTGGCCATGCGCCCAATGGTCGCCAATCTTTCTGACTCCAGCAGCGCCCGATTTGTTTTCTCAATCTCATCGCGCATTTGCGCAAATACCTGACTGAGGTACTGCACTTCCTGAGTGCCGTCCGAGGGAAGGGAATGTCGTCGATCGCC
>Ga0182030_10005312_pt1 | contig 27394 bp, 23 predicted proteins | sample 812S3MmetaG_FD_121299 | JGI IMG/M metagenome (GOLD analysis project Ga0182030, IMG submission 121299) | Permafrost microbial communities from Stordalen Mire, Sweden - 812S3M metaG (Illumina Assembly) | ecosystem: Environmental > Terrestrial > Soil > Wetlands > Permafrost | place: Sweden... | reverse complement strand
TGGGGCGTGAGTCCCACAACCTGTGGCTCGGCACCGTTCACGCGGCGCAACCCACGTTTACTCCGGAGAGCAGACACCTTATTCGCTTTCATCGCCAGCCATACTGTCTAGGCCACATATTATGCCCAGCATCATCTCAAACAGTGCAGTTCTTTGGCTTGACGAGATACTTCAACCGGTTCGTTTATTGATGGAGCCTGGCTATCTTGATTGGATATTTCAGCCATTGCGACTGATAGCCATTTTATTTTTTGGCTGCTTTTTAGTTTTGGCGATGCGTCGAGATGGCGGAGAAATTTGCTGGCGACGATATGCCATTGGTGCTTTTATTACTTATGTTGGTTTGTCGGTCAGCATCATAGTGGTTGCTTGCTCTGGCGTTTTCTTGGGCATGGTGCTAGATTTACCGGAAAAGACGGAATTTCAAGCCAAGGTTACTTTGGCATTATGGATAGCAGAGTTGTTACTATGGTGGGCATTTACACTTGTTGCATTGGGAGCAGGATATTTTCGATATTTATATTGGATGAGAAAGGATGCAAAATGATGCCTAACAAATCGCTGCAGGCAACGCGGGATGGCGTCTCCAGTTCCGCTTCGCGGTTCACGCTGGTTGGTCCCGCAGGCCTGAGCTCTGGACGTTAGGCCGATTACGAACATGAAAAAGTGCCCATGTTGCGGGACGGTGTATTCGGATGAACAGATGACCTGTTCGCTTGAGGGTGAGACACTAAAGCCGATTCTCACCCGTCCACTTCGGACAACATCCTCGCAGTTAGTTGGAGTGTGTGCTTCGTTGACTTTGTGGGGCATCGGCATCTTCGGCTCCTCGGCCGTAATTGAAGAATTGAAGAACGGGAAGGCATATTCGCTGTATAATCTTTATTTTGATACGGCTGGCGCGATGGTTTCCAGAGATGCCTCGCCCGTATCATTTTGGATGAATACCGGGTTGCACATATCTGGCATGTTGTTAGCGTTCATCGTGCCGATATTCTCGCTTCGGGAAGTTATTATTGAGCACAAGAGGAAGATTGATGCGCGCAACAAGTAAACATCGGCCTCCAGCAGGATAGGCTGCAAGGCCTGATTTGATTGCTCCGCCCCCAAGCGGCGGGCGGGGGAACCTATTTGGCCAACTGCTTTTTCAAGGCTTGCAGTTCCTTGAGCCGGGCCGGGTCGGGCGCGGGATAGCTCATCTTCAAGCTCTTCAAGGTGTCGAGGACGATGTGGGAGATGATGAGGCGGGCATTCAACTTGTCGTCGGCGGGCACCACGAACCAGGGCGCTTGCTCGGTGCTGGTGGCGGCGAGACATTCCTCGTAGGCGACCTGATATTCCTTCCAGAAGCCGCGCTCGGCGAGGTCGAAGCGGCTGAACTTCCAGTTGCGCGCGGGGTCCTCGATGCGCTTGAGAAAACGCCGGCGCTGTTCTTCCTTGGACAGGTGGAGGAAAAATTTCAGCACGCGGGTGCCGTTGCGGTAAAGATGTTTTTCCAGGTCGGTGATGGAGCGGTAGCGTTTCACCCAGAACTTGTCGTCGCGGGTCAATTCGTCGGGCAGCAACTGGCTGCGCTGGATTTCGGGATGGACCTTGACGACGAGGACTTCCTCGTAGTAGGAGCGGTTGAAGATGCCGATGCGGCCGCGTTCGGGCAGGCAGCGGGTGGTGCGCCAGAGGAAATCATGCGCGAGTTCCTCGGCGCTGGGATGCTTGAAGCTGAAGACCTGGCAGCCCTGGGGGTTGACGCCAGACATGACGTGCTTGATGGCGCCGTCCTTGCCGGCGGCGTCCATGGCCTGGAAAATCAGCAGGAGGGCATAGCGGTTGTGCGCGTAAAGCATGCCCTGGCGCTCGCTCAATTCGCGGATGTGCGTGGCCAGAATTTTTTTGTAATCGTCGTCGGACTGGTAGAAGGGCTTGACCTTGGTGGAAAAATGTTTGAGCCGGACGCTGGCTCCTTCGCGCACGCGGAATTCCTTGGTGGAGATTTTCATGCGGCCATTTTTAAGTCAGTCGCCGGCCAAAGGAAAGGAGAATCGCGCGGCAGGCGGCGGGGCAGTGTCCTAATTTGGTGGGGCGAGCGTCCGCGCGAGCCGCGCAAACCCAAGGCTCACGACGGCTCGCGCGGACGCTCGCCCCACCGGTTTTTTGAAATTAGGACACTACCGGCGGCGGGTTCTGCTTGGCAAACGGGCGTTTCGCTGGTTAGCTGATGTCATGCAACTCGTGCTTGATTACCTGAAGAACAACCAGCCGCGTTTTCTCGCGGAACTCTGCGAGTATCTGCGCTTCGCCAGCGTCTCCGCGCAGCCGCAACACAAAAAAGATCTGGTCGCCTGCGCGGAATGGCTGGTGGCCCATTGCCAGGGCATCGGCCTGGACGCGCGGCTCTGCGCCACGAGCGGACATCCCATCGTCATCGCCAAAACCAAACGCGAGGCGGAATCGAGCAAGCCGCATTACATGGTGTATGGCCATTACGACGTGCAGCCGCCGGAGCCGCTCGAATTGTGGACCACGCCGCCATTTGAGCCGCGCATCGCGGGACGGAATCTCTTCGCGCGCGGCAGCACGGACAACAAAGGCCAGAACTTCGCCCACCTCAAGGCCGTCGAAGCCTATTTGAAAACCGGCACGCCGCTGCCCTGCGACCTGACGTTTGTGCTCGAAGGCGAAGAGGAAGTCGGCAGCAAAAGCCTTTCCGGTTTTCTGAAACAGAACCGCCGCGAGCTGAACTGTGACGCCGTGGTGATCTCGGACACGGGCATGCCGAGTCCCGAACATCCGGCGTTGACATATGCCTTGCGCGGGATCATCGCCTTTGAAATCACGGTGCATGGTCCGGCGCGCGATTTGCACTCGGGCATTTTTGGCGGCGCGGTGGAGAATCCCGCCATGGCGCTGGCCCAGTTGCTGGCGAAGGTCCGCGACAATCAGGGCTTCATCCAGATTCCCGGTTTCTACGAAGACGTGGAGGCGATGTCGCGGCTGGAACGGAAGGAAGGCCAGCGTTATCCCATGAAGGATGCGCAGCTCAAGAAACTGCTGGGCGTGCCGCAGCTCTTCGGCGAACACGGTTTCACGCCGACGGAACAGCGCAGCGCGCGGCCCACGTTTGAAATCAACGGCCTCACCAGCGGTTATCAGGGCGAAGGCAGCAAGACCATTGTGCCCGCCTGGGCGCGCGCCAAAATCACCTGCCGCATCGTGCCAAACCAAAACCCGGCGCACATCCGAAAAATCGTGTGCGATTATTTGAAGGAAATTTGTCCGCCGACCGTGCGATTGGAAATTTCCGCCGGCCACGGCGCGGAAGCGTATCATGTTTCGCCCACGGGCGCGCCGGCGCAGGCGGCGTTGCGCGCGTTGGCAAAGGCGTTCGGCACCAAACCCATTCTGATCCGCGAAGGCGGTTCCATCCCGATTGTGAACGAGTTCAAGAAAATCCTCGGCGCGGACTCGCTGCTGATCGGCCTCGGCCTGCCGGACGACAACGCCCATTCGCCGAACGAGAAGTTCAATCTGGACAACTTCGAGAACGGCCAGCGCATGAGCGCCTATCTGTGGCAAGAACTGGCGCAGTGAAAGGCGAACGGACGGAAGTTTGCCCCAGCGTCAAAACCATTTGATAAGATGAAAAAATGTTTTTTCGCGCTCACCGTGGCGGCCCTGCTCTGCGGCTGCGACAAGCAGACGAAGATCAACACCCAGAAGATTGAAGTCCTGACGCGGAACATCAGCCAGTTCGAGCAAAACCAGACCAAGCAAATGGCGGCGATCCAAGCCGAACTGACTTCGCTGGGGCCGATGCTGGACAAGATGAATGACTTCTATTTTGAGAAGAGCCACGACCAGGCATTTTTCTTTCACACCAACACCTTGTATCTGCTGCTGACGGTGGATAAGAAGATTGAGTCGCAGTTGCAGGTGGCCGACACGGAACGCGCCGCGCAAAACGCCGCCCAGAATACGCAGACGTATGCCTATTACACCAACCAGATGGGCACGCTGTTTCTCTGCACCGCGCAAATCCAGGACGCGATCACCGCCGGCGAACGCCGGCTGGAGGATAATCTGACCGCCGAAACCCTCCGGTCAAGCGCAGCCACAAAGGATGAACTGCTGAAACAAATCAAAGTTCTAACTCCCGACACAGAGGAAATTGCCCGGCGTAAAGAACTGGCGGCAGACGTGGCACAAATCAAAACTGAGCTTGAAGTAATTAAAGCACAGCTCGGACAACTAACCAACCGACCGGCAGTCCGGTAAGTTAATAATAAGTTGCCCGGTGTAACTGGCGTTTGACTTCGACGCTCAATCCGCAACAGGTTCCGCTGAATCAGCAGCAGTTGGTTTGGGCCGGTGCAACACCATCACATTCCCGACGCGCATGACGAGGTGGCTGCCAGTTTTCTCCGCCAGCAACGGCGCGAGGGTTTTCTTTTCTTCCTTAAACTCGGCGAACTTGATCTTGACCAGTTCATGCCGGGCCAGCGCCTCGGACACCATGCGGACAAAGCCGTCGCTCAAGCCGGCCTTGCCGACCTTGAGCATGGGTTCCAGAAGTTGCGCCGCCGCCTTGAACTTGCGGATCTGCGGATTGGACAATGGTTCGAGCATTACACGGCCAATCTAAAACATTCCGGCCAAAACACCAGCCCCAAGCCGGGCGCTGCCCGCAAGGCCAACAAAAACATCAGCCCGGCCAACCTTCCATTAAGAAGCTTTCACGCCGGCCACGCCTGAAGTTCCTCGCGGAGTTTTTCCACCGGCAGGCCGACGACGTTGCTGTAGGAACCGGAGATTTCAGAAATGATTTGCTCGCCGGATTCCTGGATGGCGTAGGCACCGGCCTTGTCCAGCGAATGAACTTTTTTCAGATAAGTGCGGATCTGCGCGCGGTCGAGCGGGTGAAACAACACGTCCGTGCTGACGGCGAAAATCCGTTCGTGATGCCCGCGCAAATGAATGAGGCTCACGCCGGTGACAACCTGATGGTGGCGACCCTGCAACCGCGACAGCATCTGTTCCGCCTCCGCAAGATTGCGCGGCTTGCCAAGAATTTCGTTGTCCAGAAACACCAGCGTGTCCGCGCCCAGCACGAGCGCGTCGGGAATTTTTTTCGCGACGGCCCGCGCTTTGCGGTGGGCGTTGAGCTGGCAGATTTCCAGCGGCGAAAGGTGTTCGTGGGCGGCTTCGTCGGCGTCGCTGGGCATGATCTGAAAATCCAGCTTCAGGAGTTTGAGCAGTCCCGCCCGGCGCGGCGAGGCCGAAGCCAGGATGAGCAGCGGCAGTTTCATAAAGGCATCTTATCAGAAACCGCCGCGCTGTCGAGCCTCTGAATTTGAGGCGTGCGTCCGCCGCCATTTTCCGCTAATCCATCGCCATGCACAGCGACCGTCATCCGTCGAATCTCGCGCTCATCGGCTTCATGGGCACGGGCAAGACCTCCGTGGGCCGGCTCGTGGCGGAGGCGCTGGGCTTTGAGTTTCTTGACACCGACGAAATCATCCAGTCGCGCACGGGCCGCACCATCGCCCATATTTTCGAGCAAGACGGCGAACCCGCCTTCCGCAAACTGGAACGCCAGGTGGTCCAGGAACTTTCCACGCGCGCGAAAACCGTCATCGCCACCGGCGGCGGCCTGCCGACCAATCCGGAAAATCTGGCCGCGCTGAAATCCTTTTCCCTCGTCGTCTGCCTCTGGGCCGCGCCCGAAAAAATCTGGGAACGCGTCCGCCACCAGGCGCACCGTCCCCTGCTCCACGACGCCAATCCGCAGAAAAAAATCCGCGACCTGCTGGCCCTGCGCGAGCCGTTTTACAAGCAGGCGGATGTCCTCATCAACACCGACCTCCGTTCCGCCCGCGAGGTGGCCGGACAAATCACGCTCCAGTTCAAGCTCGCCACGCGGAAAAGCAAATGAAGGACGCCATCCGTCAGCGCGCGGCGGAACTCGGTTTTGACGACTGCCGTTTCACCACCGCCGCGCCGCCCGCCAGCGTGAAACATTTCCAACACTGGCTCGCGCAAAAAAATCAAGGCGAAATGGCGTGGCTGGAACGCAACGCGGAAAAGCGGATTGATCCGCAAAAAGTTTTGGCCGGCGCGAAAAGCGTCATTGCTCTCGCCGCGAGTTACCTTTCGGAAAGTCCAGAGTCCAAAGTCCAAAGCCCAAAGTCTGGCGTCGTGGCGCGTTATGCGCGATTTGATGATTACCATGAAATTCTCGCGGCCCGGCTGAAGCAGTTGAACGATTTTGTCAGCCAGGTCGGCGGCGCGGAGACGCGTTCGCTTTGGTATGTGGACACGGGGCCGGTTTTAGAACGCGATTTCGCGCAGCGCGCCGGGATTGGTTTTATCGGCAAGCACACGAACGTCATCAGCCGCAAGCTGGGCAACTGGATTTTTCTCGCGGAAATTCTGACGACGCTCGAACTCGAACCGGACGCGCCGGAAAAAAATCATTGCGGCCATTGCACGCGCTGCCTTGCCGCCTGCCCGACCGCCGCCATCACCGCGCCGTTTCAGCTCGACGCGCGGCGGTGCATTTCCTATCTGACGATTGAGTTGAAAGGTTCCATCCCGGTGGAATTCCGCCCGGCCATCGGCAACCGCATTTACGGCTGCGACGACTGCCTCGCCGCGTGTCCGTGGAACAAATTTGCGCGGGCGGGAAATTTGATGCGGCCGCACGCGCGCGCGGATTTGGCAGCGCCGGATTTGATCGCGCTGCTGCAACTCGACGAGGCCGGTTTCAAATCGAGTTTTGCTGGTTCACCCATTCTGCGAACGAAGCGGCGCGACTTCCTGCGCAACGTCTGCGTGGCGCTGGGAAATATCGGCGATGAATCGGCACTGCCAGCTTTGGAAAAAGCCGCGCGCGATCCCGAACCGCTGATCGCCGAACACGCGCACTGGGCGATGGCGCAGATTATTTCGGCAGCAGCTTCAAGGCGCGTTTCGCCCGGCGAACCCACACGCGGTCGCGGCGACGCTGGTAGCGGGGCGCGTGAATGTCATCGGTGATGACGTCGTTGAGCTGGACGCGGGCGAGGCCGGTTTGTTTTTTGACAACGCACAGTTCGGCGAACTGCACTTTGGCGCGGGCGAAGGAATGATTGTCCACGACGTGCTGCCAGACCTCGAACGCGGCGTCGGTTTCGTTCAACGCCGTCAGCGTTTCGGCGTAGGCCATGAGCGAGTGGCCGAAGTCGTGCTTGAAATTTTCGCGGCAGACGGCGTCGAGCAGCGGGCGGGCCTCGGCGGGACGCTTCAACCGCAGCAGGCACTGGCCAAGATGCGCGCGGGTGTCAATGTCGTTTGGCTCGCGCTCCAGCGCGGCGCGGTAGCATTTTTCCGCCTCGGCGAATTTTCCCTTTTGAAAATAAATGTCGCCGAGCTGGAAATGATGGTAGGCGTTGTCGAGGTGATGGATTTTGGCCTGCAATTCCTTGACGCGGGCGCGGCTTTGCGCGCCGGGCAGCTCAAAGCCGCTGGTGGCCGAGGAGGCACCGCGATAGACGGAAAAGTAATACCAAAACGCGCCCAGCCCGGAACCGATGAAAATAAAAAACGCCCAAAGCCATTCGCGGTTGCGCAGGGCGTGGACCAGCATCCAGAGCTGGAAACCCGTCATCGCCAGCCAGACCGGACTGGTCAGCAGATAGCTCCAGTCACCGAGGATGTTGAAAAGTGAGGCGAACATTGCGCTGAAAAACTAACGCAATGATTTCGGCTGGCAATGAAAGTTTTGACGAATGTGAACTGCCGGCTTGTTTTTCGGCCGTTGGCTGGTTATTAATTTGCGCCGCCGCCGCATGAATCCGACGCTCATCATCGTGCCGACCTACAATGAACGGGAAAATCTCCCGCGCATGGCGGCCAAACTGTTGTCGCTGCCGGTCGCCGTGGACCTGCTGGTGGTGGATGACAATTCGCCGGACGGCACCGGCAAAATCGCCGACGAACTCGCCGCGCAGCATCCGCAAATCCATGTCCTGCATCGCGCGGGCAAGGAGGGCCTGGGTCGCGCCTACCTCGCCGGCTTCAAGTGGGCGCTGGAAAAAAACTACGAGTTCATTTTTGAGATGGACTGCGATTTTTCGCACGACCCGGATGAAATCCCGAATTTTCTCAAGGCGGCGGAAAATGCCGACCTCGTGATCGGCTCGCGCTACACCGGCGGCGTGCGCGTGCTGAACTGGCCGCTCAAACGGCTGCTCCTGAGCCGCTGCGCCGGCATTTATGTGTGGTGCGTCACCGGCCTGCCCGTGACCGACCCGACCGGCGGCTACAAATGTTTCCGCCGCCGCGCGCTGGCAGCGATCAATCTCGACGAGGTCCGCTCGAACGGCTACAGCTTTCAGATTGAAATGACGCACCGGCTCTGGCGCGACGGATTTGCCGTGACGGAGGTGCCGATCGTTTTCACCGACCGCATCGAAGGCTCCTCCAAAATGTCCAGCCACATCATCGGCGAGGCGTTCTGGATGGTCTGGTGGCTGTGGCTGCAAAACGGCCTGCGCCGCTCGCCGCGCCGGCAGAAAAAGTGAACGTCCCCATTTGATCAAAAAACGCAAAGCACCACGCGCTTTGCGGTTTTTTTTTGCGGTCGTGAAATCAGAAAACAAAAAAGCCGTCCGGATCGCCGGACGGCTTGGGGTTAAAAAAGTTTTTATTCGGCCTTGGCCTTCTTTTCAACTTTGGCCTTCTTTTCGGTCTTGGGCTTGGCCTCGGTCTTCTCCGTTTTTTCAGCTTTGACAGCCTCCGGACGTTTGCCGCGTTTTTCGGAATGCGGTTTTTCCTCCACCGGTGCTTCCACCGGGGCCGCCAGCGGCGTGATGCTTTCCACGCGGACTTTCAAGGTGCCTTTGACTTCGGCATGGAGATTCAACTCCACTTCATATTCGCCCGTGGCGCGGATGGAATGTTCCAGTTGGATTTTCTTTTTCTCCAGCGCGATGTCGAACTGGTGCTTCAGCTCGTCGGCAATCATGCCGGCGGTGACCGCGCCGAACAGCTTGCCTTCCTCGCCGGTCTTGACCTTGATGACGCAGATCAATTTGGAAATGCCCTTGGCGAGTTCGCTCATGGTGTTGAACTCATGCGCCTCGCGCTCGGCGCGGCGCTGCTTCAACGCCTCAATCTGGCGCTTGTTCGCCGACGTGACCGGCACGGCCAGACGCTGCGGAAACAAAAAGTTGCGCGCGTAGCCGGCGGCGACGCGGACGTTGTCGGATTCACCGCCGAGACCGACGATGTTTTGAGTGAGAATGACTTCAGTTTTTGCCATAAAGAAATAATGCGTGATGCGTGATGCGTGAAAAATTGAATCAGAACGGAACGTCGTCGCTTTCGGGCGGCCCGTCGCCTTCAACAGGCTCGGCGGCAGGCGCACTGGGCGCGGCGGCAGGACGCGGCGGACGCGGCGCGGCCGGGGCGCTGCCGCCTTCACCGGCACCGGGAGCGCTGCCGAGAAATTGAACGGTCTCGGCCACCACGCCGAGTTTGCTGCGCTTGGCCCCGGTCTGCTTGTCATCCCACTGGTCCAGTTTGAGCCGGCCTTCGATCATGATCGGGCGGCCTTTGCGCATATACTGGCCGACGTTTTCCGCCGTGCGGCCAAAAACGTCCACGTCCACAAAAGTGACTTCTTCCTTTTTCTCGCCCGCTTCATTCGTCCAGACGCGGTTGACCGCGAGGCCGATCTTGGCGATGGCCGTGCCTTTGGGCGTGTAGCGCAATTCAGGATCGCGCGTTAAATTGCCCATCAGGATGACTTTGTTGAAGCTGGCCATAAATTTGGCGGCGAATTACTTCGCGGCTTTCGGCTCCGGCACCAGCGTGAACAGCACGCGGAAAACCTCCTCGTTGAGCGAGAATTTTTTCTGCAACTGCGCCACGATCGTCGGCGTGCCGGCAAAAATGACGTTGGCGTAGAAACCGGAGCTGTGACGCTTATCCGCGATGCGGGCAAACGCCTTCTTCTCCATTTTCTGCACCGTTTCGATCTGGCCGCCGGCGGCGGTGATGTCGGTGGAAATTTTGTCGAGGGCGTCTTTCACGCCGTCTTCTTTGCCGTTCAGGTTCAGGATGAACAGACCTTCGTATTTTTTCATTTTTCTTCGTTCGTGGAGTCAACGACTCCGTTAAATTGACACATCGCCTTTTGCAATCCCGCACTTAGCCAGCATTCAAGCTGGCCAGCCGCCCGTTCCAAAACTTTTTCCAGCAGCGCATTTTCTTCCGCGCTGAATTTGCCGAGCACATGGCCGGTGATCTGCCGCGCTTCATTTTTGCGCCCGATGCCGATCCGCAACCGCGCGTAGATCTTCGCTCCAAGATGCTGCGCCACGGATTCCAATCCGTGATGCCCGCCGCTGCCGCCGGCCGGCCGCAGCCGGATTTCGCCCAGCGGCAAATCCGCATCGTCCACCACCACCAAAATCTGCGCCAACGGCAACTGGTAAAACGTCACCAGCGCCCCGACCGATTCGCCGCTCAAATTCATGAACGTCTGCGGCTCGGCCAGCAAAACTTTTTTTCCACCGCATTCCGACCGGGCAATGCGCGCCTGAAACTTTCGTTCGTTCGCCCAACCGCACTTCCACTTTGCCGCCAGTTTTTCGACGAGCAAAAAACCGGCGTTGTGCCGCGTCTTGGCGTAATCCGCGCCCGGATTCCCCAAACCCACGATGAGGTGCAACGGCTCCATGCGCGGGGGCGGCTTCCGCCGCGTAAATTACTTCTTCTTGGCTTCGGGCTTGGCCTCGGCTTTTTTGTCGCCCGCCGGAGCCGCCGCTTTCGCGTCGCCCTTGGCCGGAACTTTTTCGCCGGGTTTGCCCGCAGCCGGTGCGGCTTCGGTTCCGTCGGCCGCTTTTTCCTTGGTCATCTCGACGTCGCCGGCAGCCGGAGCAGCGGTGGCGGCAACTTCTTCCTCGGCGCGCGGCGCGGCCACGGCCACGACGGTGCGGGATTTCTCACCCAAAATTTCCACGCCCGCCGCCGCAACCACTTGACCCAGGTGGATGGACTTCCCGATTTCCAGCGCGGTCACGTCAATCAAAATTTCTTCCGGCAAATCTTTCGGCAGGCAACGCACCTTTAGTTTGTGCATGACGTGTTCCAGCGTGCCGCCGCCGTTTTTAACGCCGGCCGCTTCGCCGGTGGTTTCCAAGGGCACTTGGACGGTGATTTTTTCGTTCTCGGCGACTTCGTGCAAATCCACGTGCATCACCTTGGCGCTCAACGGATGGTGCTGGACATCCTGCACCAGCGCGAGGCGCTTGGCGCGGGCGTCGTTTTCCACGGACAAATCCACCAGCACGTTTTCCGAATGGGAGTGATGCAGCAGGTCGGTGATTTCCTCAAAATCAATTTCGAGGTTCTGCGGCTGCGTCTGGCGACCGTAAATGGTCGCGGGCACACGGCCGGCGCGGCGGAGTTTCGTGACTTCGGCCCGCTGCACCTGCGAGCGCGGATAGGCTTTCAATGCGACAGATTTCATTTTCTTAAATTGTAAATTTATTTCCGGCGGCGCTCAACTCGTGCGCCCGCCCTTAAACTCAAAGAGCGAGTTCACCGACGAATTATTGTGAATCCGTTTGATGGCTTCGCCCAAAAGCCCCGCCACGGACAGCGTGGTGATGTTCACACCGTCAATCGCAGGGCGTTGGACTGTATCAGTAGTTATCAATTCGTCAATAGCAGAATTGCGCAATCTTTGGATGCCCACGTCGTTGAGCAGCGCGTGTGACACGCAGGCCATGATGTTCTTCGCCCCCTTCGTCTTCAACACCGCCGCCGCCGCCGTCAGCGTGCCCGCCGTCTCCGTTAAATCATCCACTAGCAAAACATTTTTCCCCTCGATCTCGCCGATGACCGCCATGCTCTCCACTTCCGTCGCGCTCTTGCGGCGCTTGGCCACGATGGCCAGTTCCGCCTCCAGCGTCTGCGAATACGCGTGCGCCATCTTGATGCCGCCCGCATCCGGGCTGACCACCACGAGGTTCGTCAGATTTTTCTTCTTCAAATATTCATACATCACCGGCGCGGCGTAGAGATGATCCACCGGGATGTCGAAGAAACCCTGGATCTGCTGCGCGTGCAAATCCATCGTCAGCACGCGGTTCGCGCCGGCGGCCACCAGCAGGTTCGCCACGAGCTTCGCGGTGATCGGCACGCGCGGCTGGTCCTTGCGGTCCTGGCGCGCGTAGCCGTAAAACGGCATCACCGCCGTGATGCGCATGGCGCTCGCGCGGCGCAGCGCGTCAATCATGATGAACAGTTCCATCAGATTGTGGTTCGTCGGCGGCGACGTCGGCTGGATGATGAAAATGTCCTCGCCCCGGACATTCTCCTCGATCTTCACGAACGTCTCGCCGTCGGGAAACGGCGTGATGGTGCAGTGGCCCAGTTCCACGCCGATGGATTTGCAAATGGCGCGGGCCAGGGATTCGTTTGCGGTGCCGCTGAAAATTTTCACAGGATAAAATGGATTGCCGCCGGTCTATAAAAAGAAAAACTCGCCGGACTCGGCGGATGAATCGTCTTGAAATCGTAACAACCGCCCTGCCCCGCGCAAGCCGAATCTGCGCCGGCGTCCTGATTTGCAAACGGAACGCGGGCCGTGTCCTTCAAATTGGATTTTTGCAACGCCGGCCAAGTTGTCGCGTCATTTGCCCGGCGTCCACGTTTCGTTGTCCAGCAGTTCAATGCCCGGCTGGGTGAAGGCGATGCGCCGGGTTTTGTAAAGTTTGCCGAGCGCCTGCTTGAAGGCTTTTTTGCTCACGCTGAAATTCTGCCGGATGGCGATGGGCGAACTGTCGTCGTCAAAGGGCAGCTTGCCGCCGCTCATTTTGAGCGCGGCCACAATCAAATCCGTGAGCGGGGCGACGCGCCTGTAACCGGTGGCGTCGAGGCTCAAATCAATTTTCCCATTCGGACGAACGGTGCGGACGAAAGCTTTCATCTTCGCGCCAATTTTGAGGGCGTAGGCGAGCTGGCTTTTGTAGAGCAGGCCGAGATGCGCGTGCTCGACGATGGCTTCGTAACCAAGCGGCGTTTTGCGCGTGATGAGAATGTTGACCGGCTGGCCGTCGCGGTAGGCGGGCGTGTCGCGGTTGAGGTGGCGGTTGAGCCGCGTGCTGGCGAGAATGCGGTTGGTCTGCGCATCGAGCGCGACATAGACCACCGCCCAGTCGCCGACGCGCAGGGGAACTTCCTGTTCGCCGAACGGCACGAGCAAATCCTTGGACAAACCCCAGTCGAGAAACGCGCCGGCCTGCGGATGAAGGCTGATGACTTTCATGTAGCCGAATTCGCCGACCATCGCGTGCGGCTTTTCGGTGGTGGCGACGAGGCGATCTTCGGAATCGCGATAAACAAAAACATCGAGCGTGTCCTTGGGCGCGAGGTTCGCGGGAATGTAGCGGCCGGGCAAAAGAATTTCGCCGAGTTCCCCGCCGTCGAGGTAGAGGCCGGGCTGGGAAGCGCGGATGACGGAGAGGCGATTGCGTTTGCCGATGGTTGCCATGCGGTCACAGCATAGCCGCAAGCCGCAGGCGACGGGAGAAAAAACGGCGGCGGCGGGCGCCGGTTCGCCGGCGACGGGGCAATCGCCTGTAACTGGACTTTGCCGCCGAACGTCTATCCGCGCGTTGAAACGCCCCGAAATTATGATGAGATTATTGAAACCACTGGTCGTCGTCCTGTCGCTTTTTCCCATGCTGCTGCCGGCGGCGGAAACTTCCGTGACGGTTTCGGAGAACGACAATTCCTTTACGCTCGACAACGGCATCGTCACCGCGCGCGTGTCCAAGCGTTCCGGCGACCTGCTTTCGCTGCGCTACCAGAATCTAGAAATGCTCGACGGCAACGGCCAGCGCAATGCCGGCTATTGGGAACACAACACCGCGCGCGGCGAAGTCAAAACGAGCATCATTATCAATCCCCGAAGCGAAGCTGTGGCCGGAGCCATCGGCGAGGTGGCGATCAAGGGAATTTCCGGCGGCAACCAGATGGGCAGCGGCCCCGGCGGCAGCGTGATTGCGGACATTGAGATTCGCTACGCCCTGCGGCGCGGCGAGGCGGGCGTTTATACTTATTCCATCCTTTCGCATCCGGCGAATTATCCCGCCACGTCCGTCGGCGAGTCGCGTTTCTGCCTGAAGCTCAACGATGACATTTTCGACTGGATGACGGTGGACGCGAACCGGAACATGAAAATGATTTCCACCTACGACTGGAACCACGGCACGCCGATGAACGGCAAGGAAATGCGCCGCATGAACAGCGGACTCTATCAAGGCCAGGTGGAACACAAATATGATTACTCCGCCAACCAGTTCGATGTGCGCACCTGGGGCTGGTCCAGCACCGCCCGGCACGTCGGCCTCTGGTTCGTCAATCCGAGCGTGGAATATTTGAGCGGCGGGCCGACGAAGTTCGAGCTGTCCGCGCACCGCGACGCGACATTCACCACGAGTCTCACCGCCGCCGCGCCGCCGACGCTGCTCAATTACTGGCGCGGCAGCCATTACGGCGGGAGCCTGTGCAACATCGCCGCGAACGAGGACTGGACGAAGGTGATCGGGCCGTTCCTCATTTATTGCAACACCGGCGCGACGCCGGAGACGGCCTGGAAAAATGCGCTGGCGCAGGAAAAAATTGAAACTGCCGCGTGGCCTTACGGCTGGGTGAACGGCATTGATTATCCGCACCAGAACGAACGCGCCGTTGTGAGCGGCCAGATCACCGTCAATGATCCGCAGGCTCCCGGCCTCGTCATCAGCAATTTGCTCGTCGGCCTGGCTGCGGCCGATTACACGCCGGCCATGTCGCGCGGCGGCGGGTTCGGCTTCGGCGGCGGCGGCGAAGAGGAAACGAACAATGCGAATGGTTTCAATTCCACAAATTTCAACGGACGCGCCATTGGCAATTCCACCAACAGTTTTGCGCGCTTCGGCACGAATGGTTTTCGCGGGCGCAACGGACGTTTTGGCCGCAGCGGCGGTGGCGGCGGGTTCGGCGGCCCGCGCACGGTGGAATGGCAGAACGATGCGAAGCACTATGAGTTCTGGGTTCACGGCGATGCGCAGGGAAATTTCTCCATTCCGAATGTTCGTCCCGGCAATTACACGCTTCACGCCATCGCCGACGGCGTGCTCGGCGAATTTGCGCGGACGAATGTGGCCGTCACCGCCGGACAAAGCCTGGCGCTGGGCAAATTGAACTGGCAGCCCGTGCGCTACGGCAAACAGCTTTGGGACATCGGCATCCCGAACCGCAACGGCGCGGAGTTTTTCAAAGGCAATGAGTATTATCACTGGGGCTGGTATCTCGAATACGCGAAGCTTTTCCCGAACGACGTGAATTTTACCATCGGCAAGAGTGATTTTCACAAGGACTGGTTTTTTGAGCAGGTGCCGCACAATGAGAATTCCGGCAACATCACCGGCTCCGGCCAGGGCCGCAGCACGACGTGGACGATCAATTTCAATCTGCCCGCCGCGCCGCACGGCAAGGCGATGTTGCGGCTGGCCCTTTGCGGCATCGGCGCCCGAAGCATCGCCGCGACGGTGAATGAAGAGTCCATCGGCAACGTCACGGGCCTAACTTACAACGCCACCATCAACCGCGACGGCATCGGCGGCGCTTGGTGCGAACGGGATCTCATCTTCGACGCGGCGCAGATGAAGGCGGGGGAAAATATTTTGAAGCTGACGATCCCCGGCGGCGGCCTGACCAGCGGAATTATCTACGATTACCTGCGGCTGGAGCTGGACGAAAACGCGGCAGGGAAATGACATTCGCTTAAAACCAACCGCGAAGACGCGGCAGACAGCGGTGTCCGCGCGAATGATTGATTGAATCTGGCTTTCAAGCTCCGCTTGTATGTTGCGAACGGCGTTGGCAAGATGGGCAATGCCATTGCGGGAGCACTGATGCGTTTCATCTTGTCATCCACCGTTTGCTTTGCGCTTGCACTCCTGACCATCACAACGGGAGTTCACGCCACGGGGAGTGACTTGTCAGGTTTGGCGCAAGCACCGATCATCCGTTCCTGGGGAACCGAATCCGGGCTGCCCGGCAACGCGGTGAACGCCATCGTCCAATCCAAGGACGGCTATATGTGGCTCGGCACGCATTATGGTTTGGCGCGCTTCGACGGCGTGCGTTTCAAAACCTTCGGACTCGAACAGGGTTTGCCCAGCGTGGATATCATCAGCCTGCTGGAAGATCATACCGGAGCACTTTGGCTGGGCACTTACGGTGCCGGGCTGTGCTGTCTGCGACAAGGCCGCATCGAGGTCATCACCGATCCCAGCCACCAGCCGGGCAGCGACACGGTTACTTGTTTGCAGGAAGACATCTCCGGCCGGATTTGGGTGGGAACCTCCGGCGGCCTGCGCTTTTGCCGCGATGGGAAAATGGTGGATGAATCCACTTTCACCAATCTGCTGCATTCACCCATCCACAGCCTGCTGCGCAGCCGCGATGGCAAGACCATGTGGATTGCGAGCATCACTGACGGCCTGATGACCGAGCACGCGGGACGGTTGGAACCGTGCCCCGGTCCGGTCGGGCATGAAAAAGTCATCGGCCGGGCGCTGCTGGAAGACCGGCAAGGCCGGCTGTGGGTCAGCATCGGCAATGGCACGGTGCTCTGCCGCGAAAATGAACAATGGCGGGTTTTTGCCGAAACCAACGGCCTGCCTTTTGCCTATGTCACCAGCATTGTCGAGGGCGCGGACGGAACCATTTGGGCCGGCTCGCTGGACGACGGCTTGTATCGTTTCGACGGCACGCGCTTTAACGCGATGCGCCGGGCCGACGGACTTTCGGCGGATGATATCCGTTCATTGTATCCTGACCATGAAGGCAACCTCTGGGTGGGCACCCGCACCGGCGGTCTGGACCGCTTGAGCAAACGCAATTTGCAAGTGGTCGCCGGCGCGCAAGGATTGACCAATGACTTCACCCGCTCGGTGGCGGAAACGGATGGCGGCATTTTTTGGGTGGGCACCTACGGCGGCAGTTTGTATCGCGGCAGCTTGTCCGGGTTCCAACCCTTCCGTCCCGACCCGGTGGGTTCGCTGATTTATTATTATGCCAATGTTGATCCCGTGCTCACCACACCCGACGGCACGCTCTGGTGGGGCGGCAACGGTTCCTTGCTGGAATGGAAAGAGAATCACCTGGCCGGCTGCTTCACCAATGAAAGCTGGATTCAAAACGTCTCGGTCACCGCCCTGCAAAATGACCGCCACGGCGGCATCTGGATCGGCACCACGGGCGGACATCTGGAGCATTGGCAGAAAGGTGTTTTCACCGGATTCCCGAAGCAGCTTACCCGCGCGACCATCACTTCGCTGGCCGTTCAGACGAACGGAGATTTATGGGTCGGAACCGCCGCCGCCGGCGTGAAGCGCGTTCGCGAAGACAGCGACGCCATTTTTTCCATCACCAGCGGGCTGGCCAGCATTTCCATCCGCACGCTTTATCTTGATGACCAGGGCGCTTTGTGGATCGGCACGGCGGGCGGCGGCTTGAGCTGCTGGCGCGACGGCAAGCTCACCAGCTTCACCGCCAGCCAGGGCCTCACGGTGAGCACCGTGTCGCAAATCGTGGAGGACGACCGTGGCTTCCTCTGGCTCGGCTGCAACTCCGGCATCTACAAAGTGAGCAAACGCGATCTGCTCAATTGCGCCGACAAGAAACTTGCGTTCGTGCATTCGCGCTCCTTCGGCGTCAACGACGGCATGCTGGCGGAAGAATGTTCCGGCGGATTTTGTCCGGCGGGACTGAAAACCAAATCCGGCCTGATCTGCATCTCAACCGTTCGCGGTCTGGTCTTTCTCAATCCCAATGAACGCCGGGACGAGACGCCGCCGCCAAAAGTTTTGCTCGAAGAAATGCTCGTCAACACCCGGCCGCAGGCACCGGCAACCGACGGTGAAGCTTCGCTGTCGCCGCCCCGGCTCGTCATCGCCCCCGGCAATCACAGCTTGGAATTAAACTACACCGCCATTGAGTTCTCCGCGCCGGAAAAAATCGGCTTCCGCTACAAACTCGAAGGCCTGGATAGCGTTGAAAGCGGCTGGACCGAAGCGCTCGCCCGGCGGCAGGTGAATTATCCACATATCCCTCCGGGAAATTACACGTTCCACGTCCAAGCCTGCAACGCCGACGGCGTCTGGAGCGATCAAGACACCATTTTGAAGATAACCGCCCTGCCCTTCTTTTGGGAAACCACCTCGTTTCACGCGGCCATCATTCTCACCTCGTTCGGACTTTTTGCCGGAATGCTGTGGTGGATCTTGCGCCGGCGCTTCCGGCAACGGCTGGCCCGGCTGCAAATGCTCAACGCGATTGAACGCGAACGACTGCGTATTTCCAAGGATATGCACGACCACGTCGGCGGAATGTTGACGCAAGTTTCGCAGCTCAGCGACATGGGCTTGAACGAAACGCAGGACCCGGCCCGCGTGCGAAATCATCTGGAACGCATCGGCAACCGTGCCCGCGTCGCCGTGCAGGCGCTGGATGAAATTGTCTGGGCCACCAATCCCAAAAATGACAACCTCGCCAGTTTCGCGGAATACGTCAGCCGCTTTGGCGATGAATTTTTTGAATACACCGGCATCCGCTGCTGGCAGGAAGTGCCGACCACTTTCCCGGCGTTGCCGCTGCGGGCCGATGTCCGGCACAATGTCTTCCTCGCCGTGCGCGAGGCGTTCAACAACGTGCTGAAACATTCCAAGGCCACCGAGGTCTGGCTGCGGATGAAACTCGACGAAGGCCGGGTGACTTTGGAAGTGGATGACAACGGCTGCGGATTCAGCCCCGAAAAAGTGGCGGCCGGCGGCAACGGCCTGGAAAATATGCGCGCCCGGCTGGCGGAAGACGGCGGTCAAACCGTGCTCATCACCCTGCCTGGAAAAGGCACGCGTCTGCGTTTTATTTTTCCCGTGGCCTGACGGCAATATTTCTAACCCGAATGTGGTATGGTATGAAGCACATTGAAAATAGTATGAATAAGCGCAAAGTGAACAAAGCGATCCAAGTTGCCCTGGTAGAGGACGACCCGAATTTGCGCGCCAATTTGACCGCGATGCTCAACGGCTCAACGGGTTTCCAATGTCAGGCCACCTACCCCGATGGCAAGGCCGCGCTGCGCGGCATTCCGGCCAATCGCCCGGACGTGGTGCTGATGGACATCAACCTGCCCGGCATGTTGGGCACGGAATGTGTCCGCCAGTTGAAAGACATGGCACCCAATCTTCCCGTGTTGATGCTCACCGTTTATGAAGACAGCGAACAGATTTTCAAATCGCTGATGTCGGGAGCCTCCGGCTATTTGCTGAAACGCACCTCCAAGGAAAAACTGCTCGAAGCCATCCGCGAAGTGGACGCCGGCGGCGCGCCGATGTCGCGGCAGATCGCCCGGCGCGTCGTGCAGTTTTTCCAAAAAGTCAACGAGCTGCCCACCGACACCAAAAACGCCTCGGTGGTCGTCAACCTGACGGAACGCGAACAGGAAGTGCTCGCGGCGCTGGCCAAAGGCTACGCCTACAAGGAAATTGCCGACCAACTGAAAATCAGTTTTGAAACCGTCCGCACCCATTTGCGGACCATCTACGAAAAACTCCACGTCCACAGCCGCACCGAAGCGGTGCTCAAATATCTCGGCCGCTGAAAGCGATTTGCTTTCCCGACTTCAATCTTCGTCCACAATTTTCACCGCCCAGGCCGGATACGGCTTGTCGCCCATCATCGCCCGCCAAAGAATTCGGTTGAGCACATCCTCGTTGCAACGGTCCGGTTGCGCCAGCGGCAGGCTCGCGGAAACGTAAGCATCCTTGCGAAGCTGCGCCTCGGCGATCTTTTTTGGCGCGGGATTCATTTGGTCCAGCGGCACCTGGTTGGTCACGGCGTCAAACGCGGCGAAATCCGGCGCGTTCGTGAAACAGTCAAACATCGGCGTGGCCGTGGCGTCCAACTGGTTCATCGGCGGCAGGCCCAGCATCAATTCCATCGTGCGCAGCAGGCTGGTCTGGTTGTATTCAGTGCTCACGACCGCGTGGCGTTTCGTGTAAGCGCTGATGACGTAAGCCGTGGTGCGGTAGCCGCTGACATGATCCCAGCCGTTCTGCGGATCGTCCTCGATGCCGACAATGCAAGTGTCCTTCCAAAATTTACTGTGGCTCACCGCCTCGACAATCCGGCCGAACGCCAGATCGTTGTCCGCCACCTGCGCGGCGGGCGTGGGCTTGCCCGCGCCGGTGCCGCTGGTGTGGTCGTTCGGCAGCCAGAGAATCGTCAGCGCCGGCAGGTTGTCCTGCTGTTCGTATTCCTTGAGCGCACGATTAAAAAATGCCGCGCGCCAAACGTCCGGCACCGCGAGATCCCAGCCGACAAAATTCGTCACCATGAATGGCCGCAGCGCCTCGATGTCCGGTTCGCAACCGTATTCAATCGCGTTGGCACTGGTGAGAAAATCCTGGTAAGTCTCGGCAAAACCAATTTTTCCCTTCTGCGCCGGACTTTTCCAATGCTTGTGCGCCGTGGTGAACTCGCCGAAATTGACGACCGTTTTACCGTGCGCCCGCGCGTCGTCCCAGATAAAACCGGCCGGCGAATACGCCAGCGCGTCACGTCCGCCCACGCCGTCGCCGCCGCACGGATAACTGCGCGGCCAGCCGGCGAATTCGCGCTCCAGATAATCCGTGGCGATGCCGCTGTCCGCCCAGTTGTGGCCGTCCGCGCTCAAAATGCCGGAGCAGTAGGTGTTGTCGAGCAGCGTGAATTCGCGGACAAACTTGTGCTCGTTCGGCGTCACGCGCTCGCCAAAAATGCACAGGTCAGCCGCGCCGTTGCCGGACTGCACGTCGCCGAGCACCTGGTCGTAACTGCGGTTTTCCTTGATGATGTAAATGACGTGCTTGAACACGCTGGGTTCGCCGGCGCGTTCCGGCACCGGCGCCGGTGCGCGGTCGGGACGCGGCGGCAGTTTGGCCTGCGCAAGCAACGGATAACGCAAATCCGCCAGTGCCCGCTGCGTGAATGTCGCCAGCTCGGTTTTCGACGGAACCGGAACCAGCGAAAGCGTGCCGCAATATTGGTGCGTGTTGAAACCAAAGCCGTCCGCGCCTTGTTTTCCTTTTTGCGTTTTGGTGGTGATGTCCTTGATGTTCGCCACACAAATCTGATTGCGCTTCTCATCAAACGCAATCGCGCCCGGAAACCAGCCGACGGGAATCAAGCCGAGCAGTTTTGTTTCAGTCGGATTGAATTGAAAAACCGCGACGGCGTTCTGCGTGCCGTTGCAGACAAAAAGTTTTTTGCCCGAACGATCAAACGCCAGCGCGTTCGGCTGCGCGCCGAACAAATCACCGGGATTTTGCCGCGCACAAATCGTCTCGGCCACCTCGTCGCTGCGGGTGTCAATCACGCTCAACAAATCGCTGCCCGCGCTCGCCGCGACGAGCCAGCGGCCGTTTGGCGAAAGCGCCAGCGCGCAGGCGTGCGGGCCGGTGACAATCAGTTTTTGCGAAGCGGCCACGACCGGTTGCCCCAGATCAATCACCGTCACCGAGCCTTCGCTGGCGACGCTGTGGGCATCCACGCGGACAAACGTGCCCTGCCCGGCCGGACCCGTCGCGCTGCCGGCGTCAGGCCGCCGACCGCCCCAGTTGCTCACATACATTTTGTGCCCGGTGAGCACGACATCAAACGGCGCGACACCGACATCCCAAGTCCGCAAAACTTTTCCCGTCGCCGCCTCGAGTTCAAAAAGCCGGTTGGAAAGATTGCCGGCAACGTAAATTTTTTTGCCATCCGCCGAAACCGCGATGCCGGCGGGAATCTCCTCGTCGCGATCCGGCACCTTGGCGAGTAGCAAAGCAATCGAGAACAGCGGAGAAACATTTTGATTCCGGCTTACGCCAAAAACTTTGATGTCGCCGTTCACATTCGACAAATAAATCCGTGTGCCATCGGGCGAAAACGCCAGCCCGGTGAAACTTAATTCCGCCTTGCCGTCGGGCGAAAGAATCTCCGCCGAGATCGCCGATTTTTCCCGCGCCTTGTCGGACGGAAACGCGACGTGCTGCGAAATTTTTCCGGTCGCCGGCTCAATCGCCACGAGTTCGTGCGTCAGTCCGGCCGTTACGAGCAGCTTGCCGTCAGGACTCAACGCAATGGCCTGCGGCCTCATGCCGGGCAGCTCGACCAAAGTTCCCGCCGGCGTGACGAGCTGATTGGCCGGCGTGACCAGGCCGCCGGGGCCGTGACCCACCGTATTGGTGGTGCTCGCAAAATCGTCGGCGCGCAACTCAAGGCTGAAGCCGGCGACCGCCAGCAGCACGGGAAAAAGAATATTTTTCATGGTTAGATAACGGACATGAGACGGTTTGACTATCATCGCCGGTTACGGTTTTAGCGTCCAAACGCAACTGTCTTTCAAAGTTTGCCCGTTGCGTTCAAATAAACACTGGCCACGAGGCTCGCCGCGTCGAAACGGAGAAAATACCGTTTCCCATTTTTCAGCGAAATTTCCAGCGGGCGCCGATACCAGCTTGGCCCGCGATAATAAGCTTCGTCTTTCATGTTGAAAAAATATCAGACGGCAAGACGCTGGCTAGGGCATATTTGTGCCTTGAAACCGCAGCGGTCAGCGGCGCAGGTATTTGTTGACCGCTTCGACCTTCGAGTGGACGTGCAGCTTCTCGTAGATTTTGCGGATGTAATTGCGCACGCCATGCACGGAAATACCGAGGTGGTCGGCGATTTCCTTGTAGGCGTAACCTTGCGCCAGTTCCTCCAGAAATTTTTTCTGGCCCGGTGTGAGCTGGTCCAGTTCGCTGCCGGAATCTTTCGCCGCTTTCGGCGAGCTGGAAAAATACTGCACCACGCGCCGGGCGATGTGCGGCGTCATCGGCGAGCCGCCGGCGTGAAGTTCCTGAATCGCCTGAAGCAGCTTGGTCGAGGAGGTGCGCTTGAGCAGATAACCGCCGGCGCCCGCCTTGAGCGATTCAAAGAGCCGGTCGCTGTCCTCGTAAGCCGTCAGCATGAGAAAATTCATTTCCGGATGCGCGGCTTTCAGTTCGCGGACACATTCCACGCCGTCCACGACGGGCAACTGGATGTCCATCACCACCACGTCCGGCATCACCGGCGGAATTCCCTTGAGCGCCGACGGGCCATCTTTGAACGTGCCGACCAGTTCGAGATTCGGAGCCTCATGCGCCAGTTCCACGAGCTTGCTGCGGAACTGTTCGTGGTCTTCGACGAAAACAACCTTGATGGCTTTGCTCATTTTATTTCACAGGATCAACGGCTCAACTTCGCAAATCAAACCCGCCGGCTCAAGGGCATAAAACACGTTGTTCAAACGGGCGATTTCCCGCCGGGCGCGGGGCCGGGCGGAGAATCAATGGTAAGCTTGATTATGGTGCCCTGACCGGGCTTGGTTTCGATGACCAACCGACCGCCTAACGCTGCAATCCGCTGACGCATATTTTCCAAACCATTGCGTTCGCTGTGCGCCGCGACGGCGGCGAGGTCAAACCCGGCGCCATTATCCTGGAGACTGATTTCAATCTGCCGCCCGTCCGTTTTTGCGCCCAGGGAAATTTCCGTGGCGCGCGAATGTTTGAGCGCGTTGTTCAACGCCTCTTTGACGACGAGAAAAATGTTGTGCCGCATATCCGGCGGCAGCGGCACTTCCGGCAAGTTGTCAGGAAATTGGAAACGACAATGAACCTCCGTGTTTTCAAACAGCTCGCGGGCGAGCTGGGTCAGGTATTCCACCAGACTGCGCAAGGAATCGTTGCGGGGATTCACCGCCCAGACGATTTCATCCAGCGCCCGCGCGGTGCGGACCGCGAAGCTGGAAATTTTTTCCACCTTCGCCTTCAACTGCGTGGCGCTTTTTTCCTGCGACTGGCCAATGTCGGTGATGGACATGGAAATGTAGGTCAGGCTCGAACCCAGTTCGTCGTGGAGGTCGCGGGCGATGCGCACGCGCTCATTTTCCATGGCCTGCTCCTGCTCCATCCGTTTGAGCCGCGCCCGGTAGCGGCGGCGCTCGATGAGCCGGATGCCCGCCGCGATCAAACCGATCAGGATGCAAGCCGACAAGATCTCGAACCAAAGCCGCTGCCAGAAAAACGGCAGCACCACGAACGACATTTCGGCCCCCGGCTCGTTCCACTGGCCATTGAGGTTGCTGGCTTCGACGTGAAAACGATAAGTTCCCGGCGGCAGGTAATTGTAATGCGCCACGCGGATAAAGCTCCATTCGGTCCATGCATCCAACCCTTCGAGCCAGTAGCGAAACTGGATTTTTTCCGGCGCGTCAAATCCGATGCCGGTGAAATGAAAATCAAAACTATGCCGGCCCGCCGGAATGGTCACAACGGCATTGGGCGAATTGCTGGCGGCAGGATCGAAACCCGCAGCCCCCTGCCACGCCGCCCTTTTTAGAATTTGTTTGTCCACCAAAACCTCCTCCAGCAACGCGGCCGGCAAAAGCGCAGCATGGGTTTGCTGGCGCGGATCAATGACGACAATGCCTTTCGCGGTGGCGAAACAAAGCCGGCCCGACTGGGTTTTCAGCGCCGCGCCGAAATTTCCCACACATTCCTCCGAAGCCATGCCTTCCGAAATTCCAAAATTCAGCGGGTGAACGAAAGTGTTTTTCCCCTCGGCCACGTCGTTTAACACGCGTTTGCTCACGCGGCAGATGCCACGGTTGCAGCCCAGCCACAGACTGCCCGCGTCATCCTCCAGAATCTGCTGAATGATGTCGTCCAGCAATCCCTGCCGCGTCGTGAATCCAGCCATGCGACCGTGCGACCAGCGGTTCAAGCCGCCGCCGTCGGTGCCGATCCACAAAGTCCCGTCGGCATCCAGCAGCAGCGTGCGGACGAGATCGCTTTGCAGGCCGTCCTTGGTGGTGAAGACCGTGAGCTTTTCATTTTGCAGCCGGGCCAGCCCGCCGCCGAGCGAACCAATCCACAATGTCCCGTCCGCTTCCTGTGCCAGCGCCGTCACCGGTTTGCCGGAAAGATCTTTTATCGCCGTGAATTTTCCCTGTTTCAGCAAGCCGAGTTTTCCGTTGTAAGTTCCCACCCACATTCCGGCGGCATGATCTTCGCACAAGCTCCAGACGCGGTCGCCGGTCAGCCACGGCGTGTCGCCAAAATAAGAAATCAACCGGCCATCGTTGCGCTGATACAAGGACGGTCCGGCGCCCCACCACAAGCTGCCGTCGCGGGCGCTCAACATCGCTTCCACGAGCAGGTGGGCGCGCAGGCGGGTTTCTTGAAAGGGCGTAAATTGTCCGCCTTGCCACTGATAGACGCCCTGGCCATAAGTGCCCACCCAGAATTCCCCGTTCGTGGTCTGCGCCAGCGAACGCAACTGGCTTTCCGACGCGCCTTCCATGACATGATGAACGGAAAGTTTTTTCGGGCCGATGCGGTTCAGGCAGCCGGACTGCGTGCCCACCCAGAGAAACTGCTCGCGCCCGGCGAACAGCGACAGGATGGCGTCATCCGACAAGCCGTCCTTTTTTTGCAGCGCGTTGAACCGGCCGGTTTCGTTTTGAAAACAATAAAGCCCTTCATTCCACGAACCGGCCCAGAGGTTGCCGTCCGAACTTTCCGCCAGACAATAAGTCACCACTTCTGGAAATCCTTCATTGGTTCCGTAACTCGTCCAGTTGCCGTTTTCGCCGCACAATAGTTTTTTCTCGCGCAGCCCGGTCCACACCCGGTCGTGGCTGTCCACGAAAACGCAACGGGGATTGTTGGTGATCGTGCCGCTCTCACCGTCCGCCACGGAATATTGGTCGCCATGAAAATGCAACAGCCCGTTGTGCAGCGTCGCGGCCCAGATGTCGCCCGCGCGGTTTTTCGCCAGGCCAAAGACCAGCATCGGCCCCAGTTCCTTGGCCACCGGCTCAAACCGGCCGTTGTGCCAGCGGCTCAAGCCCGTGTGGGTGCCCACCCAGACATCGCCGTTGCCGGCCTCCACAAAGCTGCTGATGGAATCACCCACCAGCCCATCGGCGACGGTGTAAGTTTTAATTTCATCCTGCACCAATCGCCCCACGCCGCCGCCGGCGGTGCCAATCCACAGCACCCCGCTGCGATCCTCCAGCAGCGCGGAAATCTGAAGATTTTTCAATCCGTCCGCCAGCCCGAACACCCGGCAATGCACGCCATCAAACCGCGCCAGCCCCTCATCCGTGCCCAGCCAAAGATAACCGTCGCGCGTCTGCGTGACGGCGTTGACGGTGTTGTTTGGCAGGCCTTGTTCATTCTGCCAAGAACGCATCAGGAAAGGCGCGTCCGGATTGCCGGCAACTTCCTGCGCTGCGGCGGAAAAATAAAGCACCATTCCCAAAACGAGCAGACACCCGTTCAAAATGTTGCGGAACAATGAAGCCATCGCGCCCATGCCACCAAAACCCACGGCTTAATACAAGGGTAATTTTTCCCGCCGGTGAATCCCAAATGCCGTCCCGTTCGATCTCATCGCGAAATCTTTTTCCTGTGGCGCAAGCCGAGCAGCGCTCCGCCCAAGGCGAACAAGCCGAATGCGCCCGGTTCGGGAACGGATGAGGCTGAAAACTGAATATTATCAATAGTGTAATTGTTAAGTCCTCCTAAAGCAGAAAACTCCAATTGTTCTGATTGACCAGCAAAGGCCACAGGAATAGCAGCACCATACAAAGTATAATTTAACCCGGTTGCCAGAGCAGAAGTTGAAAGGTCTTGCCCCCCCAATGAAACAACAAGGTTTGCTATCCCAGGCTGTCCGTTCAGTTGCTGCGCTTCAAAGAGAATGGATTCCGTCCCAATAGGAACCAATCCTGTTTGGCTGATTGTGGCGGGTGGGTTGAATCCTCCTTGCAAGAGGACACTAAAGCTTCCACTAAGCTGTTGCCCATTCGTGGCCCAAAGATTGACAAAAGTTGACCCGACAGCAGGGTCGTTATAGTTTATCTGTGTTATTTGACTGCCGCCAATGAAAACAGTCCAGCCGGGCAAGGCGTTTGTGGTTGCTATTGTGTATGGGTAATTTGGCCCCCCAATGACGGATATGATTTTAGCTGATTCGAAATCCAGATTTACAAAGCTTTGCGAAAGGCCGACTCGAACAGACAATACAAGAGCAATAATTATAGGTATCTTTGTTTTCATAGTTTCAAACGACGCCATGCGAGCAGCGCGCCGCCCATGGCGAACAAGCCGAATGTGCCCGGTTCGGGAACGGGCGTGGAGGAAAACTGGATGTTGTCAAGTATGCCACCGCTTGATTGAGGAGGAACGCTAAACAACAATTGTCCCGTTTGTCCGGCGTAAGCCGAAATGTC
>Ga0182030_10005311_pt1 | contig 27396 bp, 22 predicted proteins | sample 812S3MmetaG_FD_121299 | JGI IMG/M metagenome (GOLD analysis project Ga0182030, IMG submission 121299) | Permafrost microbial communities from Stordalen Mire, Sweden - 812S3M metaG (Illumina Assembly) | ecosystem: Environmental > Terrestrial > Soil > Wetlands > Permafrost | place: Sweden... | reverse complement strand
CTTTTGCAATCTCAAACAGTTCCGCGCCATCGCGACCCGCTACGACAAAACCGCGCGAAATTTCCTCGCCGCCGTTTTTCTTGCTTCCGCCACCATATGGCTCAATTGATGACAGGCCCTAGGTGGCGAGAACGTCCTTTTATCCCGCCATTTTTATTATTTCGGTAGGCACGTCATCAAAATACCCGATTACCTACTTCCCATTTGTCATCCAACCCAAGGACACAAGAGCAACTGCAATGCGCCATATTTCGATCGATTTGTGACTTGGCTGGACGGACTGAATCTCTCGCGGGGTCAGCTTGGGTGGCCCGATCACAGTGTCGACTGGGACGCAATTGCGTCATGCGGGGGGTGTATCGCTCGTAAGGAAGATGATGAACTCGACGCCGAGAGTTCCTGTTCCGATTGATAGACGCCATGCCAAATGCATAGCCACCTAACGGTCTCCCTCTCCTTTCTGCAGCCGTTCGAGCGTTAACGGGGAGATTGGAAGACTGCGAGCGGGATCGCGACCTCCTATATACGGCAAAAAGCGCCAGCTCTTGAAACTGGTGCGGTCGAGAGGACTCGAACCTCCACTGGTTGCCCAACTAGCACCTCAAGCTAGCGCGTCTACCAATTCCGCCACGACCGCACGGGCGCTTTAGCAAAGCGCCGGCGGCTCAGCGTCTAACAAATCGGCTCCGCAAAGACAAGCGGCATAGCCAGTCCCTTGGGACGGGCGTCCTTCCGGACGCCCTATAAGCCCGTCCCTTGGGAACGGCGTCCGCCCTTTGCCGCTATTGCGCGAGTTGCGCCGGATAGCCGGCGTCGCTGATCGCCTTGGCGACGGCGGCGGGGTCTTTGGGGGCGGGCGTCACGGTGACCTTGCCGGTGGCGAGATCGGCGCTCACCTCGGCGCCGGGCTGCAAAGCCTGCACGGCCTTGGTGACATGCTTGACGCAGCCGCCGCAGGACATGTCCTTCACATCGAAAACCGCGCTCATTTTTCTCTCCTGTTGAAGCTATGTCGTCTTGGGCGGCTGAAACCGGCGCAGCCGCAGCGCGTTGGTCAATACGAAAACGCTCGACAGCGCCATCGCGCCGGCGCCGAGCATCGGCGACAGCAGCGTTCCGTTGACGGGATAAAGCGCGCCGGCGGCGACCGGAATCAGCACGATATTATAGGCGAAGGCCCAAAAGAGGTTTTGCGCGATGTTGCGCATGGTGGCGCGCGAGAGCGCCAGCGCCGCCGGAACCTTGGCGAGATCGCCCGACATCAGCACGACGTCGGCCGCCTCTATGGCGACATCGGTCCCCGTGCCGATGGCGATGCCGGCGTCCGCCGCCGCAAGCGCCGGCGCATCGTTGACGCCATCGCCGACGAAGGCGATTTTTTGTGCGCCCTTCAAGCGCTCCAGCGCCGCGACTTTGCCGCCCGGCAATACGCCGGCGATCACCTCGTCTATGCCGACCTGCGCGGCGATGGCCCGCGCGGAAGCCTCGGTGTCGCCGGTGATCATCGCGCTTCTCACGCCCATGTCATGCAGTGCCTTGAGCGCCGCGGCGCTGGTCGGCTTGATCGCGTCGGCGACGCTCAGCGCCGCCGCAAGTTTCCCATCGACGCAGGCGAACAGCGGCGTCTTGCCTTCGCCAGAGAGCCGCGCCGTCGCTTGCGCGAAACCGCTCACGTCGAGGCCGAGCGAGACCATGTAACGCTGCGCGCCGACCGCGATTTTCTTGCCCTCGACCAGCCCGCTCGCGCCCATGCCGGGGATCGAGGCGAAGTCCGCGCACGGGGCGGGCGTCAACCCCCTCGCGCGCGCGCCTTCGACCAGCGCGCGCGCGACCGGGTGCTCGGACTGCGCCTCGACGCTCGCGACAAGCCGCAAGGTCTCGTTCTCGTCGACGCCGGGCGCGGCGACAAGATCGGTCAGTTCCGGCCTGCCGACCGTCAGCGTGCCGGTTTTGTCGAAGGCGATCAGCGTCACGTCGCGCAGCGTTTGCAGCGCCCCGCCCTTGCGGAACAGCACGCCAAGCTCCGCCGCGCGGCCCGTGCCGGTCATGATCGCGGCGGGCGTCGCGAGGCCCATCGCGCAGGGGCAGGCGATGATCAGCACGCTCACGGCGTTGACCAGCGCGAAGGAGAGGCGCGGCTCGGGGCCGACCAGCATCCAAATGGCGAAGGTCAGCACGGCGACGCCCAGCACCACCGGCACGAAAACGCCGGTGACGCGATCGACCAGCGCCTGAATCGGCAATTTGGCGCCCTGCGCCTGCTCGACCATGCGAATCACGCCGGCCAAAAACGTGTCGGCGCCGACGCGGGTGGCGCGGAAGCCGAAGGCGCCGGTCGTGTTGACGGTCGCGCCGGTGACGCTCGCGCCTTCGGATTTCTTCACCGGCGCCGGCTCGCCGCTGATCATCGACTCATCGACATAAGATTCGCCGTGCGTGACAATGCCGTCGGTCGGGATTTTTTCGCCGGGCCGCACCAACACAATGTCGCCGACGCGCACATCTTCGGTCGCAATGTCCAACGCCGAGCCATCGCGCTCGACATGGGCGACGCGCGGCTGCAACTTCGCCAGCGTCCGGATCGCGTCGGAGGCGCGGCCCTTGGCGCGCGTTTCGAGAAACCGCCCGAACAGGATCAGCGTGACGATGACGCAGGCGGATTCGTAATAGACATTGGCCGCGCCGGCGGGCAGCAGCGCCGGCGCAAAGGTGGCGACGACGGAGTAGAGATAGGCGCTGCTGGTGCCGGTCGCGACCAGCGAGTTCATGTCGGGCGCGCCGCGCGCCAGCGCCGCGAATCCCTTGGCGTAGAAGGCGCGGCCGGGACCGGCGAGCAGCAGGCTGGTCAGCGCGAAGGCGATGTATTGCGCGGTCTCGTGACCAATATGCGCCATCGTCCAATCGCGGAAGACCGGGATCATATGCGCGCCCATCTCCAGCACGACCACCGGCGCGGTCAGCACGGCGGCGGCGATCAGCCGACGCGTGAGCGATTTGCTCTCATTTGCGCGCGCATCGTCCGCGCTCGCACCCGTGACCTCGGCGGCCTCATAGCCGGCGTCGACAATGGCGCGGCGCAGATTTTCGATGGTCGCCGGACCTTTGAGCACGCGCACGCTGGCGCGCTCGGTCGCGAGATTGACGCTTGCCTCCAGCACGCCGGGCGTCGCCAACAGCGCTTTTTCGACGTGAGAGACGCAAGACGCGCAGGTCATGCCGCGCACGGAAAGCTCCAGCGTCTCGACGACGGGCTCATAGCCGGCGTCGGTCACCGCTTGCGCGATTTTCGCAACTTGCGCGCCCGGCAGCAACGTCACGTCGACGCGCTCGGCGGCGAGATTGACGTTGGCGGCGCGGACGCCCTCGGTCGCCAGCAGCGCTTTTTCGACATGGGCGACGCAGGAGGCGCAGGTCATCCCGCGCACGTCGAAGGCGAGGGGCGTCGTTACGGCGGCGTTCTCGGCAGAGTCCAACATGGCTTGAGTCTACTCCCCCTGCGCCGTCACAGCCAGCGCGGCGTCTGCGCGCAAAAGCGCTCGAATTCCGCCCCGAATTTGGCGCTCAAATGGCGCTCCTCGGGCTCGATCGCCAGTTTCCTCAGCCCGAAAAACAACGCCGGCAACGCGACGATGATGGCCGGCGAGCGCAGCAGCAGGCCGCAGCCGACGGTCATCACTAATTCGGAAACGTAGATCGGGTTGCGCGAATAGGCATATGGGCCGCTGGTGACGAGCGTCGCGACGGAGCGATGCGGCAGGATCGTGGTTTTATGAGCCCGCAGGGTGAGCGCGCACCAGAGGTCATTGGCGAGCCCAAGCACGCATAGAGCCGCCCCCGCCGTCTCGGTCAGACCGGACCCAATCCGCGGCAGGCCCAGCGAAATATCAAGAATCCGCCCGCCGACGATGACGGCGACGAACAGCAGCGGCGGCCAAAGGATGCGGGAGGGCGGCCGTTCGCTGTCATTGGAGAGGGTCACGCGGGCTCCTGTGCTGGGGTTTAGATCGGATTTGAGGGAGAAAATTGCAAGGGGCGGGGTTGGAAGCAGTAATTCCCAAACGAACCGCTTGGCGCCATTCGCCTGCTGCATTTTCGCTGGCGTTGGACAGGTGGCGTGATTTAATGGGATCAATAATTATGTGAAGGCGCCTAATGCTGACTTTCCCACAGGAACCGCTGCTCGCTCTATTTCAGTGTGGATTAAGACCTCGCAAAGTGTTCGCGCCGATACGTTCCGACTATAGTGGCATACGGCGCGGTAGGAACAATCAGCGAATATTACGGATTGGATTTTTGTCCGCCTTCTAATTGAGCTTGCAATAACGCGCCGGCTGTGGCTGCGGAAATTAGTGTTTATGGAGAACTCCCGCTAGCTCAGGCAAGTATTGCAACTTTAGGCCTCGTAAATGATGGAAAGTGGCATCACTTTGTTGCAACATTAGACGGAGTAAATCATCGGCTTTATCTCGACGGAGTGACCCAAGTCGCAGCAGTATTGGTCACCAATACGGCTCTCAATACGAATCTCTTCATCGGCGGTCCGACCCAGAGCGTGTTAACATTTTTCGACGGCGCCATCGACGACGTGCGCATTTACAATCGCGCGCTCTCAGAGCAGGAAGTCACGCAACTGTATTCAATGGGCGAGTAGCTTGCGGACGAGTTGTGATGGGTTCTGGCGTATGGCCAACGCGGCGCCCTCAATCGCTCCGCTTTGACCCCGCTGCCCACTCCGGATAGGACTCCGCGCACCTCAATCCAGCACTCACGCCAAATGCCCCCGCCGCGTCCCGATTTTCTCGTTCGCTACCACGCCGATCTCGACGCTTTGCGCGGGCGCGACCGGCTTCGCGCGCTGGCGGGGAGAGGCGGGCTCGATTTCGCCTCCAACGATTATCTCGGCCTCGCCGAATCCGAGGAATATCGCGAGGCCGCGCGCGCGGCGCTTTCGCGCGGAGTTCCGCTGGGGGCCGGCGGTTCGCGTCTGTTGCGCGGAAATCATCCCGAGCATGAGGCGCTGGAGGAAGAGGCGGCGCGGTTTTTCGGGGCGCAGAGCGCGCTGTTTTTCGGCGCGGGATTTTCCGCCAATGAGGCGCTGCTGGCGACGCTGCCGCAGCGCGGCGATCTGATCCTTTACGACGAACTGATTCACGCCAGCGCGCATGAGGGCATGCGCCTTTCTCGCGCGATGAGCCGAGCGGTCGCGCATAATGACGCCGGCGCCTTCGAGGACGCGGTCCGCGCCGCCAGCGGAGCGGGCCGCGTTTGGATCGTCGTCGAGAGCCTCTACAGCATGGACGGCGACATCGCGCCGCTCGACGCTCTCGCCGAGATCGCCGCGCGTCATGGCGCCTTCCTGCTGATCGACGAGGCGCATGCGACCGGCGTTCTGGGCCCTGGCGGGCGCGGGCTGGCGCATGGGCTGGAGGGGCGGGACGACATCGTCACGCTGCACACTTGCGGCAAGGCGCTCGGTCTTTCCGGCGCGCTGGTCTGCCTGCCGCGCGTATTGCGCGCGTTTTTGATCAACCGCTGCCGCAACTTCATCTTCGCCACCGCGCCGTCGCCCTTGCTCGCCGCCGCGATCCGCGCCGCGCTGTCCATCAACGAGCGCGCGGACGACCGCCGCGCCGCGCTGGCCGAGCGTGTCTCCCGCGCCGGCGCGGGCTTAGCGCGTTTTGCCAGCGTCGCGCCTTCGGGCACGCATATCCAGCCGGTGATCGTCGGCTCGGACAAAAGGGCGCTGGCCCTGGCGGGGCGGATGCAGGCGCAGGGCTACGACATTCGCGCGATACGCCCGCCCACCGTGCCCGACGGCACGGCGCGGCTGCGCATCTCGCTGACGCTGAATGCGAGCGACGCGCAAACGGACGCCATGGTCGCGCTGCTCGCGCGCGAACTGGCGGCGTCGCCATCATGAACCGGCGTTTCGTCATCGTCGGGACCGACACCGGCGTCGGCAAGACGGTTTTCTCCGCCGCGCTCGCCGGCGCGCTGGACGCCTTTTACTGGAAGCCGGTGCAGGCGGGGCTGGAAGAGGAAACCGACTCGCAATGCGTCGCGCGTCTTTCGGGCCTCGCCCCCGAGCGCATATTGCCGGAGGCTTATCGCCTCAACACGCCCGCGTCGCCGCATCTTGCGGCCCGGCTCGACGGACTCGTCATCGACCCCGCGCGGCTCGATCCGCCGGATGTGACCGGCCCGCTGGTCATCGAGACGGCGGGCGGCGTCATGACGCCGCTGACCATCGAGACGCCGACGATCGACCTGCTCGCGCGCTGGCGACTCCCTGCGATCGTCGTCGCGCGCACGTCGCTCGGAACGATCAATCACAGCCTGTTGACCATCGAAGCGCTGCGGGCGCGAGACATTCCGATAGGCGGCGTGGCCTTCGTCGGCGACGCGAACGAAGACACGCAAAACACCATCGCGCATATGGGCGGCGTCACGATGCTCGGGCGATTGCCGCGCCTCGCGCCGCTAACGCGCGACACTTTGCGCCGCGCCTTCGCCGAGGCTTTCGCCGTCGCCGATTTCGTTTAGAACATAACCATGACTCTCGTCACAAACTCGCCGGTCTGGCGTCCCTATACGCAGCACGCCTTGCAGCCCGGCGCGATAAAAATCGCCCGCGCCGAGGGCTGCTGGCTGGAGGCGGAGAGCGGCGCGCGCTTTCTCGACGCCATCTCCTCCTGGTGGGTGATCACCCATGGCCATCGCCGGCCGGAGATCGTTCAGGCGATCAAGGATCAGGCGGAACGGCTCGATCAGATTATCTTCGCCGGCTTCACCCACGAGCCCGCCGAAAGTCTGGCGCGGCGGCTGGTCGAGATGACGCCCGAGGGTCTCGACTATGTGTTTTATTCTGACAGCGGCTCCACCTGCGTCGAGGTGGCGATCAAAATGGCGCTGGGTTTCTGGCGCAATCGCGGCGAGGCGCGCACGCGCATTGTCGCACTGGAGCATGGCTATCACGGCGACACCATCGGCACGATGTCGGCGGGCGCGCGCTCGCCGTTCAACGCGAGTTACGAGCCGCTGCTGTTCGACGTCGCGCGCGTTCCCTTTCCAGCGGAGGGGCGCGAGCAGCGCTGTTTCGACGCGCTGGAGGCGGCCTGTCGCGCTGGCGCCGCCGCTTTCGTCGCCGAGCCGCTGATTCTGGGCGCGGGCGGCATGTTGATCTATTCGGCGGCGGCGTTGCGCGAAATGAACAGCATTTGCGCGCGCTATGGCGTGCTGTTCGTCGCCGACGAGGTGATGACCGGCTTTGGCCGCACCGGAACCCTCTTCGCCTGCGAGCAGGCGGGAATCGTGCCGGACATCGCCTGCTACGCCAAGGGCCTCACCGGCGGCGCGCTGCCGCTCGCGGTGACGATGTGCGGCAAGGAAATTTTCGACGCGCATCTTTCGGACGACCGGGCGCGCGCGTTTTTTCATTCGAGCTCCTACACCGCGAACCCGATCGCTTGCGCGGCGGCGCTGGCCAATCTCGACATTTGGGAAAAGGGCGGCGCGCGCGAGGCGGTGGCGAAGCTGTGCGCGATGCAGGCCGAGCGCCTCGCGCGCTTCGAAAGCGATCCGCGCTTTGCCAACGTGCGTCGCCTCGGCACGATTACCGCGCTCGATCTCGCGACGCCGCAACGCGGCTATCTCGCGACAATCGGGCTCGATCTGCTGCGTTTTTTCAACGCGCGCGGCCTTGTGCTGCGCCCGCTCGGACAGACCATTTATGTGTTGCCGCCCTATTGCATCGAGCCGCAGGAACTCGATCTCGTTTACGCTGGCGTTGACGAGGCGGCGGCGGAGTTTTGCAGATGAAGGCCGCTTGGCGCCGCTCTCACCCGGCGTCGGGTTCGTTCACGGGCCGCCCGACATATTCGTCGCGCAGCACGCGGCGCAGAATTTTTCCGACCGCGCTTTTGGGCAGGCTTTCGCGGAATTCGTAATGTCGCGGCCGCTTGTAGCCGGTCAGATTTTCATGGACGAAGGCGCGGAGTTCCTGGGCGGTGAGGCTTTCGTCGCGCTTGACGATGAAGGCGATCGGAATTTCGCCCGAATGCTGGTCCGGCGCGCCGATAACCGCGACCTCCTTGACCTTGGGATGGTGCGCGAGAACGTTTTCGACCTCGTTCGGATAGACGTTGAATCCGGAGACGAGGATCATCTCCTTGAGCCGATCGACGATCTTGATCTGGCCGTCGGGCAGCATCACCGCCACGTCGCCGGTGCGGAAAAAGCCGTCCTCGGTCGTCGCGTCCTGGGTTTCCTTCGGCTTCATCCAATAGCCGGCCATCACTTGCGGCCCCTTGACGCAGAGTTCGCCGCGCTCGCCGAACGGCGCAGGAGAGCCGTCCTCAAGCCGGATGGATATGTGCGTCGACGGATAGGGATAGCCGATGGAGCCCGAAAATTCGTCGAGATCTACGAGGTTCGAGGTGACGATCGGCGAGGTTTCGGAAAGTCCGTAGCCTTCGACGATGGCTTTGCCGGTGACCTTCTTCCACCTGCGCGCCACCGCATCCTGCGTGGCCATGCCGCCGGAGACGCAAAAGACCAGATGCGAGAAATCGACGCTCGCGAAATCCTTATTGTCGGCGAGCGCCGCATAAAGCGTGTTCACTCCGGAAAACATCGTGAACCGCGATTTGCGCAATATCTTGACGAAGCCCGGGATGTCGCGCGGATTGGCGATCATCAGACAGCAGCCGCCGATCCGCGTCACCAGCAGACAGCAGGCGGTGAGGCCATAAATATGATAGAGCGGCAGCGCCGTGACCATGACGTGCCGGCCGGCGACAAACGGCTCGGTCCAGGCCATCGCCTGCGCGACGTTGCTCGCCACGTTGCGATGCGACAAAGCGGCGCCCTTGGCGACGCCGGTGGTCCCGCCGGTGTATTGCAAAAAGGCGATGTCGTCGCGCGACACGTCGACGGATGGCGACGGCCGGCTCCGTCCTTCTCGCATCACATCGGCGAAGCGCTTCGAGCCGGGAAGGGCGTAGGGGCGCACCGCGCGCTTGACCCAGCGCGACACCGCGTCGATGAGCATGCCCTTGAGGCCGAGAAGATCGCCGGGCGCGGTGACGATCGCCTGCTCGACGCGCATGTTCGGCCACGCGTCCGCGACGGTGTGCGCGAAATTCTCCAAGACGAAGATGAAGCGCGCGCCGGAGTCGTTGATCTGGTGCTCAAGCTCGTGCGGCGTGTAGAGCGGGTTGACATTGACCACGATGCCGCCGGCCAGCAAAGTCCCGAACACCAGCGCCGGATAGGTCGCGACATTGGGCGACATGATCGCGACGCGCTGGCCCTTCTCCAGCCCGCGCGCCTGTAGCCAGGAGGCGACGGCGTCGGCGGCGACGGAGAGTTCCGCGTAAGTCAGGGTCGCGCCGAAACTCTCGACGGCCGGGCGGTCGGCGAACGTCGCCACGGTGTCGCGAAACATCGCGTTGACCGTCGAGTAGCTCGCCTCGTCAATGTCGGCGGGGGTGTAAGGCGGATAGGATGCGAGCCAGGGACGCGAGGCGTAAGGATCATTCGCGATCGTGGGGCCGGTCGTCGCGGGGCTAGTCATCGAGGTCGCCTTTCGCCGTGAAGCGCGTCAGTCGGTAGCGAATCATCATCCGAAAATATAGCGTATGTTTCGAAGCAAAAGCCTAATGTGCGAAAGACTTTGGCGCCGCATTGCAGCAGAACAAGCGCGTCAGGCGCCGGCGTTAAGGCTGGCTGCGGTCAGCAACGTAAGGCCCAGTCCCATGACGAGAGCCGCCGCCAACAGTTCGGCGCCGCGCCCGGCCAGCGACGCCCAGCGGCCTCCGGGACCGCTCCATCGCCGCGCTTTTTGCCGCGCGAACACCGCGCAGGCGGCCAGAGCGCCGGTTGTGACGGCCGTGCCCGCCGACATCAACAAGACGGCGCCCGCGCCGGCCCAAAACATGCCCTGAGCGAGGGTGAAAACAAGAATCAGAATGGCGCCGGAACATGGCCGCAGCCCGGCGGCGACGACCGCGCCGAGTGCGCCGCGCCAGGAAAAGTCGCGCTCCAGCGTCGTCGGGTCGACCGCGTGGAGGTGACCGCAACTGGACGAATGCACATGCGAGGGATCGGTCACGGCCTCGCAGTAAAAGCCGCCGCGGCTCACGACAACGTCGGGCGGCGCCCGCAGCGCGGCGAGAAAAGCCCAGCCCTTTTTCCAAACGAGGCCGGCGCCAAGCAGCGCGATGGCGCCATAGCTGGCGAGTTCGATGGCGTTCGTGGCCGCTTTCATTTGCATCGCGGTGGCGCCCAGCAGCGCCGCCGCCGCTCCGACCAGCGCAATCGCGACGCAGCCCTGGAGCAGCGCGGCGAGAGCGGCGAGGATCATGCCGCGCCGCAGCGCGGTTTCGCTGGCGATCATATAGGAGGCGAGGACGGCCTTGCCGTGGCCGGGGCCGGCGGCGTGAAACACCCCATAGGCGAAGCTCGCCCCGGCCAGCGTCCAAAAGGCGGAGCCACTGGTTTTGAGCGCCTTTGCGGCAGTTTGCAGTTCGATGTGGAATTTGTTCTGCCAGGCCAGAATCGTCCCGGCGAGGCCGGTCGCGACGCCGGGCGCCTCGCCGCCGGCGATGGCGAAGGGATTGCGCCCAGTCTGGGCCGTCGCCGCGCAGTGGGCGAAGCCGAGCGCCACAAGGGACAGCAGCAGCACGGCGACAAAGCGCCGCCTCGCCGTCATCACGGGCACGCCACGATGACGCGGGTTGCGAGTTTTATCCCAAAATCAGCGCCGGGCGAAAAATTCTGGAAAAACGCCTCGTTCAGCTTTTTGCTTTCGTCGGCGACAAGCGGCTTCGGCTCCATAGCGCTGACCGAACAACCGTTCGGCGGCTTCGCCAAGGTGACCGGATTTTGCTTCTCGAAGCTGAAGGAAACAAAATAGGTCGGGTCATAGACCTGGAAAGAAAAGGGTTTTTGCGCGGATACCGGGGTTTCGAGCGGCAGCAGAAAGCGCAAGGTGACGATCTTCTTGTCGTCCGACTCCAGCGTGACCTCGGTCGGCTGCAAAAACTTCAGTTTTGCGCCGGCCTGTTTGGCGAAGGTGAAAAAATCGAACTCGGCCAGCGACTCGACATTGGTCTTGGCGAGCGGCGCCAACTCCTCGCGCGTCGGCGGCTTGCCGTCCTTGCCAAGGCCCTGCACCGCGAAAGCGGAATACATTTCGTCGAACTCCCAGGCGTGCCGCAGCCCCATTATTTTGCCGTCGGGGGCGAATACCACTTCGCTGCGCACGGCGACCCAAACATGCGGATGCGCGCTCGCCGCGCCGCTCGCCGCCAAAAGCGCGAAGGTCAGCGCGCGCAAAAGCTGCGTGAGCGCGAAGAGCGGGGACGGTGGGCGGAATCGGAAGGTCATCGACTCTGGACGGCTATGTGGCGAAGGCGGCGAAAAAAGGGCGCTGACGGCGCCCTTTACCCCGGAGCGCTATAGTAGCATAAGCGTTCTTGAACCGGTTAGCCCGGCGGACATAGAATGAGCCTGCGCAATTTCCGCTTCCAGGACGCTCGGCGCCGCTTGCGCCATGTGGGGCGATTGCTTTGGGAATAGCTCGTCCCCGGCGGCCTTGTAAGTCCGTCGAACTTAAGGCGCTCGCCAGCGAAGCGGCGTGACGGAGACTTGAGCAATAACGCGCCGGCGGCCGCGGCGACGCGGGCGGCAGGCGGCGGCGCGCTCAGTTGCAGGAGAGATCAGGAATGGCGGACAGTCTCGCGGGCGCCTCGGACATCGAAGTCGCCTACAGCGAGTCGACGCTCGCGGATAAATACGACCTCAGCAAAGAACGCGCGCTAATGACCGGAACGCAAGCGGTCGTGCGCCTTTTGCTGATGCAAAAGGAGATGGATCGCCGCGCCGGCCTCAACACTGCGGGTCTGGTCACCGGCTATCGCGGTTCGCCGCTCGGCGGGGTCGACGCGCAGATGCATCGCGCCAAGCCCTATTTCGACAAGAGCGACATCTTGTTCATGCCGGGCCTCAATGAGGATCTCGCCGCGACCGCGATCTGGGGCGCCCAGCAGGCGGAGATGCGCGGCGAAGGCAAATATGACGGCGTGTTCTCGCTTTGGTACGGCAAGGGGCCGGGCGTCGACCGCAGCGGCGACGTGCTGCGCCACGTCAATCTCGCCGGCTCTTCGCGCCATGGCGGCGCGCTCGCGCTGATGGGCGACGATCATACGGCGGAATCCTCCACGACGGCGCATCAGTCGGACTATCATTTCGTCGACGTGATGATGCCAATTCTGTCGCCCGCCGGCGTGCAGGAGATCCTGGATTACGGGCTCTATGGCTACGCGCTGTCGCGTTACGCGGGCGTTTGGGTCGGCCTCAAATGCCTCAAGGACACAGTTGAGTCCACGGCCTCCGTCGACGCTTCGCTCGGCCGCGTGAGCATTGTGACGCCAAGCGATTTTCTCATGCCGCCGGGCGGGTTGAACATAAGGGCGGCCGATCCGGTGCTGGCGCAGGAGGCGCGGCTTCAGGAGAGCAAGCTCGACGCGACGCTGGCCTTCATCCGCGCCAATCGCCTCAACAAAATCATCATTTCGGGCGGCCCCAACGCGAAAATCGGCATCATCACGGTGGGCAAATCCTATCTCGACGTGCGTCAGGCGATGGACGATCTTGGCCTCGACGAGGCCCGGGCCAACGACCTCGGGCTTCGACTCTACAAGATCGCCTCGCCGTGGCCGCTCGAGCCGGAGGGCTTGCGCGACTTCGCGAGTGGGCTCGATCTCATCATCGTCGTCGAGGAAAAGCGTTCGCTGATCGAAACACAGTTGCGCGGGCAGCTTTACGGCGCGCCCAATCAACCGCTTTGCATCGGCAAGAAGGACGAGAACGGCGCCTGGTTGTTCCCGGTCAAAGGCGCGCTCGACGCCAATGACATCGCCATCGCCATTGGGCGGCGGTTGTTGAAATATCATCGCAGCGAAGACCTCGACGCGCGCGTCGCGCGGCTGGAGGCTTTGCAGCGCAAACGCGCGAACATCACCGAGGTGACGGTGCGCGTTCCGCATTTTTGCGCCGGTTGTCCGCACAGCACGTCGACGCATGTTCCGCAGGGCGCGCGCGCCTACACCGGCATTGGCTGCCACTATATGGCGCAATGGATGGATCGCTCGACCGAGGGCTACACCCATATGGGCGGAGAGGGCGCCAATTGGATTGGCGAGGCGCCTTTCTCGACGCGCACGCATGTGTTCCAGAATCTCGGCGACGGCACTTACAATCACTCCGGCTCGCTCGCCATACGTTTCGCGGTGGCGACCAAGACGCACATCACCTTCAAGATTCTCTTCAACGGCGTCGTCGCGATGACCGGCGGCCAGAAGCATGAAGGCGATCTCACCGTCGAGGCGATCGCCCATCAGGTCGCCGCCGAGGGCGTCAAGAAAATCGCGCTGGTCACCGACGAGCCGCATAAATATCCCGCGACAATCGCCTGGCCGCCGGGACTTGCAATCCACCACCGCAACGTCCTCAACGAGGTGCAGCGCGATCTGGCGCAAACGCAAGGCGTCACGGTTCTGATCTACGATCAGACCTGCGCCGCCGAAAAGCGCCGCGGGCGCAAGCGCGGACAATATCCCGACCCGGACGCGCGCATCATCATCAACGAACTCGTATGCGAGGGCTGCGGCGACTGCGGCACGGCGTCGAATTGCGTCGCGGTGCAGCCGCTGGAAACCGAATTCGGGCGCAAGCGCCGCATCGACCAATCGGCGTGCAATAAGGATTTTTCCTGTCTCGAAGGCTTTTGCCCGAGCTTTGTCACGGTGCATGGCGCGCGCATGAAAAAGGCGCCGTTGCCCAGCGCGAAGGACGCCGCCAGCCAGCCGGCGCTGCCCGAACCGACCCTGGCCCAAATCGGCCCGACGCCCTATGGCGTGCTGATCGCGGGGCTGGGCGGCACCGGCGTCGTGACGATTTCGGCTTTGCTGGGACTCGCCGCGCATTTGGAGGGCAAGGGCGTCGGCGTCATCGACATGGCCGGTCTCGCGCAAAAGGGCGGCGCGGTCTATTGCCATGTGAAGATCGGCCGTGCGCCGGCCGACGTTCACGCCATTCGCATCGCCGCCGGCGAGGCCGATTTGATGCTCGGCTGCGATCTTGTCGTCGCCGGCGCGAAGCTGGTGCTCTCGGCCATCGATCCGGCGCGCACGGCGGTCGTCGTCAACAGCGCCGAGGTGTTCCCCGGCGACATCGAGCGCAATCCCGATTTCGTGCTGCCGGCGGAGGAAATCAAGCAGGCGATTCGCAGCGTCAGCGGCGCGCGCATTGATTTCACCGATGTGACGGCGCTGGCGCTGGCGTTGCTCGGCGACTCCATCGCCGCCAATATTTTTATGCTGGGTTTCGCTTGGCAAAAGGGCTATTTGCCGCTGTCCGACAAATCGATCTTGAAAGCGATCGAATTGAACGGCGAGTCCGTGCCGATGAATCATCAGGCCTTCACCTGGGGTCGGCGCGCCGCGCATGATCTCGCCAGCGTCGAGGCTGTCGCGCAGGCGCTGCGCGCCAAGAGCGAGACGCGCGAGAAATCGACAACGCTCGAACAAGTCATCGAGCGCCGCGCGGCCTTTCTCGTCGATTATCAGAACGCCGCTTACGCGCGGCGCTATCGGGCGCGCGTCGAGCAAATCCGCAACGCGGAGGCGGCTTGCGTCGGCGATTCGCGAGAACTGACGGAAGCGGTTGCGCGCTATCTCTTCAAGGTCATGTCCGCCAAGGACGAGTTCGAAGTCGCGCGACTCTATACGGACGGCGCCTTTCAGCGCCAACTCGCCGAAAATTTCGAAGGCGACTTGCGCATCGAACTGCATCTTTCGCCAAACATCCCGTTCCTTCAGCCCAAGAACGACTTTGGCGGTTCGCGCAAATGGACTTTTGGCTCGTGGATGTTTTCCGCGATGAAAATTCTGGCCCGGCTCAAGCGGTTGCGCGGCTCGTGGTTCGACATTACGCGCTTTAACAACGACCGCGTCGCGGAGCGAAAAATACTGGCCGATTATGACGCGCTGATCGACGAAATCATTGCGCGGTTGACGCCGCAAAACCACGCGACCGCCGTCGCGCTGGCGCGCATTCCGGAAAAAATCCGCGGCTTCGGCCATATTAAGGCGCGGCACATCGTGCTCGCAGACGCCGAAAGGGCGCGACTGCTCGAACAGTTTCGCGCTTCGGACGCGCCAAAGAAAGCCGCCGCCGAGTGAGGCGGGTTCGCGAGCGCCTCGATCCGAGCGCTCGGTCGCCTGAGCTATGCAATTAGCCTGTGGAGCGGAGACATCAGCGCTGCCGGGTCCATTGGTCTTCGCCGCAAACATTGGTGCCGGGAACGCAGCCTTCGAGCGTCACCACTGTCTCGCTCTTCTGGCTCAGGCGCGCCGAGTAATTCTGTCCGTCCTGGGCGTTATAGATCGTGCCGGACCACAGATTATCGCCCGTTTTCTGGAGGCTCAGGATCGGCAGCCCGAGCAGCGCGCGGGAGCGTTGGGCGGGATTGGAATTGTTCTCGTCCTTGGCGCCGCGATCGGGGATCGAATCGATCGAACCGCACAGGGCGGCGCCGCAGTTGTGAATGTTGATAACCGCCGTTCCGTCGCCGACGCGCCATTTACCGGCGGGTCCAGCGTAAACGGCGACGGGCGCGACAAACGTCAAAGCCATGACCAAAGCGGCGCGCGGCAAACCCATCATCCTTAAGCCTCCATTTCGAATTTTCGAGCGGCGGAGTATAGAGCATGAAACCGTTACCGGAAAACTGTCTTGCGCGCATGAACTGCGCGCCTAAAAAGAGTCCGAAGCCATTCATGCCTATTATCGCGCCGCTCGCCAACGATTCCGCGCCGCTTGAGCCCAAGCCTCTGCGCGTGCTTGTTCTAGGCGGAACGAGCGAAGCGCGTGAGCTTGCCGGACGTCTGGCGCAGGCGCCCCAAATTTATGCAACGATGTCCCTCGCGGGGCGCACCAATGCGCCGTTGGCGGTCGGCCTGCCGACGCGCGTCGGTGGTTTTGGCGGCGTCGACGGACTGATTCGCTATCTGACCGAGACGAGCACCGATCGCGTGATCGACGCCACGCATCCATTCGCCGCCCGCATTTCGGCCAATGCGCGCGCCGCTTGCGCCGCGCTCGGCGTTCCGCTCGCGGCGCTTGCCCGCCCGCCCTGGCGCGCGCAAAAGGGCGACCGCTGGATCGAGGTCGCCGACAACGCGAGCGCGGCGAGGGCGCTCGGCGAAGCCGGCCGCCGGGTGTTCCTGACCATCGGGCGGCTCGGCGTCGGCGCTTTTCGCGCCAGCCCGCAGCACGACTATCTGATCCGCTCCATCGAGCCGCCGGACCCGCAAGACCTGCCGCCGCATTCAACGGTGATTTTTGCGCGTGGGCCTTACGCGCGCGAAGATGAAATCGCCCTTTTGCGCGAGCGTCGGATCGACGTTCTCGTGACCAAGAACAGCGGCGGCGCTTCGACCTACGCCAAGATCGACGCCGCGCGCGCGCTTGATCTCGACGTCGTGGTGATCGCTCCTCCGCAGACTGCCGGCGACGTTGTGCGCCTCGCCGACCTCGACGCGGCGATGGCCTTTTTTGGCGTATCAAGTCTCGGCGTATCAAGTGTCGGCGCAAGCCCCGCCTTATGAGCAAAATCTTGATGGTTCAGGGCACGGGTTCGGACGTTGGCAAATCGCTGGTCGTCGCGGGGCTCGCCCGCGCCTATGCGAACCGCGGTCTCAAGGTCGCCCCCTTCAAGCCGCAAAATATGTCGAACAACGCCGCGGTCACGGCGGAGGGCGGCGAGATCGGCCGCGCCCAGGCGCTTCAGGCGCGCGCGGCGCGGCTGGAGCCAAGCGTCGACATGAATCCGGTGCTGCTCAAGCCGCAGGGCGCCGCCGGCGCGCAGGTGGTGGTGCAGGGCAAGGTGATCGGGCAGGCGCTGGCGCGCGAATATCAAAGCTGGAAGCCGCGCCTTATGCCGCTTGTGCTGGAGAGTTTCGCAAGGCTGCGCGCCCGCGCCGATCTTATCCTGATCGAGGGCGCCGGCAGCGCGGCTGAAATTAATCTGCGCGCGGGCGACATCGCCAATATGGGCTTTGCGCGCGCGGTGGACGCGCCGGTCGTGCTCGTCGCCGACATCGACCGCGGCGGGGTGATCGCCCAGCTTGTCGGCTGCCAGGCGGTGATCGAGCCGTCCGACGCGGCGCTGATCAAAGGCTTCATCGTCAATAAATTTCGCGGCGATCCGTCGCTGTTCGACGACGGCATGGCGTTTGTCGCCCAGCGCACCGGCTGGCGGCCGCTGGGACTGCTGCCGTTTTTCGAAGACGCGGCGAGGCTGCCGGCCGAGGACGCTTTCGGCTTGCGCGGCCAGATCGCAAGCGGGCCGGGGGGCGTCAAGATCGCCGTGCCGCTATTGCCCAACATCGCCAATTTCGACGATCTCGATCCCTTAAAGGCGGAGCCGGGCGTCTCGGTGGTGTTCGTGCCGCCCGGAACGCCCTTGCCGGGGGACGCGCGGCTGGTCATCCTGCCGGGGTCGAAGGCGACCATCGCCGATCTTATGGCCTTTCGCGCCCAGGGCTGGCATATCGATCTTGCCGCCCATCTACGCCGGGGCGGGCGCGTGCTTGGCGTTTGCGGAGGCTATCAGATGTTGGGACGAAGCATCGCCGATTCTTCCGGCGTCGAAGGCCCGCAGGGCGAGACGGAAGGGCTCGGCCTGCTCGATGTCGCGACCGTGCTGGGGGCGCAAAAGAAGCTGAGCGAGACGCAGGGCGTGAGCGTCGCCGACAGCGCGCCGTTCAAGGGCTATGAAATGCACATGGGAGCGACCAGCGGTCCCGATTGCGCGCGGCCCATGCTGCGCTTCGCCGACGGTCGTCTCGACGGCGCCGTTTCGCGCGACGGGCTCGTCAGCGGCGTCTATGTGCACGGGTTGTTCGCCGAGGACCAGCAGCGAGCCGCATGGCTGCGCCGGCTTGGCGCCGAGCCCTCGCTGCTGCGTTATGAAGCGCGGATCGAAGAGACGCTGGACGCGCTGGCGGAACATTGCGCGCGCCACCTCGACCTCGACCGGTTGTTGGAGTTCGCGCGATGAACTCAGGCCTGAACATCGCCCGCCGCGACGCCCCGCGCGCGCGCGGCGCGGCGATCGAACATGGCGGCGGGTTGGACGCGGCGCGGCGGCGCTTTCCCTTGGCGCCCGAGCCGTGGATCGATCTCTCGACCGGCGTCAGCCCGCGCGCCTATCCGCTTCCGGTCATTGCGCCGCAAGCCTGGACGCGGCTCCCCGACGAGAATGCGCAAGCTTTGGTCGAAGCCGCCGCCGGAAGGGCCTATCGCGCTGCGGCGCCGATCGAAGTCGTCGCCGGCGCGGGGACGCAGGCGTTTATCCAATGTCTGCCGCGCCTGTTTCATGCGCGCCGCGTCGCGACGCTCGGCTTCACCTACGCCGAACACGCGGCGAGTTGGCGCGCCGGCGGCGCGTGCGTGAGCGTTGCGGCGTCGCTGGACGAACTCGCCGCGATGGATGCCGCCGTCGTGGTCAATCCCAACAATCCCGACGGCCGGCTGATCGCGCCGGAGCGTTTGGTCGAGTTGGCGCGCCAAATGGCGCCGCGCGGCGGCCTATTGATCGTCGACGAGGCCTTTGTCGATTTCGTTCCCGAGGCCAGCGTCGCGCCGCAGGCGGGCGCCAACCTGATTGTGCTGCGCTCCTTTGGCAAGGCCTATGGCCTTCCGGGCTTGCGGCTGGGCTTTGCGCTGTGCGAGCCGTCCGTCGCCGCGCGGCTGCGCGCGGCTCTCGGCCCCTGGAGCGTTTGCGGCCCGGCGCTCGCGGCAGGCGCTGTGGCGCTGGCCGACGTCGCCTGGCTCGAACAGAGCAAAACCCTGCTCGAACATTCCGCCCGCCGGCTCGACTCGCTGCTGGCCTCGGCCGGCTTCGCCATTGTCGGCGGCGCGAGCCTGTTCCGCCTCGCCGAACATGACGACGCGGCGATCTGGTTCGAACGACTCTGCCGGGCGGGAATTTTGACGCGCCGCTTCGCGCAGCGAGACAACTGGCTGCGCTTTGGCCTTCCAGCCGAGCCGCGCGACTGGGAGCGTCTGGCGCTGGCGCTTGGGGCGCCGCCCAATGTCTGAGGAGAAGCGAGACGATCACCAGGCGGCCATCGAGCCCGCCGGACGGTTCTCGCAGGCCGAGCGCGACGCCGTCTATCGCGCGATCTACGAACGCCGGGACGTTCGCAACGAGTTCCTGGAAGCGGAAGTGCCGCGCGAAACGATCATGCGGATCCTCGACGCGGCGCATCACGCGCCTTCGGTCGGGTTCATGCAGCCATGGAATTTCATCCTGGTGCGCGACCGAGACATAAGGTCGCGGGTGAGCGCGGCTTTTGCGCAAGGCGTGCGCGCCGAAGAGCAAGTGATCGCGCCGGAGCGCCGCGCGCTTTACCGTGATTTGAAGCTGGAAGGCATACTGAAGGCGCCGCTCAACATATGCGTCACCTGCGACCGCGCCCGCCATGGGACGACCGGGTTGGGACGATCGTTGCAGCCCAACACGGATTTGCTCAGCACGGCCTGCGCGGTGCAGAATCTCTGGCTCGCCGCGCGGGTGGAAGGCGTGGGCGTCGGCTGGGTGAGCATCATGCGCGAGAGCGATTTGCGCGCTATTCTCGAAATTCCCGAGGAGATCGCGGTGGTCGCCTATCTGTGCGTCGGCTATATCGAACGGGCCTATGTGCGTCCGGAGCTTGAGGTCAAGCGGTGGGCTCGGCGCTTGGCGCTTGACGATCTTGTCTTCGACGACCGTTGGGGGACGCGCTCAGCGCCGCCGCCATAGGCGCGCGTTAACAAAACCTTGATCGCTTTTTGTCGACGCAAGCAAAAAAACCATCCTGTTAAACATGCGGTTAAGCGAAAATGAAAAACATTTCCACGATAATGGACAGATGCTAAAACGTCCCTGTCGCGTCGACGACAAAAGTTACGCGTTGTAGCTACCTAGCCTTAAGCCTTAAGGGCTTTTCGAGTTGCCGAAAGGCAAGCAATGCGTGAACCTCATTGTCGGAAGTTGGTTTGGACCCCTGGAGAAAAACATGGCGGTGGTGAACTTCGAGCAGGTATTCGACAGGGCTTCAAAGCTCGCCAATCACACGATGCTGACCGTCGCCCAGGCCCCGGAACATGAGCAGGAATTGCTTGGACTGCTCGAACGCGCGCTGATGCGCGGTCTGCGCAACAACGCGCAGCTCACTGAAATCCATCTGCCGTTCGAGCGCTTTCCGTTCATGGATTCGAAGTTCTGGCACGTTCCCGTCGAGGACAGCGGCGACGCCGGAGTGTTGCGCTTTTTCTTCGAAACGCAGCGCCTCTCCGCGGATCAATCCCACTGACGAAACAGCCTCGCGCGGCTTCTCCGCGCAGAGGCGACAATCTCGCCAAAGTTCGGTTCATCCGAGAGGAGTTACTTCTCCTGGTCAGCGGGGGGCTGCGTCTTGTCCGCGCCGGGCGCGGGCTTGGCTGCGCTCGGCGCTGTCTTGGCTGCGCTGGGCGTCGTCTTGGCGGTTGAGCTCGGCGCCGTCTTGGCTCCGCCGGGCGTCGTCTTGGCAGTCGTGCTGGGCGCCGTCTTGGCTGCGCCGGGCGTGGTCTTGTCCGCGCCGGGCGTGGTCTTGTCCGGGCTCGGCGAGGCCTTGACGACCCGCGTCCAAGTTTCGCTCTGGCACAAGAATGCGATCAAGCAGCCTTTCAAGGTTAATTGATTCGGCTTGTCGAGCATGACGGCGCCCGAGTAAATCTTGCTGTTCTCCGGATTGAACAGATCGCCCTTCCACTGATTGGGCGCGATTTTCGCGGCTTGGCGCAGAATCACTATTGCCGGCGAACCGTCGGGTTGGAGTTCGGTCTCCTTGGCGCAAAGCTGACCTTCGCACTCGTAGAATTCAAGCTTCTCGTCGTCGTGGCCGCCGCGAACCCAAGTGCCGTAAACGGCTTCGCTCGCGTAAGACGGCGAAACCGACAGCAGCACCAGCGCGAGCTTGCCGAGCGATCTGATCATCATGGGTAAATCCTATCACGAGGTCGGAGCAAAGCGAAGATCGGCGTCAGGGCGCCGCAACGGGCTTCTCTGCGCCGCGCGACGGCGGCGGCCCGAGAAAGGCCGGAACGACGATAAAGGCGGCGAGCAGCGTGAAGAACAGCGAAATCGCCAGCAACTCGCCCATGCTCGCAGTGCCGGGGTGACTCGACAAGAACAGGCTGCCGAAGGCGGTGCCGGTGGTCAGCGCGCTAAAGAAGATCGCGCGCGTCAAGCTCGACGACAACACGTCCACGATTCCCTTGCGCCAGGCGATCACATAATAAATGTGAAAGGCGACGCCGACCGCGAACATCAGCGGCAGCGCGATGATATTGGCGAAATTCAGCGACATGCCCAGCAGGTCGGCGGCTTCGAGGCTGAGCACGCCGGCAAGCAGCAGCGGTCCCAACGTCAAGGCGACATGGGTCGCGTTGCGCAAGGCGACGACCAAAATCGCGAAGATCGCGATAAACGAATAGAGCCCGGCGAGTTCAAACGCATGCACCACCGTCTTACCGGCTTCCGAGACGACGATCGGCGGACCGCTGGCGTCGGCGGCGATTTTCAGCACTCCCTGGCCAAAGGCGGTCATGACCTCGCGGTTGTTGCTGTCGCCCTTGGGCGACGCCTCGACGCGATATTTGCCGGAAGGCGAAATCCAGTCGCTGGCGAGATCGGCGGGGAGAACGTCGAGGGTCACGCGCTTGGCGCCGAGCGCCAGCCGCATCTCGCCGAGCAACCGCTCGAAATCCGCGAAGGCGGCGATGCGCGCCGCCTCCGGCGTTGGCGCGTCGGAACGGGCGAGGGCGTCCAGAACCTCGGCGAAGCGGCTCACGGCAGGCGGCGCGTTGCGGCCGCCAGCACGCTGAAGCAACGTCTTGGCGGCGACATCGAGCGACTTGATCGTCTCGGCGTCGCTCGGCGTCGGTTTGATTTTGGGGGCGAGCACATTGCGCAGCTGATAGGCCGCGTTTTCGATCAGCGGCAGTTTTTCGTCCTGATCGGCGGGTATCAACGTGTCCACTGTGACGACGTGATCGACATCCGGCAGAGCCGCGACTTTCTTGGCGAGATCGCGCGCCGCTTCCAGCGAGGGCGCGAGGATTTCGATCGTGTTGGGCGCCGTTTGCGGGTTTTTCGCAAGGTCGAGAAAAGTCGCCACCGACTCGACCTTTTGATTGCGCAGATCCATCGGGTTGGAGTCGAAGTTCAAATGGCGCAGATGGGGCGATCCCAGCAGGGTGATCCCCACGGCGCCAAGGATCACCAGCGCGCGATGACCGAGGATCCAGCGATCGACATGCGCCAGCAAGGCGGTCTCGACCGGGAGCTTTTCCGCGCGGGGATGCAGCAGTTTGATCGCCGCCGGCAAAAAGGTCAGCGTGGTCAGATAGGCGATGATCATGCCGAAGCCGGCGATCAGCCCGAGTTCCGACACGCCGCGAAAATCGGTCGGCAGGAAGCAGAAAAAGCCCGCCAGAAGAGACACCGCCGCCAAAGTGAGAGAGCCGCCGATGCCGCGCGTCGCGGCGAGCAGCGCGTCGTCGAGATGATCCCCGATCGCAAGGGTCTTGTAGCGCTCCTCGCGATAGCGGGTGGCGAATTGAATGCCGAAATCAACGCCGAGGCCGATAAATAACGCCGCGAAGGCGACCGAGATCAGATTGAAGCGCCCGATCAGGATAATGCCGAGACCCGCCGTGAGCGCGAGGCCGGCGATCAACGTCGCCAGCACGGCGAGGATGAGCTTGGGCGAACGCAGGGCCGCGAACAGGATCAGCGTGACGATCCCCAAGGTTATGGAGAGATTGACATCCATATTTTCGGAAATCGTGCCGAATTCTTCGTCGGCGAGCGGCACTTGTCCGGTCAGCCGCAGCGTGACGCCCTGGTCTTGCGTGAGCTTCAGATCCGCGGCGGTTCTGCGCACCAGTTCGATCGCGTCGGCGCCCGGCTGCAACGCCGAATAGTCGATGATCGGCTTGATCAGCACGATGCGTCGCAACTCCGGCGCCGCCGAAGAGGGGTCCACGGGTTGCGCCGCGCCTCCGGCAAGCAGTTTTTCCCAGGACACGCGAGCCGGTTCTCCAGCTAGAACCAGTTCGAAGGCGTTCGACATTTCATCGAGCCCGGCGTTGAACATGGCGAGACCGCGCTGGCTGCCGCCGATCTGCTGCTGATTGGACAGGACGACACCGGCGAGGCCACGCAGGCTGGGGTCCTCGGCGACCGACTGCAAAACGTCGCGCTCGGCGATCAGCGTTCCCGCGATGCGCCGCAGTTCCGGCGTGCTGAGAAACAACAGGCCGTTGGCGCGGAAAAACTCGTTGTCGTCGGGACGCCAGGAGCGCGAGATCATCGGCGCGCCCTGCAACGCCGCGTTGAGCCGTTTGGCGGCGTCTTCGGCTTTTTCCGGCGTCGCGCCGTCGATCACCGCGACAATCAGGTCGTCGAGTTGGGGAAACGCTTTGTAGAGCGCGGCTTCGTTCTGGCGCCAGGGAATGGTTGGCGAAAACAAATGGGCGGTGTCGGTGTCGATCGCAAATCGCGTCGCGGTGAAGTAAGCGCCGCCGCCGGTCAACGCCAGAGTCGACAACACAACGAGCCACGGCCAGCGCAGGCAAAACCCCACCAATTTTTCAAGCATCAAGCTTTTCCTCAAATCCGCGACACAATTTTGGCGAGCGGCTATGCCCCGTCACATCCGCGCCGCCCAAGCAGGTTCTTATACAAGCGCGACCGCGCGCCTCCAAGGCGCTTTAGGCTTCTTAGGCAATTCAAGGTTACGACGCGCCAACGCGCGGCCGCCGGATTTGGCGATCGCTTGAGATGTCCGGGGGCGCCTGTCGCTCGCTGCGGGCGAGGAGGCGGAAAAAATCGGCTATTTTTGCGCGTCGGCGGCGCGCAACGCCTTTTCCAGCGGGCCAATCGACACCTTCTTGGGGACGTCCTTCGCCGGATGGGCGGGGGGCGTTTTGCCGGTGGCCATCTTGCCGGTCGCTGTCTTGCCGGTCGTCGTCTTGTCGGTTGTCTTGCCCGTCACGGGAGCCGCTGGCTCCTCGACCGCTGCGGCGGCCTCAGGCGGGGGCTCCTTGTGCAGGCCCAACCATCCGCTGATCGAGCCTCTGCCGCTGGATGCCGGTTCGCCGGCCAGCGCGGAGATCTTGATAGGCTCCTCCGGCGCGGCGGCCTTGGCGTTGGCCGCAACGGCCGTTTCGCCAACGCCGCTCTTGGGCTGCGCCCCGGCGACCAAGGCCGGAGTCTTGGCCGGAATCTTGGCGGCGGCGAGCCGCGTCGCGGCCTTGCCCCTGGCGCCGGTCGCCCGCTCTTCGAGAACAATCTCCGTCGGCGGCGCCAGCGCTTCCGGGCGGCTGACGTCCGCGACGCGGCCCGCAAACGCCGGATGCTGACCGCCGTCCTGATAGACGAGTCGGATCGGCTTGACGCCGCTGGTGGCGAGTTCGGCGATTTTGGCTTCGTCTCTGGCCTGCTTCTCGGCGACCAGCGCGGCGATTTGCGGATCGCGCTTGAGCGGCGGGCAGGCGCCGGCGGGGTCGAGACGCTGGCCATTGGCGGGCGCGGCGTTGAACACGTATCGTCTGCCGCAGACGCCGACCGTCGGCTCTTGCTTCGTCACCTCGAAATGGTCGGCGCCTTCCTTCAGTTGCTTCCAAAAGGCGATATTGGGATCGAGCCGGTGCCGGGCGAGGTTTTCCGCCGTCATATGGAACGGATAGGATTGCATCTGGACAGCGTTCTGCCCGGCGTTGAGCGAGGTGCGGACAATCGCGTAAATCTCGCCGATCTGTCGATCGGTCATCGAGAAACAGCCCATCGAGGAGCAGACGCCATGCACCATGATGGTGCCCCCGGTGTGGCCCAGGGCGCGGTCGTAGGTGTTGGGATAGCCGACATTGAACGAAAGATAATAGCTCGAATTGGGGTTTAATTGGCCGGGACTGATCGAATAGAAACCTTCCGGAACCTGTCGGTCGCCTTCGCGGGTCTTGGGACCGAGTTGGCCCGACCAGCGGCACATCGGAAAGGTTTTGACGTGGACGTAACGCCCGTCGGGGCGCATTTTCCACACTTCCATCTCCGCTTCCTTTTTATAGGCGCGGATAAGAGTGGGCGCTTCCTTCGTGGTCCCGGCCTGCTCCATCAGCGCCAGCGTCTCGGAAGGGATGGGCGCGAGCGAGCGGTGCGCGAGCGAGCCGTCGTCGTCACAGGCGGCGAGCCCGATCGCGGTCGCCACGACGCCGATGCGGACAAGAATCTGGAAGCAGCGACGAGAAAACATGGAAGCTCCGCTCTCGGCGCGCGTTGAGCGCGCCCACAACGTCTGGTTTTACGGGTTCAAAGTATCATAACCATACCGTTCACCCGAAAATGCTCATACAACAGTAACCAAAAGATTGAGACGAGACCGTGGCCGTCGCCAGCGGTCGATGGTCGCGCAAAAGCGCCGGGCGTGCTCGCCTGGAGCGATCTAGTCATTGAATTAACATGAGCTTTTCAGTCGCGGCGGCGCCGAAAGCGCTAAATCTTGCGACCGATGGCCATAAATTTTTCGGCGCGGAGGTTAACGATCTGTTCGCGCGAGAGAGTGGCGAGGCTCGACAGTTCATAGCGAATCGCCTCGCCGACCGCCGCGATGGCGGCCTTGGGGTCGCGATGGGCGCCGCCGGTGGGCTCCGCCACGATCACGTCGATGATGCCGAATTTGAGCAAATCCTGCGCGGTGATCTTCATGCTGGTCGCCGCCTCCTGCGCCTTGCTGGCGTCGCGCCATAGGATCGAGGCCGAGGCTTCCGGCGAGGCGACGGTGTAGACGGCGTGCTCCAGCATCAACACCTTGTTACAGGCGGCGATGGCGATGGCGCCGCCGGAGCCGCCCTCCCCGACGATCACCGCCACATTGGGGACGCCAAGCGAAAGCGAGATGTCCGTGGACCGGGCGATCGCCTCCGCCTGACCGCGCTCCTCGGCGTCGATGCCCGGAAAGGCGCCGGCGGTGTCGACCAGCGAAACCACCGGCAGGCCGAAGCGGTCGGCAAGCTCCATCAACCGTGCGGCTTTGCGGTAGCCTTCGGGGCGCGCCATGCCCCAATTGTGACGCACGCGGCTTTGCGTGTCCGAGCCTTTCTCCTGCCCCATGACGCAGATCGGCTGACCTTTGAACCGGCCAAAGCCGGCGACCATGGCGTGGTCCTCGCCAAAGGCGCGGTCGCCGGCCAGCGGGGTAAAATCGGTCACGAGCTGGCGCGCGTAATCGGAAAAATGCGGGCGCTCCTGATGCCGCGCGACCAGAATCTTCTGCGCGGGCGTCAGCGTCGCATAAAGATCGGCGAGCGCCTTGGCGGCCTTGGCCTCCAGCTTGTTCAATTCGTCGGCGATCGAGACCGCGTCGCCCTGGCTGGCGAGTTGGCGCAGCTCCTCGACTTTGGTTTCTAATTCGGCGACCGGCTTTTCGAAGTCGAGATAAGAGCGCATGAGAAGTTTGGGTTTCCTCGAATGGGACAGGGCCTCGCCGCTGCGGGCGGAAACTGGCTTTATCAAACAGGGAAGTCAAGGCGGGGCGCTGGAGGCGGCGATTGGCGGCCTCGCCTTTTGGTTTTACGCACGAGCCCGCCCGCCCATGTCCGGCTGGACAGCGTAGGCTATCGCGCCGGGTCGATCCGATAGATCCGATGGCACTCGACGCAGGCGTCGATATTGCGGGCCAACTGCGCGTTCAGCGCGCGGACGCTTTCGCTGCGCTCCGCCGAGTTTGCGAGATCGCCGAAGGCCGAATGCATCGCCATCCCGGCCTGTTTGAAATCGAGCGGCAGGCTCGCCATCAAACCGAAGGACATTTCTTTACCGTCGCGGCTGCCGGCGGCTCGCGCCGCCTTGATCACGCCGGCGCGGTCCTCGCGCGCCAGCGCCTGCGTAATCTGCTGCAATGAAACCAGCATGCTGCGCATTTCCGCCAGCACGAAGTCCCGCTCAACGGGGGCAAGAAGGATCGCCACGCGGCCATCGGAGGCCGGCGTGGTGTCTCCGCGCACGAAAAACACCGCCGCCGCGGCAGCGGTCAGCAGCCAAAGGGCGATGGCGGCGACGGCGAATTTGCTTGACATGCGGTTCCCGGCCCGGTGGAAATCGAAGCAGGCGTCTGGAGTTATACCCCGCTCACGTCAGAACCCGAAAATCCTTTGGGTTGATGACACGGAAGTTGTCGGTGACCGAATCGCACAGCTGCGACCAGTTTTTGGGGACTTTTTCGCGCAGGAATTCGAGCGTGG
>Ga0182030_10005310_pt1 | contig 27396 bp, 16 predicted proteins | sample 812S3MmetaG_FD_121299 | JGI IMG/M metagenome (GOLD analysis project Ga0182030, IMG submission 121299) | Permafrost microbial communities from Stordalen Mire, Sweden - 812S3M metaG (Illumina Assembly) | ecosystem: Environmental > Terrestrial > Soil > Wetlands > Permafrost | place: Sweden... | reverse complement strand
GTTGAAATAACTTCCGACGGCCAGAAAGCGACAAGCCAGTCCACGTTGGTTGAAACCTATCGTTTTTCTGGAAAAGCCGAACGGGCCGTCACCCAGGAATCAGCCACGTTTGAAGTGCTGGCTGGAAAAATCCGGCTCATTAAGCTAAATTCACAAGTAAAAGTGACAATTGAATGAAAACCAAACTCATCCTCGGCCTCGCGCTGATCGTCGCAGCTTTCGTCTTCCCGGCTGGCGCGCAAGAAACGCCACCGCTCCCCGCCGCCGCCACCAACGTGCTGTTATGGCCGACCATGGATTACACGCAATTCATGGCGGGGCATCCTGACGAGGCGAAGCGCCAGCAGCTATGGCAATACTTCCTGATCGTGGAACGGGAAGCCAAAAGCTTTGCCGGCACCTTGGACCACTGGAAAATGCTGCGAACCGTCACGCTGGGGACGACCGGCCCGAAATGGTTTTCCAATGGCCGGCTCCAGCTCGGCGTTAACTCGGATTGGTCAATGTTTCACGAGATTTTCCACAATACTTTCAACGGCAGCCAATTTCACAACGGCGGGGACAATGCCTGGTCGGAGGCGTTCTGTGACGCCTTCCGGTATATGATGGAAAAGAAATGCCTGCCCGAGCCGCGCACGAAATGGTTTTTGAAGGTTGAGCGTTTCGCCAATGAAGCCTATGCGCAGGTCATGAAGAAAAGCGGCGACAAGCATTTTGACCAGAAGTATTGCTATCCGGCCTCACTGATTGTCCGCAAAGCCAACGGTGATCTGGAAACGTTCCGCACCCTGTGGTTCGAGCTGCAAAAGCTGCGCGAAACAAAAAACACCGACGTGCTCAATGCCTACTTTGGTTACAATATGCAAACCGGGCAGCCATTATGAGAAGGTGGAAACCCAAACTCCTCCTCGGCCTCGCGCTGGTTTTGAGCGGCGGGATCAATTTGAGCGCCAAGGACACGGCAGCACTTTTTCCCATCACCGAAATCAGTTTCAGCCCCGGCTTTAATTCCACGAATTCGGCCGCAGCCTCCACCAACGCTTCCGCGTCGGAAAATTGGATAACGAATATAAATTACAGCTTTGGCTTTATTGATCAGTCCGGTGCCATCGCCATCCCGCCCAACTCCAATTGGTGGCCGATGCTCACTGAAGATGGACAAGGACATTTTGCCGAGGGGCTTGAACCCATGCAGACGCGGTGGAAACCTGGAATGACTTTCGGCAGCGAGTTTGGTTATCTGAATGCCAGAGGGGAGTTTGCCATCGCGCCGCAATTTTCTTTGGCGCTGCCATTTTCCGAAGGGCTGGCCGCCGTTCGTGGCAAGCATGGCTTCGGATACATTGACCACAGGGGCAAGTTCGTGATTGCCTCCCAATTTGATTATGCCTATGCGTTTTCTGAGGGACTGGCTGAAGTGGTTGATACCAACCATTTGATGGGTTTTGTTGATCGCGCCGGCAATTGGGTGATCAAACCGCAATTCCGCGCCTACGCTAAGTGTTCCAGTTTTGCCGAAGGTCTGGCCTGTGTTCCCATAAACGATGTCAGAATTAAATTTCCGTTTGAAAGCGGCTCCGATACAAAATTCACATGGGGCTATATCAATAAAAAAGGCGAGACCGTCATCGGCTTCAAATTCAAAGAGGCCAACGCCTTTTCCGAAGGCCTGGCCGCCGTGGAAGAAACCATCGGTTCAGGCTACATAGACAAGACCGGCGCCTATGTCATCCCGCCGAAATTTGACCTGGCCTATAATTTTTCCGAAGGACTGGCGCGGGTTCGGGCCGGGCGGGACATGGCGTTCATAAATAAAAAAGGCCGCATCATTTTCACCGTGACCAATGGCTTCTGGGCGGACGGGTTTTCCGAAGGGCTGGCCAATGTTTCGATTCGGAAAGGCTCTGGCCCCGAAACGTGGGGTTACCTAAATCGAAAAGGTGATTTTGTGATCAAACCGCAATTCCAACAGGCAAAGCCGTTTTATCAAGGGCTGGCGAAAGTGTTCTTCAATGGACAAGAGGGTTACATTGACAAGCGAGGACATTTTGTTTGGAAAGGGAAGCCAAATCCAATGTGGCAGCCAGAAACAAAGTGACCATGAAACCCAAACTCATCCTCGGCCTCGCGCTCGTTTTGAACGGCGGGCTGGGCTGGGTGATTTACAAAAGCGGCGACATCACGCCGCCGCGCTCGTCGTGCAGTCTTGATATATCCAAGCCATCCAGCACCAGCACGCCTTGCAGCGATGAAATCAAATCCGCCTGGCTCCATGTCCAGACGATTTCGCCAGCGGGGTTGAACTCCAGCAATTGCACGCCGGAATGGCCATAGCCCGGCCCGTGGCCCTGCCAGTTGGCCAGCACAATGTTGCCATTCGGCAGCAGTTGAAACATCGCGTAGAAAAACGGACGCACCTTTTCCGGCACTTGCTCCTTGCCGCCAAACTGGCGGACAATTTTCCCGGCGGAATCGAGTTCAACCACAAACGCGCCGTAGCCGGCGGTGACAATCAGATTTCCATTCGGCAGCCGCAGCGCTTTCCAGGCGTGATAAAATCCGTCCACGGGAAACTCGCGCAGGTATTTCCCGTCGCGCGAACCTTCGCGGATGCGGTCGTTGCACGACATGAGATATGTCCCCTGCTCCGTTTGCCGGATGAGCCGGACGTAGTCGCCGGGAAAAATCGCGCGCTGGATTTCCCGGTCATTCGCGTCCAATTCCAGGACCGCCACGCCGTTCGCGCCCGGAATGTCCACGCCCGCAATAATGGTGTGTCCGTTTGGTTGCCGGCGCACCGCCGTCACGCCGGCGAGGGACTTGAATTCCTTCACCAAACGGCCCAGCGCGAGGTCAAACTCGCTGTAACCGTGATGATGGCCGATGAGAATTTTGTTTTCGCCAATCAACTGCAGGTCGCGCGCCGCCGGCTGGCCGATGGGCACGAGCCAGTTTTTGGACTGGTCGCGCTCGTCAACGTGCAGCAAGGTCGCGTGGCCCTCGTCAACGGCAATGAATTCGTGCCGGATCATTTGGTGAGGTAAAATGTCCGTTCCACCGGGGCGGCGGTTTTTAATTTCGGCTCACTGGCACGGCCATATTGCCACGCGACGACGGTGATTTTCACCGGAAATTTTGCGCGCGGCGGAACCGGGGTGAAATTCAATACGGCACCGTCAATTTCCGCCGGACCTTCGCGGACGAAATAATGCACCTTTACGTTTGCGTCCGAAGTGGCGGCGAGCGTCACCGATTTCGTTGCCACTTTCTGGTCGGGAATTTCAGGAAACGCAATGTGCTGCTCCGCGCCCTGCGCGTTGCGCGCCGGCACAAACATGTGCGCCTGCTGCACGGCGGCCTTGTATTCCGCGTCGCCGGGATGCTGCGCGGCGAAGACCAGCTCGTAAGCGCGCGCGTTGGTGACTTGCAGCGTTTCTTTTTGAAAACGGACGGCGAAGGTGTCCGGCGAAATTTTTTCAAACGGCCCGCAGATGCGCTCGATGGAAATTTCCCCGCCGGACGCGTGACCGAGCGGCGCGTTCGTCGGCAAACCCGTCCAGCCCGGCAACCGCAGGCTGCCCGGCGGAACGGCGTCGTAAAAAGCGCCCGCCAGCTTGAAGGTCACGCCGTCCGCCTGCGGCTCGAATTTCAAGTCCACCTGCAAATGTTCGTCGCGCTGCGGAACCATTTTGCCGTCCTGAAGATAACCCACCAGTTGCGGCTTCAATCCGCGAAACGCCGCCTCATATTTTTCCGTCGCCTTGGCCAGCTCTTCATCAAAAAACCAAAAGGCCTGTTTCGGATCACCGGCATATTCACCAACGGGCGCGGCCGTCGCCGTCGGTTTTTGATCCCGCCGCCATTTGTCCACGAGCCAGCCGGTTTTGGTCGGGTCAATCGGAATCAAATCCGGCGGCGAAGCGGCATCCCAAGCTTTCGGCACGCGATACTGCACGGCTTTTTTGAGGTAGAGCGCGAGATATGCCACCTTCGCATCACTGCTGGCGAAATGTCCCTGCGCCGGATTCGCGAGCATCGAAAGCGGTATTTTCGGATGCTGCTGACGTTCCCACAAACCTTCGCGCGACCAGTCGTTTGCGGACTCGTATTCGCCCATGCTTTCGAGGCAGGGAACGAAATCAACATTGCGCCCGCCCCAGATGTCCGGCGCAAAATTCTGGTCGCGAAAATACGGCCATTGGCCGCTCACGGAAAGCGCCGCGAGGGTGCGCCCCGGCTTCCACGCGGCAAAATAATACGGCCAGCTCGCCGCCGCCGAATGGCCCAGCGGCACGACCGGCGCGAATTTTAATTCCGCATAACCGGATTCATCCGCGAGCGCACCGACCATCGAATCAAAAGTTTCGCCCGCACCCGCGTTGAAACGAAACTCGTGGTCGAAAAACGGTGCGACCCAGATTTCCGCGAAGTTCATTTCCGCCAGCGCCGCGCGGAACTTCGGGTTTTCCAAAATCGAAATTTCCTCCATGTTGTGCTGCGCCACGACCACGCCGCGCACGTGTTCACAGTTGGGCGGAATCCACAGCCACGCGCGCGCCGGACCGTTTTCCGGCTTTTCACTTTTGACGGCCACCGACCATTGCCACTCCGCCGGCCGCGCCGAAAAAATTCCCGCCAGCAAAAGCAGGCCGATTAAAATGGGCGGTTGCAATTTCATGGCGCTTCAATGGTTGAACCACAAAACCAGCGTTGAGCGCGGCGCGACTTTGAGCGACGCGCCCAGTTTCACCGTTTGGCCGGACACCAGTTCTTTCGCCTCGGCGACGCCGGCCGGCGGCTTCAATTCAAACGCCTTGTCCGTGGTCAGGTTCATCGCGACGAGATAATTTCCGTAGCGCAGCGTGTAGAAATCGCCTTTGCCCGCATACACGCTTTCGTCGCCGGGCTTGAACTTCACGCCATCGGGAATGCGCGGGATGGGCAGTTTTTCGCCCGCGTGCGCGGAGTGCATCGTCACCGGAAATTTCGGCCCGCCGCTGCCGAAGCCGAAATTAATCCAGTCCGGCCGCGTGTAAAACTCGCCGCTGGGCTGATACACCACGTCTTCCGCCACGACGGCAATCTGGTCGGTGCGCGGCGTGGTGAAATGGACGCGCGCGAGAAAATTCACCGCGTTTCGGGCGCGCCAGTAAAGCGAGGCGTAAAAAATTTCGTCGCCATTCTTGACCGCAACCACGCCGTCCTCCTCGTCGCTGAAAACAAAATCCGGTTGCCCCGGCGTCATCGGCAGCCGTTTGGCGACGGGCGGCTGCGTCTTGATGAGTTCGTATTGGTCCGGCACGGCGAGCAGGCCGGCGGTGACGCGCAAATTGTTCGCCTGCGCCATCTGACGTTCGAGCGAGATGAAAAACTGGTGGTCATCAAACATTTGCTGCGCATAGCCAATTGTCGCCGGATCGAGCGTCGCGGCGACGGCGTAAAGCGCCGAGGCATCCCACGTTGAACGCTCGCCGTAAGCGACGTTGCCGGGATAATGGCCCGCGTCGCGCCAGCCGACCACCGCCTCGATCAACATTCCGCGAAAACCTTCGCCGTCCACGCCGGGGTAGCGGAAAACCGCGCGGGCATTGGCGATTTTTGCGAGCTGCGCCTTGATCTTTTCATCGCCGGGCTGGCCGGGCGCGGGCCGCGTGGATTCGTAAATGGAAGTCACCCAGTCCAGCACTTCGCCATAATAACCAACGTAGCCGAGTTCCTTCGAGAGCTGCTTGGCCGTGAGCTGCCAGTAATTTGTGCCGACGCTCCAGTTTGGCTGACCGTCGCTGTCGCGCCACGGCTCGAGCGCGACGGCTTCGTAAAGGTAGCGGCGGATGGCGGTTTCTGACAATGCGTTCGCCGGATCAACCACTTCAAGCCCGCGATTGGACAAATAAATATTCATGTCCGTGATCATCGTCTGGTTCGTGTAAAGCCGGCGGTGATGCCGGTGCCAGTCGCGGGCGGCGACGAGCATTTCGGAATACGCCGCGCGCCGGGAAATCTTTTTGCCGGCCTCGTCATTGATCGGTCCGTCGAGCGACGGGCGCAGCAAATCGCCAAGCAGTGAAATCGCCTCGCCCGCCGGGCCGAATTCAAACCAACTCGGATTGGGCGTGGACGGGTCGTTGTGCGCCAGCTCCGGGTTCTGGCGATACGCGACGAAAAGTGCGTCAAGTCCTTTCAAAACCTGCGCGCTGACTTTGGGATTCTGATACGCCGCCGTCCACTTCACGAAATACGCCCGGGCAAGAAACTGCATTTGCATTTCGTTGAGCGGCCGGGACGACTTGAGCAGATTGTTCACCTCGCCGTTCACGCGCGACTTCAGCTTGTCCATGACTTCCGCGCCGGGTGTTGAACGCACCGGCGGATTCGTCGGCGCGATTCCCTGTTTTTCACTGGCGGGCGGAACGAAGCAGCCGTCCGTGTGCGTGTAAAAATCATAGATGCCGCGCGTCGGCGTGGTCATCGGCTTCTGGAATTTGTCAAACGTGTTGCCATAGCCCCACGTCGGTCCGCTGCTGCGGATCTCGCAATGCAGGCTCGTCCGACCGCGCGTCAGCGCCAGCGGCAACGGCGTGGTGGTGTAAATAAATCGTCCGGGGAAAGCCGCCTCCTCGCCGCCGATGTCGAGCAGATCAATGTCGCCGAGATGCCGATAGCCGACCTGCTTGCCCTCGCAAAAAAGAATCAGGTCGTTGCGCGTCGAGTCCGAACCCCAGAGCCGCACGGTGGCGTAGTTTTGCTGGTCGGCATCCACCTTGAGCGTGAACGCGAGCCGCCCGCCTTCCCAGTTGGTATTCGAAAGCGGCAACAAAATCCGCGCCGGCTCACCCAGACCGCCGGCGATAATTTGACTATGATCGCCGGCGAACGCATGACTGCTTTCCGACGCGGCATTGCCGAAAGCCACCGAATCCAAAATGTCAGCCGGAGCACCAGCAAAGGCACTGCTCGCAGCCAGGCACAGGGCAAGAATTGGCGGGATAAATTTCATTTTATTGATTGATGTAAAAAGTGCGTTCCACCGGCGCGGCCGATTTTAATTTCGGCGCGTTCACGCGGCCATATTGCCAGGCGACGACGGTCACGCTTACGGGAAATTTCGCGCGCGGCGGAATTTTCGTGAACTTCAATTCATCGCCGTCCACTTCCGCCGGGCCTTCGCGGACATAAAAATAAACCGGCACCGCTGCGTCAGAGGACGCATTCAATTTGATTTTGGTGACGCTAGATTTCACGTCCGCCGGCTGCGGAAACGTGATGTGTTGCTCCGCGCCGTCGTTGAGCTGCGCCGGAATTTTCAACAAGGCCTGCTGCACCGCGCTCTTGAATTTTGCATCGCCGGGCTGTTCGGCCAGCAGCCAGATGTCGCCCCTGCGCCGGTCGGCGGGAATGCTGGAGCGGTTGAAACGCACGGCAAACGTGTCCGCCGACAACTGCGCGACCGGCCCGCTGATGCGCGAGATATTCACCGGCCCGCCGCCCGTCGCGTGACCGAGCGGCGAACCGGCGGGCCGGCCGGTCCAGCGCGCGGGGTTTTTCGATCCGCCCTCCACCAAATCCAAAAAAGTCGCGCCGAGGTGAAACGTCAGGCCGTCAGCGTCGGGCTGAAAATTCAGGCTGACCTGATTGTGCGTGTCGGTCTGCGGAATAATTTTTCCTTCCTGCACGAAGCCGAGCAGTTGCGGCATTTTGCCCGGCTGGCTGGCAAAATAATTTTGCGTGGCCAGCGCCATTTCTTGGTCAAAGCACCAGAAAGCGTCCGCCGGATCGCCGGCGTATTTGGCCAACGGCGCGGGTTTCACCGTGCGCGATTCGTTCAAATGCCAGCGCTCGACGAGCCAGCCGTTGGCCGGGTCAACGGATTTCAATTTCACCGGCGCGGCCGGCGGCGTTTTTTCCGGCAACCGCTGCTCCGCAGCTTTGCGGATGAACATGGCGAGAAAATCCACGAGTGAATCGGAATAATCAAAGTGCCCGCGCCCCGGTTCGGCGAGCAACGCGATCGGCGCGGCGGGATGCGCGGCGCGAAATTTTATCGCCGGCGTCAGCCGGTCTTCCCACCACTCATATTCGCCCATCACCATCAGGCTGGGAATGCCGTCAATATTTCGGTCGCCCCAGTCCACATTCGGCCGGCCGTTGCCGACGAGCGTGGTCTGCGGCGCGTCGCCGTGGACGGACAAAACGGCCAGCGTGCGCTCCGGATTCCACGCGGCAAAATTCCACGGAAAACTCGCCATCGCCGAATGACCGATGGGAATGCTGGGCGCGAATTCCAGTTCACCGTAGCCGGATTCGGCGGCGAACCGCTTTAGCAAGGCGGAAAAAATTTTGTTCGCCGAGTCGTTGTTCGTCGCGTTCTGCCAGGTGTCAAACGTCGGCGCGATAAAAATTTCCGCGATGCCGAGCTTCGCCATCTCCCTGCGGAAATGCGCGTGCTGAAAAATGCCCTCCTCGATCATGTTATTTTGCCCAACGACAACGGCGCGCACCCGCTGGCAATCCGGCGGCAGCCACAAAAATGCGCGCGGATGTTCCGGGGAATTTTGAATCGGCACGGAATCCACGGACAAGGACCACTGCCAGACGGTGTCGGCATGAACCGTTATGCTCGCGCAAACCGTCAGCATGGCGGCCCAGGGCAATCTTAATTTCATGACAAGGAATTATTCATGCTCCCGAACCGGCGACGCCCGCTCGCGGCGGGCGGCCGGCAGTCCGCTGGCTGGGCTTGGGCTCAATGGCGGCGTTCACGGATGGGTTGGATTTAACAGTCCAGTTCTAGCTTGCGCCGCGCCGCCGTTCAACCGCAAAATCGGTTAAACATTTAACCGGTTTCGCCGGCCCCGCCGGCAAGCGGCCGGTCTTTTTCGCGCGCCCCGGCGGCGGCTGGGTTAAATGTTTAACCGAAAGCCCGTTTGCCAACGCCGCGCCAAACCAAGATGCTTGAAACCAAACTATGAAACCCATCGGAAGTCCGGCCGTCGCCCGCCAGGCCGCAGAAACCGACCCGCTGAAGCAGGCCTTTGACCTTTGCGCGCGCAAGACCCGCCGCAACATCCGGCGGCTGGCCGACGAGCCGAAGTCCGCGCCGTGGGCGGTGGACGGAAATTATTTCGCGCACAAGGAAGGCTTCCACGAAATCGGCAACTGGACGTCATCCTTTTTCACCGGCATGGCGCTGCTCACCTGGCACGAAACCGAGGATGAATATTTTCTGCAACAGGCCTTGCGGCTGGCGCCGGAGTATCGCGACAAGGTGTTCACCAAATTTATTCACACGCATCACGATCTTGGTTTTCTCTACTCACTCTATTCCGTGGCACTTTACAAATTGACCGGTGACAAGGCGCATCGTGAAGTCGGCCTGCGCGCCGCCGAAGTGCTATATCAGCGCTTCAATGAAAAAGCCGGCTTCATCCGCGCGTGGGGGCACATGAACACCACCGAGCAGGACAACATGGCCATCATTGACTGCCTGATGAACCTGCCGCTGCTTTACTGGGCCGCGCTGGAATCGGGCGACAAAAAATATCACGCCGCCGCCGTGCGCCATGCGGACAACACGCTGAAATATTTCATCCGGCCGGACGATTCGGTGTTTCACGCCTACCGCTTCGATTTGAAAACCGGCCGGCCCATCGGCGGCGACAATTACTGCGGCCGCTCGCTGGACTCGCACTGGGCGCGCGGCACTGGCTGGGCCATTTACGGTTTCGCGCTGAGTTACCGCCGCACCGGCGACAAAAAATATCTCGACGCCTCGTTGCGGCTGGCGCGGAAGTTCAACCAGGAACTGGGCGGCGACGCGATTCCGGTGTGGGATTTCAAACTGCCCGCCGGCGAAAAACCGCTGCGCGACACTTCGGCGGCGGCAGTGGTCGCCTGCGGCTATCAGGAATTGGAAAAGCTCGGCGCGGCGGATGCGCAAATTACGCGGGTCAAAAACTCGCTGCTCCAGAATCTTTGCACGGACAAGTATTTGAATTTCGACGAGTCCTGTCCGGGCGTGCTGCGGGAAGGCCAGGTCGGTGCCAACGGCCCCGGCACGGCCCAGAACGCCTACACGACTTGGGGCGATTATTTTCTGATGGAAGCTGTGGCGCGAGAACGATTCCAATTTGCAAGCTGGTGGTAACGCAGCAAACCACTTGATCCTCTGCGCTCGCTGCCGTCCACCATGTTCACAACGCCGGAAAACAGTCGGACATTTCGCATGGAAACGAATGGCATTCAGTTTTTTCCCTTGTGGGCCATCAATGCCCCGCTTGACCAAGTCCGCCTGCGTCGGCAACTGGACCGATTCCGCGCCGCCGGCTTCGACGGCGTGGTGTTTCATCCGCGCTTCTACCCGAACGCGCCGCCTTATTTGAGCAAGGCGTATCTGCGGGAAATTTCTGGCGCGATTCTGCACGCAAAATCCATCGGCCTCGCCTTCTGGATTTACGACGAGAACGGCTGGCACAGCGGAACGGTCGGCGGTCAACTGTTGAAAAAATTTCCCGCCGACGCCCAGCGCTGGGTCGAACTTGTCACCAAAAAACCGGAACGCTGCCTGGCCGAGTTTTCGCGCGCAGGCAAAAAATGGTTTCTCGCCGAACGTGTTGGCGCGGGCGTGGATTATTTTAATCCGCAGTTGGCGCGGCATTTTCTAAAGCTGACGCACGAACGCTATCGCACCGGCCTGCAATCGGCGGCGTGGCAGCACGTCGAGGCGCTGTTCTGCGACGAACCGGAATTTGGTCTCGGCCATGCCTATGATTCACTTTCCCGGCACGGCGCGATTCCTTGGACGGCGAAACTGCCGGAACGGTTTCGCACCCGCTATGGCGAAGCATTGCCGCCGCTGATCCCGCAGCTCTTCTTTCCGGGAAACGAAGCCGCCGAAGTTCGCGTGAAATTCTGGGAACTGCTCACCGATATTCTCAACGAGTCCTTCACCGCGCCGATCAACGACTGGTGCGCACGGCACGGCAAACTTTTCACCGCCCATCTCAAAGGCGAGGAACATCCGCTGTTCCAGGTGCCGACCAGCGGCTCGGGCCATCAGTTTTTCCGCCGGCTCTCGCTGCCGGCCATTGACGCGCTGGAGCGGTATCCGGCGAACAATTTTTATCCGCGCCAGGTCTCGTCCGCCGCGCGGCAGTTTGGCAACGGTCGCTGCATGGTGGAAGCGTTCGGCGGCGCGGGCTGGGGCGCGACGCCGGAGGATTTGGAAAATTATCTGCTGTGGCTTGGCCGTCACGGGCTCACGGATTTCGTCCTGCATTTGAGCCAGTATCGTCTCGACAGCGCGGCGATGCACGACTGGCCGCCGTCGCAACCGCAGCATCTGACGTGGCACGCCGCGTATCCTGAAATTCTCCAACGCGTGCGCCGCGAGCTGGAAAAAAATCCCCGGCCCGCCGCCGACACGCTCGTCATCACGCCGCATCGCGGCATCATGGCAAATTTTCAACCGCAGGATTTTCTCCAGACGAATGTCCACAACGCCGCGACGTATCCCGACAGCGCCGCCGGAAAAATCAACCGGCGGTTTATGGAGCAGGTTGAAACGCTGCACCGCAACGGCGTGAACTACGACCTTGCGGACGAACGCTCGCTGGAACAATTCGGGAAAAATGCGAATGGCCGGCTGAAGTTGGGCAATGGCATTTATCGCCGGGTTATGATGGATGACGGCTGCCGTCTCAATGCCGCGGCGCAAATGTTGGTTCAGCCATTCATGAGCGCAGCGGAGCGGATCGGGCTACGAACTATTTCTGAAATCACTCCGCCACCGGGTTCGCCGGTCAAAATTCCGGTGGCCTGGAAACTGGAAAAACATCCGGTGAATTGTCTGCTGCTGGAATGTCAGCCAAAAGTTGACGGCTCGTTTGCGGCGGAATTTTTCACGACCGCGCCCTTGTCCAATGCGAGTTGCGAGATTGTTTTCGCCGACGACGTTGCCAAGCTCATGCTAAATGGAAATGCGCTTTCATTGGCGGCTTCCGACGAAGGCTCGCGCGCAATGGTCGGGCCGGCGTTGGTTCAAGGTGCCAACACGCTGCGGTTTCAAACCGCGCACCGGGTCGAGCGCCCGTTTGTCTGGCTGCAAGGCGGCTTTCGCGTTGGCAGCAAATCGCCATTTGTGGCCGGCCCGCGCGGAACGGTTCGGACCAACGGCCCGTTTCAAATTGAAGCGGCGCGAAAAAACATCCGACGCGATTTCGTGGCAGACGGTTTTCCATTTCTGCGGCAACCGCTGACGCTGGTGGCGACAATCAATTCTCCGGGAAGTTTTTCCGAACTGAAGCTGGACGGAGTCGAGGCGGATGCCATTCGGCTCACGTTGAACGACCGCGACTGCGGCTGGCAATGGCGCGCGAACGGTGAAATTTGTTTTACCGAAAAAATTTCCGCCGGAGCGCATCGTTTGAAAATCGAACTGGTGCCGAACACCTTCAACGCCTTTGGCCCGCATCATTATTTCAGCGGCGACTGGCACGTCGTCAGCCCGGATCAAATCAAAGGCCGACGTAATTTTGCCGACCCGGCCGACGCTCCGGCAAACACCCAGGTCAAGGCCTGGCACTTCCGAAGTTTTCAAGCCCCTAAAAGCATTTCGCTTTTTTATTGAAAGAGATGGCACCCGACCAGGTTGCCGCAACAGTTCAATGACGCAGTTTGCTGGTGTCTGCGGATGTGTCTGCTTGACCGCCGGATGCTTTGAATACGCGCACATAATCAATCAGGTATTGCTGCGGAAGCACCGTGTCATCAATCGGCCCGCCCCAGCTTCCGCCCAAGGCAAAGTTGATCAACAGAAAATGCGGCGCGCGGAAGGGATTGTTTTCACCCAGGCCGGCCTTGTCGAGCGGGACGGTGTGATATTTCGTGCGGTCAAAAAAGAAATCAATCCGCTCCGGATTCCACTCGATGGCATAGACATGAAAATCGTCAAACGGTTTGGCCGTCACCCATTGGCCGCCATCGGATTGATGTTTGCCAGCCACGGCGAAATGGACGGTTCCGTGAATAGCATCAGGCTGTTTCCCGACAAACTCCATGATGTCAATTTCGCCGCAGCCCGGCCAGCCCACCCGCGACTTGTCGGCACCGAGCGTCCAGATCGCCGGCCAGACGCCTTTGCCTTGGGGAATTTTCGCGCGCACCTCGATCCGGCCGTATTGCCAGCTCACCTTGTTCCGCGTCACCAAGCTGGCGGACGTGTATTCCACCGGCGCGTGATTGGTCGGTGTGAAGTGCTCTTTGCGACATTCAATAATCAACCTTCCGTTTTCGACCCGCGCATTCTCCAAGCGCGCCCTGGTGTAATACTGGCTTTCCTTGTTCCGGACAAAACCCTCCTCATAATCCCACTTCGTTTTGTCGGGCAGTCCTTGGTAGTCGAACTCGTCCGACCAGACCAGTTGCCACTTTTCAGCGTGGGCGCAGGTTCCAGCCAGGAGGATCATGCTGATTGCAAGCCAGAGCGTTTTCATAATATTTTCATAATGTTATTCTTTTCGGCCAGGTGATGGCAACCACGCCAGCGGATCAAAAGACACCAACGATAGCCAGAGGAACCGGCAACTTGCCAGCCAGCTTGGTCATATCATTCTAAGCAAACAACCAAGCGGAGGGCCACGTGGCAACAACGAACCGCCGGGCGGGCATTCGGCTTCTAGTCTGATTTTACAAAACCATGACAACTGATTCTTGCGGTCTGCTAGGCTGCCGGGTAATGAATTCGACAAACAATATGTTCCAACCGCAAGATCACCATGCCTGACGGAATTATCATTCTGGGTTTGCTGATCCTCTTCGTGCTGGGGTGCTTGGCGGCTTCCCTGTTTGGCAAACGGCTCCGTGCACTGGCGGTTAATGACTGGGCGACGCGTTACCGACGGTTGCGCTGGGTAACGATCCTTTACGGAATTCTTTTTCTGATGTGGACGGTTTCCGCATTTCAGCGGCACGGCCAGTTCGTGTTCAAACAATTACTGTCGCCGGCCAGCTTCGCCCTGTGCTTCGGAATCTTTTTTTACCAATGCCTTCAGGCGCGGCGAAAAATGCTGGCGCAACCGGATTTTGTGCGGCAAAAATGGAAACCGTTGCCATCATTTTTCTGGCAGGCAATTTTAATATTACTGCCGGTGACGCTGATGGCTGGCTTTGGCTTTTGGGCGATTCTTCGGGAGCGCAACGCGGTCGAACACGAAGCGCAGCAGCGGGCCAGGGAAATTCTTCAGGCGCTGCCAGAGAAGTTTGGCCGGATTGCCGCCAGCCGGTTGACAGATTTTCAACTCACCAAAAATGGCTGGGATGGTTATTTAGGCTGGGCCATCTCGGCGTGGCCCGAAAATAAAACGCGCAAACAATGGCTGGCGGACACAAATAATTCGCAAATGTTAACCAATCGGATGGCAACCATGCGTTCGGTGTTTCCCGAATGGCCGGCCGGGCCGGTTGCGATTGTTAGTTTTTATCTGGATGCGAATGGTGATCTTTCATTGGCACACGAAATGCCGCCGCGCCCGCCAACCTGGCTGGCAATGATGTCTATTGAACAACATCAGGCGTGGGCAACTTTGCTGCAGACGGCGGCTGCCGCTGGATCTTTATCCAATGTGGTCAAAGCGTTCGAGCAAACACAACCATCGCCATCCGCCCTCGCCTGTGCGGAATTCCTCCAGCTTCGCGCTGAATCGGCAACATTGTCAGCAACGAATGCGCTCGAAAAATTAATCCGGTTTGGCAACCGTCACTGGAACGATATTTCGGAAACTGGCGTGCCGCTAAAAACTTTGGCCCTGGCCGAAGCCCTGAAGCGGGCGCAAGATTGCGGACCAACGGAGCCACTTTGGGAATTATTGCATTCAGAAATCGTTTCACCGAATGTGCTGACCCCAATGTTACTCGATGAGGCCGCACGTCTGGTAGCCAAGGATGCTCAACTATCGGAGGCGATCAAAGCAATGCGAATTTTATTGGCTGATCGGCAGGCGGAATGTGAGTTGGCCGACGCCGTGAAACAAACCAGAAAGCTCAATGGCATCACGACCACCAATCTTTGGGTGGACGCCCTGAGCCAGCGCTGGTTTTGCATTTTAAGCCCCTCGGCACTGAATAACCACACCTCAATATCCAATCATCCAGTCACGACCATCACGCCGATTACACAGGTGTGGTGCTATCCGCGATCACTGGTTGCGAGTGGATTTTCGGATGCGTTAAAGAATGCGAAAATTTCATTGCCAGATTATTTTGGCATCTCAATAAAGCTGGAAGGACAACCCATTCCATTGCCCGCGCCGTGGAACAATTTAGGCGACGGAAAACCGGCGGGCGACATCCTTGCGGAGGGACGGTTTCAAATGGCACAGGAAGCCGGGATATCCACGGGCGATTCTGACAGCGGAATGGACGCATTTTTTTTGGCCATGCCTGGCAGCAGGCGGGAGGGCAACAATATCTTTTTTGATGATCTGCCGAGCCATCCGGAATTTTCCATGCAAATCCGATTGGCCGACCGGCCACGGCTTTATGCCAAACAAAGGCAGCTTCAATTCATCTTCGGGTCGCTCATCGCGGTTTCGACTTTGGCGGCATTGATTGGTTTTATTGCCGCCTACCGCGCCTTCCGCCGTGAACAGCAGCTTGGTGTGATGAAATCCAATTTCGTCTCCAGCGTGTCGCACGAGTTGCGCGCACCCATCGCCTCCGTGCGGTTGATGGCGGAAAATCTGGAGTGCGGAAAAGTTTCCGACCCGGCGCGGCAGGATGAATATTTCCGCTTCATCGGCCAGGAATGTCGCCGCCTCTCGGCCCTCATCGAAAACGTGCTCGACTTCTCGCGCATCGAACAAGGCCGCAAGCAATACGAATTTGAGCCGACTGACCTCGTGGCGCTGGCCCAGACCACCGTCAAATTGATGGAGCCTTACGCAGCGGAAAAGGGCGTGAAACTGGAAATCTCCAACGTCCAACCTCAAACCTCCAACCTCGAATGGAACGTGGATGGACGCGCCATCCAGCAGGCGCTGGTGAACTTGATGGATAATGCCATCAAACATTCCGCCAAAGGTCAAACCGTGACGCTGGAAATTGGGCCTGAAAGCCGGTGCAGTTTCAATCTGTCTGTCAGCGACCACGGCCCCGGCATTCCAATTGCCGAACAGGAGAAAATTTTTGAGCGGTTTTACCGGCTTGGTTCGGAGTTGCGCCGCGAAACGCAAGGGATTGGCATTGGCTTAAGCATCGTCAAACATATTGTCGAAGCACACGGCGGTCACGTGACGGTGAAAAGTGAACCCGGCCAAGGCAGCCGGTTCACCATTGTCTTGCCGGCTAAAAAATAATCATGGAACGCATTTTAATCATCGAAGATGAAACGCCCATGCGCACGGCGCTGGCGGATCTGCTCGCAGCGGAAGGCTACCGGACGTTGACAGCCGCCGATGGCGAGAGCGGCCTCGCCCGCGCGTTGGCCGAAAAGCCCGACCTCATTCTGCTGGACGTGATGATGCCCAAGCTCGACGGCTTTGCGGTTTGCGCCGAACTGCGCCGTCTCGCCAACGACGTGCCGGTGGTGATGCTCACCGCCAAAGGGCAGATTGAAGACCGCGTCACCGGGCTGGATGTCGGCGCGGATGATTATGTCGTCAAGCCGTTCAGCAGCGAGGAACTGCTCGCCCGGGTGCGCGCGTTGCTGCGGCGGGTTGAAAGGAAATCGAAAGCTCTGACAAAACTGAAGCTGGGAGAAATTGAAATTGATCTGGCCCGGCAAACCGCCGCGCGGGGCCGGAAGCCCATTCACCTGACCGCCAAAGAATTTGCCATGCTGCGGCTGCTGGCCGAAGCCGAAGGCGAACCGGTTTCCCGCGAGCGTTTTCTCGACGTGGTCTGGGGCTACGGCGCGTTTCCGACGACGCGCACGGTGGATAATCACATCGCCAGCCTGCGCGCCCAAATTGAAGCCAATCCCGATTCACCGCGCTGGATCAAAACCGTGCATGGCGTGGGCTATAAACTGGAGGGGAAATAAAATTTTGCAAAAGCATGACAACTGGCATCACGAAATTCTGGCAGCCTGAAATCATTCGATTTATGAAAACAAAATTTTGCGTTCTGATTTTTCTTTTGGCGGCGGCAGTTGCGCCGGCACAAACCACCAACCTCACCGCGCTGCTGCAACAAGGATTGTTCGAGGAGCAGGCCAATCGCAATCTCGACGCGGCCATCGCGGACTACCAGTCGCTCGCCACGCAGTTTGACAAGGACCGGCAGCTTGCGGTCATGGCAATTTTCCGGCTGGGTGAATGTTTCCGCGCGCAGGGAAAAACCAACGAGGCCGCCGCGCAATTCCAGCGGCTCGTCCGCGATTTTTCGGATCAAGCCACGCTGGCCACGTTGAGCCGGCAAAATCTGACGGGCATGGGCATAGGAACACCGGCGGAATCCTCATCTTTACAAGCGCGGCAGCAGCAAAAGGAATTGCTGGCCAAACAAATCACGCTGGCCGAACAGGATTTGGCGGACACGCAAAAACTGGCGCAAGTTGGCAAGGCCGTGCCGGCGGATGTTCGTGCCGCCGAGCGCGAAGTTTTACGGCTGCGCCAGCAGCTCGCGGCGCTGGATTCAAATCACGCTGAACTGCTGGATTTATCACCGCCCGCCAGTTCGGAGGAAGATCAGGAAATCGCCCGCATCGAAAAATTGATTCAAACCAGCCCGGATTTGATCAATGCCTATGGCCGCGACGCCATCACCCTTTTGGGCAAGGCAGCCACGCAGGGTCAGGTCAAAGTGGTTAATTATTTGCTGGACCACGGCGCGGAAATTGACGCTGGTTTTCCGCCTTTATATCAGGCCGCCGGCGCGGGCAACCGGGCGATGGTAGAACTGCTGTTGAGCCGAGGCGCCGACGTAAATCGCGACTCGGAATATGGGATGACGGCCTTATGTCGCGCGGTGCAGGAAGGCTATATGTCCATCATTGAACTGCTGCTGGCACACAAGGCGGATGTGAACGTGTGCGACAGCCGGAACGGCCGGACGCCGTTGTTCATGGCCGTGGAGAACGGACGTGAAAAATGCCTTCCGCTGCTGCTGGCGGCGGGCGCGAAAGTGGATGTGGAAAACAAACAAGGCCGGACGCCGTTGAGTCTGGCGGTGGAAAATGGTTCGCTGGAAACGGTAAAAACGCTTTTGGCCGCCAAGGCTGACGTCAACGGCGGCCACAAAGACGTTCCGTTGCTGACCGCGATTTACAAAAATAATTTCGCTGCTGCCGAAATGCTGCTGCAAGCCGGCGCGAATCCGAATGTGAAATCAGCCATTCATTGGCCGATGCGGTTTGGAAACGGATATTACCCTGACGGCGTGGAAATCACTCCGTTGTTCCTCGCCATTTTGAACAACCAGTTTCCCATGGTGCAGTTGCTTTTGAAATTCAAGGCCGACCCGGATGATGCGCAAATGGACCGGCGGGCGGTCATTTTCAGCGCGCTGAATTATCCGGAAATTCTCACCGCGCTGCTGGACGCCGGCGCAAAAGTGGACGTGCGGGATGAAACCGATGCTGGCAATGTCAGCGGATCAAGCACTTTTCAGAGCCGCCTCAACAGCATAATCATGGAATCTGGAAATTTGGGAACCGGTCTTAAACAAACTCCGCTGCTGGTGGCGGCTGAAGGTGAAACCAATGCGCCGGCCATGGAAGCGTTGCTGAAGCACGGCGCGAATCCGAATGCGTGTGACAGCCGGGGCAACACCGCCTTGCATCTGGCGGCCGTCCATCTGGCGGATGAAAAAGTCTTCACACTGTTGCTGGCTTACAAAGCCAATCCGAATGTGCGGAACAACGATGGCGAAACGCCGTTGGATATTGTGAAAAAAGGATTGCAGATGCAGGTCTCGAACAGCCGGTTCCAAAACCAGTATCCGCCCGGTGTGAACAACGGGAACATTTCACCCGAACAAAAAAGCCATGTCGAAAAGCTGGTCGCCCTGCTGCACCAGCACGGCGCGCTGGACAATCTGCCGGACTGGGATCGCATTGTCATCCGCCGTCCGTCAGCGAATGTTTCGGCGCCGGTTTTTTTGAAAAACACCAACGACTGGAATCATTTCACGTTGCTGGAAGTGCTGTTGCAGGCTTATCCAAATCCTGGTTTCGGCATATTCGGCGAGGCTTTGCTGAACTTTCCCGACCTGACCCGCATTGTGATCGTGCGTCCGTCCACCAATGGCACGGAGTTGAAGCGCATCGCCGTGAACCTGCTCAATGCGACCAATGGCGTGGATTGTTCGCGTGACGTGCCGCTGGAGTTTGGCGACGTGGTGGAAATTCCCGAACGCGAACACACGCTCGCCGAAGGCCGCAGCTATCTGACGGAAGCGCAGTTCATGCCGATGCTAAATTATTTGCGGAGCCAGGCTGGCGAAGTGAAGCTGGTGGTGGCCGGCTCGCAAACCGTTTCCTTGCCGCTTCAGCCCATGTATTCCCAGATTGGCGGTGTTTTGAACGGCGTTACTGCCCGCGCCGCCCTTTCTTCAAAATCCGACCTGTCGCGCATCAAAGTTGTCCGCCGCGATGCCGTCACCGGAAAAACGAGCGAGTGGATTTTGGATTGCAGCAAGATCTTCAACGGAGCGAACGCGCCTGATCTCCGGCTGCGCAACGGCGATGTGATCGAGGTGCCGGAGAAGCCGTGACACTCGAATCGTTCAAAAACGGGCGGAATTTTTCGTTGCGCAGTTTGCGGGCAGACAAACCCAAGGCTGGAACCGCTAACCACCAAGCCGTCACACAACACGGTTGCCGTTGTGCCGGCGGTGAACAGTTCCGTCGTGGTCGGCCCCGGTGAAATCACATTCTGGAGCCGGACAAAACAATTCATTCGCGTTGCGCGGATTCGGTGGAACTGCAATTATTTCCCCCAACAATAAGCGAAAACATTCCCGAAGCGGCTTTGATTTTATCCCGATATTTTGTTCACCCATCATCATTTATGAATACCACTACGAAGCGACTCTGGCTGGGCTTGACGACGGCGCTGGTTTTTCAGTTTGCCCGCGACGGTTTGATGGCCGCCAGTTTTACGGACATCACGCAGCCGCCCAGCGCGGTGGAGGTGGTTCTGGCCGACAAAGTGGTCGGGCTGTCACCGGGCAAACTTGGTCAGTGGTCTGGGGCTGGCGTTGAAATAACGATTCGCCCGAACCTTGCCGGCGTCGTGTCGCTGAAAGCCCCGGGCGTGCCGGTGAAAAAAGTGCATTTGCACTGGGCGGCGACCTTCGACACAAACGCGCTTGTCCTCGGCGACGCTTGGGAACGCGCTTACGGAGATTTGCAATGGAAGCCGCTCGACCGCGCCGGTTCGATGCCGTGGTATTTTTTGGTGTCGGATGGAACGACCACGGATGGCTACGGCGTGATGACCGGGCCGGCGGCGCTTTGCTGCTGGAAGGTAAATGCCAGCGGCATTGACCTGTGGGCGGACGTGCGCAGCGGTGGCGTGGGCGTTGAACTGGGCAATCGCACACTAACCGTTTGCACCATCACCGCCCGCCAAGGTCGGTCCGGCGAAAACGCTTTTGCCGCCGCGTGCGCGTTTTGCCGGCAGATGTGTCCGCAGCCGCGGGTCGTCCGGCAGCCGGTCTATGGATTCAACGACTGGTATTGCGCCTATGGTGCCAATTCGGCAAAAGCATTTCTAAAAGACGCGGCGTTCATTACATCGCTCTCGCCGACCAGTGAAAACAAACCTTTCATGGTGATTGACGATGGCTGGCAGGCCAACCGGCAAGGCGGCAAAGACCCTGGCAATCCCTGGCAGCATACCAATGCAAAATTCGGCTCGACCATGCCGGAAGTTGCGACGGCCATCAAAGCCATGCACGCGCGGCCCGGCCTGTGGTATCGCCCGTTGCAGGCGTGGCCGGATTGTCCGGTGAGCTGGCGATTGTCCGGACGGAGTGAGACGCTTGACCCGTCGAATCCGGAAGTCTTAAAAGACATTGCGCAGAATGTGAAACGCTTTCGCGACTGGGGATTCGAAATGATCAAGCATGATTTTTCCACCGACGAAATCACCGGCCGTTGGGGCAACCGCATGGGCGACGAAGTGACCTCCGATGGCTGGGCGTTTTCCGACCGGAGCCGGACGACGGCGGAAATTGTGCTGAATTTTTACCGCACCCTGCGCGAGGCCGCCGGGGACAATGTTCTGCTGAACGGCTGCAACACGATGAGTCATCTGTCGGCGGGCATTTTTGAACTGGCGCGCATTGGTGACGACACCAGCGGGACGGACTGGAATCGCACCCGCCAAATGGGCGTGAATTGTCTCGCCTTCCGCGCCGCGCAAAATGGCGCATTTTATCTGGTGGACGCCGACTGTTCCGGCTTGGCCAAAACCAACGCGGTGCCGTGGGCTAAAAACAGCCAATGGCTCGACCTGCTCGCTCGCAGCGGCACGCCGCTCTTTGTCAGTTGGCCCCAGCGATTGGTCGGCCCCGAGCAGGAGTCGGCGTTGCGCGCCGCCTTGGCCAGCGGTGCCCGCGCGCAACCGCTGGGCGAACCGCTTGACTGGCTGAATACCCGCACCCCGACACAGTGGAAACTGAACGGGAACGAGGTCACGTTTAAATGGTGAGTTTGCTTTAGTTGGCAACATTCACCACCGGACAGTCAAATCGCAGACAGACAATAAATCTGCGGCTTCGAATTACGCGCTGCGCCATTGACGCGAAAATTCCAGTCAGGGCGCGGGCTTTAAGTTTTCCCAGCGCACCGTCCACGAACCGTCGTTGGGGAAACCCGGCGCGTTCCGGTTCGTTGCGCCGTCCCAGCCGGCGGTCATCATGGCCACGGCATAAAGCAGGCCGCCATTGCCGGGCAGATAAGGACCGGGACCGCCCGTGCAAATACCGCGTTCGTCGTAATGGTTCTTTCTTGAAGGATTCAGCAGTGCGTCAACGGCCAGGTTGGGATCGCCGACGCGGGCCGCCGCCATCGCCATCCACGGAAAGTCCCAGCCCCAGGTCGCGTCCCAATTCCAGTTTCGGCTTACTTCTTCCACCGTGCGCTTGGCCATTGCGGCATCGAGACCTTGGAACGGCGGCAGCATCCCGGCAATGCCGATGTTGTCAACGTGGTCAAAGGTGCGGGTGATAAACGTGTCGGGCCGGTCATCGCTGAAAATGTAAAGGCCGTCTTTTTGCGGCAGCGGCGCGAGCTGGCTCGCCACCGCGTCCCAATGCGGCTCGCGCGGCAGGCCCAGGCGCAGCCGCCATTGTTGCGCCATTTCCAATCCGACGTGCCAGTAAGCCAGCTCGAAAATGGTGTTTCGGCGCAAGGGATTTTGGCGGCCTTCACAGGCCGGCCAGACGGGGTCAAGATTGTATTGACCGGTCGCCGGATCGCGCACCGGATAATCCGCCATGAAATCGGCCGTGCCGAAAACAAGATTCTTCCACTTCGCGAGCGTTGCCGGCATGGGATGCAACCGATAATCCAATTCAGCAAAAAAAATCGGGTGCGGCTCTTTCCAAAGCAGCGCCATTTCGGGAGGATAACCATCGTTGTTACCATTGGGGCCGATGGTTTTGGGCCACATCAAGCCTTGATAATTAAAATTTGTCGCGATGGCTTTGGCCACCGGGGTCACGCGCGAATAAATCGAGAGCGCCTTTTCGGCCATCGGCCACCGATCCCAAAGCGCGTAGTGAGCCAGATGCCACCAGAGCATTTCGAAGTGCCATTTGGCGTGCCAGGGATCAGTGCCGGTCAGCCCGACTTCGGCCGGTGGATTGTCGCCGGCCGATTGCGCGGCCAGTTCATATTGGGAAAGCACAATGCGGCGCTCCAATTCCTTCCAGCGCGGATCACGGCTTCCGGACAGATCAACGGCTCCGCCGCTTTTCCAAAATGCCGGCCAGGAAATTGCGCAGGCCGCCTTGATCTTCGCAAAGTCGGTGGCGAAGGCATCGGCAACATTGGTGCCAAAGTGGCAGGTGAATGCAATGACATTGGTTCCCGCATCTGGCATCAGAATAAATTGGTGAGGTGATGAACCAGTGGTCCAAGTTTCATTTTCGGAAATATTTTTGGTCCGTTCCTTGCCATCAAGACGGTATTTTATTTCTAGTTGCTTGGGATGCTTCAACGCCGGATCGCCGCACAAATCATTGTTGGCGGTGACGGTGCCATGGTCGCGAATCGAGCCAGCCACTTGAGCGGTGCAATTGGTCCAACCGCCGCCCTCGGCACCATAGCGGGCGCTTTCAATCTCCGGCTGAATGGCCGCCGGCTGGCGCGCGGCAAAACCCTGGCCGTTTAAGACGACACCATATTGAACATCGTCAATCGTGCGGTGCAGTTCGAGCCGGCCATGGGTTTGACGAACAAGAGTTGTCTGGTGGCCGGTGGCTTGAGAATAATTTCCCACCCACGCGCCAGCGTTTTGTGCGGGTGCCGGAAAATCCAGCATCACCTGCAACCGGTCGTCGCGCAATAATCGTGATTCCACCCGCACCGCCACCGTGTCGCTTTTGGGATCAACACAGGTTTGCACCAAAACCGGCTGGCCCAAGTAAGTGAAATGGCTCGTCAAAATGCCGGTCCACAATTCGAGCTGGCGCGAATCTATTCGCACCTCCGCCGCCGTCAATCGTTCACCCGTCCGGCTGATGAAACCAATCCGGCCCAAATTCAGCGGCTGCGGATTGATGCGTTCCCAGTCGGCAATCGGCCGGGGATCAAGCACGGTGGCCGTCGTCAAGCGGCCGTGATCGGGCGTCGCCCACGGCCGGATCTCGTTTTTCGTCACGCCCGGCGGCAGCGGAAAGCTGTGCCAGCACCAATGGCACATGGTATTGCCGCCGACAGTCTCCAAGCCGGTGCCATCGGCGTTGAAGGCGAAATTGCCATTGCCCAAAGGAATCTGGCCGCTCAAGCTGGGCCAGTCAATGTTGTGCCGGCTAACCAAGGCCTGCCGGTCAATGGGTGACGGCGGTTCAGCTTTAACCTGCAATCCGCTCCCAAGAATGCCGATTAGCGACCAGCAAAATAAACGCATTCCCATTGGTAAAACTTTGCCCGGATAAATGCAAGACCGGCGGCATAAAGTCAGAGCTGGTTCCAGATAAAACCACTTTCGCTTCTAACGCTCAAAGGACCATCGCAGTCCCGCACGCCAAGTAATCATTTTTGCCGCGCCATCGCGGCTGTCCCAGGAATGGCCCAGAAATTTCTTCCTTCGAAGTCTTCTCCACATTGCTTGACAGAAAAAATTCCGCAGGCTTGGTGTTTGTCGAGCCTGCAATCCGGTAATTGTCAACACGCCCGGTTTCGGCTAACAAATGGGCAGCTATGAACTCCCAATGCCGACCATCCTGCTTTCGCCTCAACCAAATTCTCTTTGCGACATTAGTCGTGATGGCACTGATAAGTGCTCGCGCTGCGGAGCCTGCGCCCAAGCTTGTTTTTCCTGGCATCACGCCCGTGTGCTCTGGCGCGAGCCTGACGAATCTTTCGCTGCCAAACACGACGATTGAATCGGCGGTCATTGATGCCGCCAACCACATGTGGCTGGTCACCGCCATCGTCACGCATCCACCGGCGGGCGACCGCGTGAAAGTTTGGATCGGGCTGCCGCTGACGAATTGGAACGGGCGCTTTCAAGGCAACGGTGGCGGCGGATTTCTGGGTGGCAGCCCAGGCGGCTTGCGCGACCCGGTCGCGCGCGGGTTCGCGGCCGGCGCGACGGACACCGGGCATGAGGGCGGCAGCGGCAGTTTCGCACTCGACGCGCAGGGCCGGCAGAACTGGCCGGGCATCATTGACAACGCGTATCTCGGCATTCACGAAATGACCGTGGTGGGCAAGGCAGTTACAAAAGCGTTTTACGGAAAAGCGCCGCGCTATTCCTATTTCGTCGGCGGTTCCACCGGTGGACGCCAGGGTTTGATGGAAGCCCAACGCTTCCCTGACGATTACGACGGCATCATCTCGGCGTGCCCGGCGATCAACTGGCATCGGTTCGTTCCCGCCAGCCTTTGGCCGGAGGTCGTGATGCTCTCCATGTCGAACTTTGTCTCGAAGGCCAAGCTCGACGCCGCCACAGCCGGTGCGGTTGCCGCGTGTGACGCCGACGATGGCGTGAAGGACGGCGTCATTGATGATCCTTTTCACTGCACTTATGATCCCAAAACTCTCGTCGGCACGAAAGTGGGCAACGACCCATTCACCGAAGCCGACGCCGAAGTTATTCGCAAAATCTGGCAAGGCCCGCGCCGTCAGGACGGCAGTTTCATCTGGCACGGATTGGATCGCGGCGCGGATCTTTTCCCCTACGCCGGCACCGGCGGTTCACCGTTGAAAGGCAAGCCGTTCAGCATCTCGTTGGAGTATTGGGTTTACTATCTCGCGCAGGATGCGAAATGGGACTGGACCACGCTGACCTATGCCGGCTTCGAGCAGTTCTGGACCAAATCCGTCGAGCAATACGGCGCGGTCCTCGGCACCGACGATCCCGATCTGTCCCGTTTTCGCGACCACGGCGGCAAGATCATCATCGCTCACGGCGTGGCCGATCAGCTCATCCCGGCGGCGGGCACGGTGGATTACTATGAGCGCGTCGAGCAGCGCCTGGGCGGGGAAGTGAACACCGCAAAATTTGCGCGCCTGTTTCTCGTCCCCGGCGTGGACCATGGTTTCCACGGCGCGGGTGCCACGCCCACCGGACTTAACGAAGCCATCGTCCGCTGGGTGGAAGAAGATCAGGCACCCGACAAACTTATCGCCGAAAAGCGCGACGGCAGCGGCAAAGTCATTCGCACGCGCCCGCTATTTCCTTATCCGCAAGTCGCGAAATACAAAGGCAGCGGCAGCACGGATGAAGCCGTGAATTTTGAAAGTGTCACGCCACGCAAGTAGCGTGCGCAACTTGGAAACACGCCGTGATAGTCGCCAACGCCGCCGGTAAGGCTCACCTTCCCGTCAGTTGCTCCAACGCCTCCGGATATCGCGCGCCTTGCACCTTGATTTTGGACGCCGCACTTTCAATGTCGCGCAAATCGTCCGCCGTCAGTTGCACGTTCGCCGCGCCGAGGTTTTCGTCCAGGCGATGCAGCTTGGTCGTGCCGGGAATGGGCACGATCCACGGCTTCTGCGCCAGCAACCACGCCAGCGCGATCTGCGCCGGCGTCGCGTTTTTCTTTTTGGCGATCTTACCAAGCAGGTCAATCAGCGTTTGATTTGCCTTGAGCGCCTCCGGCGTGAAGCGCGGCAACCGGCTGCGGAAATCCGTGCTGTCGAAAGTTTTTTTCGGGTCCATCGCGCCGGTAAGAAAACCTTTGCCCAGCGGACTGTAAGGCACGAGGCCGATGCCCAATTCCTCGCAGGCCTGCAGAACGCCATTGGTCTCCACTCCACGCGTCCACAGTGAATATTCATTTTGGAGCGCCGTCACCGGCTGGACTTTGTGCGCGCGACGAAGTGTCTGCGCGTTTGGTTCGGACAGTCCAAAATGCTTCACCTTGCCGGCCTGGATCAATTCCTTCACCGCGCCCGCCACGTCTTCAATCGGCACGGCCAGGTCCACGCGATGCTGATAAAACAGATCAATGGCGTCCACCTTCAGCCGCTTCAGCGATGCGTCGGCCACGCGCTTGATGTTTTCCGGCTGGCTGTTCAAGCCCGCCGCACCGGGCCGCTTGTCGGGGCCGCTCAAGTCGAAACCGAACTTGGTGGCGATGACCACGTTGCCTTTGAACGGCGCGAGCGCCTCGCCCACGAGTTCCTCATTGATGAACGGCCCATAAACCTCGGCGGTGTCGAAGAACATGACGCCGCGCTCCACGGCGGTCCGCAACAGGGCGGTCATCTCCGCTTTGTCCTTGGGCGGACCGTAGGAAAAACTCATGCCCATGCAGCCCAGCCCGATGGCCGAGACTGTTAAATTACTTTTACCGAGCGTGCGCTTTTGCATAATTGAAACCTTTCGTGTTGTTAAATGAATTCCACCTGCTTTTCCAATTTGGCATTGCGTTGCGTTTTGGGTTGTTCAATTTGGCTGTCCTCGACGAGTTTGGATTCGTCTTTGGTTAAACCATAAAGAACTTCAACCGTTGCGTCTATTTGCTGGTCAACTGCGGTCACGGCGTTCGGCAGCGTCGGCCGTTTCGATTTGTTTCAGCCAAGCCCAGCGATGATGCCGCGTCACGCGCGACGGCTGCCAGTCACGCGGCGCGGGCAGCCAATGGGCAAGATAACTCACCCGCTGGATGTGCCGATAGGGTTCGCGCGGCAGGGCTTTGCCGGAACCAAATTCCCAGGGCAGACAATAAACCAAATCCGGCCGCTCCAGGTGCAGGATGCTCGCCAGCCAGTGCCGCATG
>Ga0182030_10005309_pt1 | contig 27398 bp, 20 predicted proteins | sample 812S3MmetaG_FD_121299 | JGI IMG/M metagenome (GOLD analysis project Ga0182030, IMG submission 121299) | Permafrost microbial communities from Stordalen Mire, Sweden - 812S3M metaG (Illumina Assembly) | ecosystem: Environmental > Terrestrial > Soil > Wetlands > Permafrost | place: Sweden... | reverse complement strand
GCGCAGTCAAGCGAAAGGCACGGGGCTATCGTTCCACGGTTTACCTGATCACCATCCTCTATCTGGTCGCCGGCAAACTCCGCCTGCCCCATGTTTAATTCCACTGAAAACGTTGAGGAACCCAATGTTGCACCTTAAATGCCTGATACTCAACAGTGTAGCACCTGTAGCACCCAAAAGGCAATAAGGGTGGGGGTCGGCAGTGAACGACCTTCAAAACGTCCTATACGGAACCTACCGCCTGTGCTTGAGCAGCCATTCGTATATTTCAGGATTGTTATAGGTCTGCTCCCAGGAGTTGTGGGTGGCGTCGGGGTAGATGGTGAGTTTTGCCTCGGCCACGCCAAGGTGCCTCAGGGCGGCAATCATCCGTTCCGACTCGTCGGGCTGCACCACCGTGTCTTTCCCGCCGTGAAAGGCCCAGAAGGCCAGGCTTTTCAGGGCGGCGACGTTCCCCGGCGAGGCGAAGCCTTTGTCGGCCAAAATAATGGGAAGGTCATTGCCGCCTCCTGCGATGGGAATAACCGCGGCGAATTTTTCCGGCATGGCCAGGGCCAGATCCCAAGCACCAAAGCCTCCCATGCTCAGTCCCGTCAGATAGACCCGGTTTGTGTCAACTCTGTATTTTTTTACGGCTTCATCGAGTAAACCGGACAGAATCGCCCCGGACCAGACCTCGTTGGACGGACAAAGCGGCGTGATCATAACGAACGGGAAATCTGGATGGGCGGCAATGTACTTGGAAGGACCGTGAATGTCCGCCCGCCAGATATTGCTGCCTCGTTCGCCGGCGCCGTGCAGGAAAAGCAGCAACGGCCAGCGCTCCGCCTGCCGGGCGGCGTAATCCCGGGGAAGGAAGAGCAGGTATTGACAGGCCGGCGGTGTTTTTACTTTTTGGTGAAAAACGCGGGGCGTGAAAAACTGGTCCTGCGGTTTTTCCTGGGCGCGGCAAAAAGCAACGAAGGAGAAAATGGCCAGCGCTACCAATCGGAATTTCATAATAAGCCGTTTCACATCAACTTCACTTTGGGCAAATCCTGCAAGTCGATTAGACCGACCGGTTCGCGGCGCGCATTAATGACAATTAAATCGTCGATATTTCTCTGGTTGAAAATTTTCAAGGCCTCCACGGCCAGCGCATCCTCGCGAATGCAAACCGGCGTATGCGTCATGACCTTGGCCAGTGGTTTGGACAATACGTCGCCATCAGCGGACATCAAGCGACGCAGATCGCCGTCGGTAAACACACCGATTAATTTGCCGCGCCGATTCACGACGCCGACGATGCCGGATTTCGCGCTCGTCATAATCAGCAAAGCTTCCTTGACGGTCACATTTTCGCCAGCCACAGCGTTGCGTTCGCCGGTGCGCATGATGTTGCAAACTTTGAGCAGAAGGGCGCGGCCAATTGCGCCGGAAGGATGGTGCCGGGCGTAATCTTTTTTCTTGAATCCGCGCGCCTGCAAAACAGTCATGGCCAGGGCATCGCCCATGACCATCATGGCAGTGGTGCTGGCGGTCGGGGTGAGGTTAAACGGACAGGCTTCTTTTGGCACCCGGACATTCAAAATGACGTCGCTGTAACGGGCCAGGGCGGACTTGACCGAACCCGTGATGCAGATAATTTTGACCGGCAACCGTTTGAGCGGTGGAATCAAATTGAGCAGTTCTTCCGATTCCCCGGAATAGCTCAGCGCAAGAATGACGTCGCCATCGCTCACAATGCCCAGATCGCCATGCAAGGCATCGACCCCATGCAGAAAGACGCTGGTCGATCCGGTGCTGGTCAGGGTCGCGGCGATTTTTTGGCCGACATTGCCGGATTTGCCAATGCCGACGACCACGATTTTGCCGCGCTGGCTGAGTGATTCAACGATGATCTTGACCGCCGCGTCGAAATTGCCGTCGAGCTGCTGCCGGACTGCTTTCAACGCCGCCCATTCAATGTCGAACACTTGCCGTGCCCGCCTCAGATGATCCATGCCGACAGGGTGCCAGCAAGCGGGCTGGTTTTCAATCCGGACTTGTAGTAGAATTCTGCTTGTGCGAAGCAAGGTGCGAATTGAAGGGTGTCCCATATGAAATGGACGTCATGTATTTTGCTGGGGATGTGCTTTTTGAATGTCGATATGAATTCCTTTGCCCAGACCAACGACACAGTTAAAAAAGTGGCGGAGTCCTGCAATGCCTTCGGCCTCAAGCTGCTCGCGCAAACCCGTCAATCCGTTCCCGGAAAGAATGTGTTCCTCAGCCCCGCCGGGCTGGCCTTTGTCTTGTCCATGGCCGCAAGCGGCGCGCGGGAGGAGACCTTGAAGGAAATGAAAAACACGATGCAGGTGGAAGGCATCGCGGATCTCAACGCGGCCAATCAGGCGTTGCGCGAACATTTGCAGGGGTTGGATCCTAAAATCAAATTGGAAATTGCCAACAGCCTGTGGACGGCGCAGGACGCAAAAATCCATGCCGCATTCCTTGCCGACAGTCAAAAATTTTACCAGGCCACCGCGTCCAGCGTGGATTTCAAAGATTCGGGCACGGCCAAAATCATCAATGCATGGGTCAGCGAACATACCCACGGAAAAATTCCAACCATGGTTAAGCCGCCGTTGGGCGGAAATCGTTTGATTCTGCTCGATGCGATTTATTTCAAAGGGGATTGGACGGTGCCGTTCGACCAAAAGCTGACCCGCGATTTGCCTTTCACCCTTGGCGACGGCCAAAAGGTGGCCCATCCCCGCATGAGCCGAACTGGAAATTTTCTGTATTACGAGAACGACGACTTCCAGGCGGCCTGTCTTCCTTATGCCAACCGATCGGTGAGCATGTATGTGTTCCTGCCGAAGACGGGCCTGGACGGGTTCCTGCAAAATCTCAGCATGGAGAATTGGCGGCAATGGTTGACGCGCCTGAATTCCAAAAAAGGCACGGTGGAGTTGCCGCGATTTAAACTGGAGAATGAGTACAATTTGAAACCGATTCTGGCCGCGCTCGGCATGACCGCGGCTTTTACTTCCAAGGCCGATTTCCGCGGCATATCCGATGAGCCGTTGTACATTGACTGGGTCAAACAAAAAACTTACGTCGATGTCAATGAGCAGGGGACTGAAGCGGCTGCGGTTTCCGGCATGGGCATGAGGGCAATGGCGATGCGGCGGGAGGAGGAGCCGCCCTTTCACATGGTGGTGGACCGGCCCTTTTTTCTGGCCATCCGCGAAAACCAAAGTGGCGCCCTGCTTTTTCTCGGCTCGATTCAGGACCCGCGGCAATGAGCGACCGCCTCCGCATCGGCCCCTCCGCCATTCATGGCCAGGGCGTTTTCGCGGCAGCCGCGTTGAAACGGGGCGAGCGGGTGATCGAATATCTTGGGGAAAAAATAACCAAGGCGGAATCCGCCCGGCGTTGCGAGCGGCAAAATTGGCGCATTTTTGCGCTTGACGATGAGTTTGATCTGGACGGTGATTTCGACTGGAACCCGGCGCGGCTTGTCAATCATAGCTGCGCGCCGAATTGCGAGGCTGATTGCGAGGAGGGGCGGATTTGGATCACGGCTTTGCGCGACATTCGGCCCGGCGAGGAAATCACGTTCAACTACGGCTACGATTGGGAGGCGTACGAGGAACATCCCTGCCGATGCGGCGCGGCGGAATGCGTGGGCTTTATTGTGGCGGAGGAATTTTTTGGGCTGCTGCGCCGCCGAAAAAGTTACGGATCTCTTTCGCCGGATCGCTGGCAATCAACTGAGCCGGCCGCTCGTCATACCAATCCCGGGGCAGGCGGCTGACGTACGGCTCCTGCAGAAATCTCTGGCAGAGCAAGGCGATGACACCGCGGTCGGTTTCATTGCGGATCAACCGTCCGGCGGCCTGAATGACGCGTGTCATGCCGGGTTGAAGATAGGCATATTCGAACCCCGCCTGTTCCGTTTCGTCAAAATAACGCCGCAACAATTCACGCTCGAAGGAAACCTGGGGCAAGGCGGGCGAAACGATGTAAACGCCAGTCAATAATTCTCCCGGATAATCGATGCCCTCGGCGTACATTCCGCCCAGCACCGCGAACAACAGGACTCCGCCCGGCGGGGGCGCCGCCAGCGTATTGAGGATTGCGTGGCGTGCGGACGCGGCGAGGTTCGGACGTTGCACCAGCAATCGGGCGCGCAACGGCGGGAGTTTTTCCGCGACTTTTTCCAGGAACTGGTAGCTGGGAAACAAAACCAATCCGTTGCCGTTCTGCGCGTCGGACATTTGGGCCACGAGCCGGGCTATCGCGCCAAAATTTTTGTCGCGCGCCGCAAAAGTGGTCCGCACCTGGGGCAGGATCATCACCTTGCGATGCTCGCGGGGAAAGGGCGGAGGCAGGATGATCGAGCGGGTGCGGTCTTTTTCCAGGCCCAAAATGCGGCGGGTCATATCGACCGGCGAAAGGGTGGCCGAAAATAAAATGGCCGAGGAAGCCGCGCGAAAAGTCGGGGCCAGCGCGCGCGCCGGGTCCAGGCAGACGAGGGCAAGGCGAAGAAACCTCCCGCGCCTTTCCACGACGCAGGTGAAGCCCGGCCCGAACAGGTTCAAAACAGCGATGAAGCGCTGCCACGCGAAATGCAAATCGAGAATCGGATCTTCCGGCGGAGCCAGCTTTAGCTCCCGTTTCCACGAAAGGTAACGAATGAATTTCGCTTCCCATTCGTTCCAGAGACGCCGTAGCGCAGTCGTGGGCGGATCAATTTCGGCGATGGCCTGGCCTTCCGGCAGCGCCTCCGCCGTCTCGCGCAGCAGCGCGGTGAGATCGCTCATCGTCGCGCTGATCGACTCGAATAATTCGCCCGGCCGGAGCAAAAGCTGGCCCTCGACTGAGCTCACTTCCTCTTCCAGTAATTCAGGGGAAAATATTTGGCGGGCGCGGTCCGGCAAATTGTGCGCTTCGTCCACCAACAAGATGGCGTTGCCCAATTCCTCGCGGTCCAGATGGCGCAGGGCCACGCCCGGCTCGAAGACATAATTGTAATCGGCGACGATGGCGTCGGCCCGCGCGGCCAGCTCCAATTGCGCCTCAAAAGGGCAGACTTCCGCCCGCTTGGCCTCGGCAAAAACAGCGTCGGGATCAAAATGCGAGCGGGACTGGCGCAGGTGATCGAGGATTTTCGACCGCTCCATCTTCTCCGGGTAATCCCGGGCGTAGGGACAAAAATCCTCGTGACAAATGACGCGGTCGTTGGCGCACATTTTTTCCTTGGCGCGAATTTGCAAGGTGCGAAAAGCGCCGTCCGGGTTCATGGCTTGCAGAGCGGACACCGCCATTTTTTGTTGCAGCGTCTTGGCGGTCAGAAATACCACCTGGCGTCCGGTGGAAAGCCCGTGGGCCAGGGCCGGATGGAGGCTGGCGGCGGTTTTGCCGGAGCCAGTCGGAGCTTCGGCCAGCAAATGGTCGCCCGCCGCGAGCGTCTGCCGAACAGCGTCAATCATTGTTTTTTGGCCCGGGCGCGGGTCCTGGTGGGGAAACGGCAGAGAAAGGGCGGCTTGGGCCTTTCGCGCGCGTTCTTTTTCGCCCGCCTTCCAGATGGCCAGCAAACGGCTCAGGCGCCCTTGCAGTTCGCGCTCCAAGGACGGCTCATCATAGGCGACGGCGACAGGGGTTTCCCCGCCGCCTGCCAGGTCCACATAGATTAACATCGCCGCCACCGGCGAATTGCCCAATTGCCGCCACAAATGGCAATAGATCAGAACCTGGCGTTGGTGCCGCTCAAAGGCGACGCCGGAACGGCGGCTTTCCTGCGCCGGAAAGTAGGCGGATTTGAATTCCTCGATCAGCCAGCCGCCATTGCCATCCGGCACGCAGCCGTCAAGCCGGCCGGTGATGAGGGCCGTCCAATCTTCGACCGGGCGGCGGGTCTGCATATAAACTTCGCTGCGATAGGCGGGTTGGGCCGCGCAACGTTCCTTCAGAACGCGCGCGTGCAACTCCGCACCCAGGCCGAGACGGTGCCAGCCTTCTCCGCGGCCGAACCCAATGCGGGAAAAGCCCTCGTCCTCCGCCAGTTCCCGGACCGATACCTCCATCGTTTTCGTTACTGGATCAAATTTCAAAACGACTCAAATTTACCATGAGGACCCGCTTGGAAACAGGGCCGAGTTGGACTTTCGCCCAGCCTGGACGAGTCTTAGTTTTTGGGTGGGAAGCCGAAAGAGAAGTTCTCCCATATTTTCACGCGCGGTTGCTTTGGCCATCCGCCCTCAAAGTAAGATGCACGATTTCCGCCGGCGCGTTAATCCGGATGGGAAACCAGTTGCCCACTCCGTTGGACACGACGGTCTGACAGTTCCCCCGCCGATATAGCCCCGACCAATAGCGGAACATGGCGGGGCCGAATCCGTGCTGGCTGTCAAACATTAGTTGGCCGCCGTGCGTATGGCCGGAAAGCGTCAGCGGCAGCCTGGCTTCTGCCGCGGCGTCGAAAGCGTGCGGATGGTGTGCCAGCAAAATGGGGAAGGCCTCCGGTTGCCGTTGCTTCATCAGCTCCCGCACCCACTCCGACGTCACCCGGTCGCGTTCGCGCGCCGCTCCAGGCATCCAGCGCAAGCCAAAGAATTGCACCGGATGACTCCGCACATTTGCCACGGCCGATTCGTTCAGCAGCAGGGGCACGCCCGACGCTTTGACCCGACGCTCGAATTCCTCCCCGTTCTCGAACAAATCGTGATTTCCTTCGATCATCCAAAGACCGAAGCGTCCTTCCATGCGTTTGACCAGCGCGATGCCTTCGGATAGGTCGGACAAATCATGGTTGATCAGATCGCCTGTCAATAGAACGAGATCGGCCCGCAAAGCGTTGGTGGTGTTTACCATCTCGCGCAGCACCCGCCCGGAGGTCAGCCGGCCCACGTGAATATCGCTCACATGCGCAATGGTCATCCCATCCAGCGGCCTCGGCAAATTGGGTATGGAAAGCGTCAGCCGCCGCACGCGGAAATGATTCAGTTGCTCCAGGGCCACTCCTGTCAAACCTACGGTAAACAACGGCGGCGCCAGCACGGCGGCGGTGCTGAAAAATTCCCGCCGGCTCAGCGCATTGCCGGCGGCCGGGGCTGGCGCCGGAGGGTCGCGCCGGAGCCCGGCCCGGCGGCCCAAGCCGCGAACTACCCACGCGCAAACCCGCACAATGCCAATGGGCAATAGGACGGCCAGCCCGAAGAAGTGCCAAATTACGACTGCGGCCAGCACGGCCTTGGGAGTTTGTAGGGGCAAATCGATGTGCCGGATTACTCCGGCAATGATGGCCAGCAGGACGGCCATTTGCCCCGCCATAAAAAGACTGACCAGCCACCGCCATACTCTCCTTTTCGTCTGACGCCAGGCTGCCACCCACCACGCCGCGTCCAAAACAATCATCAAACCGATAATCCCCATCATGAACCAAAACCGAGACACAGCGGTAACATCGTTCCGAACTTACGGGGGCGCAACGGAAATAAGGGCTTGATATTTAGTTGAAAAACGCGACTTTTCCCCATGTGTCAATCAGGTGTTGCAAAATTTCAACCATAAGCCGTGACATCCCAATTTGCCGTCATTAGAGCATTGGTCTCTTGTATTGTTTCCAGCGCGAGTTTCATTTTGCTTCAATCCAGCACGGTGTTTGCCAATCCCCCGATCGGGCAGGTCTGGCAACGTTCGGTGGACTGGACCGTCCCTCCCGCCGGCGCCGCCGGGACCACCAACGGCAACCCCGCCGCCGACGCGCAGGGCAATGTCGTCTGGCAATATGAATCCGTCCCGCTGGGCCAGGGCTTGGGCCAGCCAACCACGGGCGGGCAAGCTCCGAACCCGTGGTGCCTCGGCGTTTCCTCCGAGTTGACGTGGGATGTTTCCTGGTTTGGAGGGGCCGGCGGCTGGAGCGGCGGGAACGACATTTCTCCCGTAATCCAGCAGACCAGCGTCATTCAATCGCTAAACAACACAAGCGTCCCATTAGTCCGCTGGCTTAATCCAACCGCCTCCAACATCACCGTGGCGCTCTCCGGTACGCTCACGCTGGAATGGAGCAGCACGAGTCTCAGCCAGTCGATCGACTTCATAATGATGCTGCAAAAGCCCGATGGCTCGATAACGCCGCTTTTGCTGGGCAACCGCAAGCCGCCGAGTTTCAGTCCGAATCTCTCGGAACCGCCATTGATCCTGGTTGACTTGCCGGCGGTGCAAATCCCAGCCGGAGGTTCGATCTTCTATACGCTGCGGTATGAGGATTCAACCGATCAGTCCGGCTGGGTGGCACTGGATGACAGCGACCTGACCATCACCCTTGAAGCTCTCGCTGCCGTTCCCCTCCCAGCCAACGACACTGCTGTGACTGACGAAAACGAGTTGATAAACGTCGAAGTGCTGGCCAATGACTTGTGGGCGCCGCAGGCGCTGCCGCGGGTATCCGTCATTGCCGGTCCGGCGCACGGCACGGCGGTCGTCAGAGCCGACCAGTCCATTGACTACACGCCCGCCACCAATTATGTCGGTCCCGACGTCCTCACCTATCAGGTTTATGACGGCAATGCCACCGCAACGGCCACCCTCACTGTGACGGTGAACCAGCCTTATTATTTGTATGTCAGCACCACCGGGAATGACACCAACGCCGGGACCGATTGGACCAATGCCTTGGCCAGCCTGGAAGGAGCGCGCAACCAGATCCGGACGTTGCGCGCGCAGAATCCCAACCTGCTGGCAAACACGTCCGTCGAAGTGGTTCTGGACGATGGCGTCTATGCGGCCAATCAGACAATCCAGTTTACCGCCCTTGACTCGGGCACTCCGCAATATCCAGTGACCTACCGCGCCCGCCATCCGTTGCGGGCCTCCATCAGCGGCGGACAAACCCTATACTTGACTTGGCAGCCTTGCCCTGCCCAGCCGGGAGACTTCATGGCTGACTTGGGCGAATCAGGCTTGACCCAATCCCAGTTAAACAATCTCCACACATTGTTTGTCAACGGCGTCCGTGCCGTGAGGGCCCGTTTGCCGGCCACCGGCTTCTACCACATCGTTTCCGCCGACCCCAATACGAGCGACGCCTATAACAAGAAAAATAGTTTCATCTTCGGCAACAGCAACGGCCTGCCGGACATCCAAGCCACATGGAACAACCTGACCAACGTGGAAGTCATCAGCTACGCGACCTGGACGGAGAGCCGAATGCCGATTGCTTCGGTGGAAGCGGAAAACAGTCAGGTAAATATTCAAGGATCGTTGCCCCTGTCCTACGCGGACGATTATCTGGCGGATTATGGGGCCTATCTCGAGCCAGCATCACCGTATAATGAAACCGGCGCGACCGATGGAACGATCCGCTACTACATCGAGAATGTGCTCGAAGGGTTGGACACTCCGGGTGAGTGGTATGTGGATCCCGCGGCCCAGATGCTTTATTACTACCCGCGGGCGGGGGAGACGATTACCAATGCGGTTTTCGTTGTCCCGGTTGTCAACCAATTATTGCAGATCACCAATGCGTCGAATCTTCGCTTTGACGGCCTGACCTTTTGCCAGGCGGATTGGACCATGCCTGCAACCGGCCAGCCCGGCGTTGGCCAGGCCATTTCCCTTTTTACGCAAAACGCGATCCTGATTTCCAGCGCGACCAACGTCGTGTTCGCCAATGGCTGTGTCAAACAAACCGGCGGCGGTTACGGCATCCAGATTCAATACGGGGCCACCGGCGATGCCGTGGTCAACATGGAGTTCGTGGACAACGGGGGCGGCGGGGTGATGATCGGGGGAACTCCCGGCCTCCTGCCGGACACGACGGTAGAAAACTACGGGCATTCCTATGTGGCCAACGACCGCGCATCCCTGAATTATGTCCATGACAACAACGCAGTCTGGCGCGAAGCCGCCGGAATCATTACCCTTCGCAACGGCTGCAACCGCATCGCGGGCAACACGATTTCCAACACCACCTACGGCGGCATTAACGTCGGATGGTTTGATACGGATCCGCTGGCCGTGGGCCATAACCAGATCGCCTGGAACACGATTTCCACTTTCGGCACGATGCTCTATGACCTGGCCGGAATCTATGTGGTGGGAAGCCAGCCCGATACCACGGTCATGGGCAATCAGATCTCCGGCGGACTCTGGACCAGCAATCATCTGCATCGCACGGGTGTCAATTATCCTCCGGACGGGACAAACCCATGGAACAATCCCGGCGGCCCCATCGCCGGCATCTATACGGACGCCAACTCCAAAGGCCAGTTAATTGATGGCAACATCATCAACAATGACAATCAAGGCCTGTTCATTCATGCGGTCCATGACGATATTTATCTCAACAACATCCTGGCTGACACCGAGCCGGAAACCTGGGCCTCGATTTACGATGCAAATTCGCCGGATCTGACCGACGCCGGACCACTCTGGATCGCCTCCAGCGTCATTGCCTGGACGGGAACGAACCCGGCAACGGCCATCCTTTTCGACAGTTACCAGCCCACGCCTTGGTTTCTGATGGACTCCGATATTTATTCCTATGGCCCGGTCACAATTCAAAGTCCGGAGAACTACGGCCTGCCTTATCTCCAGTCAACGGGTCACGACCAGGACGCCGTGGTCACCGCGGGCGCATTGTTCGTCTCCCCCGCCACTCAGAATTATCACATCGCGGTTGCCGCGCAGCCGCTCGTCCTGGGGCAAGGTTTTAGCGCCGATTGGCTGTTGCAGCCTGCGGGGCCGGTGTTGGCCCAGTTTACGGCCGCGCCGGCCACCGGTTTTGCGCCGTTGCCGGTGGTATTTCAGGACGCTTCGACCGGCGGCATCACCAACTGGCTGTGGAATTTTGGCGATGGCCACACGATTACCAACAGCAGCAACAGCAACGTAACCAATATCTATGCCGCCGCGGGGCATTATACCGTCTCCCTGACTGTGACCGGGCCGGGTGGAACCAATAACAGCACACGAACCGCTTTCATCGCGGCCTCACCCACGCCGGTAATTGGCCAGGCAACCTTATCCAATGGGCAGTTGGTATTCGGCGGTGCGAATTGTCCGGCGGGAGTGCAATACCGGATTCTAACCTCCGCCGATGTGGCATTGCCGCTGGCAAGCTGGCAAGCGGTTGCGACAAACACATTTCTGGCGGACGGCAGTTATTCCTACACCAATTCAAGCTCTGGATCAGCCGCTTTTTTCCGGCTTGTCTCACCCTGATGCGGCCGCCTTGAACTGGTTCGACTCCATCGCCAATTTGTCATGACTTGTCGGGCAATCTCGTGCATTTTGGGTTGATGGTTTCACTGACTAATGGTGCTCAGATTTTAATCCGGCGCGGTTGGTGGTGACGATGGTGGAGGCGAGTAAAATGTTCTACATAATTATTTTCATAGTCCTGGCCATACTCGGGAATTATTTGCTAAGGGAGTTTATTGCCAGGAAGGACAAGGAACCTAGTGTATCGAATTTGTGGTCAGATGTCAGTGAGCCTTCAGTGGGTCCAGATGTTGTTCTTGAGGCGTGGGGGAAGCGTTTTCCTGCTAAAATCTCTATCGCTGGCCCAGTCCATCCAACCCTATTGGCACTTCTCGATGAATATCAATCGATCGGCCCCGACCAATATTTTATGCCGATTGATCGGAAATATGCGAGTGAGCCATTTTCTGAAAATGACGAGTTTGTCCAAATTGGTGTTTGGGGGGATGGCAGCGCGATTGTGGCTAAACGCGATGTGTCTGACGGGCATGTTTATGTAGCGGACGAAGAGGATACCGGTCCTAAACGTCCGGTGGTGATCGCAAAATCGGTGAATGAGTTTTTATCCCATGCGTGGAATTACCACCTGTCACCGTAAGGGTCAGTCCTAGAAAAATGACAATGCAACTCTGACTTTGATCGATAAAACGCTTTTGGGTAAGCTCAGCCCCAATGAGATATAGAAACTGTCATTTTTCTAGGACTGACCCTGACCCTTTCCAATTCAAGCTCTGGATCAGCCGCTTTTTTCCGGATTGTCTCACCCTGAGATGGCTGCCTTGAAACCGGTTGATTCCGTTGCCAATGCCAATTTGTCATGACTTGTTGGGCAATCTCGTGCATTTTGGGGTGATGGTTTCACTGACCAATGCCCAAATACGGGATCTCAAAGCTCAGGCGCAACGGCTCAAAGCCACGCTCAAGGTGGGCAAGGAAGGTCTGAGCCCAAAATTCATCGCCGCGCTCGATGACGCGCTCAAGCATCACAAATTGGTCAAGGTAAAGTTCGACGACTTCAAAGAGCAAAAAAAGGAACTCGCTCCCCAATTGGCCGAAAAAACCGGCAGCCATCTCGTCACCCGCGTCGGGAATGTCGCCGTTCTCTACCGCGCCAAACCGCCGGAGCCTCCGCCGGCAGCACAATAGCAAAGGTGGCGTTTTGAAATGAAGCGCCGGACGTTCAAGCGACTTCGCGCCGGCCAGCAACCCCAATTGCATCACAATGTTTATGTGGTGCTGCTGGACATTGCGGTGGGAAAACTTCGGAAGGTCCGGGCGGAAAATCCCAGGCGCAATAAGAAAAAGAAGTTATGCGTCTATGTGGGGATGACCGGGCTGACGCCAAAGGAACGGTTTGCCAACCATAAAGCAGGAGTCAAATCAGCGTCCGTGGTGAGGCGTTACGGGCTTCGGCTTTTGCCGGAATTATACGAGCATCTCAACCCGATGCCCTACGAGGCGGCGCTGCAGATGGAAAAAGATTTGGCCGAGGATTTGCGCCAGGCCGGCTACACGGTCACGGGCGGGCATTAGTCGGCACGCGTTCCATTTTTCTTTCGAATCGCCTCCTTATTTCTTGTACCGAAAGAAAACGAAATAATTGTCTGATTTTGCGGCCGGGCGGCGCTTTAATGGTGGAAAGAATGACTGCGCACCGCAAATTGCTGGCTGATTATGCCGAATCCGGCTCGGAGGAGGCCTTTCGGGAATTGGTCGCGGCTTATATCGGATTAGTCCACGGCTCGGCCATGCGGCTGGTCAATGGCCAAAGCCAACTGGCGGAAGATATTGCCCAAACGGTCTTCAGCGATCTCGCGCGCAAGGCCAAAACGCTTTCGCCCGACGTCATGATTGGAGGCTGGCTGCATCGCCGCACTTGTTACGCGGCCGCCACCGCGATGCGCGGCGAACGGCGGCGGCTCATCCGCGAAAGGGAGGCTTTGGAAATGAATTCCCTAAGTGCTGACGACGCCCTTGCTTCCGTCGCCCCGGTTCTGGACGAGGCCATTAATCAACTCGCCGATGAGGATCGGGAGGCGATTACGTTGCGTTTTTTCGAGCGCTTCAACCTTCGCGCCATCGGCGAAGCGATGGGAACGACCGAGGCAGCCGCCCAAAAACGCGTGGCGCGCGCGTTGGAAAAATTGCGGGGATTGCTCGTCCGGCGCGGGGTGGTTCTGTCCGCAACGGGGCTGGCACTGGCCGTGGGAAGCGCGTCCGCGACGGCGGCTCCCGCCGGGCTGGCGATGACAATCTCCACGGCGGCTTTAACGAGCGCACCCGCCGGCGCTGGATTCACTTGGACAACGTTGAAGATTATGGCACTGACCAAACTCAAAATCACCCTGATCGCCGTTGCGGTGGCCCTTGTGGCCGCTGGCACGGCCACGACCGTCGTCATTAACCGCGACCCGTCTTACACGCCGCCCCCCCACCCGGATCCGCAGAAGATCATGTATGAAGCGGCGGCTGACACAAGGGCGGGCCGCTACAAGGACGCATTGGCGAAAAACATTTGGTATCGTAACAATGCCTTGCGCTATCAACCATCCCTGTTGGGGGTGCGGGATTCTTTTGCGCTGATGTATTGGTCGGAGCTGGCGGGAAAACATCCGCCGGCGATGAAGAAACTCAAAGCCATCCGCGCCGATGCCGAAAAACAAGTTCGGGGCAACAAAGCTGGCGAGCAGGCAGAGGTCAGCGCATTTCTCACGGTGTTGAGCATCAATGATGGGTTGAAAGAGGAACAGAAAAATGTGGAGCTTTTCAAATGGCTGGACACGCACAATTCCACCGCGGCCACGCGAGTTTATCCGGCGACCGAACAGAATCTAATCCATGCCGGCGAATACGCCTTGTGCGGACGTTACATGGACGCGGACAATTCGTATCAACGAATATTGGATTCTTACCAGCAGATGAAAAAAATGCCCGGAAGCGCCAGCAATCCGCAACTGATGGATTTCGCGGTCAAGAATTTCTCCAATCAATCAGCCACGCTGGTGGCGGTGCTGGCAATCAACAATCGTAACGATGAGGCGGACCAGGTGGCCAGTAAGGCGGCGAGAGAAATCCATAATCCCGAGTTCGCGACTTTGCTGGCCGAGGCGAAAAATGGCAAGGTTCCCGCGCGCTGGCCATAGGCGGCCGAAATAGTTGCTGAATAGTTTCGGGTGCTGCGCTAGATTGTCCGGATTGCGATGACGATTCAAGTGGCAGTTCTTTGCGACGCGGCAACGGAGTACAACGGGAAGTTGAATTTGTTGGGCACGTTTGACACGATCTACGCTCCCGAGTTGCCGGCGCATCATCCGCAGTGTTCGGTGGCCATGCGCATCGCCTTTGACCGGATGGAAGAGGGGCCCCATCACTTGATCATCAACTTCGTGGACGAAGACGGACAGCCCATCATGCCGGGCACGGAAGTGCCGGTGGAGGTTTCCTTTCCCTCCGATGCCACCTTCATTTCGCGCAATTTCATTGTGAACATTCAGCAGTTGAAATTCGAAAAGACCGGCCTCTACGCGGTGGATATTGTTCTTGACGATCGCCAGCTGTGCAGCATACCTCTGGCCGTGAAAAACATGGAGCAGAAGGTGGAATAATCGTAAATTTTCACGATTTTTTATGTTCGCCGATTTTCCAGAACAAGCCAAAATCACCCAGTTGCTCCAGCGCAGCCTGGAACGAAATCGCCTGGCCCACGCCTATCTTTTTGCGGGGGACTCGCTCCAGGAATTGGAGGACATGGCCCGCACCCTGGCCAAGGCGGTCAATTGCCTGTCGCCGCCCCGGCGCGCCGCCAACAATCTTCCCCTGGATTCCTGCGACGCCTGCGACAATTGCCGCCGCATCGATCATTTCAACCATCCCGATGTGCTTTGGGTCCGGCCGGAATCCAAGTCGCGCGTCATCACCATCGATCAAATTCGGGAGTTGATGCAGATGGTCAACCTGAAGCCAACCGCGGCGGAATTCAAAGTGGGCATCATGGTGGCGGCGGACCGATTGAATCTTCAGGCGGCGAATGCCTTTTTGAAAACGCTGGAGGAGCCCCCGCAAAAATCCATTTTAATTCTCCTCAGCACCGAGCCGCAAAGGCTTTTGGAAACCATCCTGTCGCGCTGTCTGCGTTTGTCCTTCGGCGGGGGATCGGCGCGTTTTGACGCGGACAAGGTGGCCTGGATCGCAAAATTCAGCGAAACCGCCGCCGCCGGGACACAAGGATTGCTCAGCCATTACCGATTGCTGGGGCTTATTTCTAAAAAGCTGGCGGAACAAAAGGGCGCCATCGAGGAGTCGCTGACCGCGCGGTCGCCCTTGGAACGATACGACGAGCTGGACCCGAAAATGCGCGAGAAGTTGGAAGACGAATTGTCGGCGGCCATCGAAGCGGAGTATCGGCGTCAGCGCACGGATTTGATCTGCGCTTTGCAATGGTGGCTGCGCGATGTCTGGCTGCACACGCTGGCGGCAGGCGGGGAGTTGTTGTCGTTTCCCGATTTCGCCGGCGCGGCAAATACGGTGGCCGGGCGCATTTCCTCCGCCGAGGCAATGGCCAACTTGGACGAGGTGGATCGTCTGCAACGCCACTTGCATTCCAATGTTCAGGAAGCGCTGGCCTTGGAAGTTGGTTTGTTGAAACTCAAGTTGTAGCATATCGGCGCCTCGGACCATCAAAATGTAGCACCCTTGTAGCACGAATGTAGCACCAAATGTAGCACCTTAAACGCCTTATAATCAACAGTGTAGCACCTGTAGCACCCTTTTGGCCCAACACCCCGGTGTTGACTTCTTCGGCTGCGCGAACCGGGCTACCTCTGGTCTGGCGCGTCAGGTCCTCGGTTTAATTCTGCCGCAGCCGGAAGAATTTCACTTTTCCGCTGGCGGCGGTGGTGTAAGGACTGGTTGCGCCCGGCACATTGCTATAAACGCCCGTCACGGCCGGGGCGGATTGGAGCGAGAAAATGCTGCTGGACCAACTCAAAGTGACTTGACTGCCGTTCAATGAAATATTCAGCGGAATGGTCAGGCTGGGCGAGGTCAGGGCGAATACCGTGCCGGAGTATCCATAGTTATTGGCGGCTTGCGTCGTTCCGTAAAGTGTGTTGCCAAAAAACAGCAACCCAGCCTCTGGCGTGGCTCCGTCACCGTCATCGGTGAAGGAGTAAACATTGGTGAAACCGCTGCCGTTGGTATTGATTTGGAACACCGTTCCATACCCCGGTCCGCCGCCACCGGCCGCCGTGCCGTACAGCGTGCCGCCCAATAATATCAGTCCGGCCTGTGGATTGGCTCCGACGGTATAATTGAACAGGTAACTGCTAAAGCCGCCACCATTTGTATTGACACTAAACACCGTCCCGTAATCGCCAAAACCCTCAAAGTCTCCGCCGCCATTGGCCGTTCCGTATAGTGTGGTGCCCGCCAGCACCAAGCCTGCTTCTGGGTTGGCCCCGTCGCTGCCCCCGGTGAAACTATATATATTGCTGAAACTGCCGCCATTTACGTTGATTCGGAACACGGCCCCGGAACTGTGGCTGCCGCCGGCGCTTGCCGTTCCGTAAAGTGTGTTGCCCGAAACGATCAGGGGCGCTTCCGGGTTGGCGCCATCGTTGCCGCCGGTGAAGCTGTAAAGGTTGCTAAAGCCATTGCCGTTTGTGTTGACTGCAAAGATTGCTCCTTCACCCGCCTCGCCGCCCAGGAACGTCGTTCCGTAAAGCACATTGCTGATCAGCAGCAATCCTGCGGCTGGATCAGATCCATCGGCCCCGCCGCGGAAACTGTACACATTGGTAAAACCGCTGCCGTTTGTGTTGACTGCGAACACCGTCCCGAAGCCCAATGCGCCGGATTCGGCGGTGCCGTAGAGGATGTTGCCCGCTGCCACCAAGGAAGATTGCGGCCCGCGGCCATCGCTTGTGCCCGTAAAAGTGTAGACATTGCTAAAGGCGCCGTTACTGAGGTTGTAGGCAAAAACCGTTCCGGCGTTTGAGACGCCGCCGGCATAAGTCGTTCCATACAGAGTATTGCCCGCCACCACCAAGGTGGCTTGAGGATTCGCGCCGTTACCGCCCGAAAAATTCACCAGTGCGGTGAGGGTTTGACCCTTGACGGCAGACGTCACAGCCAGCAATGCCGTAACCAGGCAAAAAAGTTTAAAACTGGTTTTCATGGTTCTCCTTAATATTATAAGCGTGTCCTCTTGGCGCGGTGCATGCAGGAAAATCTTATCCGAGTACGCCGCCACGTCAAGTATCCCTCTCGCTTATTGGGAGCATCGATGGCACACTGTATTCATGGTAAATCACTCGAAGCTTGTGAAGAAGGCCGCTCCAAAAACGGGCGACCTGGCCGCCAGCCAATCCCGCGCCTTTCAGTTTTCCGAACAGCGCCGCCGCGACATGGCGACACGCTCAACCCTTTCGCGCTTGCGCAACCGCAAATCCAATCTGAAGTGACGACCGAAGCCCAGCGCGCCCCCTTATTGCAGTGGCTGCTCCAGCAGCATCCCGACACGCCGAAGAGCCGCGCCAAACAATGGATTCTGGCGGGGCGGGTCAGCGTCAACAGCGTCATCCTCCGCAAGCCCCATCAGATTATCGAGGACCCGAAGGAGGCGCTGTTGCTGGGTGGCCGCCATGCGGCAACTCTGGACTGCGGTTCCGGCTGGCAGATTCATCCGCGTGTTTCCCTGCTGTATTTAGATTCCGATCTGGCCGTGATTAACAAGGGCCCGGGTCTCATCTCTGTGCCGGCCTCGAATTGCGATCTGTCCGCGCTCAGTATCCTGGCCGATTTCCTCGTCGGCAAACTGAAGGCCCAGGATCGTGGCGTCGCCGGAAAATCGCTCCCGCCAGCCTATCGACGGCTTGAAGTGCTGCCGGTCCATCGCCTGGACCAGTATACGAGCGGGGTCTTTTGCGGCGCGACCAACCCGGTGTCGCGCCATCATCTCATCGAGCAATTGCAGGCGCGCACCATGAAACGGGAATATGTGGCTTTCGTGGAAGGCCGCCCGGTCGCGCCTTCCGGCACCTGGCGGCAATGGCTGCAACTGAGCCGGGATGAATTGCGCCAGCACGTCCTCTCTGAAGCGCAGGCGAAAGCCGCCGGACCGGATGCCCGAGAGGCAGTCACTCACTACGAAGTCATTGCCGAATACCCCTTGGACGGGGGAAAAGACTTTGTCACCAAGTTGCGCCTGCGATTGGAAAGTGGTCGCAAGCATCAAATCCGTGTCCAAGCCGCCTATGCTGGTCTTCCGCTGGTCGGTGACCGTACTTATAATCCCGGCTATCGCGGACACGAACCTCTTCCCACTTCGATTGATTTTCCGCGTCAAGCCTTGCACGCCGAAATCCTGGACCTGGAGCACCCCGGCCACCTCGGCAAGCGCATGAGGTGGACCGCCGAACTCCCCAAAGACCTCCGCCAACTTGAAACGGCGTTGCGTAACGGATCAAAGTTGCGCTCATAATAATGGGCCAAAGATGCGGCGGCGCAGCGCTAAAGTTTCCCTTGATTTCGGATGGGAGACGGGGCAGTTTCCACGCGCTCGATATGAACAAGTCGTCCGGATCATACGCTTGCGATAAACCAGTATAACCACAGCAGGAGCACTCGCGTGGCCAAAGAAGAGCCAATTGAACTGCAAGGGACGGTCAGCCAGGTGCTGCCCGGGACAATGTTTCGCGTGGCGTTGCCCAACGGCCATGAGGTCCTTGCCCATATTTCCGGTAAAATGCGCAAAAACTTTATCCGCATCAGTGTAGGCGACAAGGTCAATGTCGAGATGTCCCCTTATGATTTGGGCAAGGCCCGAATTACCTTCCGCCAGGCTTGAGAGGCCGCCGACTTAATCCGGATCAGGTTCGGCTTTCGGTTTTTTTTGTGAGGCCTGCCTTGGCGGCATGTCCTTGGTCGCTACAGCGCGGAATTCTTCCATGTGCTGCGTCCAAGCCGCTTCCAACTCCCTGACTTTGTCGGGGTGCTCAGCGGCGAGGTTGTGGCTTTCCGAACGATCGGTGCTCATGTCGTATAATTCAAAGGGCTTCTTGTGATCGGCTACAAGTTTCCAATCCCCCACGCGGATGGCGCGGTTGCCGTCATGGAACCACCAGAAATAATCATGGCTCACAGAACCGTCCCGGCTAAAAACCGGCACAAGGCTCTTGCCAGGCGCAGGCGGCACGAGTTTGCCATTGACGATCCCAGGCCGTCTGGCTCGGGCCATGTCAAGGACGGTCGGGACAAGATCAATCAAGTGACCAGGATTGTCGCGCAATTCGCCCCGGGCGGCAATGCCGTCGGGCCATTGGACGATAAGCGGAGTGCTGATGCCTCCTTCATGCACCCACGATTTGTGCAGACGAAAGGGAGTATTGGCGGCGCTGGACCAACCCGGCCCGATGGAAAGAAACGTCCCGGCAGAACCGGCCGGCGCCTGCCGGTCGTGCCCGTCTCCGCGAATAATCTGCTCGGCGCTGGCGCCGTTGTCGGAGAGAAAGAAAATGGCCGTGTTGTCAAGAACGCCCATTTTCTTAAGCTGCCCGATGACGCGCCCGATCTCGGTGTCCATGCGATGAATCATCGCGGCGTGCAAAGACATTTTGACGGGTTGAAAGGCCTTTTGTGCGTCCGTCAAACTATTCCAAGGCACAGCATGGCAGGATTCGCCAGGGCCGATTTTCTCACGCAGTTCCTGTTCGGGCAAATTCCACCAGGGGGTAATCCCCGGATCGAGTTTGGAAAGAGAACAATTGATCAGGCCCATTTCTTTCATGCGATTATAACGCTTCTGGCGCAAGGCATCCCACCCGTCGCGATAGCGGTCCTCGTACAGCGCAATGTCCTCCGGCAACGCTTGCAACGGAAAATGAGGCGACAGAAAAGCCAAATACAGAAAAAAAGGCCTGCCGCCATGTTTAGCCTGATGGTCCGCCAGCATATCGATGGCATATTGGGCGATGGCCGTGGTGGAATAATAGCCACTATTCATTTTGACAGAAGGCAGCGACTGATCGTCCAAAGTATGCGCCTTGGGGTTAAAATATCGGTCGAAATCGTTGATGCAATAGGAGTGATCAAACCCGCCGGCCAGCACCGGGCCGTCCAAATGCCACTTGCCGGAATGGTAAGACCGGTATCCGGCAGGTCGGAGCAGGGCCGGGAGCAGCGCGGCCCAAGCCGGCCGTTTGCCGTTTGCCCCGCCTTCGATTCCCGGAAGCTCATCCCGGCGCACTTCCTGGGCATAATAACCGGTCAACAGACAGGCGCGGGAAGACCAGCAACGGGCCGTGTTATAAAAATGGGTGAAGCGAAGTCCGTTTTTGGCGAGTTGATCTAAGTTCGGCGTTTGAATCTCGCTGCCATAACAACCGGCATCGGAAAACCCCATGTCATCCGCCACGATGAAGACAATGTTGGGTTTGGCAGTCAGCAAGGGCGTCGCGCCATCCGACGCCAGGCAGGCGATGAACGCCCTCTCAAACAGCAAAAGCAAGAAACGAATTTTCAAGCAGACGCGCGAAACATTTTCAAGTTTTAGCCCTTTATTGAATCAACGGCAAGACTTCGTACTTTCTTGGCAATAAAACACGCACATGGGGAGTGGTCCTCTGCACGCGTCCTCGCCCGGCTCGGCGAATACGTCTTGGCTTGTCTATTATAAATGGTGTTTCTTCCCGTCGATTAGGTTTGGGCGGAGATCCCAATCCTCCAATCACTGCGGTTAATCGCTTAACGGATGATATTTTCGTGTTTTTTTTATTGATTTGACCGATATCATGCGCTATCATGCACACGCAATTCACAATTACTAGCAGGCAAGAAACATGCTGAAACCGATACATTAGCCTGGCGGGACACAGTTTTACCCGCGGGCCAGATCATTGCTATTATGAACCAAAAAAAACTCGTCTCAACTGTTCTAACGTTAATCACGCTCGCAAGCGCCATCTCCGCTTTGGGCCAAAACACCATCATCGAGCAAGCCCGCGCCAACAACGCGAATAACCCTGATTTCGGTTCGCTCCCGGGATTCGCCTCCGGGACCACGAGCGATCACACCACCGCGCCAGGTGTGGTTTCTGGTTATGCCAACACTTCCCGCTACTCCGCTGCTTCAATCCCCGGAGGGCCGGGAACAAATGTGACCATTTCTCCGAACGGCGGTAATGGAACAATATCCGGCACAACAACCAAAGTCCCCACCTCGGCATTGGGGATAGGAACGAGCTATCTCGTGTCGGTATCGTTTGCGAATAATTCTACTGCTGCCTCTCCTGACATTGTCGTTTCTTGTTCAGACACGGGCATGAGTGGTGTTGACACATTTAACGGAGTCCTCAGTGGCTGTTTTCAAGGCGGCAATGGTTATAATAAATGGATTCCGATTGGCATCATCACCCCGAGCGCCGCTAACCCCACCATTAATTTCGCCTATAATTCGGGTGTCAGCGGCAGATGGAATGTTGATAGTCTCATGTTTGCGCCGATTACTGCAACGCCCCCCTCTGGAACGTATCAATATTGGACCCCGGGAGCACCGGGCGCTGGTGGTTCTGGCTCTTGGACCACGAGCACTCCGTATTGGAACACCCTGGCGAATGGAACCGGGTCTCAAGGAACCTACATCCAGGCCGATCTTGCGGATTTTACGAATGCGGCGGGAACAGTTACCATTGACCCGGTCAATGGGATTACGACGGACGGCGGTTTGGAGTTTGATGTGAGCGGCTTTATCCTTGCTGGAGGAACGCTGACTCTGGGATCTTCGTCGTCCACTTCCGGAACCAATATCGCCGTGGCGCCCGGCTCTGTTACCATCAATGCACCCATCTCTACTCCCTATGGGCTGTGCAGTGCCTATTTGGGCACTATTAACCTGGGAGCCGCAGTGACTTTCCCCGGCGGGGTCGGCACGGTCACGATCAATACTGGAAAAGTGCAATTGAATCCTGGCGTCAGTCAAAGCTTTCCGTCGCTCGCTGGCAGCCTCATCTCTGGGTTGCCTTACGGCGTCTTGGCCCTGGGCGCAAACAGATGCACGGTCGGCAGTGATAATACGAGCACCACCTTTGCCGGAATTATTTCTGATGGCGGTGTGGCCTCCCAAGGCACATTTGTAAAAACAGGAACTGGGATTTTAACTTTGACCGGGGCGAATATCCTCTATGGGACGACGACGATCAATCAAGGTGCTCTCAGCATTGCCGCGGATAGCGCGCTGGGCTCGCCCCCCGCCTCCCTTGTGGCCAACCAGTTGACCTTGAACGGCGGTCGTTTGGATTTTACCGCTGCCGCCTCTCTTTCGACCAATCGCGGAATCACGCTCGGCGCCAGCGGCGGCGTGCTCTCGTCGCCCGGCACCGGCACTACACCCACCATCGGCGGTCCCATCAGTGGAACTGGCAGCCTGACCGTTCCGAGCGGAGGATTTGACCTCAAGGCCAGCAACAGCTTCAGTGGCGGCATCTATGTGACCGCGACTCCGGTTGACACGGGTGGCAATAACTTATGCGCTGTTCGTTTTGACGCCGCGGGCTCTTCCGGCACAGGCAAAATTTTTATGTCACCGACCACCGCAGTCAATTGCACATTGCGTAACTTCAACACCTCGGGGACTGTCATCGTCTCGAATGCCCTCGAATTTGACATGTGGTCGCTCACGCAAACCACCGCGCAGATTTACCTGTCCGGCGGCGCATCCGGCGCGAATGTTTACGGCATAACATTTGGCGGCAACATCAACGGCGCGGCTCCAGTAATTATTGGGCTTGATACCGCCGGCGGCTCCTCAAACCCGGGCGGCGAGGTAAACCTTTCAGGAAGCAACACGCTTTGGACCGGCGGGGCGACTTTACAGGCCGGCACATTGGGAGTGGGAAGTTCCAATGCCCTGGGCACGGGGGGATTGTTTTTAGTTCCTCAAGGGCCTGCCGGCGTTTTGCTGGCGACCACACCCCTCACCGGAACCAATGCCTTAACCAACTCAATTGGCATCAATACGACAGTTTCAACTCTCACCTTCGGCGGTACCAACAGCCTCGAGCTTTCCGGTCCGGTTCTTATGTACGCATCGAGCACGCTTAATATCACGAATCAAGCGAGCACAATCCTTTCCGGGAGCATTTCCGATAATGGGCAGGGTTACGGCCTGACCATCAACAGCACCACCGGCTCGGCCCTCACTCTCAGTGGGTCCAATAACTATACCGGAGGCACCACGGTCAATTCCGGCACCCTGATCGGGCACGTTCCCAACTCCATTCCGGCCACCAACATCACGATCTATGGCGGAACCTTGCAACTTGACGATCCCAACGCGATGTCCACAAATGCCGTACTCTTTGTAGGCGCGGCCACGTTGAACCTCAATTTCACGGGCTATCAAACCGTTACCTCTGTCAACGGCAGCACAAGCCCTGGAACCTACGGGGCCAGCGCCAATAATTTGGGGGGGATTATTACTGGCACAGGTTTCCTCAATGTTCTTCCCCCGTCTTTCTCGATCACGTCGGAGGGTCTTGATAATACCGGCACCAACGTCGTCGTCTGCTGGACCTCTGTGCCCGGCGAAGTTTACGATGTAATGACCAATACCAGCCTGAACGGAAATGGCGCATGGGTGTCGGCGGGTAATACCAACGCGACGAGCACGAGCACCTGCTTCACTTTGCCCGGAGGGATTATCGGAAATCCTCACGTGTTCGTGCAGATCAAAGCTCCATGACAATGATCAATAAATTGGTTTCCGCATCTGCTGTTAACGCTGTTCGTGGATCGGACACGAACGGCTTCAACTTTACTGGAACAACGGGCGCCGCAGTGGAAAGAAAACGCGGCTTCACCTTGATCGAGTTGCTGGTGGTCATTGCGATCATTGCCATTCTCGCCGCTCTGCTCCTGCCGGCCCTGGCCAGGGCCAAAGAGCAGAGCCAGGCCGTCAAATGTATTAACAACCTCAAGCAACAAACCCTCGCTTATCTGAGCTACGAACACGATTTTGGAAAAGGTGTGGTCTATGGCACAGAGTCTTCTCTGTGGATGACTACTCTCATCTCATACCAAGCCAACGTGGGATCAGTCCGGCTCTGTCCCGTGGCTTCGGACAGGGGCACTTTGCCGGCCGGCCAGGAAGCCGGAAATGTGACGGCTCCATGGTACTACCCGGTGGCCAACAACACGCTCAATGTCAGCAACTTGGATACTGGCAGCTATGCCTTGAATGGCTGGCTTTACTCGGGTCAAACCAACACCTTTTTTAACAACGGCACCCCCCCTTACAGCTCGATGTATTATGTCAAAGATACTGCCATCATGCACACGGCCCTCACCCCGGTCTTTGTGGACGCCATCTGGCCGGATTGCTGGCCCCAACTGAGCGACACTCCCCAGCAAGGGCCTATTTCTCCACCCGGGAGCGATCCCAGTATCGGTTACGAAATCGACCGCGTTTTGCTGGCGCGTCATCCTTTGCTGGCCAACGCAACTGTTGTGCAGAACCAACCGGTTCCGGGTGAAAGCAACATGAGCTTTGCCGACGGCCACGCCAATCGGATTCGCATGCAGGACATCAAGACATTCTATTGGAGCCAGGGCTTCACACCGGTCAGTAACCCCTGGAAGGTAACGTGGCCGTAGCCAATCGGCGCGTATTCAAGGCGGTGGATGGCCGACGTGTCCGGGGGATTCCCGCAATTTAACAGCCAACTGCGGCGCATCAGAAGCACTGAACGCTTTTTACCGTGTCTTTCACAGCTTTCGTGCTAGGTTTTCCCCATCATGATTTTGACGAAGGAAGAAGCGGATAGTCTAACGGAGGTTCGAAATCGTTCCCCTCATGAGTTTTTGGGCATGCACTTGCTGGGCGATGGTTCGGGCGTGGTGGCCCGCGTTTTTTCGCCTTACGCCACCCAGGTCGAAATCATCCCGACTCACGAGAAAAACAAACCCCGCTTCCCCTTGCAGCAAATTCGTCCGGGCCTTTTTGAAGGCATCACCGCGGAGGCCAGGGCGGTTTACGCTTATGATGTGCTCATCACGGAAGAGGGCGGCCGGAAAAGCCAGATGCGCGATCCTTATTCCTTCCTGCCCACCGTCGGAGAAACCGATTTATATCTCTTCGGCCAGGGCAACGAACGCCGTATTTACGAAAAACTTGGCTCTCAACTTCGCACCATCGATGGTGTCAACGGAACCAGTTTCGCCGTCTGGGCTCCCGATGCCCAACGGGTCAGCGTTGTGGGGGACTTTAATCGCTGGGATGGCCGCTGCCACGCCATGCGCTCACTGGGCGCTTCCGGAGTTTGGGAGCTTTTTATGCCGGGAGTGGGCAAGGGCGCCCATTACAAATACGAAATTAAAACCCGGGCTGGCGCATTGGTTTTAAAGACCGATCCCTATGGCATCTTTTTTGAGGTGGCGCCCAAGAACGCCGCCATCGTCTGGAGCAACGACAAGTTCGCCTGGCAAGACGAAGCCTGGCTTCAGAAACGCCGTCAACACGATCCCTTCCGCAGCCCGATGAGCATTTATGAAGTGCATCTCGGTTCGTGGATGAAGAAGAACAAAATGGAATCGTTAAGCTATCGCGAGATCGCGGAGCCATTGACGGCTTATGTGCAAAACATGGGTTTTACGCACGTCGAGTTTATGCCGCTGGCCGAGCATGCCTTTTATCCCTCGTGGGGCTATCAAGTTACGGGCTTTTATGCCCCGACCAGCAGGTTCGGATCGCCGGATGATTTCCAATTCCTGGTCAACCAACTGCATCAGGCTGGCATCGGCGTGCTGGTGGATTGGGTGCCAGCCCATTTTCCCAGGGACGAATGGGCCCTGGCCCATTTTGATGGCACCGCCCTTTACGAACATGCCGATCCCCGCCAGGGCGCGCATCAGGATTGGGGCACGCTCATCTTCAATTACGGGCGTCACGAAGTGCGCAATTTCCTGCTGGCCAACGCCCTTTTCTGGTGCGAACGCTTTCATATTGACGGTTTGCGCGTCGATGCGGTCGCTTCCATGCTTTATCTGGACTATTCGCGAAAACCGGGCGAATGGCTGCCCAACCAGTTCGGCGGACGGGAAAATCTCCAAGCCGTGGATTTCCTCAAGCAATTCAACCATCTGGTGCAGACCGAGTATCCCGGCGTCGTCACGGTGGCCGAAGAATCCACCGCCTGGCCGCTGGTGACCCGTCCTCCTTATTTGGGCGGCTTGGGTTTTACTTTCAAATGGAACATGGGCTGGATGCACGACACACTGACGTATTTCTCGCGCGACGCCATTTATCGCAAATATCATCAGAACGACCTGACCTTTGCCATGCTCTACCACCACAACGAGAATTTCATCCTGCCGCTCTCGCACGATGAAATGGTTCACGGCAAAGGCTCGCTCCTCGGCAAAATGCCGGGCGATGACTGGCAAAAATTTGCGAACCTTCGCGCCCTGCTCGCTTATCAATGGCTTTTCCCCGGGAAACAATTGCTCATGATGGGCGGCGAATTCGGCCAATCCGCCGAGTGGAACGCCAACGCCAGCCTGGATTGGTGGCTGCTGGACCAGGGGCCTTATCATCGCGGCCTGCAACGTTTCATCCGCGACTTGAACCGCTTTTACAATAGCGAAGCGGCTCTGTGGGAGGCGGATTACGACCTCGCCGGATTTTTCTGGATCGATTGCGGCGACGCGGACAATAGCGTCCTTTCTTTTGTGCGCCAGAACCGCGACGGCACCCGTCGAGTCGCCGTCATCCTAAATTTGACGCCCGTCTTGCGCCCGAACTATCGCGTTGGCCTGCCGCAAGGCGGTTTCTGGCGCGAGGTAATCAACTCAGATTCCGGCTTCTACGGCGGAAGCAACCAGGGCAATTTCGGCGGCATCACCGCGGAGGAATACAAAACCCACCATCAACCCTTCTCCGGTTCATTCACCCTGCCGCCCATGAGCGTAATCGCGTTTCGGCCGGAAGAAAACCGGTAGCGTTTCGACAAAGCGTAATAGTGCTCGGCGGTGGCGCGAGAGACTCCATTCTTGACTAGAGCATTTTAAATAAAACTATAGCCACAGGAAGCAAACCAATTTCGGGCGTCCTGGGGTGTGACTGTTTTCAGGGCCTCTGCAATGGCCTGCTCCAATTCCTCCCGGGTCCGGGCTTC
>Ga0182030_10005308_pt1 | contig 27405 bp, 22 predicted proteins | sample 812S3MmetaG_FD_121299 | JGI IMG/M metagenome (GOLD analysis project Ga0182030, IMG submission 121299) | Permafrost microbial communities from Stordalen Mire, Sweden - 812S3M metaG (Illumina Assembly) | ecosystem: Environmental > Terrestrial > Soil > Wetlands > Permafrost | place: Sweden... | reverse complement strand
TGTCATTTCATTCTTTACGTCCTTGACTCCCTCTACAGCCTTGGCGTATTCGGTCGTCAGGTCTCTCTGCGCCTGGCTGGTCGCTTCGCCTCGCAAGGTTACGATTCCATTCTTGGCGTCGCTCACTTCAGTGTTGACGCCGCTCACGCTGCGATGAAGTAACAGCGTGGTTTTTACTTTCATCATGAGCCACTCATCCGAGTTCTCAGCGGGGCGTTCGCCTTTCACTTCGATCTTGTCGGTCACAGTCTTGACCCCGGGCAGGCCTGCTACTGATTCGCGGGCTAATGACTTGTGGGAGTCGTCGGAGACGGTGCCAGTTAAGGTCACAGCGCCATTCACGGATTTGATGTTGATATCATCTGTCTGGAGATAGGTTTTGAATACGTAAGAGTTCCTGGCGGACGACTCGATGCGGTCGTCCAGCGTCGATGCCTGCATCGGCATGCTGATCACTAACAGAACGGCAGAAACTGCCATCAGAGCTACACGTTGCGTTACCTTCATGGTTTTCCTCCCGGGCTGACTGATACTTGCGCTTGCGTGAGCTATCGGAACAGACTGTTCTTCGCTCGCGACTGGCTCATACGCTGGTGAGTGTGCCACCAACACACCTTGGTCGACTGATCAATAAAGCTCACCGCGCCAAGACCTGCCAAGTCGTTTTAACTTGGTCCACAGGTTTCGCCATGAAACGACTGCCATGCGCTCCCGATCGGGTGCCATCGCGTCGGATCCAGTAATCGATCTTTCGTCAGGAAGCGCGTATATTCGTCGTTCTCGCGGCGTCAGCGTCGCCGGCCCGAAGCCCGGCTGTCGTCGCCAGCGCGCAAAAATCCGCGCGCGGCAAATTATCGTCCTTGCCCTTGAGTTTGAGAGCGCAAAACGGCGGGGTAACGACTGCAACGAAGGGCCCCGAGCTTCAGCCCGGGGCCCTTCGCATCTCCAGCACCAGGAAGCCGTTTGTTAAGCTTCCTGCGGCGTCAAAATTACTAACCAACCAGCGGAATGTCCCCCAGGTTGACGTCCTTGGCCGTACTTATGTCATCCACAGTCTTAGCCTTGAATCCGGAGGCCGCGATTGAGAGCGAGTACTTGGCTTCGGGCAGGCCTTCGAAATAGAAGTCGCCGAAGTCGTCGGTCTTCGTGGTCAGCTTGCCGTCGCTACCATTGAGCGTGCAGGTGGCGCCGATGACCACTTCCTCCGCCGCCGGGTCGTACACCGTCCCGCCGACGAACTTCTTGGGCACGTTGAGATAGTAGGCCCGCGGCTGATATCCGGACTCGGGGATCAGCACCTCCGCCTTCGCGATCTCCTCGGCAAAATCCGCTTCCTCGCCGAACTTGATGCACTCGGTCGGACAAACGTCGACGCAACGCGGCACCTTCCATTCGCCTCCGTCGAGAAGGTGAGCGCATCCGGTACACTTCTGCGCCAGGTTGAGATCCTCATTGAAGAAGATCACGCCGTAGACGCAGGCGTCCCCACAGGCCTTGCAGCCGGTACACTTCTCCGTATCGATTATGACCAGCCCGTCGGCGCGGCGGTAGATTGCGCTTACAGGACACGCCGGTATGCAGGACGGCTGGCGGCAATGGCCGCACATCCGAGGCACGTAGTGAATCTTCACCTTCGGAACGGTCCCCCGGATGTGCTCGGTGAGGCGCAGCCAGAACTGGCCGGTGTCGGGCTGAGGCTTGGCGATGGGCGTCCAATCGTTGGCGACATGCTCGTCCTTGCAGGCGATCTGGCAGGCGTAACAGCCGTTGCACAGGGAAATATCAGTTATGAAAACTTTCATTTAAGGTCTCCTCCTTCGATCCAGGCGTCCATGCGAAGCCCGGCGGCTTGGTCGTAAGGGCGAGCGAACGCCTCGGGATACTCGCGACGCCACTTGTCCCACTCTTCGCCGGAAACCTTCTGAACATCCACCAGGTAACCGCTTGTGGCTTGGCCGCAGGCGTTCTTGGAAGTGAGGCCGTGCGGCGAGATGGCGTTGATGGCGCCGCCCCTGTCGATCTTGGGACCGATAGGATCGTGACGAGCACCGTGGTCGATATAGGCGACACCGGGAATCAACCGTTCCAAGACCCGGGCGCCGCAGAGTACGATGCCGCGCTCGTTGAAGACCTTGACCACGTCACCGTCCTTAATGTCACGGGCCTCGGCGTCCTTCGGGGTGATCCAGCAGGGTTCGTACTTGTAGCCGTCGAAGCCCAGCACTTTGCAGGTGGGAATTTCGCGCGTCCAGGTGATGTCGTCGCACTGGGCGTGCGTCCGCCACCTACCGTGGTTGGACATCAGCAGCATCGGGAACATGTCGGCCCGCTCGCTCGAGATGCGCTCGTCGTGCGTCTCGGTGCGCTCGAACCACTTCGGAATGCCCTGCCGCTCGTTATCCGTGGGGAAGAGCCTGGCCAGCTTCTCGGAGTAGAACTCCAGCTTGCCCGTGGGAGTGTCCAGCGGATATTTCTCCGGATCGTCGCAGAACGGACGGATACCGATGGTGTCCTCCTCCCAATCCAGCGCGGTGGGGAAGACCAGGTACTTCTTGTCCATGAACTCGTCGAAGCTCATGAACTGCTCGCCTTCCATGGCGGTGAACACTTCCTCCTCCAGCGTGCGCAGGTCTTTACACTCGGTGAATTCGTCCGCCATACCGAGCTTCTTCGCGATCTCGACCACGACCTCGTAGTCGCTCTTGGACTCGCCAATGGGTCGGCAGGCCTGCTCCTGTATCCACATCGTCTGGAATTGCGGACCCTGCCGGGTGTTGGTGACGATGTCCTCGACTTCGAGGGTGGTGTTGGAGGGAAAGATGAGGTCGGCGTACATCGTGTCGTTCTCGAGCCAGGGATGCTGGACGATGTAAGTCTCGATCTCGGGCGAGTGATAGGAGTCGACGGTCCAGTTGCCGTGGTTCCAACAGGTGATGCGGCAAGGGGTATCGCTCCAGATCATATGGATCTTGGTGCCGCCGTCTTCCTTGGCAATTGGATAGTCGTAGCGGACGAACTGGTCTTCGGTGAGCGATTCCTGACCACCGGAACCGTGGAAAACCGCCTTGCCGTTGAAGATGGCCTCCTGAATCATGGTCTTGGGAATGAGCTGCTTGCCCCAGGCGTCGGAACTGGTCCGGGTTGGGATCCTGATGCGCTTGGGCATGGCCGGGTTGAAGAAGCGGTTGCTCTTGATGCCCTCGGCTCGAGGCATGCCGGCATAACTGATCTGCCACTGCCAGACACCGGGTTTACCCAGGCCCTGCATACCCAGAAGGACGCATTCCAGACGTCCGGGCTCATGCGAGAACGGCCCACGCACCATGGAACCACCGAAGTAATGGATGATGGACGTGACCTGCTTGGCAAACTTGCGCGCAAGTGCCTTGATCGTCCAGGGCGGAACTCCGCACTTGGACGAGGCCCACTTGGCTGTCTTCGGAACTCCGTCTTCCTTGCCCAGGACGTAGTCGGCGATCTTGTCCATACCGACGGCATGCGTCTTGACATATTCCTTGTCCCAGGTACCTTCCGTCACCCACGTGTAGATGATGGCGAGCTGCAGCGCAGCATCGGTGTTCGGGAGCACGGGGATCCATTTGTCGGCATGGATCGCCGCGCCGTAATTGAGATCCGGGCAGATGTACACGGACTGCAGGCCGGCCCGTCGCCAGAACTGGCAGATGCGGGTAGCGTTCTGGCCTGTGAAGCCCCACGGCGTGGTTTCCGGATCGCAGCCCCAGAACAGCAGCAACTCGGTGTGCTCGCTGATGTCTTTGACCAAGTTGCCGTTGGGCGCCAGCATGCCTTGGAAGCCCTGGCCCCACACGTGCTTGGAGCCCCAGTACCACCCTTCCCAGCTGTCTGGTTGGCGCACCTGCTGGGTGAAGCCACCCATCATGTCGAGGAGGCGGGCATTGTGACCGTGCGGCGTATGGATTGTCTGGCATTCGCCGTGTCCGTCACCCTGCACCAGGATGCCGAGCGGCCCATAGGTCGTGTGAATTCTCCGGATCTCGTCGGCGACGATGTTGGTCGCCTCATCCCAGGAGATGCGGACGTACTTGCTCTTGCCGCGGTTCTGCGTGTTCCGTTCTCCCTTGGGATCCCAATCGACCCGCTTCATCGGGTACTTGATGCGGTTCGGGGAGAAGGTGCGCTTCTTATAGGCGAGCGAGAACGGCGAGGGCAGGGACTTCATCAATGGCGACAGCGTCTCGCCATTGCGCGTCAGCGTCCACGGCCGGAAACTCGCGCCGTCATATTTCCAGTCATAGTGGAACGGCCGTATGCGCACGACCTTGCCGTTCTTCAAGTCGAGGGCGCATTCGCCGCCTCCGCCCAGCATCCCGCCCAGGGCGAGCGCCCTCATGACGGTATTATCCGGTTTCACGTCCGGCTTGCGTTTTTCATCAGTCATTTCGTCCGTTGCTCCTCAAGATAGCTCGTTTGCCATCCCGCAACTGGGATGGCGGAAATATTCGCAGTACGGGTCCTAAACCAATACGTTCCATCGTTATTGAAGACATTTTTTTGAACAGTGTAGGGAGTTTACTACAGGGGGTCGCGGAAGCAAATGAATTTCCGAATTGACGAGGTCTCCGCGACGCTTTTCATGTCTTTATCTGCGGCTGGTTAGGTTTTGCGGTGGAGCTTTGCGGCCCCGCAGCTGCGTCTCCCTGTCCTAATTACCCTGAATTCCTTGTGAAGCTGACGCTGCTGGAACTGCTTGGCTGCCATGTGATTCTTCTCAGCGTGCCTTCCACTTTGAAGAAAGCATGGAGAGCTTTTGCTCGACCGAGAGATGCGGTTGTTCCGGTGGCTTTGGTGCTTGCGGTTTGCGTGCCTGTGACCTTGGAGCGGTTTCCAGTAAAGCTTTGATTGAGAGGGCGATGCGCTTGGTCTTTGCGTCCGCACTCAATACCTTCACCTTCACGATCTGTCCCACCTTCACGGCTTCGCCCGGATCCTTGACGTAGCGGTTCGAGATCTCACTTATGTGAACCAGCCCGTCCTGGTGCACGCCGATGTCGACGAAGGCACCAAATTTGGTCACGTTCGTGACAACACCTTCCAGAATCATTCCCGGCTGCGCATCGGCGATTTCGCGAACGCCCTCCGCGAAGCTGGGCGCAACGAATTTATCGCGCGGGTCGCGGCCTGGTTTCTTGAGTTCTTCGAGAATGTCGTTGAGCGTAAATGTGCCCGCCGAAAGTTGCGTTCGATCCACTTTCTCCAGCAACTCTGGGCGCTTGATCAATTCGCGCACGGGCGTTTGCAGCGACGCCGCAATTTGTTCCACCACCGGGTAGGACTCGGGATGAACGGCGGTCATGTCGAGTGGATTTTCGCCCTCGCGAATACGCAGAAAACCGGCAGCCTGCTCAAACGTCTTGGGACCAACGCCGGGCACCTTCATCAGTTGCGCCCGCGAATGGAAACGGCCATTCTCGTCGCGATATTTCACGATGTTCACCGCAGTGCGTTCCGTGACCCCTGCCACGTAGCGCAGCAGCGTCCATGAGGAGGTATTCAAATCCACTCCAACCCGATTGACGCAACTTTCGATTACCGTTTCAAGCGACTGCTGCAAGTTGCGCTGATCGACATCATGCTGATACTGTCCGACGCCAATCGATTTGGGATCTACCTTCACCAGTTCGGAGAGCGGGTCCTGCAGGCGGCGTGCAATACTGATGGCGCCGCGCACGGTGAGATCGAGGTCTGGAAACTCCTGGCGGGCGACTTCCGAGGCGGAGTACATGCTGGCGCCGCTCTCGCTGACGGTAACAGCGAAAATGCCGTCGAGCTTGCGCTCGTGCAGAAACTCACGTACAAACTGATCGGTCTCGCGTCCGGCCGTTCCGTTCCCAATGGCAATGGCGCGAACGTTGTGTCGCGCCATCAGCTTTTCCATTACTTTTGCCGACTGTTCCAACCCGCTCTTCGAGGTGAATGGATACATTACGTCATGGGCAATGAACTTTCCCGTCTCGTCAACTATGGCGAGCTTGCAACCGGTGCGCAGCCCAGGATCGATGCCGAGCACGGAGATCGGTCCGGCGGGAGGAGCGAGGAGCAGGTTGTGCAGATTGTCGCGGAAGACGGCAATAGCGTCGGCATCGGAACGCTTTTTCAACTCCAGGCGAATCTCACCCTGGATCGATGAATTCAGCAGGCGCTGCCATGTGTCTTCAATTGCCAGCGTGAGCTGCGGAGTCCAATCGCCCTGGTTGCGCAGTATGCGCGAGCGCAAAATGTCCACCGCGCGCTGTGGCTCAAGTTCCATAAGGAAGAACAAAACGTTTTCGGCTTCGCCGCGCCGGATGGCCAGCATACGATGCGAGGGGATGGTCTTCACCGGCTCGCGATAGTCGTAGTACATTTTGAACTTTTCCTGCTCGTCGACAGCGTCGGTGGCCCTGCGGCTGGTGATCACGCCCTCGTCGAACATGCGCTGGCGCAAAGCCTTGCGCAGGTCGGCGTCTTCGCTGATGATTTCAGCCACGATATGGCGCGCGCCTTCCAGCGCTTCATCGATGTTGGCAACGCCTTTCTCTTCACTGATGAATGTCGCGGCAAAATCGCTGAGCGGAAGCTCGGCGAGTTGCTGTCCCCAGAGGTATTGTGCCAGCGGCTCCAACCCCTTCTCGCGCGCGATGGTGGCCTTGGTGCGGCGTTTGGGTTTGAAGGGCAGATAGATGTCTTCAATCTCGCTTTTATCCAGGCACTTTTCGATGCGTGCTCTCAACTCCTCAGTCAGTTTGCCCTGTTCCTCAATGGAGTGCAGGATGGTTTCGCGACGTGAAACCAGATCGCGGAAATAGGCGAGCTGCTCTTCGATTTCGCGGACCTTCACTTCGTCGAGATTGCCCGTGGCCTCCTTCCGGTAACGCGCAATGAAGGGCACTGTGCCTCCGCCATCAAGCAACTCGATGACCGAGACAAGACCGCGTAAAGGAACATCAATCATCTGCGAGATGTGCAGCAGAATTTCCGGAGAGAGAGTTTTTGATTCAGACATGGCTTCCGGTCAATTCTAATTGCGCGGCCTGAGGAAAAGCTTGTCGTGGTGCGGCGGGTGGCCCATTCAAGCCCCGCATTTGGGCTTGAGTGGGGCAGTTGTCACTGCCTTTGTCTTTGCTCGTGCCCACAATAGCGCGTAGCAAAGCCCACGACTCATACAAGCCGCAGACTCTAACACCTAATTTGTTTTCAGTGAAGGAAGATTTGGTGGAGGCGAGGGGAGTTGGCCTTCACAATCCCTAATAGAATCTGTAAGTTACGGATTCTACGCGTCGCCCATATCGCTCTTATCGGTCTAAACCAGCATATCCGTCACGCCATTGTCACACAGATTTACATATGTCAATATTCACATTTGTCTGCCGCCACGCGGTCCAAGCGCTTATCGTTTGGTCTATGCAGGATTATACAGACTCCCATACCGGCCCGCTGCAGACCGGGTTCACCGTATCTGTTATCCGAGAAGTAACTGCCAGGTAGGCGACCATCCGTCCGCAATCAACGAATCCCGCCCTCTCCGCAGTCCGCCCTGATTTCGAGATACTGCGGTGCAGACTACTCTGTAATTTGTTCGCTCCAGATATTTGTAGGGCTCCGCTGTGTTCTAAAAGGGAGGACAGCAGTGACCAGCTTACCCAGAGCTACGCACGATGGAAGAATACAAATCGGCAAATGAAATGTTTTTGTACACATGCTGGATGACGGAGTGCGAGTCTTGTCATGTGACTCCGCAATTGAGATTCTTGAGGCTAATAGCCCCAAGCAGGTCCAGAGAGCAATAGACGGTTGGACACACCATCCGACGATGCGAGCGAAAGGCGACACTGCCCTATTCTCGATTTTGGCAATCCAATACGGTTTTACCCTAAAACCGGGCGGAGAATCCTGGAAGGCTACGATTCCGAACGGTTTCTCAACGCCTGCAAGTTGATCCTGAAGGCAACGCGATTTCGGCTTCTGAAGACAAGTATTGAGGCAGGGTACGCGGCGGCAGCAGAGTCTTTGATCGTCTCACTTGCCAACGTCGGTCTCGTTGCTTTGATATCTGCGTCAGGGAGAAGTGCTTCGCGATCAGACGTGAGATCTCTTCGCGAAACGATTCCATGTATTTATGGTCCGGGGCAAGTACGCTCACCAGAGATTCCAGGAGGACGAAAGCACGTGTCAGTAGGAAAAACTCGCTTGGATTGTGCACCCCGTTCCGGCTTGCGGCATGCAGCAGCGACTCGAACGCATCCCCGATTGAAACATTCGCAAGTCGCTCTTGCCGACTTCATAGAGCGTGGCCTTGATGTCCGCCAACAGCGCTGCATGGTTGACTTCTTCGCTTGCCGGTGCCATTTCGAGGTAAGCCTCGGTGGCGGTTCGCAGCGATGTTACGACGGATCGCGATGCTGCCGCTTCCGGCAAGCTAACGGCTGGCGGTAGAGAACGAAAACGAATCGCTGAGAATCTGTGACGAGGGACAAGTGTCGGAGAAATCGATGGGAAATGCTCACTACCACGCATCGGAGGCCAAGAAGGTACCGAATCACTCAGCTTTTCACCCGCTTTGGTTTTCCAAAGCCGCTGAAGATTATAAAATTGCAACGAATCAGAGTTGAAAAAGGAGATTCCAGGTAAAGTAGGAAGTGTGAATGCTATGCAATCCGCACCAGATTTTTCCGTCGTACGTGAACATTGGAACGAGCGCTACCGCGCAGGCGAGCACACCTGGACTGATCCCGATCCGCTGCTCCTTCATCTTTACGAAGAATTCATCGCGCCCTTGTTCCCTGAACCGAGGCGGGGGCTTGACCTGGCTGGAGGCGCGGGCCGCCACGCCATCTGGATGGCAAAACAGGGCTGGCAGATGACTCTCGCCGACCTCTCCGATGAAGCCACCACCATTGCCCGGCAGAACGCGCAGGCTGCGAGTGTCGAACTGCAGACAGTCAACGAGCCTGGCATCGACACGCTCATGCGGGCATCGGCCTCGACAGGTAGGCAGTATGACCTCATCATGGTCTTCCAGTATCTTGACCGTTCTCTCTTTCCTGCCATGCGAACGGCCATCCGGCCCGGCGGCCTCATCCTCTACAAGGCGCACACCATTGACCATCTTGCAATCGGCGATGGCAAAGGGCCGAAAGACCCGGAGCACCTGCTGGAACGTCAGGAACTCCTGCGCGTCTTTGCCGGTGCGCGGGTGCTGTACTACAACGAGACCGTCGTCCGTCGCGGAACCCAGTGCCTCCTGGCGCAGATCCCATAGCGCGGAAGCTCTCGTCTCAGAGTCGAGACGGTGGGCACCTAGCTTGTCTGACGGTCGTCAGCGCCATGCCGATAAGCGAAGCAAATTGTCCTCAGAAGTTGGCAGTAGCACAGCCCTCAAACCACCAGTGGAGCGATTCCACGCGTAGCAGGCCGGCATCTAAGCTGGCAAATGCCGGACACTAAAGGGTCAGTGCGGCGGATTGTCGTCACAGAGTTTTTTGGCCGCAGGTCAAGAGGTCTCATCGCAGCGATGGGGATTTCGTTGTTTGCGATCATAAGCATATTAAAGTTCGTGAGTGGTCCTGACGTTGTGTTTTCGGCGATCTACCTTGTCCCGATTGTATTTACGACTTGGTGTCTGTCAGTTTCGGCAGGACTAGTCATGGCAGCAGCAAGTACATTGACGCTTTTATCTACCAACCTTTCCGAAACGCACAAGTACGTGCACCCGAAATCGGCTCTCGCAAAGTTGACCTGTCTATCGAGAGCGCTTGCCCCCAAATCAAGAAACTGGCGGAGTCACTTAGTGTGGTAGATGCTTACAAGGAGCTGTCTTGTCGCCGGGGGACGACGTCGATCATTGCCGCCGGACTGCAGCACTGTACACACGCCGCCTGCCCCGTACCATCCGACATTATCAAAGCCGTGGAAGTGGCGTCCGGGTTGGCGGTGGCTTGTGATCTTGCCATTCACATTACCAAGGAAGGCTAGCCAGCTCCGGCTCTAAAGGGAGCTGGCTAAATCGGCTTTAATTTCCAGCGCTCACAGAGGCTCCTTCCCTTGGTTCATCGATTGGTGTTGTTCTTCCTGTCTATGACTTGCGGAAAAACGTATCAATATAAACTTCGGGATTAGGTCCAATGGCCGACCCAACTACGAAGAACGCTGGTCCCGTGCTGCCTTCGAGTCTGATTGCCAGTTTTCCAGCCGCCGACTTGGCGAACTCATCGACCGGACCGAAGCCCAAAGCCTCGCCGGGGCAGGTACTGACACACACGGGTTCCTTACCCTTTTCCAACCGCTCCAGGCACAGATTGCACTTTTGCATCTTGCTATCGTGGCCATATTGCGGCACTCCATAGGGACACGCCGAACCGCAAGCACGACAGCCGATGCATTCACTTTGATTGACTACTACTATGCCGTCCTCGGCGCGCTTGGTAATCGCATGTGTGGGGCACACTTCGAGGCATGCGGGCTTCTCGCAGTGCATGCAGGCGCTGGACATACTGATATTGGTCGGGTTAGGGAACTGCCCGTCCCAGTGATTTCGGACTTTTCGCCACCGAATCCCGAGAGCAACGTTGTTCAATTCCTTGCACGCAACTTCGCACGCGTGGCATTCTACGCATCGCCCGGCAATGATGTAAAACCCTAATTGATTCGCCATACTCTCCACTCTTCCCCCGGCTCTGATGCCGGCATGGTCATCTCCCACGGAAACGCCGCTCACGCCTTTCTGACTTGCACCAGCGTCTGGCTTGACATGGCTGTGACTGCCGGATCCCATGCGATCTTGTGATCAATGCTGTACATGATGTTGGTATTAGCGCCGCCATCGAGTATTGGAAAGGCCGGCTTCGCCAACTCGCCGCATCCCTGATACCAGCCATGAAGCGCCATGACCGTGTCCGGCCGAATGCCGGGATTAACATCGGCCTTGAACTTGAGCCATCCCCGAGGCGATTCGACGATTACCCAGTCGCCGTCTTTGATGCCTCTCGCCTTGGCCGTCTTGGGATTCATCTGGAGCGTTGGGTCCGGCATCACCTCGCGCAGGTACGGTACATTGCGTAACCATCCGGCGTTGTAAACCTTGGAGGTATGAAAGTCGGAGAAAGTAAGCGGATATTTCGCCAGAAGCTCGGGAGTGCGCCCTGGACTCTCAGGCGGCGCCTTCCACTCCGGCATGGGAGTCATGCCCAGTTCCTCGAAGGTCGTGTTATAGAGGGCAACTTTTCCCTGCGGCAAATACGGAGCCTTGGAGAGGCGTGGGCTGGGGCTGTTGAATACTTGTTTGTACTTCTCGTAGACCGGCGGCTTCATCTCATAGACGATGCCGTTCGGCTTCGCGCGCAGTTCGTCGATGGTAATTCCCAGCGGGCTGAGCTGGTCGTTCATGCATTCCGTCAAACTGCCGTTCCAGAAGTCCTTGCTGTAACCCATCTTGACCGCAAGCTCGATCCAGAACTCATAATCGGACTTGTAGGGTCCCAGCGGCTCAATCACCCTATTGCGGGCCATCACCCAGTTTCCGCCCGCTTCAAAGGGGTGATCTGTCTCGTACATGGTAGTGACGGGAAGCACGATGTCGGCATAATTCATCTCCGCCGTCCGCATGACGTCGACCACGGCAAAGAAATCGAGTTTCTTCAGCGCCTCATTCACCATGCCCTTTGGATTTCTGGTGCTAACCATGGGCTGAGTTCCAGGAGCAATAATGCCGCGAATGGGGTAAGGCTTGCCGGTAAGTACGCTCTCGATCACACCGTTGTATGCCGAGGAAGTTCCCTCGATGAAGGGCTGCAACGCCTTGGGGAATTCCGGACAGACTAGTTTGTCTATCATGCCTTGCGTTATTTTTTCGTTGAGTTCGACAGGCTTGGTAGCTGCCGGGGGCTTACCGGGGAAGAGATTTCCGCCGGGCCGATCGAGATGGCCGGCGATCGCCATCAGTGCACCGACAGCGCGGATGGCGTCATTGCAGCTTGGAGCATGTTCAAAGCCGTTGCCATGATCGATAGCGGCGTGCTTGGTATTGGCATAAATCCTGGCTACATCCTTGGTTTGCTGCGCCGGTATGCCTGTGATCGGTTCAGCCCACTCCGGCGTGTATTTCTGGACGTGCGCGGCGAGCTTATCGAAGCCGTAGGTCCATTCCTCCACAAACGCTGCATCGTAGAGTTTTTCTGTGATAATCACGTTCAGCATTGCCAGAGCCAGCGCGGCATCGGTACCCGGACGGATGGGAACCCAGATGTCGGCGATGGCTACGTCGGGCTCCATGGTCGGCTTGATGGCGATGATTTTGGCCCCGCGCGCCTTGCAGTCCAGCAACCGTTTCACCTGTCCCTTGGAACTGCCGGAGTAAATCGGCTGCGTTCCCCAGATAAATAGACAGTTGGTCTTCGCGTAGTCCGGAACCGGGCCTCCGACGGTTGCCGAGCCTATCGTGTAGCCAAAGACGAACGTCTTTTCCACCATGCAGATGCCGCTATGGCCGTAGTTCGGGCTGCCGTGGGCTTGCAGAAATCTTTGCATGTAACCGCTGTATGTGCGCCGTGCCGGTGAAAGAACAGCCAAGGACTCCGGACCATACTTTTCCTTCTGTTCCTTGAGCTTTGCGGCAATGTGATCAATGGCTTGATCCCAGCTGATCTTTTCGAACTTGCCATCGCCTCGCTTTCCAACGCGCAGCAACGGATATTTCAATCGTTGGGGCGAATACACCCACTGCGCGGCAGCATGAGCCTTGGGACAGTTCCGCCCGCGATTGAGCGGCGATTCCTTCATCCCTTCGACTCTTATGAGTTTGCCGTCCTTGACGATCGCATAAATCCCGCAACCCAGGCTCGGCCCGCACATCGCGCAGAACGTCGGAATGGCCTTCTCTTCCGATGAATGAAGCTGGGGAGGAAGACCTAGCAAGTTGGTAGTCCCAGCGGCAACTGCTGAGCCAATGCCGACCAGGCCCGCTGTCTGAAGAAAACTACGTCGGGTGAAAGAACCCTCGGATGATCGTTTCATTTGATAGCCACCCTTAAATTGATTCGTTGATCGTTTGCGAACCAAGTTTGCCAAACACAACCCTGGATGCCCACCAATGAAGGCCGCACCCCTGAGTCACACGTGTAGATGTTAATAACACTTAGATAGACGAATGAAGTTTAGCTCCCCGGAAGGATATCGCCAGTCAAAATAACAAGGGAGCGATCAAATCTTCGAATGAGTTTCCCATTTTGGGAAGAGGCCTCAAGCTCTGCTCGATGGGGCCGTCGCCCGTCATCGCGGCCGCTGCTCCTCAAATAATTTGTTTTCCGAATCGCGTTTTAATTCTGAAGTACAGTGGAGCCCGGCTGGAGCCCCAACGCTTCGCCATCTTTTTTCGCGAGCGTGAATTGGCAAACTCTGGGCGAAATGAGGCTGCGCAAGGACGCGCGCTTCCGAACTATTTTATTTATTCCTTAGACTCAAGCTGCGAGGTCAATTCCTGCTTCAGCAGCGTGAGGTCGTACATCCCAAGATGCTTCGCCTTGATCTTCCCGTCGCGACCAATCACGATGTTGACAGGGAGTCCGAATATTCCACGGTATTTCGATGCGACGTCTTGAGTTTCAAGAGCGACAGGGTAGTTCATCCTGAATTCCCGACCAAACTTCTGTACTGGTTCGGGGCTGTCATCCATTGACATGCCGATCACCTGAAGCCCTCGATCTTGATACTTGCTTTGCCATTCGACAAAGCGCGGAATCTCCTCCTGGCACGGCGCGCACCAGGTTGCCCAGAAATCAAGCAGGATGACCTTGCCCCGATAATCGGAGAGTCTGAGTGGAGTGCCATCCAATGACTTCAACGTGAAATTGGGTGCGAGCTCAGCTCCTGCTTCGGTTCGCGGAGCAATCGTTGAACGGCTTTTCCAGATGGCAAATATCAGGATGATGGTGCACAACGCAGTCACCAGCAGTAGGGGAAATATCCTTCGCGCCATACGACTCAGTTATTGCCTCGAACCGTCGGGTATCCCTTGTACACCCAGTCGGTCCCTAGATTGTCAGCGAAGTAAAGCACTTTGACGTTAATGAATCCCATTCTACGTAACTCTGTGTAGGCCGGGGTAACGTTTGGGCAGTGTGCCCACGGACAACAGCCACAGTAAAGAACAATCACGGTGGAGTGCGACAAGGATTGTGCGCGGGCGCGCAATTGCTTGATCGACTCTGAATCAGAGCCCGGGCCGATGAACTCTGCCCCTGGAATGTGCGCTTGTTGGTAGAGCATCTTTGGCCCGACGTTGAGGACGACAGGCTTGATTTTGCTTGACTGGAGAGCCTTTACAAGTTCCGCGGGTTGGATGAGTACTGACTGGCTTAATGCGGTTGCCGGCTGGATCTGATTAGGGTTCCATTGCGCGAGTCCCTTTTGGGGCATGGACAATGCGGTCAGGTAGAAAATCACGCACGTAATTCCAAGACGAACGAAGCGAAAACCCATTTAGTGCTCCTCTAAGTGCCGAAAACTTACCCCGCAAATGTTTTTGTCTTCCGGCCACCTGGGGCGGGGCTGCGCTTTCGAAGCGATTTGCCAGCCTTTGTAGAGGTACCGCGATGGATCTTGGTGACGAAATTGGTCATCGACTTCGACAGGTTATCCAAAACTTGTGCCCACTCCTCCAAATGCTTTCTGCCATCTCTCGTTATTGAATAAACCCGGCGGGCAGGGCCCCTGCTCTGAACATCCCATGACGACTGCACGTAGCCGTGTAATTCCAAGCGTCGCAGTGTGCGGTACATCGCCGCGCCTTCAATTTCAGCATCGGTCAGCGCATGCTCTTGGAGGCTGGCCGCGAGTTGATAACCATGCGCTTCTCCATCCTCCCTAAGCATATATAGCACCACGGGTTCGACAAATCTGTATACATTCCCCATGGCGCAGGTGCACGGATACCCATTGGGATGACGTGGACAAGTTTGATGCTTCAAGAGCGCGCTCCTCGGAATAGTCTGCAAGATTATGTCATATTCCACCGATAGATGTAGATGACCTCTATATGCGAGCAGATTCCGAAATTGGGAAGTTTGACTGTAACGAATGCGATACTTTGGCATTTATTAAGTTGAACGGTTATGAGGTTTACGGAATGCCTGAGACTGCACCAGCGCTGCTTCTCCCCAGCTACCTGCTGCTTCCGCTGTGGATCTTTGCCGAGCAGATGGGATTATCCCTTCGTTTCCGATCCTGCTTGCCGTGGGAGCGCTCCCTGCAAAGGATGGCGGAAACATCTGGCTTATAACCATAATTGCCGTCTCCGCGGCTCTAAGTGCTGACCTGATTTGGTTCAGACTCGGAAAGCGCTATGGAATGACGGTTCTGGGACGACTTTGCCGCATCTGTATCGAGCCGGATTCGTTCGTCCGACATACGGAGAGGCTACTTGGAGAGCGTGGGCTACGCCTGTTGCTGGTCGCGAAGTTAGTGCCTGGGCTGAACGCTTTGGCAGCCCCAAGCACGAAGCCAGCAGTGCGACAATTGCGGAGAGGCTCAAGCGCCATGGCATCAGCCGCGTTAGACCGCTGCAGGGCGGTTTAAGTGAATGGCGTTCCCTCGGGTTTCCGCTGGAGTCGCAGTTCGGTCCAGTTCCCCCGTTGAAACCCGGCTTGGAGACTCGCCGGACATAGGACAAGCGATGCGTCGAAAGGAAGACATGCCAATCACAAGAGAATGCACCAGTTGCGGGCAGCTGAATCGAATTCCGGTAGTGCACCTTTCGGATGAAGGACGCTGCGGCGCGTGCAAACAGCCGCTGCCAGCAATTTCTGAGCCGATTGCCGCTACGACTGAAACATTTTTGGAAATTGTCAAAGAAGCACGGGTTCCAATACTTGTGGACTTCTGGGCGCCTTGGTGCGGTCCCTGCCGCATGGCAGCGCCTGAGGTAGCACGACTGGCCACGGAAATGGCTGGCCGTGCGATCGTTCTGAAAGTAAATACCGAAGAGTACCCGGAATTAGCAGCTCGGTACCGTGTCCAGAGCATTCCAACCTTTGCCATCTTTTCACATGGGCAAATTGTCCGGCAGGAGTCCGGAGTTGTGGATCACCTCGTAATGGAGAGTTGGCTCGCTGGATTATGACAACGTCTCTTCTAGTCAGCATTGGCATCTTTTGCTAAGAGTCGAGCGCGCATCATTGATGCATCCCAACTGGGACTTCACGTGATCAGAGAGGGCGATTGGGCATGTCTAATCACGACTCAATTGTCGCACGCATACTCGTTGACGCGGTGTTCCTCGTTTGCACCGACGATTGGGATCGCACCGTCACAGTGCCTGTCTAGCTCGACGCTGCAGCCGCCCCATCATGCAGGCGAGGACGAAAGTGCTTGTAAGTGGTAAAGCCGCCGGAAAGATTCCGCGCCTTGAAGCCGTGCTGCAGGAGCATACGCAGGGCATAGTAGGAGCGCTGGCCAACCCCACAGTTCAGCCAGATCTCGCGGTCGCGGGGGAGTTCTCCAAGGCGGCTGCGCAACTGGGGCAGCGGAAGATTGATCGCGCCTTCGATGTGCCCGGCAGCGAATTCTTCCGGTTGGCGCACGTCCACGAGCAACGCCTCCGTGTTGGGCAGTGCCTCCCACTCGGCCAGCGATACGTCACCGCGCAGCACGTTGCCAGCAATCATACCCGCCATGTTGACCGGATCCTTGGCGGCCCCAAACTGCGGGGCGTAGCAAAGTTCAGCCTCTTCCAGGTCAAACACACTCGCACCGTTCTGGATCGCCATGGCGATGACGTCGATTCTCTTCTCGACGCCGTCCTGGCCCAGAGCCTGGGCACCCAGGATGCGGCCATCGTCCATGGCAAATAATAGTTTCATGTGGATGGGACTCGCCCCGGGGTAATAAGCCACGTGCTGTCCCGGATGCAGATAAATTTTCTGATAGCCGGTGATTCCCAGGCGGCGGAGTGTCTTTTCGTTGGCTCCCGTTGTGGCGACGGTCATACCAAAAAGACCGCATACCGCGGTACCTTGGACACCGCGAAAGTACGCCTCCCGTCCGCATATGGAGTCGGCAGCCACTCGTCCTTGGCGATTAGCCGGTCCGGCCAAAGGTACCAAACCCCATTCACCTGTCACGAAATTGCGCGTTTCGACGGCATCGCCCACCGCCCATATAGCCGGATCGCTGGTGCGCATCTGCTCATCGACGCGAATACCCCCGCGTTCCCCAATCGTCAGCCCCGCATCTTTAGCAATCTTGATCTCCGCCCGCACCCCTATGGACAGGATCACAAGGTCGGCTGGAAGGAGGGCGCCGGATGCGGTTTTAACGACTAAGCCACCGGTGGAAGACTGCTCAAATCCAGCCAATGCATCCGACAAATGAAGGGAGACACCGCTCTTGGCGAGGTGCTCCTGCACCGGTTCCGCCATCTCCGGATCAAGCGGCGGCAAGACCTGATCGAGCATCTCCACAACCGTTACGGAGATGCCGCGAGTAGCCAGATTCTCGGCCATCTCCAGACCGACGAGACCGCCACCAATAATGACCGCGCGGCTGACTTTCTGTTCTGCTATCCACAACCGGATACCTCGGCTGTCCGGGATGGTGCGAAGCACGAAGATTCCGGGCAGATCGATTCCCGGAAGCTCTGGACGGATTGGGTTGGCGCCCGGCGAAAGGACAAGGGCATCGTACTTTTCCCGGTAGACCTCGCCAGTGAGTAGCCGCTTCACCTCAATTTCACGATGTTCGCGGTCGATGGCCGTGACCTCGTGTTCGGTACGGACCTCGATGTTGAATCGGGTCTTGAAGAGTTCCGCAGAGGCTACCAGCAATTTCTTTTCGTCCTTTATGACGTTGCCGACGTAATACGGCAAGCCGCAGTTCGCAAACGATACGTAAGGTCCGCGATCAAAGACCACGATTTCGGCATCTTCCGCCTGCCTACGCAGTCGTGCGGCGCAAGACGCGCCTCCCGCAACGCCGCCAACTATCAATACTCTCTTCGCCATTTGATTTCTCCTTGCACGCTACTCCACGACATCGGAGGCATCGGCATTCGAGCTACCGACACGAAACGGTTCTTCCCGCTTCAGCGGCTTTGTCCTAAGGAAAGAATGCAGAAAGGGGAGGAGTGTTACAAGGTAGGATCGATTTCTTTTCATCACCTGTACACAATGTTGAAATTAGTTATTTGTCCGTTTCGGCTGCCGTTTGTACCTGTTGTGCAAGACGGGCGCGAAGATGAGCAGAAGCTCGCGGATTGGGTCGCTGGCTGGGTAGCAAGTGGGTTTGCTCGATGGTGCTTCGCAGGCTGGCAAGGAAAGTTTCACAGGGTTTACATCCTGCCATATGCCGTTCCAGTTCTTTGCATAGGGTGTCGTCGAGAGCGCCATCCAGATATTGTGAGAGATTGGCGAATATCTGCATGCAATGGCGCGAACGAGGCAGCTTCCCCTTGGCTCCTTGTGAAGAGCCTGGAGTTGACACGTGTTGGGCGGCCTTAGCCTGAGCGGTTGGCCGCGGGGTGAACTGCGAAAGTTGCTTGCGTACGAAGAGGCGCGCCCGGTGCAGACGTACGCGCACATTTCCTTCCTTAATATTCAGAATGCGGGCAATCTCGTCGGTCGAGAGCTCTTCGACATCGTGGAGCACAAGAACGATCCGGTACGCCGGGGGCACCTTCAAAATGGCCTGCTGTAGCTGGCTCGAATCCTGTCCTGCGATCACCGATTTCTCTGGAGACGGCCCTGCCGAGGCGATCGCCTCAAGGTGATCGAGTTCCATGGCATCCGGCATGAGGTCTTCGAGCGACAAGTGTTCCCTTGGCGCGAACTTACTCCTCCGGCGAGACATCCAGCACCGGTTTCTGGCGACGGTGTAAAGCCATGTGGTGAGCGCTTTTGGGCTGTCGAAGTTTGCGAGATATGGGATGGCCTTGAGCAGGACCTCCTGCATGGTGTCTTCGGCATCCTCGCGATGTCCGCAGACCGTCATACTGAACGAGAACACGGTGTTCTGGAGAAGCTCCAGTGCCTGTTCCACGTGTGCGGAATTGCCAGAGCGTATTAATTCGAAGGCTTTTGTGACGTCAGATCGCATCGCTGACATTAGGCTACCATGCAGCTCTTCGGTTCGGAAAACCCACTCAGGCTTCGTCCGGCAGATGGAGACTGAACTCCCATCCGCAATATTGATTAAAGTCTGCATCGGGCGGGCAGTGCAAGCAACGGGTTTGGATTCCCGAGTCAACCGTGCGCGCAAAGATCTCGAACTCGATTTTCCCAACGCTTTTGCAAGGGAAATCTGCGAGTCCTTTGCGTCGGCGAGCCTCTTGCACGCGGCAAATATCCACGATCAGACGCAAACGTTCCCGGTTCTCTGACCATTCCGTACGCTGCGCATTGATCAGGCTATACATGCGCAGCCCAAGCGCCCGGTCAAGGGCAACAAGACCGCCATTCTCCTCGATGTTGAATGTCGACATGATTCGATGGGCTTCGGCCGCGGCGAAACGGGCCCATGAGGCAGCATCCAATTCCATGGCAGTAGCCAAGCCGAACTGTTCTTCAGCAGCTAGAAACCAACAGCCGTCGTGGGCGAGCCAGCTCTTGGAAAACATCTCCAGGGCTTTCCGCAAGTCTTCCCGACTCATCTCATTAAATGCGCTCATTTGCGAACTCTCTATACCTGATCATTGAGGTAAATTTCTGAATGAAAGCGGTCATCAGCGCGCTGGCGCTGGCTTCTGGATCCGTCAAACCAGCCCGCTTTACTGCCGGGGTAGCTGTCGAATTCAGGTACGTAGGGTTTTATATCGAGCAGCGGGGTTCCATCAATTACATCGATATCCGCTACCTCAAAGCAGTCTTCGTGAACGCTTAAGAGCCGTACCACCGACATTCCAATTGGAGTAGGCCGCACTGGAGAGCGAGTGGCAAACACTCCGCGGAGCACCGTGTCGAGAAATGGCCTGACCAGAAGTTGACAGGGAGGCGCTTCGTGAAAGTGATAGATAAGCCAGATTCGTTCAAACCCTTCCAAGTCCTGTAGGCCTTGACGAAAGGGTGCGTCAAGGCGCACTAAGCCCTTCGCGCCACTCGCACGGGAGGACTGAATGGGAGTTCCCGCGGGTTGACTGAAGGGACTGTGGATAGTACCGATTGGAGCAAAAGAATAGCCCATTGAAGTGGATTCATCCTCCGGTTTCTAAACAATCGTCCTGTCTGTCTCGTTGTTGCTGGCCGCGATTGAGAGCATATTCGGAGCGTGAGGATTACACGCCAGTTACGATCCGCGCAGCTCTTGCATAAGAACCGAGGTTGAAGACATTAGTGTAACCGAGCCTTTTCAATTTCTTCTTTGCCATCTCGCTGCGCATGCCGCTATGGCAATGCAGCAACAGCGCCTGGTTCTTATCTTTTAGGCGACGCGGCAGGGCGGATTCAATTTCGCCAAGAGAAACATTGATCGCGTTCGGCAAATGCGCCGAGTCGAATTCGCCTGGGCTGCGCACGTCAATTACCAACGCCCCGTTCTTCAGACGCGCGTACGCATCCTCAAATGAAATCCGGCCGACGAGACTCGGAACAACGATGACCGCAATGGCTGTCGCGATGATTAATGCTATTGTCCAATTCATAACTTCAAACTCACTCTAATTTAGTTTCCGTTGGGAGGTCTTACAAGCTTGACATGAACCAGTCGGGCCGCCATGCGAGTGCTTCTTGTGAAAAACTGTTAACCTCCTGTGGTTATGCGTCTGTGTTCGCTTTACCAGCTCTTTTTGCAAATGCTGCCATCGCATTTCCCAGTTGGCTCATGACTTCCGACCATTCTTGCAGGTGCACATGTCCCGACTCTGTCAGTGAATACACCCGACGCGGTGGGCCTGCGGTGTCCGTATCCCAATTTGATGTGACATGGCCGTTTTCTTCCAGTGTTCGCAAGGTTCTATACAAAGCTGCACGTTCAATTTGTGCATCCGTCAGGGCATAGTCGCCAAGTGTCTCGGATAGCTCGTATCCATACGAATGCCCTTTCTCACGCAACATGAGTAGCAGAACCGGCTCGATGAACCTGTAGATGTGGCCCATGGCGCAGGTGCAGGCGTGTCCGCCCCTATGCCTTAGACATAATCCTCGAATCATAATGAATACCTCCACACCCCTACCTTCAAAGCCTTGGAACGCGCGTAATAATCTTTTCAGTTTACCGATCTAGATGTATATTACAACTAGCAACGAAACAACGGGAGGAAATATGAAAATTGCAGTGGCAACAACCGACGGAGTTTCCCTTTCACAGCATTTTGGACAGAGCAAGGGATTTGTGGTGTTTGAAGTAGACGGCTCGAATGTGCAGAGTCGTGAACTCCGCACCAATGACGACACGCCTCACAACCAAGGGATCTGCAATCACGAAGGCCAGAATCAGCAGGGAAAAGGTCATGCGAGCATCCTTGACCTGTTGAGTGACTGCGGTGTTGTGCTCTGTGGAGGCATGGGGGCGGGCGCCGCCCAGTCGATGACGGCAAATGGCATCAAGGCGGTCATTTTACCGCGAGCATGCTCAGCAGATGATGCAGTAGCAGGCTATATCAGCGGCGATATCCCCGTTACCCCGGCTGGCTTCTGTAATTGCCAGCACTGATCGTCCTTCGAGGGGTGAACCGGAGCCCATCCGCGAATGTGGCCTCTGTTTCTCGATCAGCGTGTCCGGAGTCTTGGGTTCATCCTCAATCAGTGCGAGGCACCACATCGGACAGTGTCCACTCATGTTTGGTTTCCCTTAAGAACTTTGAATGAAAGGGTCCCTCCTATAAATCTCGAATCTCTCTTCCATCAAATTCTCAAGCCTGCCTTGGGATGTACTGAGCCGGTCGCGGTGGCGCTCGCAGCAGCTGCAGCAGTACCCGCGTCGCTGCGGCCTACAGATTGATGCTCCTTTCCGTCAACGCGCTCTGCCAGAAGAATCTTGGCCGCACTTTCCCCATCCTTGTGCACGGCTACGATTATCCAGTCCCTGACGGTCGGGGATTTCTCGGCGGCGGTGGGCTGCTGCCGGGCCCGTGGCTCAAGCCGGGCTTTGACGAGAAACTCTTCAGCGATATCAATGTCACCACACAAATGATGACCACCATCATCGATCGGTTCAACACCATGCTCCAAAATCTGGTGCAGGAGCCTGGCTTCCAGAACGTAACCTACATCGATCTCCGAAACACCCTCTCAAACTCTCAAGCCAACTACAAGGACTGGTGGGCAAATGAAATCCATCCCAACACCGGTGGCATCTTCGGCGGACAGGATGGCTGGGGAGCCATTGCCGCCAAGTTTCAAGCCGTCCTTGCGACGCTTCCGTAGTCACGGCTCGAAGGCGAGACCTTCCCGGTGGACTCAGGGTCGGGGCGGAAGGTCGTAGGATCGGTAACGACAAACGTTAGAACCCTATCGGGACTGCCCCGACAGGAGACGCGTGGGTGTGCGCAAATTTGCATGGTCGGGGCAGTTTCGATAGGGCCGTTTGAACTGAGCCGCTAGTGTTTGCGGCGGACGCGGTCAGACCTATGGGATTTGGTTTTGATTTTGCTGGTCAGAGGGCGATCGTGCAGCAACAGTGCATGGCAGAGAAAGCCATCGAATCGGTTTTGGCAGTCGCGACAGCGCCTCTCGATGAGGCAGTAGGGACGCGTTCGAGGGGCAAAATCGGCGAATGAGCATACGAGATTGTGGCATGTTTGAACACACGGAAAACAGAGATTGCTGTGAACTCGGTGCGCCAAGGATCTCTCAGGAACTATCAACGGTGCACCTCCGTGGAGCGGGCAGCATCGGGCCCGACCGGAAATAGAGTTGGCGGCTGGTCAGCCGTTCGATGACGAGCATGGGGCCGGCGCAGAGAGGACAGCGCGACTGAGCAGTGATCTCAGGATCGCCTGCGCAGGTCGCTCCACTGCTCGCTTGTTGATTTGCCAAACTTCAGATGTTAATGCTGCCGCCCAATCCATCGAATTTGCCTTCGAACTTCCGGAAGAAAGCGAATCCAGGAACGAGATTGTTGGATAGAAGGCGGATTTACCGGGGCCTATCTTCAGGTCAGGGTTATTTCCGGTTAAGCCAACAACCCATGTACAGAACTAGCTACTCGGATTTAACAAAACCTTGACTAATGTCCTCGATCAGTTAATTGGAAAGCCGGGGAGTCGCTGCCGATTCCGGTCGGATGACGGGCAAACCGGAGATTGGCTAGATTGGGGAAGGCCCTGGACCTCGAGTACGAGATCTCGGCTGAAGGAACCGCAACCCAGAGTGGCATATACAAGCTTCTGCAAGACGAGTTCCGGGTCACGGTGGATAGCCGCATGTTCCTCCGGTTCGATCGGGACCACTGGAGGGTTCATGACTTTAGGCTTCTTGATCTTGGTGGCTGGATTGGAATCAATCCAGCCCATATCGTTGCAGTGGCGCATGAATGTCCGCAGACGTTCAATCTTCTTGCCTATGGTCAGAGAGGAATCTTCGAGGGTTCCGACGAACTTGAGTAGTGTGGCATAGTCGAGGGCTCGTACTGTGGTGATGGCCCGGCTCTCACAAAAGCTATCGAGTTGGGCCAGCATCTCTCGGTACTTCCGGATTCCCTCGGTCGAGAGCTTCCGGCGCTCACATTCGACTATGTAATCCTCTATGGCGGCTGAGACTGTGGAGGCGGCCTGCTTGACGGCACCCGACTCGATCTCCAGCAGCTTCCGGCTGGCTTCCTCCCACGAGAAGATATCCAGGGAGTAGCGAACCCGCTTCCCATCGTGCATCCCATCCACATGGATGGGATGCATACAGCTCGCATTATGCTTGGTGTGCTTTCAGGTGGCTAGGTGACGCCACTTGAGCTTGAGCATGTCCCGGAAGGTACCACAGGCTCAAACTTCTTGTCACGCTAATGGCACGTCACTTATGTATTCTTGCAACTTATTGATTCTAAAGCTTTTATAATGGTGGAGGCGAGGGGAGTTGAACCCCTGTCCGAAAGCGCTGAAAGCGAGGAGACTACATGCGTATTCGATTCCTGCCGTGGTCATTAACCACAACGTTCGCCAACTATGCTAAGAATCGGCAAGAAACCTAGTTGACTAGCCTGTTGATCTTGCTCCCACTCCCAGACGTAGAGATCGGAGCCAGCCTGCTGTGCGACGTTCTGACCGCAGCCCGTAGGCGAAGCCGCGGAGAACGGCAACTTAATTAATTAAGCTGCGTAAGCCAGTTCTGTGTTGGCAACTGTTTGTTTTGCACTCGATTAAGGGTGTGTGCGCCCCTGCATGCCTCCTGGCCGCAACCGTTTCCGTCGAAGCCGTGACGCCCCCAAAACTGCACCCAGCCGAGACCCCAGTTTCTGAGTCTCGGTCGGGCTCCGCGGCACGCACGCCAGTTTCGATCAGCGGTTCGCGGAGAGCTTTTGCGTCGTGGCTGCCCCGCGCCGAAATCAATTCGGTTGGAGCAACCGGCCTGCTTCACCGTGAGTTGACGGCGAAGCTGAAAGGTCATAGACCGTTTTCAAAGAGCTGCTTCCACTTTACCTGAGTCAGGCGGTGAAAGCTACCACGCATGTAGTAATAGATGCAGGAAGAGTCTGAAAAGATGCATTCTTCGGCCCGCCCGTTTCTCTCGCCCGCCCAAGCTTAAAGGAACTCCAGCTCCGGCGCGCGTTCAATCACCCCGCTGCAGCTACTCGTCGGTTTCCGGAATCGCACCATAGACAGGCCCGAGTTTGTTCTCTACCAAACTTTGAAGCAGCTTTGGATTGACATTGACGGAGGAAAATCCGCCGCCTTCAGAGATTCATGAATTGCTTCCCAGCCAGCTTGATGCAATTGAATCCGTAGTCGGCCAGCACGGCGGCGAGTTTCTGAAAATTGTATTGTTCTTTCCGTCTGGCGTTGAGAGTGTCGTAGCAAATATGTTCAAACGTGGCATATCGGTCTCCATCTTTTTGAACTGGTTTCGTCAAACCTACACCTGGGCTCAGAGTTGCTACTTCCTGGATTTGAAACTTTGAAACCTTGAAACCTTGAAACTTTGAAACCTGCTCTTTTCCCGTGACTCAGGCTGCGTGCTCCGTTACACTCGGCTGCATCGATCTGTTATGGCAGAAGCTACCCAATCACGCGTCTCCACGCGCGACCGCGAAATGCTCGCGCTATCGCTCACGCCCCAGCTTGGAGCGACACGTGTCCGCCGCCTCTTTGAGCGCATTCCGCGCACGGAAGACATTTTTCGCGCCCCGCTCACCGAACTGGAAGCGATCGGTCTTCCGGCTACCAGCGCCCAGTCCATCGCCCTGGGAGAGTCACTGCGGCTGGCCGACGAAGAACTGAGAAAGCTGGCCCAAGCCCCTGGAGCAATGCTAGTTGCCATGGGCTCCGAGCTTTATCCCGCGCACCTTGGAGAGATCTACGATCCGCCGCTTGTGCTTTACGTGCGGGGCGATGCGCGGGTTCTGCTGGAGGTGGGAATCGCGGTGATCGGCACGCGCCACCCGACGCCGTACGGTCTCGGCATGGCGGAGCGTCTCTCGCAGGATCTGGTGAACTGCGGCCTGGTGATTATTAGCGGCATGGCCCGCGGCATCGATTCGATCGCGCACAGGGGAGCGGTGCAGGCGCGCGGCCGCACCATCGCAGTCTTCGGCACCGGGGTTGACGTGATTTATCCGCGCGAAAATCGCAAGCTCTCCGAGCAGATACTGGAGCTGGGCGGCGCGCTGGTCAGCGAATTTCCTCTCGGCACCAACCCCAATCCGCACCATTTTCCGCTGCGTAACCGGATCATCAGCGGACTATCGCGCGGAGTTCTGGTGGTGGAGGCGGGCGAGTATAGCGGCACCCGCATCACCTCGCGCTGCGCCTTGGAGCAGTGCCGCGAAGTCTTCGCCGTCCCCGGCAATGTGACCAACAAGCAGGCCTGGACGCCCAACACGCTGATCAAGCAGGGAGCCAAACTGGTTGCAACCTGGGAGGACGTCTTCGAGGAACTGCCAACGGAAATCCGCCTCCGGCTTCAGGCGCGCCAGTCGGAACTTCCCGCGCCGCAGGAGGCATCGTTATTTGATCCGCCGCCGGAAGCCGCCGCGCTTCCCGGCGAACAGCAGAAGGTCTTCTCGGCCATCACGGCCGATGAGTCGATCCACATCGATGACCTGATCGAGAAATTCGAGTCCGAGCTTTCCAGCTCAGAGATCTTCTCCGCGCTTTTCGAGCTGGAAATGAACAATAAAATCCGCCAGCTCCCCGGCAAGAACTACGTCCGCGTCTTCTAAAAGCAGAGATCGATCCGAGTTATTGAAGTGACGAGGGGCAACTCCTGCTGGCGACCGCTACTCTGTATCCTCATACGGCACTTCTGCCTGGGGTGGCTCTTATGGATACTGCAACCAAACTGCAAGCGGAAGCAGGCGCGGTTCCCCTGCTAACCGCAGTCCTATGCGTCAACTGCGAGTGTGTGACCAGCGGCCGCTTGGATCAATGCTCGGTTTGCGGCAGCCGCTCACTGCTCAACCTTGCCAGGATCATTGACGGCGCCTCGCTCGCGTCCAGGCCCCGTCGCTCCGGAGCAAAGCGGGAGATACGCTTCGACGTTGAAATCGTTATCGATTGGAAGCAGATTCAGCCCAGGGAGTTGAGCGGCGCGCTGGAAAGCATCAACAGCCTGATCGGCCCGTGGCTGGCACGCGGCCAGGCATCCTGCCACATCGATGTTGCGCCCGTTCCGGCAATCGGCAACGCCGCCGAGGCTGAGGCGGCTTAGGCGAAGTGTCTGGCCGGGTGTGCCTCTTTCCGGCCCTGCCCTTGGTCGCAATACTGAAGTTTCCTGTATTTCCATAAAGAATCAATAGCTTAGCCATCCTTGCACCCTACCGGGAGTGGGCTTTTCCGCCTCTCCGGTTTTGCCATCCTCCTTCCTTCGTGCTAGGTTTTGTTCCAGTTTGCATAGATTGAGAAGAGGTTCCTTTGGCTAAAGGTTTGGTTATCGTCGAGTCTCCCGCAAAGGCCAAGACGATTCAGATGTATCTCGGCTCCGGTTACGACGTAGAAGCATCGCTCGGTCATATTAAGGATCTGCCCAAGAAGGGTCTCGGGGTTGATGTCGACAACGATTTCTCCACCGAGTACGAAGTCATCCCCGGCAAAGAGAAGGTGGTCGCGCATCTCAAGAAGCTGGCTCGTGCGGCCGACGCCATCTACCTTGCGCCTGACCCGGACCGTGAAGGCGAAGCGATTGCCGCGCATCTTGCCGAAGAGCTAGGAAGCAACAGCGATGGCGGCCGCAGCCACAAGAAAGAGGCAAAGCCGGTCTATCGCGTCACCTTCAACGAAATCACCAAGAAAGCGGTGCAGGAAGCCTTCACCCATCC
>Ga0182030_10005307_pt1 | contig 27405 bp, 19 predicted proteins | sample 812S3MmetaG_FD_121299 | JGI IMG/M metagenome (GOLD analysis project Ga0182030, IMG submission 121299) | Permafrost microbial communities from Stordalen Mire, Sweden - 812S3M metaG (Illumina Assembly) | ecosystem: Environmental > Terrestrial > Soil > Wetlands > Permafrost | place: Sweden... | reverse complement strand
GAACCGCTTGCTGGCGCGCGCGGCTCAGAATGGCGTCTCAATGTTTGTAAGTGTTTACAGAGCCGCGACCGCGAGGGAGCGGTCGTTCAGAGACGTGCCTCCCGAAACCGTTTAAGCACCCGGACTACCAGGGCGGCTACCGGGCCAGCGCTCTGCCTGGGACAATGGCGAGAGATCCAGAGGTGGGGCAGGCGGTGCTCGCCTGCCGGCCGGCCCAAACAGAATAAAGGGCAGGCGAGCACCGCCTGCCCCACCTCCGGAGTCATCCCAGGTCAGACCAGGAATCAAGAACTTACGAGCAGTTTCCGGAGGACTTTATTTCTCCGCACGGCTGCACGCTGAAAGCTCGCGGCTCCGCCGCGATACACTTCCACGTAGTGTGAATCTCCCGAAATGCGGAGCCGTGTCGGTGCCGTACTTGTAAGCTGCTGAAAAACATAACACTCTGAATACGGAACTCATGAATCTCAGACGGCATTAAACGTGCTTGGGATGACGCGGACCATTGTCTCGCTAGACGGTACCGGCCGCGCTTATGCTCCAGGAACTCAAGTTCCAGTTGTCCACAGCGATCCTTACGATCCTGACCCTTGCCGCCAGTGTCGCTGCCGTCGCTAACTTCTGGCAATACGAGCATTTCCGTCTGCCCGACGATCATGTGGTGTGGGTCGATCGCACCGGCGGCGTAGAAGCGCTCTACGTGGAGCCGGACGGGCCCGGAGCCAAGGCCGGCATCCATGTGGGGGACCACCTGGAGCGCATCGAAGGCGTGCAGATCCACCGCGAGTTGGATGTTCCCCAAATGCTGGTGCGGATCGGCTCCTGGAGGATGGCTACCTATACCGTGAATCATGGCGGTGTGCCGGTGGATGCCCGTGTGGTGGTGGGTGAGGCTCCCAGAAATCCGGCGGTGCTGTACCAGTACCCTCTGGGTGCTGCCTACCTTCTGATCGGGCTTTTCGTGTATTTCCGCAGAGGGAGCGCCCAGAAAGCCCAGCACTTTTATTTGCTGTGCCTGGTCTCGTTCGTGGCTTTCTGTTTCCATTACACGGGGAACCTGGATACGTTCGACACGTTGATCTATTTCGGCAATATCACCGCCGGACTCTTTGCGCCCACCATTTTTCTGCACTTCTGCCTGACGTTCCCGGAACGGCGGAAGTGGTTTCAAAAACCGGCGCAAGTGGTGTTGCTGTATCTTCCCGCGCTGCTGCTGAGTTCGCTCTACCTGGCGGTAGCCACGGGTACATTGAAGACCGGAATCCCGAATGTGGATTTGCGCTGGCTGTTGGATCGGCCCTGGGCCCTGCTGCCGATCGTGCTGTACCTGCTGAGCGCCTACACCCTCAATATCGAATACCGCAAAGCCGAAGACGCCATCGTGCGGCAGCAGCTCAAATGGCTGCGCAACGGCGCCATTTGCGGGATCCTGCCGTATGGCGGGTTGTACGCGCTGCCCTATGCGCTGGGCGCCATCCCGGGCTATTATCAGGCGCTGTCGGTGCTGTCGATGGTTCTGATTCCGCTCACCCTGGCCTACGCCATCGTGCGCTACCGGCTGATGGATGTCGACATCCTGTTCCGCCGCGGATATGCTTATACCCTGGCTACGCTCTGCGTGCTGGCCAGCTTTTACGGAGTCATCTTCTCGCTGGGCACGCTGGTTTCGAAGAAATTCACCGCACCGGGCAACATGTCGTCGCTGATCGTCATGCTGACGGCAGCCTTCCTCTTCCAACCCATCCGCAACTGGATTCAGGAGTGGCTCGACAAGTACTTCTACAGCGACCGGTACGACTACCGCCGCACGCTGGTGGAGTTCGCCCGCGAACTTGGTTCGCAGATGGATCTGGACACCATGCTGGCGTCGGTGGGGGAGCGGCTGCTGAAAACTCTCTCCATCCAGCACCTGGGCTTTTTCCTGGCGGAAGAGGGACCGGCGGGACCGGTGTTCCGGCTCAAGAGCCGCATGGGAAACAATCCACGGATGTCCGCCGCCGCCGAAGAGGACCTGGACTTGAGTTTCCTCGACTGGAAACTGCCCGAGTCGTACCTGTTCTTCGAGCGCACGCGCCATCAATTGGATGCCGTTTCAAGATCGTGGCCGGCCTCGGTGCGCCGCACCATCGCGGAACTGGATTTTACCTACTACCTGCCGTGCAAGGTGCATGGAAGGACTATCGCCTACATCGGAGCCAGCCGTACCGTGGACGGCGAGTATCTCTCCAGCGTGGATGTGGAACTGCTGCTCACGCAGACCGGTTACATCGCCATCGCTATTGAGAATGCCTCGCTCTACCGCTCCCTGCAGCGCAAGGTGGACGAATACGAACGGCTGAAAGAATTCAGCGAAAATATCGTGGAATCCATCAACGTCGGCATCCTGGCGGCGGACCTGGAAGACCGCGTGGAGAGCTGGAATTCGCAGATTGAGCAACTCAGCGGAGTCACCCGGGAGAACGCTCTGGGGCGCAAGCTGGCGGAGCTGTTCCCGGCGGAGCTTACCGGCCAGTTCGACCGTGTGCGCGGCGAAACCGGCATCCACCATATCTACAAGTTTGTGCTCCAGCCGGTGGGGAGCGCCGCCGCCGGCGCCAACGGGAATGGCAATGGCAATGGAAGCGCCCATCCTTTGCCGGCGAAGTTCCGCGAGGCCACGCTGAATATCGCCATCGCGCCGCTGGTATCGAAAGACCAGGAGCGGATCGGGCGCCTGATCATTTTCGACGATGTCACCGACCGCGCCGAACTGGAGCAGCGCCTGGTGCAGGCCGACAAGCTCAGCAGCATCGGGCTGCTGGCCGCGGGCGTGGCGCACGAAGTGAATACTCCGCTGGCGGTGATCTCCACCTACGCCCAGATGCTGGCCAAGCAGATGGCCGAGGACTCGCCGCAGAAGACCGTAATCCTGGATAAGATCGCCAAGCAGACCTTCCGCGCCAGTGAAATCGTCAATTCGCTGCTGAATTTCTCGCGCACCTCGAGCACTTCGTTCGGCGACGTCAATCTGAATAAAGTCATCCAGGAGACGCTCTCGCTGCTGGAGCACCAGTTGCAGAAGACCGGAGTCCAGATCAAGAGCGAGCTGGATGCCGGCCTGCCGCCGATCCACGGCAACACCGGCAAACTGCAGCAGGTATTCCTGAATCTCTTCCTGAATGCCCGCGACGCCATGTCGAGTGGAGGCACGCTGGAAGTACACACCTGGCGGGATGGCGCCAACGTGAAGGTGGAAGTGGCCGATTCGGGCCACGGGATCGCGCCGGAACATCTGCGCCGCATCTACGATCCGTTTTTCACTACCAAGGGCGCGCACAAAGGAACCGGGCTCGGCCTGTCGGTGACCTACGGTATTATTCAAGAGCATGGCGGCTCGATTGAAGTTACCAACCGGCCGGACGGCGGCGCCCGCTTCCGTCTGGAACTGCCGGTATCCCGGGCTGCCGCAAGGACCCCGGTAAATGCCGTTTGAAATGACGAGTCCCACAACTACCGCCAGCGGAACCAGAGGCAACGTTTTGGTGATCGACGACGAGGTCGACATCTGCGAAGGCCTGGAAATGCTTCTCACTACCGAAGGCTACGCCGTCGACCTGGCGCAGAACGGTACCGAAGGCCTGCACCGGATGGAGGACCGCGGGTACGACCTGGTGCTGCTGGATCTCATGATGCCGGACATGTCGGGCATGGACGTGCTGACCGAGGTCCGCAAGCGCGACCGGGAGACGCCCATCTTTCTGATTACGGCGTACGGCTCGGTGGAAGCGGCGGTGAGCGCGCTGAAGCTGGGGGCCAACGATTACTTCTCCAAGCCCTGGGACAACGACAAGCTGATTATCGAGATCGACCGCATGATTGCGCGGCGGCGGCTCGAGTACGAAAACACGCACCTCAAGCGGGCCTTCAAGCAGCGCTACGCTTTCCCGAATATCATCGGCAAGAGCGATCGCGTGGTGCGCATGCTGGACCTGGTGGCGCAGGTGGCGCCCAGCCGGTCCACCATTCTGGTGACGGGCGAAACCGGCACCGGCAAGGAACTGGTAGCCAAGGCCATCCACGCCAATTCACCGCGCGCGGACCGCATGTTCGTGGCGGTGAACAGCGGGTCGCTGCCGCCGGACCTGCTGGAATCCACGCTTTTCGGACACGTGAAGGGCGCGTTTACCAGCGCGGTGCAATCGAAGAAGGGCTATTTCGAAGTCGCCGATGGCGGAACTATTTTCTTCGATGAGATCGGCACCATCGGCGCGGAAACGCAGATCAAGCTGCTGCGCGTCTTCGAGGAGCGGGAATTCACGCCGCTCGGTTCCACCGAGCCCATCAAGGTGGACGTGCGCATACTGGCGGCGACCAATGCCGACCTTCGCGAACTGGTGAAGCAGGGCAAGTTTCGCGAAGACCTGTTCTACCGGCTGAACGTGATCCAGATCGGGCTGCCCGCGCTGCGCGAGCGCCGCGAGGACATCCCGCTGCTGGTGGAACACTTCTTCACGCAATATTGTCTGGACAACAAAAAGTTTCTGGACAGCACCGGCCATTCCGTTTTGCGCTTCCAACCGGAGGCCATGCAGGTGCTGATGGAACACAACTGGCCGGGCAACGTCCGCGAGTTGGAGAACGTCATCGAGCGCGCGGTGGTGCTGGCATCGTCCGCCGAAGTGCCGCTCGACGTGCTGCCCGATTCCCTGCTGCAGGCCAATGGCGTGCGCCTGCATCGCGGCGAGGGCGCCCCGCTGCCGGTGGATGCGTCGCTGTTTGAGATTGTCAACGATTATGAACGGCGCGTGATTATGGAGCGCCTGGAGCAGTGCGGTTGGAGCCAGACGGACGCCGCCGAAAGCCTGCGAGTCCCGCTGTCCACCTTGAATCAGAAGATCAAGCGGCTGGATATCAAGATTCGAAAAAAATCGGAAAACTAAACGGCTGCCGGGTGAAAAGCAGGCAGGTTGCGATTGCGGCCCAGCCGGCTTTTGGCTGTTGGCTCCCCTGGCGCGCCTTCTCCAACCCGTCCGCCGCGCTAAAGAATTCCGTCGATCACACCGATAAAGCTAATGAGCGCCTGGAAGGTGCGTCACTGCTCGACTACGTCATCCCTTCATTTCAGCGCTAGGAGCGACCATTCCGATGGCTGGGAATATCAAACGTATGATTGATGCGATTACCGAGAAGCGATCCAAGGGCAATCCGACGGTTGCGTTGACTACCAAGACTAAGTTCATTCTCAAAGGCCTGAACCCCGACCGTTTCGATGCGAATTCGCCGGACGACCCCGTTGTGATCGCCAGAGTCAGAGCGATTGGCGCGGAGATGGGCGTCAGCGTCTAGTGTTACCCGGAGGAAAAATTAAGATGCCGATGACAACAGCCTATTCCGGAAAATGTCTTCCGGATGCGGTAATGGATCTGAGGGCGCAGTCTGCCGCCTGCGAGCCGCGAGCCGTAATCTTCTTCGCCTCATCCAAATACGACCCGGCTGAGCTGAGCCTGCAGATGCGGGCGGCTTTTCCGGATGCCTGCGTGGCAGGCTGCTCGACCGCCGGTGAGATCGCGGGCGGCAGGATGACCGGCGAATCGATCGCCGCAGTATTCCTGGATAGGGAAATCGTCGGACAGACCGCTTTCGCCGTGGTGGAGAACCTCCGCGACGGCGTGCGCGTGTCCGATGCGTTCTCCGGATTAGAGCGGCAGTTGCATGCTTCGATTTCGTCCCTGGACACAGAGAAGTACGCGGGTCTCGTCCTGATAGATGGCATGAGCGGTGCGGAAGAAGCCCTGATGGAGAAGATTGGGGACCTGACCGACCTATCCTTCGTAGGCGGGTCTGCCGGCGACGACCTGAAATTCCAGAGCACGCACGTGATGGTCGCGGGCGAGGCCTACACCAACGCCGCGGTTCTGCTGATTCTGGAACTGAAACAAGGCTTCGATGTCCTCAAGACCCAGAGTTTCCAGGGTGCCGGCAAAACTTTGGTGGCGACCCGCGTGGAGGAACCTCTTCGCCTGGTGGCGGAGTTCGACCATAAGCCAGCCCTGGAGGCTTACGCGCAAGCTCTCGGCGTCTCGCCGGAAGAAGCCCCCTCTCTGTTTATGAAGCACCCGCTGGGGTTGATGGTGGATGGAGATCCTTTCGTGCGCAGCCCCCAACGAGTCGACGATCGCGGCATTCTGTTCTATTGCCAAATCAAGGAGGGGATGGAGCTTGAGGTTCTGGATGCCACTGACATCGTGGCCCATACCCGGCAGGCCATTGAGGCTCGAAAAGCTGCCGGCGAGCCTATCTCCGGCATCATCGATTTCCAGTGCATCCTGCGCACGCTGCAGCTTCGCGAGGAGAACCGGTGTGAGCCGTACTGCGCCATCTTTGACGGCATTCCGATGGCCGGCTTCAGCACCTATGGCGAAGCCTACCTGGGCCATATGAACCAAACGTCAACCATGCTGATATTCCGTTAGCCGACCGGGCACACGTTTTCGGGAACGCCCCCGCTGGCTGACGGGGCGCCCTGTGGGCCGGGCTGCGTAACGCCTGCGAAATTAGTGCGCCCGTTAGACTCATCCGGAGCGGAAGGCAAGCCGTCGCATGGGCCGGCGGAGAAGACCAAGAACTCGGTCTTAGCCCAATGCCGCTGACCTAACGGACATCTCGGTCGGCTTGGGTGGGGCAGGCGGCGCTCGCCAGCCCGCCCGCGCTGAACCTGGCCCCCCTGCCCAAACAGGATAGAAGGCAGGCGAGCACCGCCTGCCCCACCTCCGAAGCGCTCGCCCCGCGAGCGCCTGCTGAATTCGAAAATGCTACCGTGGTTGCGGCTCAAGCCCGCTGGCCGCAGGTTTCACATCGCTCGCGGCCGGGCCGGCTGAAGCCCGGGGTCCCCTCTGGGGAGGACTGAAGTCTGCCCCACAGCTCCGCAATCAAGAATTTCCAGGTCTGTTCGTACCAAGTGAACAGGTTTGCGGCGCGCTTCGGATTCGCTCCCGTCGATTGGGATCGGGCTCATCGCCGAGCCCTCTTGCAAACCCCGCCGGGGCCGATAAGATTCCTTTCGGGATTCGATGCGACCCATGCCAGGAAAGCCATGCTAATCCGAGTCTCGATCCTCGCCGCGTTCCTGTGCGCCGCCAACGCCGAGGCGCAGAGCGCCGCGGACGAGAAAGCTCTGTTCGGCGACCTCCCCACCGTGGAGACCGTGTCGCTGCATGCCCAGACCCTGGCCGAAGCGCCCGCCAACATCACCGTCATTACCGCGGCCGAAATCCACCACTACGGATATCGCACGCTGGCGGAAGCCTTGGCCTCGGTTGCCGGCTTCTACGTCACCTACGACCACCAGTATCATTACGTGGGCGTCAGCGGCATTTCGCTGCCGGGAGATTTCAACACGCGCTTCCTGGTGATGCTCAACGGCCATCCGCTCACCGACAACATCTATAACTCCAACGGCTTCTTCGGCCAGGATTTCGGCCTCGATATGGACTTGGTGGAGCGCATCGAAATCATCCGCGGCCCCACGTCGGCCCTGTATGGCTCGAACGGCATCCTCGCCAATATCAACGTAGTGACGCGATCGCCGGTGGATGCCGAGCGGCTGCGCGCCGTGGCGGAAGTCGGTTCCGCCGGAGAGCGCAAGCTGTCGCTCAGTTCCGGCGTATACCTGGGGCATGGCGCCAACCTGCTGGTTTCGGCCTCGGTGTTCAACAACACGGGCATCGGCGCCGCCGACGGCGAGCGGGGCTATCACAGCTTCGCGCAGCTCATCTGGCACAACTGGAGTTTCACTTCATACTTCAACGCGCGCGATAAGCAGGCGCCGGTGGGCGTAGGCAGCAGTCTTTCGTACGACCCCGGGCAGTACGTGGTCGACAGCCGCAACTTCGCGAGCGCGGTCTATCGCCATTCCGCCGGCCCCGGCGAGATCCAGTGGCAGACCTCCTACGACCAGTACCGCTACCACGATCGCTTCGATTATCCCGAAAACGGCGGCATCGAAAGCGAACACGACGTCAACCGCGGCGACTGGCTGGATTCGCAACTCACCTATGAGCTGCCCCTGGCCGGCGTGGGTCCGTTGACCGTGGGCGCCTCGGGCGCCTGGGATCTCCGCGCGGAGCAATACAATCTGGTGGACGGCCTGAAGCTCAACTATTCCAACCAGCCCCAGCGCGGCGTGGCCGTTTTCGCCCAGCAGGAGTGGAAGCTCTCGCCCCGCTGGCAATTCTACGGCGGGGTGCGGCTGGACGTTACGCGATATTACGGCCGGGCTCTCTCGCCGCGCATGGCGGCGGTGTTTCAGCAGTCGGCCCGCACGGTATACAAGCTGGTGTATGGACGGCCATTCCGCAATCCCAGCGCCTTCGAGCAGTTCTACAACGATGGCGGCCTTTCCTACCAGGCTGCTCCGCCTCTGCGCCCCGAAACGGCCGACACTTTCGAGGCCTCCCTGGAGCGGCGCGTGGCCGGCAACTGGACCGTGGTGGCGCGCGCCTACCACTACACCATCGAACAAGTCATCGACGCCGTAACCCTCGCCAGCGGGGCGCAGCAGTATCGAAACACCGGCAAGGACGCGACCGAGGGAGCCGAATTCAGTCTCACCGGCAAGCTGTGGGAGCGGGCGGAAGCCTCCGCCAGCAGTTCCTTCGGACACGCGGTGGGGGGGCCCTCGCTCGAGACGCTGGCGAATTCGCCGGCGGTAATTTCGAAGGCCCGGCTGGGTGTTCCGTTGGGGGGCGGCGATGCCCGAGGCCGCGTGTTTCTGGCCGGCAGCATGCAATATGTTTCGGCGCGCTATTCCTGGACGGGCGCGCGACTGGGCGGCGCGACGCTGGCCGATTTCACCGTCACCGCGCGCATCAACCGGCGGTTCGACCTGGAGGCCGGAGTCCGTAACGCCTTCAACAAGCGTTACGAGGATCCCATCTATCTGGCCGTGGACAGATTGGCGGGCGATCGCCGGGAAGCTTATTTGAGGCTCATATGTCACGCCTGGGAATAGCCGCGGCGCTGATGCCCGCCGTGTTCGCGGCTGCCCTGCTGCCGGCTTCGCGCCTTTCCGTGCTGGTGGTTTCCGAATCCGGCGTGGAAGCGTATAACCAGGCGCTGGGCGGCGTCGGCGCGGTGCTCCCCGCGGGCACTTTTCAGGTGGTGGATGCCGGCGGCAAGACGTTCGATCGGGACCTCGGCAAAGCTCTGGAGAACAACGAGCCGCGCGTGGCGATCGCGGTGGGAAGCCGGGCGCTGGCCGAAGTGCGCGCGCGTCATCCCGCGTTGCCATTGGTGGCCGCCATGGTGCTGCACGGGAGCGATGCGGACCCGGCAATCCGGCGCGTGAACCTGGACATCCCGCTGGCGGAACAACTGGCCGCCATGCGCACGCTCTGGCCGGGACGCACGCACGCCGGCATCATTCGCAATCCGGCCCAGTCGCGGTATGCCGCCGACGCGCTGGGAGCTTGCGCCCGTAAAGAAGGATTTTCCGTCCTGGTGATGGATTGCGAGGGACCGTCGCATCTATTGAAAGCCATGGCCGCGTTCAAGGGAAAAGTCGATTTCGTGCTCTGCTTTGCCGATCCGGACCTCTATAACGCCGTGACTATCAAACCGCTGGTGCTGGCATCCCTGGAACAGCGTTTGCCGCTAGTGGGTTTCTCGCCGGCCTTCGTACGGGCCGGGGCTGCAGCCGGCATTTTCCCGGACTACGCCGACATGGGCCGGCAGTCGGCGGAAATGGCGCTGCGGATGCTGCGGGGGGAAGATCGCGCGGTTGAGAACGAATGGCCCCGCAAGATCCGGGTGGCCATCAATCAACGGGTGGCCCACCTGCTGGGAGTGGAATTCCATCCGGATGCTTTGGCGGCGGAGGTGTACCGGTGATGGGCACCCTCCGGCACAGTTTCGGCACCCGCGTGCTGGCCAGCAACATGGTGTTCGCGGCGATTACGATCTCGAGCCTCAGCGCGCTTTTCCTGGGGACTTACAGCCGCGATCTGGATCGGCAACTCACCGGCCGCGCCGAGGCGCTGGCCGACTTTCTGGCGGGCCAGAGCCAGTTCGCCATGCTGGTGGGAGACCGGTCCGAGCTGGAACGCATCGCCGCCAACGCCGTGGCTAGCGACCAAGTGGTCTTCGTGCAACTCGATGACGCGCAGGGCGCCATTCCGGTGGTCCGGCGGAAAGATGGCGATGGAGCGGGCGCGCCGCCGATCGAAGTCAGCCGAAGGGTGATGCGGCCGGCCCAGATGGGGCAAGCCGATTGGGAGTCCGGTCCGTCCGGCGCCGCCGATCCCCATGGTGAATGGCGGCAGCTCGGCACCGTGCGGTTGGGATTTTCGACCGGGCGCGAACGCACGGCGCGCCTGCGCTTCGCCTGGCTCACGGCCCTGATCGCCATTGCGAGTCTGCTGTTCGCCGCGGTGGTGCAAACCTTGCAACTGGGCACCTTGCTGCGCCCGCTGCAAGCCCTCACGGAATTCACCCACCGGGTGGCCGCCGGCGATCTGAGCGGCCGGGCTGAAGTAGTACGGCCGGACGAAGTGGGCCGTCTCACCGGGGCTTTCAACTCCATGGTGGAACAACTGGGCGCCACGTTGATCTCGAAGGAGGCCGCGGAGGCCGCCGATGCCGCCAAGAGCCGCTTTCTGGCCACCATGAGCCACGAGCTGCGCACTCCCCTGAACGCCATTATCGGCTATAGCCAACTGCTCCAGGAGACCTGCCAAGGCTCTCCCATCGAAGGCCTGGTGCGCGATTTGGGGCGCATCGAACGGGCCGGCAACATGCTGGTCCACATGGTCAACCAGGTGCTCGATTTCTCCAAGGCCGAGGCCGGGAAGATCGTCCTGCATCCCGAAAGCTTCGACATCGACAGCGTATTGCGCGCCATCGTCGACACGGTGGAACCGCTGGCCGCGCGCAATGGCAACCGCCTCACCGTCGAGATTCCCGCGAATGACGGCCAGGTCCACACCGACATCACGCGATTCCGGCAAAGCCTGCTCAACCTGGTAGTCAATGCGTGTAAGTTCACCCGGGACGGAGAAGTCTCGGTGGCGGTGCGGCGCGAACCGGGCGACCCGGTGGATTGGCTGGTGGTGAATGTCAAGGATACCGGTATCGGCATCAGTCCGGAGCAGCAGGCCAAGCTGTTCCGGGCCTTCACGCAGGCCGACGCCTCCACCACGCGCAAGTATGGAGGCACCGGTCTGGGATTGGCCATCAGCCGCAAGATGTGCCGCCTGATGGGCGGAGATATTTTGCTCGAAAGCGAGTTGGGGAAGGGTTCCAATTTCGAAATGCGCCTGCCGGCGCGGATAGGTCCATAACTGATGAAACTGCTGCTAGCCGAAGACGACGAGTTCAGCCGTGACATGCTGGTACGGCGCCTGGAACGCCAGGGGTTCGAAATGATTGCCGCCGCCGATGGGCGCGAGGCCATATTGGCCGCGCGCCAGCACCGTCCCGATCTGATCATCATGGATCTCGACATGCCCGTGTTAGACGGGCGCGGGGCCATGCGCGCGCTCAAAAGCGATCCTCACACTTTCAAAATTCCCATCATCGTGCTGACTGCGCATGCCGACCCCGAGGACGTTGCCGAGGCAGCCTCCCACAACTGCGCCGCCTATGAGACCAAGCCTATCGTTCTGCGGCGTCTGCTGGAACGCATACAGGAAGTGTTGGGGCCGTTGAACCCGCCGGCGCCCGCGGAATAGGCGGCCAGGGGCGGACGCTTCTGCATGCCAGCCGGTCACGCTGGACGTCAATCGTCTTTCGCCTTCCCGGAGGATTCTGAAAAGCGATCTCGACGACGTCGCTATCCGGAGCAATATCCAATCGGCTGAGGTCGGCATCCCAGTGGCCGCTTGGAAGGGGTAGTGGTGCCTTAGCGACCCTACTACCCATGGTAGGCGTTCACATTCATGTGTCGACGTCTAAAGACACGCCATAAGCTAGCGACGACAGCGCTATTCTGGGTGCAGCAACGCTTGTCGCAAGGGTTGGTGTGGTGATCCCTTGGCCCCCTAAACGAGATTTCCTCAAGACGGATAATGACCCCTCCACTGCTGACGTCTTGAAAGGGACGGCCCTGTTTTCGGCACTCAGCGACGCCGAATTGGCGTCGCTCGCGAAGCGCACGGTCATTCGCTCGTTCGCATCGGCGGAGTTGATATTTTCGGAGGGCGAGCCCTGCACCGGCTTCTACATCGTCTCAAGAGGGCGAGTGCGCATCTTCAAGATTTCTCCTGGCGGGCGTGAACAGGTTCTCGCGCTCGAAGGTCCGGGCAGATCCGTTGGTGGCGGCGGCATTGTCCGTACGCGCCTCCTGGAACGATGTGAATGGCGGCATCTGGGGCGCGTCGCGGCACGCCCTCACCTTGGGCTCCTTTCGACTATGGTCTTCGCGATCGGCCAGAGGATACTTCCCGCCTTCTGCGGCGCGCGCGTCTTATACAGCCCTCGACTGATGCTGGCTTCGCTGGCCGCGCTCCACATTGGCTGTGCGCTGCGCGTAGCCTCTGAGATACCCGCGTACGAGGCGAACGTGCGGATCGCCTGGCATGTGCTGCCGTGTTCCGCGGTGATCGAACTGCTGGCGGTTAGCTTGTTCGCCGCGAACCTGGCGTTGACCTTGCTCCAACCTCCGGCACATTTGCGGTCCGCAGTTGCGATAAGCTGACGGAGGCAGACGAATGGCCAACTGTCAACTCGTGGTCGTTACCATATCGGTTGCGATCTGTTTTGCGGCGTGGGGGGTAAGCAACGCCTTCGCCGTGCGCCTCCGTCGGCGAGGCGGCGCTTCATCCTGAGGCGCAGTGCCTGGCATCGCGGCTCAGGAGGTATGTCTGGCATGAAGGACAGCGCACCACCAATACCGCTGGTTGTCATGACCATCGGGCACTCCACGCGCCCGGCAAAGGAGTTCATCCACCTTCTCAAAGCACACGGCGTACAGCGACTGGTCGATGTACGCACCGTCCCGCGTTCCCGGCACAATCCGCAGTTCAACCGCGGCGAATTGTCACGTGTCCTGCATTCCGCTCGCCTTCATTACCGCTACATGCCCGGTTTGGGTGGCTTCCGGCATGCGAACCGCAACTCCGTCAATACCGGATGGCGTAACGCCAGCTTCCGCGGCTTCGCCGATTACATGCAGACGCCTGAGTTCAGGAAACATCTGGACGAATTGATAGAGCTTGCGAAGTCGGAGCGGATCGCAATTATGTGCGCCGAGGCCGTACCCTGGCGCTGTCATCGCTCCCTGATCGCGGATGCGTTGTTGGCGCGGGGAATGGAAGTGCGGGAAATCGCAAGCGCCACTCGCACACAACCTCACACGCTTACGCCCTGGGGCAAGATAACCGGAACTCAGGTCACCTACCCTCCTGAACACACAGCATAGCGCAACGGCGCCCGCCGCCGAGGTCACGCCGCTATGACGTATGAGTGGCGATGAAAAGGGCAGTGTCTTCCATATATATCGTGTTACGATGTATATGTGAACAGTGATGGCGACCTTTCCCCCGATCAATACCGCGATCTGGCTGAGTTCCGGCGGCAGATCCGGCAGTTCCTTCATTTCAGTGAAGCCACCGCAAAGGAGCATCACGTCGAGCCGCAGCAGCATCAACTGCTGCTTGCCGTCCAGGGCCTTCCCGAGGGCGTAAAGCCCACGATTCGGGAAATTGCCACAAGGCTCTTCATCCAACATCACAGCGCAGTCGAACTGGTGGACCGACTTGAGATCACCGGCGCAATCGCCAGAACTACGGGCACTGAAGACAAGCGCGAAGTCTGGGTCCGGCTGACGCCGGCCGGCCGCGCGATCCTGCGCCGGCTTGCATTGGCGCACCGGACGGAAATGGAACGCTCCGGTCCCGAACTGGCGCGGGCATTGAATTCGGTTCTACGGCACAGCAGGCAGGCGGCTGCATTGTGAAGAAGCACAAAGACAATTCGGAGCGGCTGGGGGATTTCACGACAACGGCGCGCGTCATTCCGATTTCACTTCTCGCTGTCGGCATTGGCCTCGTCAGTACCTTCGTCGCCTGGGGGCTTTTGCGCCTGATCGCATTCTTCACAAATGCTTTCTATTACGGACGAATGAGTACCGTCCTTGTGTCACCGGTGGGAAACCATCTCGGTTGGTTCGCTGTGCTGGTTCCCGTAGCTGGTGGGCTCGTCATTGGGCTGATGGCCCGCTATGGCTCCGAACGCATTCGAGGCCACGGCATTCCCGAAGCGCTCGAATCTATTCTCATCAACGGAAGTAAGGTGCAACCGCGGCTCGCAGTGCTCAAGCCGCTCTCGTCCGCAATTTCGATTGGATCGGGTGGTCCATTCGGCGCTGAAGGACCGATCATCATGACGGGCGGCGCAATCGGATCGATCATCGCACAGCTTTTCCATCTGACCGCCGCTGAACGAAAGACGCTTTTAGTGGCAGGAGCCGCGGCGGGCATGTCCGCGACGTTCGCGACGCCCATCGCGGCAGTGTTGCTCGCGGTGGAACTGTTGCTTTTCGAATGGAAGCCGCGGAGCGCGATACCAGTGGCCCTCGCCAGCGCGACAGCAGGCGCGGCGAGGAGGTACATTCTCGGACTCGGACCGCTGTTCCCCGTCCCGCAACATGCGATCTTCATCGGCCCGCAGGGACTTGCCGGGTGCGTCATAGCGGGTCTGCTGGCAGGCGGCCTCTCATCACTCCTTACGCTCGGTGTATACACGGCGGAGGATTTGTTCAAGAAGCTGCCGATCCATTGGATGTGGTGGCCCGCAATCGGCGGGGCCTTCGTTGGCCTGGGCGGAATGATATTTCCGCAAGCACTGGGCGTTGGCTACGACACGATCCAGTCTCTGTTGCAGGGAGATGTTCCGCGCGCGGTGATCGCAGGCGTGCTGCTCGTAAAGTCGGCTATCTGGATCGTCTCGCTGGGCTCAGGAACATCCGGCGGAGTGTTGGCGCCTTTGCTGATGATGGGGGCGGCGTTGGGTGGGGTTGAGGCAATGTTCCTCCCGCATGAGGGAGCAGGATTCTGGCCTTTGGTCAGTATGGGCGCAATTCTGGGCGGGACGATGCGGGCTCCGTTTACAGCGATTCTATTCGCTCTCGAATTGACGCATGACATCAATGTGCTTCTGCCATTGCTGGTGGCCGCGATGCTGGCGCACGCGACGACCGTGTTGCTGCTGAAGCGTTCCATCCTCACGGAGAAGGTCGCGCGCCGTGGATTTCACATAACCCGTGAATACGCGACCGATCCGCTCGAAATCCTGTTTGTGCGCGAAGTCATGCGCACAAAGCTGGTGGTGTTTCCGGAGGATGCAACCGTCGAGCAGTTACGGCATACGGTGCTTCGCGAACCGGCGCAGCGGGGCCAACATTTGTATCCCGTGGTGGACGGCGAAAGGAGGGTTAGCGGCGTGATCACCCGCAAGCAATTGCGCGCCCTCACGCAATCGTCGGCCCCGGAAACTTCACTGGGCCATATCGTGCGCGAACCCGTTGTGGCGCGTCCGGACGAACCGCTGAGGGTGGTTGTTTTCCGCATGGCAGAGACGGGTTTTACGCGGATGCCCGTCGTCGAGAACGACAACGGAAAACTGGTGGGAATGATTTCGCTGGATGATCTCCTGCTGGCCCGCGTGCGGAATCTCAATGAAGAGCGGCATCGGGAACGGCGTCCTATTACGTTCTTCTGGGAGAAGTATTGGAAACGAGAAATGCCGATAAGGAAGTTAAGGGGGGCAGATCATGATTGAAACATCTACCGACGCTACGAGTATTTCTCCGTGGTGGAGACACTCGGCCATTCTCGTAATGATCGCTGGCTTTTCGGTTCTAACGGTTGTCACAATCCTTACCTATACGAACGCTCCACCCATCCCCGAACAGGTCACGGACGGAACCGGGACTGCGGTGTTTACCGGAGCCGACATCCAAAAGGGCCAGGAGGTCTTCCTCAAGTACGGTCTCATGGAGCACGGGAGCCTGTGGGGCCATGGGGCGTACCTGGGTCCTGACTACAGCGCCGAATATCTGCATAGGCTCAGCGAGGTAACCCGCGATACGATCGCGACCGAGAGGTACGGCAAACTGTTCGCGCAGCTCTCACCGGACGAGCAGAGTGCGGCATCCGCGCGGACGATAGCGTTACTTAAAGAAAACCGCTACGAACCAGCTTCGCGAACTCTGCGGTTTTCGCCAAGCGAGGTAGCTGCGTACCGCACACAGCTTCTCGAATGGAGCGAGTACTTCACCAGGAAGGATGCCGCTCCCGGGCTGCCAGCCAACTACATTCAGGACCCCCGGGAGCGTAAAGCTCTGACGGCCTACTTCGCCTGGGCGGCTTGGGCCGCATCGGCGAATCGCCCTGGGAAGGATTACTCCTACACCAACAACTGGCCCTACGAGCCCAATGTGGGAAACCGCCCTTCCACGGAGGCCTATGTTTGGAGCGCACTGAGTCTGATCACTCTCCTGTCAGGGATTGGTTTGATCCTCTTCGTCGTCGGTAAGTTCGACTACTTGGGCTGGAAGGGCGAGGGCGGTAGTGCCCATATGATGCACTCTGCCTTATCCACCCCAAAAATGTCTCCTTCTGCTTTGAAGCTCACGCCCAGCCAGTGGGCGACGGGATGGTTCTTCGGCATCGTGGCTCTGCTGTTCCTGGCGCAAGCATTTCTGGGAGGCCTGCTGGCACACTATCGCGTGGAGACAGGAGCTTTTTACGGGTTCGACATCGCCCGCTGGCTGCCATACAACCTGGCGCGCACCTGGCACCTCCAACTCGCCATCTTCTGGATTGCAACGGCCTGGGTGGGCGGCGGCCTGTTCCTGGCGTCGTGGGTCGGTGGTGAGGAGCCCAGACGCCAAAAGACCGGCGTCTACGCACTCCTCGGGGCGCTCGTGGTGGTCGTTGTCGGCAGCTTGGCAGGCGAGTTCCTCGGCATCAACGACAAGCTGGGGCATCTCTGGTTCTGGTTCGGTCACCAGGGTTCCGAGTACCTGGACCTCGGGCGCTTCTGGCAGTTCCTGCTGGCAGTTGGCCTCCTGTTTTGGCTGTTTCTGATGTTTCGGGCGCTCAAGCCCGCCATCAAGAGCCCTGACAAGCGCGAACTGTCGTCACTCTTTTTGTATGCGGCCGTGGCCATCCCTGTCTTCTACCTGCCCGCCCTTTTCTATGGCCCCGACACCAACTTTGCGGTCATCGACAACTGGCGCTTTTGGATCATCCATCTTTGGGTGGAGGGATTCTTCGAAATCTTCGCGACGGTGCTGGTGGCGATCATGCTCCACCAGATGGGCGTAGTCAGCACCAGGACCGCCACGCACCTGATTTACCTGGATGCCATCCTGTACCTCACCGGCGGGATCATCGGCACAGGCCACCATTGGTACTTCACAGGCCAGGGAACGCTCAACATGGGCCTGGCGTCGTGCTTCTCCGCGCTGGAAGTTGTGCCTCTAACGCTCTTGACTCTGGACGCCTGGGATTTCATCAATCTGAGGAAGGCGCAGCGCGGCCAAGATATGGCTTCGGGTCAGAAGTGGTCCATCTACTTCCTTATGGCCGTGGGTGTCTGGAACTTCGTCGGCGCCGGGGTCTTCGGTTTCCTGATCAACCTGCCGATCGTGTCTTACTTCGAAGTGGGTACGACTCTCACCGCCAATCACGCACACGCCGCGATGTTTGGGGTCTTCGGGATGTTGGCCTTGGCAGTCCTGGTCTTCTGCTTGAGAGCCATGCAATCCGACAGCACATGGAAGGGGACGGAGAAGTTCATCCGCGTGGGCTTCTGGGGTGCTAATGCGGGCCTCGCCCTGATGGTCATTCTGGATCTCTTCCCGGGAGGAGTTATCCAGCTCTGGGATTCCATCGCCAACGGGTACTGGCACGCGCGCCGCCTGACGTTCCTGATGGGTGGCACCTTCCACAAGCTGGAATGGCTCCGCATGGTGGGCGACATGGTCTTCCTCCTTGCCGGCGCTCTGCCTATCACGCTCGGCGCGTTGCGCAGCGTGTGGAAAAGGGATCTTTCTCCCACGGCGTAAAGGCTGCACCCCAACTCGGGCGCATCGCGAGATGGAAACTCCGGACGCCTTCATGTACTGCGGCGAGGCATCCTGCCTGTGGAGCATGCCGACGGCGAGCGGCGCTGAACTTTTGTGCGCCTCATCGAATTCGGCGATGGCATGCTCAATTCCATGGTGCGCACTTACCGCTTCAGTTCGGCCAAACCCTTCAGCAACAATACGGCCCCGATCGCCGTTAGACATAGATAAACATAGAAAATGAATCGCCGGGCTCGAATTCGCCGATTGATCGCTCACCCGTCAAGGCCGTTGCATCTCGCCGTACACTTGCGCTGCGCCACCGATTTTGAACATCTCCTGTGAGTTATGAACGATATCGTAGCCTGCCCCAACGAACTGCCTCAATTGCGGCAGTTCTTGCACCGCGAACTGGCGCATCTCCGGCAGTGATATCGGCAGGAGAAGTTCCGCTAGTGGTTCACACGGTACAAACAGCGCCAACTAATTGATTCTTCATCGCTTCCGCCCTGCCAGGAAGTCTGGCATCAGGCGTGCCCCGCATCGCTCCGAAACCACGAAACGAGGGCGAAGTGAGACTCCGAGCCATCCCGATCCTGGCAATCGCCGCACTCTCCGCTAGCGCGCAGATCTCTGAATCGCGCGTGGATCTGCGGGAGTTGACCGGCGAGGCCATCAAGAATAATCCGGACATTGTCGCGGCGCAGAAGAAATATGAAGCGGCACGCCAGCGGCCCACCGAGGAGAGCAGCCTGCCGGATCCGATGGTCTCACTGGGGTACAGCAGTGTGGGCAATCCCCTGCCTGGCGCCGGCCTCGGGAGCCAGGTACTGGCGAACGTGGGAGTGATGGTTTCGCAGGAAGTGCCCTTTCCCGGCAAACTCAAGCTCAAGGGCGACATGGCTTCCAAGGAAGCACAGGCCGAATTTCAGCAGTATCAAGCAGTGCAACTGGCCGTCATATCCCGACTGAAGCAGGCCTACTATCGCCTGCAATACACGTATGCGGCTGGCGATCTCCTGGCTCGCTACCGTGACCTGCTGGAAAAGCTTTTAAAGGTGACCGAAGACCGCTATTCGGTCGGGCGCGCGGCCCAACAGGATGTGTTCAAGGCCCAAACCCAAACCAGCATCCTGGAAACGCGGCTGGTGAAACTCGAACAGGAGCGAGGAAGCCGGCGCGCTGAGATCAACAGCATCCTGAATCGCGCAGTGGGCACCCCTGTCGGCCGGCCCGAAGATGTCAAGCCGAAGGAGTTGACGGCGACCCTGGAGGAACTACTTTCCGCCACGCGCCAGGACTCACCGATGCTGGGACGCGACCAGAAGATGATCGAGCGGTCGGAACTGGCCGTCAACATGGCGCGCAAGGAATACTATCCCGACGTCACTCTCAACGCGGGCTATTACAACATGGGGTCGATGCCGCCGATGTATGAGGTTCGCGCGGACTTCAAAGTCCCGATCTACTTCTGGCGTAAACAGCGAGCCGGCGTGAACGAGCAAGTCGGCAATCTGTCGCAGGCGCGCCGGACGTACGAATCCACGGACCAATCGCTGCGCTATCGGATCCAGGACGATTTCCTGATGGCGCAGGCTTCGGCGAAGCTCATGAAGCTCTACCGCCAGACTGTGGTGCCGCAAGGGAACCTGGCATTGGAATCCGCTCTCTCCACTTACGAAACCGGTAGCGTCGATTTCCTGTCGGTGCTTTCCAACTTTACGATGGTGCTCGATTACGAGATGAGTTACTACGACGAGGCGCTGAACTACGCGCTGGCTCTGAGCCGCCTTGAAGAGACGACGGGCCAGGCGCTCACGGACTGAGGCAATTCAAATGAAAGCTGTTCGAATAATCGGTTTGCTGGCTGTGATTGCCGCCGCGTTTGCGGGCGGGTACGTCTACAAAGCCATAAAGGGACGCGCGCCGGCATCCGCGGACAAAGGCGGACGCAAGATCCTGTACTGGGTGGACCCGATGCATCCGGCATACAAGTCCGACAAGCCCGGGATTGCCCCGGATTGTGGCATGAAGCTCGAACCGGTATATGCCGACGGCGGCGCTGCCCCCGCACCGGCGGCCGAGCGGAGGGTGCTGTATTACCGCGACCCCAAAGACCCGAATTACAAGGCGCAACAGCCTGGCCTCAATCCGGAAACCGGCGGCGAACTGGAGCCGGTTTATGCAGACGATGTCTCCACCATGGAAGTCGGCACAGTCCAGATTACTCCCGAGAAGCAGCAACTGATTGGAGTGAAGTACGGGCAAGTGGAAACCGGCGGCGGCTCCCGGACCATCCGGGCGCCAGGCAAAGTCGCCATCGACGAGACTCGTATCGGCCATGTGCACACGAAGGTGGAAGGTTGGATCGACAAGGTGTTCGTCGACTTCACTGGCCAGCCAGTGGAGAAGGGCCAGCCGCTGCTGACCATTTACAGCCCGGACATGCTGGCGTCCCAGCGAGAGTTGCTACTCGCCGCGAAAGCCAAAACCATCATGCGGGACAGCGCGTTGCCGTCGGGTTTCGATCAGAGCGAGTCTTTGCTTCAGGCCACTCGCCGGCGGTTGGAGTTGTGGGACCTCAGCGAAGCGCAGATCGACCAGGTTCTCAAAACCGGAGAGCCGATCAAGAACATCACTGTGTACTCGCCTATGACGGGGTACATCATGGATCGCAAGGCTTTCCCGCAACAAAAAGTCATGCCCGACACGGACCTGTACACCATCGTGGATCTGAGCCACGTCTGGATCATGGCGGACCTGTTCGAGTATGAAGCGCCCAATATCCACGTAGGCGAGACGGCTCGCGTGTCTCTCCAGGCGCTTCCCGGCAAGAGCTTCAGCGCCCGGATTGACTATCTTCAGCCGGAGGTCGATCCGATAACCCGAACTCTCAAAGTGCGGCTCAACATGAATAATCCTGGCGTCATGCTGAAGCCCGATATGTACGGCGACGTGGAATTCCGCGTGAACATTCCGTCGACACTCACGGTACCCGCGGACGCAGTTCTGAACGCCGGTGAGCGCCAGACGGTCTTTGTCGATCGCGGCAACGGTTTCTTCGAACCGAGGCAGGTAAAAACCGGCGAACGCGAGGGTGACCGCATCCAGATTCTCTCGGGCCTCACCGGGGGTGAGCGCATCGTTGTTTCCGGTAACTTCCTGATCGATTCCGAAAGCCAAATGAAAGCCGCCGCGTCGGGAATGAGCGGAATGGCGGGGATGCCCGGAATGACTAATAAGCCAACACCGCCTGACGCGCCGGCCAACAAGCCGAAGGCGCCGGCGGGAAAGCCCGACTCGAAGGCGATGGACGACATGCCTGGCATGGGGACCAAGAAGCAATGATCAACGCCATCATTGAGCTCTCAGCCCGCAACAAGACGATCGTCTTCATCGCGATCGCGGCGGCCGTGATGGGCGGACTGTGGTCCATGCGGACGGTACCGCTCGATGCGCTTCCGGATATGAGCGACACCCAGGTGATCGTCTATTCGCGGTGGGACCGCAGCCCGGACATCATGGAGGACCAGGTCACGTACCCGCTTGTCACCGCCATGCTGGGTGCGCCGAAAGTGAAGGATGTACGCGGCTTTTCAGACTTCGGGTACTCCTACGTTTACATCATCTTCGACGAAGGAACGGATATTTATTGGGCCCGATCCCGCACACTGGAATACCTCTCGAACGTTTTGCCGCGACTGCCTCAGGGCGTTCAAACCGAGCTCGGACCGGATGCCACGGGCATTGGATGGGTGTTTGAGTACGCCCTGATCGATACGACAGGCAAGCAGAGCCTCGCCGACCTGCGCAGTTATCAGGACTGGTACCTTCGTTACTACCTGAAATCGGTTCCCGGGGTCGCCGAGGTCGCCCCACTGGGTGGATTCGTGCGGCAGTACCAGGTCAACGTCGATCCCAACAAGCTTCAATCGTTCAATATTCCGATTAGCAAAGTCGTGGCAGCGGTGCGCGCCGGCAACAATGACGTCGGGGGCCGGCTGGTGGAATTCAGCGGCGCCGAGTACATGGTGCGCGGCCGAGGCTACGCCCAATCGACCGGCGACATCGGCAAGATCGTACTCGCCAAAAGCGCCAGCGGTGTCCCCATCCTCATCTCGGACGTGGGTGACGTGACTCTCGGCCCCGACATCCGCCGCGGCGTGGCGGATTGGAACGGGACTGGCGAGACTGTCGCCGGCATTGTCATCATGCGGCAGGGAGAAAACGCCCTGGAGGTGATTCAACGCGTCAAGCAGAAACTCAAAGATGTTGAGGGCGGATTTCCCCCGGGGGTGAAGGTGGTTACCGCATACGACCGGTCCGAACTGATTCTGCGATCCATCGAGAATCTGAAGCACACTCTCATCGAAGAGTTGATCATCGTGGCCATTGTCATCATGATCTTCCTCTGGCACATCCCCAGTGCCACCATCCCCATCGTCACCATTCCCGTGGCGGTGATCATTGCATTCATTCCCATGAAGATGATGGGCCTGACGTCGAACATCATGTCGTTGGGCGGGATCGCGATCGCTGTTGGGGCCATGGTGGACGCGGCCATCGTGGTTGTCGAGCAGACCCACAAGAAGCTCGAGGAGTGGGAACGTACCGGCCGCAAGCAGGATTACCACCGGGTGGTGATCGATGCGGTCAAAGAGGTCGGCGGGCCGAGTTTCTTTGCGCTCCTGGTCATCGCGGTCGCCTTCCTGCCCGTACTGACATTGGAAGCTCAGGAAGGCAGGTTGTTCAAGCCCCTTGCGTATACCAAGACGTTCTCCATGATCATCGCGGCGGTTTTGGCCATCACCCTGGATCCGGCCATGCGGCTCCTGTTTACGCATATGAAGAATTACGAGTTCCGGCCACGCTGGCTGGCACGCGTGACGAACGCCGTGCTGGTGGGCACAATCCATTCGGAAGAGACGCACCCAATCAGCAAAATCCTGATCAAATTGTACGCACCGGTTTGCGAACTGGCCTTGCGATGGAAATGGTTCGTAATTGCCGGGGCCGTAGCTTTGGTTGTGATCACCGTTCCGGTCTTTGAAAGGCTGGGTTCCGAATTCATGCCGCCTCTCGATGAGGGCTCTTTGCTCTACATGCCTTCAACGCTCCCAGGCATTTCCGTCACGAAGGCTCAGGAATTGATGCAGGTACAGGATCGCATCATCAAGCAGTTCCCCGAAGTTTCCACCGTGCTAGGCAAGGCAGGCCGCGCGGAGTCGTCCACCGACCCGGCTCCGTTCTCGATGATGGAGACGGTCATTGTTCTCAAACCGGAGACCGAGTGGCGGAAGGTGGACACCTGGTATTCGTCCTGGGCGCCCAAATGGGCGAAGGGTATATTCCGCAGGTTCACGCCGGACCACATTTCGACCGACCAATTAGTCGAAGAGATGAACCAGGCGCTCAAAATCCCGGGCACCTCGAACGCCTGGACAATGCCCATTAAGGCGCGCGTCGACATGCTCACCACCGGCATCCGTACGCCGGTCGGTATTAAGATTTACGGTGCGGATATCAAGAAGATCGAAGATCTCGGCACGCAGATTGAGGCGTTATTGCCGAAGGTGCAAGGCACTCGAAGCGTCTTCTCGGAACGCACCAGCGGTGGCTACTTCCTCGATTTCAAGTGGAACCGCGACGCGCTGGCACGCTACGGTTTCAGTGTCGAGGACGCTAATGACGTGGTGATGAGCGCGATCGGCGGCGAGAACGTCACCACTACCATCGAAGGCCGCGAGCGCTATCCGGTCAACGTGCGCTATATGCGGGATTACCGCAGCGATCCCGACGCCCTGAAGCGCGTGCTGGTGCCGGCGATGGACGGCCAGACCCAGGTACCGCTCGCGCAACTGGCCGACATCCAGGTGGTGAGTGGACCGGCGATGCTGCGCGACGAGAACGGCATGCTCAACGGCTACGTATACGTCGACGTGGCCGGCCGGGACATCGGCAGCTATGTCGAGGAAGCGAAGCAGGTGGTGCGCGATAAGGTGAAGCTGCCATCCGGATATTCGTTCGCCTGGAGCGGCCAGTATGAGGCTATGCAGCGTGTTCGCGACAAGCTGATCGTGGTGCTTCCGCTGACGATTTTTCTAATCGTCATGCTGCTGTATCTCAACACGAAGTCCATGACGAAGACCATGATCATCATCCTGGCCGTACCGTTTTCAGCCGTGGGAGCCATCTGGTTCCTGCACTTCCTCGGCTACAACATGAGCATCGGCGTGTGGGTCGGGTTGATCGCACTGATGGGCGTGGATGCCGAAACCGGCGTGTTCATGATGCTGTATCTGGATCTGGCGCATGACCAGGCGAAGGCGGAAGGTAAACTCCGGAGCCTTGGAGATCTTCAAGCGGCAATCATGCATGGCGCGGTGAAGAGAATCCGCCCAAAGTTCATGACCGTCGCGACGATGTTCATGGGGCTGATACCGATCATGTGGTCCGTGGGGACGGGAGCCGATGTGATGAAGCGTATCGCCGCCCCCATGATCGGCGGAATCTTCACGTCATTCCTTCTGGAACTAGTGGTCTATCCGGCAATCTACGAGGTGTGGAAATGGAATTTCGAATTGAAAAAGGAATTGGCGCGTTCTTAATCGGCCTGGCGCTGCTGGCGCCGGCGAGTTTCGCGCAGGATCTCCGGTACGATGTCTGGCACGGGCACTCGGGCCCGCCGCACATTAAGAAGGCTGGCAACATGGGTGCGCTCACCATCACGGACGCAGGCGTGTCGTTTGAGGAAGCGTACAGGAATGGCAAGAAGCCCAATCATCCGCACGCCTGGAGCTGGGATTACCAGGATATCCAGCAACTGAAGATCGCTCCCAAGTCCCTCACCGTCCTGACATACAAAGACAACAAGTGGAAACTGGGCGCGGATCGCGAATACGAGTTCGACTTGGTCGGGGACAAGACGTTCGATGCCGCCTTTCAACTTCTGAAGGGCCGCTTGGACCAACGCCTGGTAGCGGCAATCCCCGATCGTCTCTCAAACATCCTGTGGGAGATTCCGGTGAAGCACCTGCTGCGATTTAGCGGAGATGAAGGCGTGCTTCAGGTAGGCCCGGACGCGATTGTCTACACGTCCGCGGACAAGGCTGATTCGCGGACCTGGAGGTATGAAGACATTGAAAACGTCAGCAGTTCGGGGCCGTTTGAGTTGACGATCACCACCTTCGAGCGGGCCAAAACGCATTATGGGAATCTCAAGGGCTTCAATTTTGAGCTCAAGCGGCGTCTGGAAGAGGCCCAGTACAATGAACTTTGGTTGCGGCTGAATCAATCCAAAGGACTCAAAATACTCAATTCGTATCGGGAATCAGCCGGGCTGCGGTAGATCCCGCCAGATTCAGAACTCCTGATGTCGCCCCGCAATTTCAGCCTGGCGGGGAAAATGGGCTGAGCCATTCCTTTCGATGGCGAGAGCTTCGCAGGTGGGGCAGGCGAGCACCGCCTGCCCGCCCGCACTGAATTAGGCCCGCTGCTCGAATAGGATCGAGGGCTCACTGCAAATTCCACGACATCAGGAGTTCTGAGATTACACGCATCAACTGCTCGCCATGGGAACCGGTACTGACGCGGCGAGGGAGGAGCGTCGGCGCAACCCGGTCAAAGGTGACCTCGGAGGCATCTTGGGGCGCGGGCTGAGCCGCCCGACGAACCGCTATACCACCCTATGCCCGCATTCGCCGGGGATGGCGCGACGAGTGGTGAGTTGCTGCCTCAAATGAGGCAGCAACCGGCGGCCACACCGCTGCCATGGCAACCCGCTTGCGCGCAAGCTCCTAATTCAACAGAGCTTTAGGAGAGTTTGGTATGCGCTTTGCAATAACCAAGTCAGCCGGAAACTCGGCGTGAACGAAAGGACACCTCAAACATATATGACAAAACTAGCAGCACTCCTCATCGCCGGCGCCATTGCCGCGGGCGCCGCGTCGCAGACCTTTACGGGCGTCATTACGGATTCGATGTGCGGGAAGGACCACGCCATGATGAAAGTCACACCGGATTCGAAGTGCGTCCTCGAATGCGTCAAAAGCGGCAGCAAGTACGCGCTGTACGATGGCAAGAACGTGTATGTGCTGAGCGATCAGAAGACGCCGGAAAAGTTCGCCGGCCAGAGGGTGAAGGTGACCGGAACGCTCTTCGAAAAGACCAGGATGCTTTAAGTAGAATCCATCGCCGCGGACGGTCCGTCCCCAACGCATCAACACTAAGTTGTCCGCGAGAGACAGACGGCGGCTGTTGCCCTGCTACTGCACGAGCGCGGCAGCCGCCTCCTGGAATGCCACCACCTCACCGCCCTGCTTGCGTGCAAACTCAAGAGCTTCGCTCCGCTGGGCGAAGGCAATCAGGCTCGGGGCGCAACGGTCATAGTGCAAATCTGCGGGCCTCTTGTCCTCTTGGATAAGTTCCTGTGTTCTCTCGCACATATTTACGTTGCTGCCTCTCACAACGTATGCGTTCTCTGGCGCCACGGCCTTTCCGTCCTGAAATGAGGTCAGTTGAGTGACCCGGATTGGCCTGCCCGCCTGCTCGCGCTGCGAGAGAGCGCAAGCCGGGCAGCAGAAGAGCCGAGCGTGTCCATTCACCACCGCCACGGTTTTGGAGTGGGCGTGTATCGGGCGCCTGCAGGCGTAACATTCGTCGGCATTCGAGTAGCCGAACGTCCGCAAGCCAGCGTACCCGAGAATGGCCAGCACCACGACACCAATGACGGCTCCGAACCAGGATCGTCGTTCCATGAGCCACCCCCACTCTGGATTCTACGCCAAATGGTCCGGGAATGACCTCTCCTAAATGGCCAACGTCAGACGTCCTGATCTCGCCCCGCATTTTCTGCCTGGCGGGGAAAATGGGTTGAGCCATTCCTTTCGATGGCGAGAGCTTCGCAGGTGGGGCAGGCGAGCACCGCCTGCCCCACCCGCGGCCTCACTGCAAATTCCACGACATCGGGAGTTCTGAACGTCAGGCCTCCCGGTGGTCCTCGGCCACCGGCTGCTCCTTTCGCAGACCGAACTTCTCCATGCGGTAGATAAGCGTCTTCCGGCTGATATCCAGGTATTGCGCCGCATGTGTCTGGTTCCAGTTGAATTTCTCCAGGGCGCGGACGATGAGATCTTTCTCCAATCCTTCGAGGCTGATGCCCTGCGCGGGCAGTTCGAAGCGGACTTCCTCCGTGGCGGGCCGTTCACGCCTCAGAAATTCAGGCAGATCGTTCAAAACGATGTCGTCGCCGCGCGAGAGCACCACTACCCGCTCGATGACATTCTCCAACTCCCTGACGTTGCCAGGCCACCGATAGGCGCTGAAGTACGGCAGCAACGAAGGTGGAAGAGCGAGTTCGG
>Ga0182030_10005306_pt1 | contig 27405 bp, 34 predicted proteins | sample 812S3MmetaG_FD_121299 | JGI IMG/M metagenome (GOLD analysis project Ga0182030, IMG submission 121299) | Permafrost microbial communities from Stordalen Mire, Sweden - 812S3M metaG (Illumina Assembly) | ecosystem: Environmental > Terrestrial > Soil > Wetlands > Permafrost | place: Sweden... | reverse complement strand
GGAAGTTTGGATAGGAGAGTTTCTCGGTGGTGGCTGGTAGCCCGAGCATTTTACACCGAATCTGAGACAGCGGATGCAGGAAGGCTTGGTCTCATCGCATTTCACATGTCGTTCTCTGGGAAGGAATCAGCATGGAAGTTTTTGAAACTTTAGTGAGGTGGGATTCGAACTTGCAAGTTTTACAGCCAGATTTGGTCTTGGTATTTCTAGCTCGAGTCTTTCTTTCACAAGATTCTAGCTGAGAATGCATGTCGACGCTATGTAAATATGGCTTGGGAAGGTTTCGGCCTACCCTGCGAATCAGAAGAGATTACATTGGCTGTGTGCAACCCGAAGCTCAAAGCCTCTGGTTATATGTGCATCGAGGCACTCACGCCAAATAAATCACTGAAGTCAGCCGTAAGCTAGCCCGGGCGCGGGTAAGGAGGTGTAGGGCTGAAAATAGGTAGAAAACGATTATATTAATGACCAATTGGATCATCAAGTAACTGAAAATATTCCATTGCTAGCTAGAAATAAAATCTTGTTTGGCTCTGCAGCTGAGATGGCGGTCTGCAAATATTTAGGCGGGCGGGACGTGTCCCATAAGGTAGGTAGGTTGTTTCCGTCTCACGTTTCACGTGACTAGTAGCAGGATAGATGGGTTCTCTTGACCGCGATATGCATTTATCAGAATAGGAAATTGAGAAATGGGGGTCTGCCATAGTGGCATAGCTCAAATTTACGTATTTGGCCAAATGGGGATAGAAAGTCTCGTAAATGGGCTTCAACGCTTACAAAACAACAACTATCCGGGTATCACAAAGGAACGTATCCTCCATTTTCCATCTATTATCCAAACAAGATCATACGTTCTCCACTACACAGTGAATCAGATTAAATTCAATATCATGCTTTTACCTCACTCCATGCAGTCATAACATCCAGGACAAGTCCAATATGTTCCACATCCATACTCTCCCCATTCTCTCTAGCAACCGACCTTGCACTCGCGATAAGATTCTTAATCTGTCTCCCATTCAATGGATGAGATGCAAGACGGTCTATCTCCTCGATGGTGATAGGAGCTTTTTGGCTTTCTGGCTCGTCGGTTTGCACTTTATTAATGAATGATTTCCAGATTTCTTTTCGTGCGGTAAAGTCCAGGTCTGGATAGTGAAGGCCTGAGGATGTCAGTGAGGTTGGCCAATGAATATAAGAGGAGTTATTTGGGATGTCACATACTGACGTGTATCCGACTCTCAAAAGCAGGGTCGCAATCTGCAACTCTGTTTGTTGTGAGGACTAATATGCCTTTGTAATATCTATAGCTTGTCGTTAGCATGTGCCTCAGAAGTATGGTACATAGATAACCAAGGGGAACGAAGATCCTGGAAAACGTACTCTAATTGTCTGAGGAATATGGAGACGAGTGCGTTTCTATTTAGATCCGTATTGTTTCGAGCTTGAAGAAAGACGTCGGCTTCATCCAATAGAAGAACTGCTTCCCATTTATGTGCTAGTTCGAGGGCGAGAGTGAGTGCTTTGTCGACGTCTTCCGGGGCTATGAGAAAGTAGGGTCAGTACATATAGATAATTGTAGAAGATCATTGAACACTCTAAGAGAGAGACTTACTGGTTCCTAGTTCTCCTGCAGATATCATATACAAGGGTTTCTTGGTCACTTCCGCCACTGCTTCAGCTGTGAGGGTCTTGCCGCAACCTGGTTTACCGCTGAGAAGAATCACGAGACCTTTTCCTTTGCCTTCAACGAAATCATCGTATTTATCTTCGTTAATGGAATGTTGCTTGACGAGGGAATGGATAAGTTTCTTGCGCCGTGGTTCGAGCACCAAAGAGCGGAAGGCATCTTCACCCCAGGTCACAGGCTTAAGCTTAGAAACTGCATATCCACCCCATCGTTTATTTCCAAAGCTGAAGCCGATGATATAGGGCTGGCACATCATGAGTTGCTCATCTGTTAATTTGCCTCGCTCCAGGACAGTGTACACCGCAGGAACGTATTCGCAATCCGGGTTGTGGGTATTAAAAGACGAAGGGTCAATCATAGCTCGTCCGTAGGCCTGGTTTAGTTCAATATGATATGAACACAAATTAGAGAGTATAACTTACGTTGAATGAAAAACGTTTCGTCTCGAACTTTTCATTTCTCTCCTCTCGAACCGCCAATCCGCTAACCTCCCTGATCATCGAATTAGTGTGGGTTTTCACTGATGATTCAGGAGCGAAGGAGCCAACTCGCTCTCAAGACATGTCTCAAGAGCTCGGCTTCCCTAATACCCTGAACCAAAGGGGAAAATAGGACATACCAGTAAGTTGCTCCTCGCAAATCTGCATACTTCTTTCCCCTTTCCTTCAAGCTTTCTCGAAGCTGTTCTTCTCTCCCGGTATTTTTCAAGGGTTGAATAATCAGGTCTTTGATTTTCCTTGCTCCAGAAAACTTATCGATCTCCAGCAGTTCTGGATACCGGCCCAGACCAAATCTGACCCCGCTGTCTGCCACAACGTCACATTCGAATTCCCAATATGGAGTTGAGTCCGGGCGTTTTTTCTTTTGCATCCTCTTGAACCGCAAAATCTGATCTTGTTGGGTGTATTTGTGGTAATGGTAAACCAGCGAAGATGGTCGATAAAGTAGGGGAAGTAACTCCCATGTGCATTCCTCAGCGGCTAGCAAAGTGTCCATATCAGCGATGGCCTGTGCATGTTCATCGTGGGTGAACTGCAGCGCTGTCTCGAGGTCGGCGACTAGTATTTCATCAGGAACCTTCTTATTTTTCTCATCCTCGAGTCTATCGGCCAAAGAGAATCGCGAGTGGAAGAATAATATTGGGTCTGCGCTGGGAGGAGTCTTGTTCAGGCCCAACCCATCAACGTCCACATTGCACTCCTTTAGGACCTCCGCCAATCCATCACTCTTTATGTCAACCTTCGTTCCCTCGTGTTGGTTCTTGTAGTTGAAGAGTCGCCGTACCACCAGTATCGGTTTTTTGGTGTTTTTCCTCTTAGGCTTCGCAGATTTGACGAGCTTCCAATTGAAGGTCTTGTAATCGAATCTTGAGAACAGTCAGTCGCAGGTTTGCACGACAATTGTTTGGGTCCTAGATAAGATGATGGGGGACAAACACTTCGTCATATCTCAATACACGCTTTTCTTTCTCTTCTGAGTCTTTTCCTTCCTCGCCCGTCTTCCCCTCCTCGTCACTGCCTTTCACCTTCTCGTCCTCGCCAACCTTGGAATCTTTTGTTGATTTCTCCCCATTTTCAACCACCCCTGATTCAGTCTCTGTCGCCGATTTCTTGTCTAGTACTGGGGCTGTCATGATGATGAGCTGTAGATGTCGCAAATGTTGAGTCTAGCTTTGGAGATCATTAACATCGTAAAGCGTGGTCTTCCCATTATTTAAGCTGGGGATTGAAGCCTTGCGATAGCGTCTGTTGGTTGCCCTGAATCCCTGTTCAGTGCATCGATGCTGGTGCTGGCCTTGCGTTGGCGGCACAGTGTGCTGATTCGGTGATTGGACCAGGTTTGCCACGCTGATGCACAGCCCCGTCCAAAGACCCTGCGATTCTGCAGTGAGCCTCAATCAGACGCCGAATTCTATCGCTACCCTTGAAATGCCCTCCAACTGCCCTCCTGCGCAAAGCGCACACAAGTTTCAGGCTGATGCATTGCTCGTCTGCCTGATGCAGAGGTTTCTCAGGTTTCAAGTGGTGTAGTTCATCGTGAGTATAACATATCAACGATTTTGGGTTTCGGATACCTGCAGATAGAGGCTTTTCTCGTACAAATTGTATACAACAATCGCGGCATCGGCTCTTTTCGCCGCGGATTACTGCATGAGTTGGGACGTCAAAGACCACTATGGAAGATCACAAGGGCAGCACGGTCTTCGAGGATGCGTTCATCGAGTGGAGGAACACGATTCTCGTGAAGAAAAAGTCGCACAAGTCCCGGTTCCTACTCGCGTGCAACAATGCTATACAAGAATCGAAAGGTTCTGTCTCACCAGAGATAATTCTGGAAGGCATTAAGCAGATCGAGTCGAAGAATGCGCAGAAATTTGGGGCACGAACAACGAGGAAAATCTTGGGTCCAGTGGTCAACGTTTTGAAGGATTATCGTGATGTGATAGACACGTGCTGTAAGATATTCTTTAGAGAATGTCAGAGATTTTTTGTAGTACTAAATATGTCCTAGGTCAAGCAGATCCCTTTCCATCGGCGATAATATGGGCCTCATTAAAGGTCATCATTGATGTAAGAAAGACTCCAGTGAGATTTTGGATACCAAACTGAGATCACCAAAGGGCCTGGGCCGCCATTTTGAGCTTTTCGACAAGATACGCTCCCAGCTTCACAAGCTGCAATTTCAACTTGAGCGTCTCAAATGGTTCGATGACCTATGGGGAGACTCGGATGACATGCAGAAATATCTTTGTAGCACGTATATCCAAGTCTTTCGATTTTGGAGTGCGGTGGACAAGGAATGTGATAGAATCAGTAAGTCATGACTACCCCGATTGTGTACCGCAAACTCACAGGCCAGGCGTTAGTGCGTTGATGCGCGCAACGACGTCCTTTAGCACAAAGAAAATACAAGCTATTATTGATGACTTGAGCGCAGAAGTCGACAAGGTCGACAAACTTGGTCCTATTGTAGAAGCCCGAATTTCCCGAGGTGAAAGACAAAATTCAGAAGAGGAGAGACGAGCAGCGGGACTAGAGAGAATGGAGAATAAGAGAGAGCGGAAAGAAGCTTCTGAATTTCGACGAGTCGTACTTGATAAGCAAGCTAGCGCTGAAAAAGGTAAGTATTGGGGTTCTGTCTTCAGAGACCATGTACTGAATCACGCTTTTAGAACGTTCCTATTCGGAAATCAGTCACTGGCTTGAAAGCAGAGCTTCAAATGGACAGAATTCCAAGCGTCACCATGATAACATTGACGAAACGTTTGGGGGTACTTGCGACTGGCTGCTAACTGCCTCGTGGTACAAAAGCTGGATAAACAGCAATGCCATAAAAGAGTCGATCCTCTGGCTCTATGCTCAGCCAGGCTCAGGGAAGTCAATTCTTTGCTCGCATGCAATGGCACATGTCTCTTCTTTGCCGAATGAGCCCGCAGTAGTTTTTCAGTTCTTCCACTTCGATGAGCAGACCACCTGTCGCCAACTGTTGTATAATATTGCAGCTCAACTTTTCGAGCATTATTGGCAAAACAACAAAACAATTCCTGATAGCTTGAGTATCAAGACCGGTCAAGCAGCGAATGACCAACAAAATATCACAGAAATGATACACACTCTCGTGGCTAATATACCAAAGGTATATATATTTCTCGATGGTCTGGACGAGGAAGATTCTGGGGCAAGACAAAAAGAAGCGCTTCGAATCCTCGACTTTATATTAGAGCTTACAGCCAAGTTTCCTGGACATATTCAACTCTGGCTTAGCTCACAAGATCGAGCAATATTTAGAAGCCGTCTAGCAGCTCATACAGTCGTGGATATTCAGGCCCAAATCAAAATTGCGGTTCAGAAGTACCTCAGCCAAGCATTGCCCGGGCTCTGCGATCTTCCATTGGACCCAGAAACCCAAACTTGGGCATTAAAAGAATTGCAAAAACGAGCCGATGGTCATTTTCTCTGGGCTACACTCATGATCAAAGAGATTACGATATCCATTCCAAGCATATCGCATCTCAGATCCTTCATCAAAAATGGCCTGCCAATGGATCTTCACGGGTACTATGCGCGGATTCTGGGAAGGTATCAGCCTGGGCCCGAGCTCGAATATGCTTCGTAAGTCATCATGCACTTCAACGGAGCTCCGATGGCTAACATATTTCGCTCAAATAGAAAAGTTCTTTCCATCGTAGCCTTTGCAAGGAGACCGCTTTCGCTAGACGAAATCATCGAAGCCGTTTGGATAATTTCAGATGGCGTCGAGAAAGGTGACACGATTTTTAGGACGTTCGTCCAAAAGCTCTTCGCCCCACTCATTGTTCTGGACCATGACAAGAACTCGGCCAAGGATCTTTGCCGACTCTTTCATTCTACAGCAAGACACTACCTATTCACCCATCCGACGATCTTGGAGATTCGAAATAGCCGGAAGGATGGTAGCCTGATTATTTCCCAGTATGTTATTGCATCTGCGTGTTTTGCAATTCTCCGCCAGAAGAAATATTCGACGCTAGTCCACAATACTTCTAAAGATAAGGATGAGATATGGGTGACCTCCCAAGGAGAAAATATCGCCAATGATCAGCTTTTAACATACTCAGCAAAATATTGGGACAAGCATTTGGATGATGCGGAAGAGACGCCTCAGCTACGCCTAGATGTCGAGCGGTTCCTAAGATCGCCAAACTTTGGCACTACTTTACAGCTACAATGTTTGTTCGTGCAATCTCATTTTGGTGTATATTCTAGGGGCAAGAATAATTCCTACGTATGGTTGAAGAGAGTTCTTCCAAAGTGGTTCACTTCTCGGGATGTACTCAAGAGTGGAACTCTAGGAACTCGACTGAGAAAAGACTATCGAGAATTTGTTTCTGAGTGGAAATGGTTCCTTCATCAGCCGACATGTCCCACGCCTTCGTGTCGAAACATGCCATATACTGGTGAAATTGACAGATGCCTTTGGGGGGCATTAGGGCCGCAGTCCTTCCTAGTAGAGAACACGCAACGCTATGAAAGCTTTATGTTGGCCAATGTGGATGCACCAAAAAAACGTTTGAGCAAAAATCGGAACAGAATCTGTATCGACGGGTTTGCATTAAATGGAACACAAATGGCAATAATCCATTTTCCATCCAAAGAGTAAGTCCTCAATTTCCTAGCACAGACTCGACGTCGCTCACGAGATATATCTTCAGATCTACTCATTCCGCGGACCCTAATTTTCAAGTTGAGACCTGGAATATCACTCGAGGAGCATCACCAACGTTAGACAAGCGCGAGGACATTTCTATTGCCATTGATAGCTGCCATTGGTCACTGTATTCATCCGTTATGGATGGAAGTCGAAAGTTTGTACCTGTTAAATTCGGTGACGACCTTGGCTTCCTCCGACTTGGATCTCAAATCTTTTCCAGAAACGAAGGAGGCTTCTATAGCCTTGCGCTGGGAGCCAAGAGTACCAACGATGTAATCCCCTGGTACTTCGAAGAATTTGCTACCCGGGATCAATATATTGTCCTCACCTCCAGACGAAAACCATCAGCACCCGTTCTTTTACCAGGACAGGATGACAAAACAACTGTGAAAACCGATGTTCCTGCTGAGGATGCAGACTCGGAAGAAAGTGATTTACCGTCTACGCCAAGTGTTGTATCCAAAGCAACATCTGTGAAGTCATCTAAAGGCAAGAAATCGCCCGAAAATTCTACAGCTGATAGCGGCGACGACAACAAATCAACAGCATCGAGCGACAAAGATTCCGAAACGCATGATATTGAATCTATATCTTCGAGTGATTCGCTTGATCCTGACTCCGATGATGAAGACTGGAGCGAGGGTAGTACGGATCTTGAAAAGCTAGGCTTCCCACTACCGGAAGAGGAGCAACACTCTGACGTCTCCGAAACACCATCATCTTCAGACACTGAACCCGAAAGCGCCGAATCCACAGATTCCGATCATCCTCAACCTCGGTCTAATTTCATTCGTCTGGATGATTCTGATTCTGGAGACGAGGTCAACTTCGGAGATGGTAGCGATGGCCTTGCCTTCAGGCGTAGGTTGAAATCTGGCACGCCCAAGGGATCTATCACAGTCTTCGACAGTAGCATGTGCCCGCCAAAGCTAGTATTCCAGTACTCCCACCCGTTACCTATAACGCTCTATGACTCACCACCGGTTATCCATCCTACGAAGCCATTAGTAGTTTGGCCTCTTTGTGGTGGCGATATTCTATTCGCTGATTTTATGCTCAAGTCGCACTTCATCCGCAAATCGAGGGCTACGTCTCGTCACAGTAAGTCAAGAAAGCTCCCTTCTTCATGGGCGTAGAGCTGTACTGATGTGTCCCAGCCCGACACGTATTCATGAAAGCCCATTTTTCTAGCGATGGTGCCTATCTACACATGGCTTCCTTAGAGGCACAAACAGTGGTGCCAGAGAAGAAAGTCAAGTCCAAAGAGAAGTCAAAAACTCCTCCACCCTTGCAACTCTCATTATTCGTCACAACGCACCGTCTATCTCAAAGCAAAACCACTCGAAGTCCTCCAAATTTGGTGCATCGAGTAAAGATAAACCTGGGATCAGTCACATCGCTCGGTGTCTCGCAGATACCTTTATCTATGACTTGGACGCCGACACATCTGTTCTGTACGGGTAGCAGCATACGTCTGCGAGTAATGAAGATCGAGCTTTTTGGCAATCTAAAGCCTCCACCTTCAACCACAACTACCACTCCCTCAATGACAGGAAATCTAGCAGTCCTGGCTGGCAAAAGCAGCGTCATGACCGTCCCCCAAAACGACATCCTCCTCCCAGACTCCTGCCGCGTCCGAGAAACTCACTACTACCCGCCCAAAACTCTCAATGAGCCGGCCACAATCCTAATAGGCTCCCTAAACCCAATAGCTCATCGCCAGATAGAAGAAATGCTGATTTACGAGGAAGACGCGCGACATTTCGATAAGTTGCCTGATGCGAGTGCGCCGCCGATAGGTTTATATGTTACGGAAGCGGATTTGGGAGGATGGGTGAGCCAGGAAGAGAGGCTGGAGGATGTTAAGGGGAGGCATGGACGGGGAGGGGGACTGGAGAGGAGGGTGGAGAAGTTTGATGCTGAGGATGATTGTGAGTATCCTTCCCTGAAAGAGTTGAGTTGATAGATACTGATGATTGAATAGGTGATATTGAGATTTATCTATCGTGATGTAGATGAGAGGATGTCTTAAAGATATGGAATAATAGCAAAATCGTTCCACGACTTTATTTTCGCAATCAAATTTTAGCAATACAGAGAAATAGGTCAATGTATTTACTATGCACCAAATCGACAGGTCATATATCAATCATTTTCCCAATTCTTAATCATATTCCCTTCAAAACCCAGCTAATATGCATCCAATAACAACACAAGGTCATGGTGTGTGAGATCAACACCAGCAATATCCAATCAGAAGAGCATGACAATCACCCCGCATCGCTCCACCAAATAGATAGATATACAGACGAGAGTAGAATGCCGAAAGCAAAGACATCGGATTGAAAGGCGTGCGGCGTTGTAGCGCCCTTAGGAAGGTACAAAATGGGCACTCCAGCATCCTTGAATCAGGACCCGACTCCTGCAGCTCTCTTGATAGGAGGTGGCGATCTGTGACAGAAAGTCGTGGGATGAATGGTGAGTAGTGGTAGGAATTCAAAGAACCGCTGGCTGGTGGGCGATGACTAAATCCTACTCGCAAAGCGAGATAGCGGTAGTGTAAAGGAGGGAGGAAACCGGCGAGAATGTGGTGGACTCGGGCGGGGACAGGGGCTTTGAGGACGTGGTGGTGAGGGACCCATTGTGGCGGGGGCGGTGGTGGGGTTGAGTGGGAGGGGGTTCGGCGAGTGAGAATGATATGTGGATGGATTGTTGATTGAGACGGGGCTGAGGGGGGTTGGGCGCACGTGAGTGAAAGTTTGAGACCTTTGAGAGTGGATGAAAGATACCTGAGGCTCCAGGTCTCGAAGGGATGCAGGTCGGTATTTAGGATCAAATTGATCGCAAGATTTGGATGTCAAGGATTCTGGGACGGCCAAGATGGGCGTTTGGGGTGCGAGGAGTTGATATTTGTTGGGGTTTGAGCTGCTTAGGAGGTGGTAGATGAATTTTTGGGATGAAAGTGGAGTTGAGGATCGATTGTGGTGGTGGCTAGGACGGAAATATGGAGAGACTCTACGGTAAGGATTCTAGCTACGCTTGGGATAATACTGAGTTTGGGCCTGGAGTGAGGTCCGAGTGAGGCTGTTGAGCGAGATGGAAGAACTGAAAAGTGATTTCTGGCAGAGGATAAATCGAGGATCCTTTAGGTAGAGAAAGTCGGGAAGAGACGGAAATCTAGATATCTTGTAAAGAGCATAAAGAAGGCCGAAAGGAGATATATATACGTCGATCATTTTGCATGTGATCTCGGGATGTTTATGAGGATGATATTGTCCTACACCTTGAGATCAGACTGTTGTCATATGAGCAGAATTTTTTGCATCGCTAGTAAGAGCACGGATGGCAATGATCATATATGTCCATCTTATATGGATTGATGTGCGTGCGAAAGGGCAGCCACTCAAAAGGTCTGGATGCATCTATCTTGGGTAAGCTCTCTTTGTGACTTCCAGTTCGTGTTTTGAGTTCATGAGGACGCGAAACGGTGCTTTTCGTCTGGGATAGTCACAAACCTGTGTAAATGTTTTGGGGGAGTTATTGAAGTATTAATTTAAATTCGTATCTGAGAGAGGAATAGTCAATAGCAAGCTTTGACGAATGCTTATAAACTAAAAATTATGTAATTTGGATAGGCTTTGTACATTGGGTAGATTGTTAAACTTCTTTTATTTTGATATCGGTAAGGTGTCAAAGTTTCAGTTGCCGTAAGTATCTCCACGTTGAGGCGCCACAACTTCAAGGTAAACACTTGCAGCCCATGTGTTGAGAGATGATCTCATTTCCAACATTCTAGAGTTTTTAAACTCTAAGTTAAAATATGAGAAGACGATTTGCTCTTTAAAATGGCCGTGCGCTCTAGTACTCAACAGCCTCACTTTGATGGTCACCGAGAGCCACATGACAGGGGTCCGGCAGCCCGGAGAACGCTAGAAATGCACGCGCAAGCACAACTATATGTTAAGTGAATATGCTAGGAGTGGCGATGATGTAGTTTTGAGGCGGTACTCGATATCTAGCATGGTTAGTCTCCTCAGGGGTAGCAGACCGGCCTCGAATTTAAGCGAACGGTTGGCACCCAACTTCCTCTGTCAGCCCAAGTTCCCTCCTCATTGCTCAAACTGTCAGACCGTTCGTACCGTTATACAAACTTTAGATTCGCCTTTCACAAATTTCAAATTGGTTCATCAAGCAAATCTCGCCCACCAGATGCCGGCAGTAGTTTGATTTGTAAATGGGACTGGGCACAGACTTGCGACTGCGGGGATACTCCCTGGACAACTGTGGAAGATCTACCTTCACCCGCGTCCCTCTCGCAGAAATGATACGCGGCCACGAAGACTCTAGACAATAACTTGAAGATCCAAAATCCTGGCCACATGTGGTTCGGGGTTGAACAGCGGTCGACGCGTCGGGTCAATCCCAAGGTTGCTGCTGTTCAAAGGGTAACTGTGTCATCGAACCGGGCATGATGGGAATTAAATCACCTCTTTCGATCGATGTACTTCCTCCGTCAACGCATTAGTTTCCGAGCACTGAGGATCTTATATGATCTCACCTTCGCATAACTTCAGGTTGGTTTGTCGGTCACGACGATATTATTTCAATCACGTGAGTAGCGTAGAGTTTGTCCTAAACCTTCCATGCAGGTGCTTCCGTTTCCGTTTCCGATTCTGAAACATACCTGGGGAAACTTCAGCCAAGAAAGAGCGGTCGCTCCGGAGTTTGAGAATTGGGGAGATCACAGCGCCCTAATCCCTCAGTGGACAGGCCCAAACATTGTAGGGATCCCCTGAAGTTTGAAACCCCAAGATAGCTCATGCGCCATGCTGCTCTAAGCTTCAATGCTGCCTAGTGGGGCTGCCTAGTGGGGCCGAACGAGGGTGAATCTAACTCTGACAAATTAAGTTTTCCTTGGCTAGCGTCTGATAATGGGGGCACGAACGAGAACTGGCAAGTTCCGTGTTGCGGGCGCACAGGACTTTACTTAAAAGCTTCCTCTTCGAGAAGCTTACTGTAATGCTATAAGCGTTGCTTGCGAATGTGGTCGGCGACCAACTGTTTTGTCTCCAAGAAACTTCCATTTTGTTGTTTTCTGTCTGATTTCTCTACCGATTTCTCTACCGCAGCTCCAGTCCACCATGCATGAGAGTACCTGGAAGTTCCATGTCTTCATATCAAAGTGGACTGGTTATATACTTTATTGGACGGGTTAGTCGCTTGTTAAACTCTACGCATCTAGTGAACGATATGTTATTAAACTTCTCCAATTCCCAATATCAGCAGCTCATTCCTTGAAAATAATCACCGTTTCTTCAGCCTCAATTCCAGAATATTTAAATTGTTGGGAGGGTCTTTCTAATATACGTGCTATGCTGTGGCACTTTTGTACCTCTCTTTGAGATTTACATTTGATATTTTCCTTTATTATGTCTTCGTCACTGTGTGGAGAGTCATCCAACACTGGTCTAGTACTCCTTCATGATCGGGAAGAGCCATCGGTCAATCCCACCATCGAGGACCCATCGACGAAGCTCAACAATGCCATGGCGATTCCTTCAGCTCCACTACCTACCCAGCCTCCGAATCCTTCTCACTGCTCAGCTCGTCTTTCTTCGCTGCAATCCTCTTATTCGCAAAGTCTATCCTTGATTTCTAGCTCAGCGACACAATCTTTGTCCTCAATTCAGACGTCCTATACTCAAAGTCTGTCTTCGATATCGACGAGTGCTTCACTGTCTCTTTCGTCCATGCGATCGTCCTATTCCCAACGTATATCGCTGATGTCCATTTCGGCAGCACAGGCCATATCCTCTGCCATTTCCGTAGGAGAAGCTGCTCAGAAACAGCTTCAAGCTCTCCAGACTTCTGCATCTATGCAATTATCCTCAGAGTCGGTCTCTTTATCAATCATAACTATCAGTGCAGCTGCTGCACAACCAACAGCCGATGCTGCCTTGACAAGTATCCCATGGTCGGCCGCAACTGCAGTGTCTTCAGCTACGTTCTCCCAGGAATTAGCTACTGTCAGTGCATCAAGTCTAGTTAAATTATCGAGTAGCATAGCTATGGCTACCCAGCCGAATACTTGGACTGGTCCCAGTGGTGTGAATGCTAGTGCTACTACAAGGAGAGGCGAGTAATTTGAAGCAAATACCAGAGTAGCTTTAGGAACTAATTAATCATAGGGTCTGCTATGGGTATAGTGTACCATCAAAACGAAGCTCCCTTTCCTTTAATTCAAGTGAGTAATATTCCCCACCACCTGAAGGATTTCTCAAAACCCCTCTGACGAACATCCCAGAACCAATCTACACCAACCTCCCAGACATTTGAGAACTCGACCAGACTTGCAATCGTTCTCATTTCCAGCATATTCGGCACCATTATGCTTTTCCTAATCATCTGCTTCATCTTCGGCACTATCAAGTGTAAAAAAACAGCATCGAGAGAGGAAATTTCGGAAGTAGAGGAAGCTCGAAAGATGAAAGTGTTTGACCAGACTTTCACTATGTCTACAATATATGCAGCAAACTCCATGGCCTCTACAACTATAGGAGAACGACTATCTAGAATGAAGACGGCGTCTCTACCGTATTTCAACCCCGGGATTCAACGGTCTCGCTCTGTACCCTTTCATGGATCCCAAAGATCGCAGGATCCAATAAATCCATTTCTCCCGCAGCAGAACCTTACGCTCCGCAAATTCTCGGATTCGTCCCTAAACTCCACTGGCGTTCCAAAGTTTGCTCATAATCCATTCGCACCTCAGACCTCCACAAAATACACCGTAAAGGTCCACCGCGCTTACAATCCCTCCCACTCCTCAACCACTACCACTACCCAATCATCCACGATCCTAGGTCGCCAATTTCGGGAAGAAGAAAGAAATAATCCGCTGCCACCCAAAGCCTTCTCGAAATCCCCTCCCGAACATTCATCAGAGATTCCTCAGGCAAAGATACCAGAACGCGATCGTCTCATCACACCCCTCCTTCCGAATCTTGGTCGTCGCCTCACACCTTACCCCATTCAGCCTTCCATAGTATCCAAACCCTATGCACTAGATTTCATCCCCGAACCATCACATCACAGCTCTTACCGTCTTTCGGATAGCGCCGCGGATCTTTTACTCTCAAAATTCACCTTCCCTACACCAAATCAATTTATATCTGAGGTTGAAAAGGAGGAGGACCAACAAGTAGAAAAGAAATTGGAAGGTCAATTACCACCTGCCAGTCCTCTATCCAAGCCAATGAGCCCCGAGGAACAGATTGGGAGATTAGAGGCTTGGCTTGAGGGTGTAGAGGAAGTGGATAGTGAAGATGAGATGTCTGCGAAGTGTAAATTGGCGGAGGAGGTTGAAGCTGGTGGACAGATGATGGAGAGCGATTGGTTGCGTGGCGAGGAGATAAAAATGGATTTGAGGGCGATGGGAAGGAAGGGAGGGGGGATTGGAATTGCTCTTTAAGCTTATAAATGGAGGTCGATCATAGAACGGAGTTGCGGAAGGAAAATCTTAAAAGTTCAAGGACTCGTTTTTAGATTGGGTTTTCCTAATATTAGCTAGGATGTATTACTTTTTGTATTAAATTCCTAACTTCCTAAGAAATGTATTTTCTATCAACCTGTTCAATCAGTCTTCCCAGGGCCGGACCATCTCAGCCTCGAATCGCTTTGGTCACGTGGTGAATCGTACGAGCGCAGGTGTTTGAAGGGACGTATACGCATTTGCAATCCCTTTCAAGGAATCATGTAAATTACTCGCGTTGTAGGCGCAAAAGAACCGGGGAGGGCGATTATCATATTGCATTCTCTAGGTCTTCGGATTTTTTGGAAGGGGACGGGCGAGGACACTTCTAGAAGATCCGAGGAAGCAACTACCTCATCCTGCTGTTAAACTATAGATCATTCAATCATCTCCAGCGGAACTAAATCATGTCGATCCTCATACACATGATTTCTCCCTTTCCCGAACTCCGTCGGAGTTCGTTTCTTGAGCCTAATGCAAGGCGCAAGGCTAAAATGACAGGCCATCAAAAACCTATGTCGTTGCTATAATTAGGTTCTGATAATGTTCTCTTAACAATGGTGCATAATAAGACACAATTTACTTTTTTGCACCTCCGGATTTAATGGCCCCCAAAGAAAAGACTATGAGTCATCAATAAGAGTCTAGTTGACGAGTCCTATAAGTATCTCAATTCTCGACGATTTTTCTTCATTTTCCTCTCGAAGATACTCAAAATGGCATACGTCCCCAGCCAAGTTACCAAACCCTCAAAGCCCCAAGTCCTACTAATCCCCTGGGACCCTGTATCTCTTGACCATGTACAACGCTTGGTCCAACAGCGCATTGAATGTGGATGGGATCACGAAGCCGTCGAAAGCTGGAAAGCGAAACAAGAAAGAGGAGAGTTGAATCTTCAATGGATTGTGCGTACCATTCCCACATTACCCCACAATTCTCAAATCCCAATTTTTCCAGGTCCTGGAAAACTCCGATCCCGAAAAAGATGCCAAGTTACTCAAGCACGCAGAGGCATATCCCCTTGAACAAGAACCGTTGCTTGATTCAGCGCTTTCTTTTGGCGGGAAACCACGAACCATTCCCTTGCCTCAGAGAACATTTGTCCCAGTTGGGCATATCTGTTTAGGCTCTGTGTTGACCGAGTACGAACGTCGCGGATACGCTAAGAATGAAGAGGGGTTGTATTGGATATCGAATTTCTACGTTTCACGGGCGCTCCAGGGAATTGGGTTGGGGACAGCGGCTATGAATACTGTGGAGAATTTAGCTATTTCGGAACCGTTGAACGCGAAGATTTTGGCGTTGAACGCGATTAATAAGATTGATCCGGAGAGGGAGGAGAAGTATAAAGCTCTTGGATTAGTTATTCCGCTGGTGAGTGTTCCGGGGTTGAAGGTGGAATTTGCTAATGATGTTAAGTTTTCTAATCAGGAGTGGTATGAGAGGAGGGGCTATCGGGTTTATACTAATGTGGAAAGCTTGTTCTCGAAAGTTGACTCGACAGGGAAGACATGGTCTTGGAATGCAGTGTTTATGAAGAAGGAGATTTGATATAGATATGAATATGATCGAACTGTAAATTGGAAGAGGGGAGATATTGAGCCGAGATTTAGAGCAGGGAGGAAAGTGTTTATACGGTGATAACAGCATAACCCTAAGGTATTCATCCACAAGAGGTCTCCTTGATTGAAAGATTATCTGCATGACCACGGCGGTACATATTCTATTCTCCCCCCTTGCAAGCTTTCCCCAGCACTCCCAGGTCCCTGTCATTGGTGGGTAGCGCGAACAGACTTTGAGTGGAGAAAGCTTTGAGCTAATATAAAGAATCGTGGAAAAGCAGTTTTGAGAAATATTTCAAGATTCTTTTGACGTCTTTACTCGATTTGAATAGTTGTTAATTGTTGTAGATTAAGAGACACAGGATTAAGTCCTGAGTCAAAGCAGCCAGGACACGAAACAATATAGTCGAATGCGTTGTCTGTATCATATACAAAACCAAGAAACCAAACTTATTTTTGTGGTCTACGATTTTGATATAGTGATTCTGGAAGAATTTCTCATTGGATCTCTGAGCATGTTGGAAAAGAACATTAAAGTTTCGATGTTCTAACAGGGTTTCAATTGTGAGGCTCGCTTCCGCAGCGAACGAAAATAAATCTGTTTAGACACATAAGGTAACCCCCATGATATGTCCCTCAACAACATTTTGTGGTCAATCAGATTAATTTCACAGTTCATACTCTACTTGAGGAGGAGTAACGGTTTCGAATTACTGGATGCTCAATATCACACTCGACTTTGACATTCAAGCTGGAGCCTTTACGCACGACATCAAACTAACTCACAAAACGTGCCTCGAATCCTCTTCCCCCCGCACTCAATATGCCAGAAATCCTACACTCAAAAAGCTATAATTTTACTTATCACCCCTCTTCGTCGCCATTTACAGCGTCCTCCGAAGAATACATAGCAAAACACCCTAGCGCAAACTACAATTACCTCGCCTCCGGGGCGCTCGTTTTCGACGACTCCAACTCCTCCGACCCACGCGTCCTTCTCATCCAACGCTCCGCTAGTGACAGCATGCCTGGCCGTTGGGAAATTCCCGGCGGCGGCGTAGATGACGACGATGAGAGCATCCTGCACGCGGTAGCGCGGGAACTGTGGGAAGAAGCAGGGCTCACCGCCTTTAGCATTGGGCCTCTTGTTGGAGATCCCCATTTTTTTGAAAGTCGTTCCGGGAAACGGATTTGCAAGTTCAATTTCTTGGTGGAGACGGAGATCATAGAGGGGATCATGGATGTGAAATTGGATCCGAAGGAGCATCAGAGATTTGTTTGGGCTAGTGAAGGGGAGGTGAGAGCCAGGAAGGTGGGGGGTCAGGAGCTGGAACTTACTACGACTGACTTGGAGGTTACTGTGCTTGAAGCTTTTCGGACCAAAATGAAGGCGAAAGAAATGCTAGAGAGTAGCTGATTCTACATCGCTTTCACTGCTACTAGTCACATATCGTGGAGCAATTCAAAAGTACGTTGAGAGATAGCGACCGCTCTAATTCACAAAGTCCAGCTCTAGTGTTTGTTGCAATCGCAACGCTGGTCCCTTCAAACAAGTTCAAAGACTTCGGCAAGATTCTTCCGCTGGAGCATATCCATTACTTCCCCATTCATCAGTCCATGCACGTAATACTCGCCAACCAGCAAGAAATAACGCCCTAATGGTCGTAAAGCAAAAGGTATCTTCCCTCCATAGAGAACACATACAATATCACCCTCCTTCATAACTTTCGGCTCCAACACATAATACCCTTTTTTTGTCCTCGCAAAGGTACGATTCTTGGATGCCCCATTGGGTGCACGACTCCATTCATCTTTCGCTCCTGTCTTGTCTACCTCTTCACACAGCGGCAGTGTCATGGCGTCAAAATCGAGTACGTTCTTAATTTACATTGCTTCTTTTGCAAGGCACTCAGATTTGAAGGCCTCGTCGGAGGACCGAGCCTCTCTCGTGGCGATTTGCACACAACCGTTGGCTAGCGTTTGCATGTATGCGAAAAATGCTGTTTCGCCGTTGACGTAACTATCTTCGAGGTTGAAACGATGCTTTTTAAGGCATATTTCGCTCCAGAGCGACTGAATAGGTACCTGCTGCCCGGCAGAGGAGGTCGACTTGAGGTGGAATTCTTTTGCTGCCAATGGCTTGGAACACGCTTCTACGACATCGATCTTTACTCCGCGAATGCTGAGTGTCAGTTTAATTGTGTCAATAGACAGCTTGCTCGACGTTGTGCCATGAGAACGGTGAGGTAGGACCTTTCTCGTCTTGACATAGCCAGACTAAGACGTGGTTCGCGTTCTTATAGATCCTATTTATGAATTGCACTAGTTGGCTTCTCTCCTGTGTATTCTTCTGTTTGATACAAATCTGGTCGGCCCAGAGACGTTGCCTATCCGTATATCGAAAGCGCTTCAAAGCTCCATAAAGGCTGGCGGTAAGTTAGAGCCTCCCATCTCCCCTGTTGTTGCTGATAGCGATTTGGTGGTCTCCATCACTAGGAGGCAGCCCCCAGACGTATGAAAGCGGCTCATAGCTTTCTGGAGAGTCGATGTCGAAGAACTCGAGCTTTCAAAGTAAAATATTGTTTCGACGAAGCAGTATAAATTCGAGTTTTTGATCGCAATTTGACGGCCTGTCATCTTCTATTTCCACGACTCCTGAACGCCTACAATATCATGAAGTCCTCCTCCTCCAGTCCATCGAAAACCCCTCCTTCGTATTTTTCAAAATCTGTGTAATAGAGATCGAATACCGCACCTAGTCTTTTGAATGTTCGAGTGTTTGTTCCATTGTCTCTTCCTTCCAGTCCCAGGATAAGAACTCCACGTTCTTTGATTTGTAGTAGCCAGATTTCGTGATCTCCAGATGACTGAGCTCGGATGTCCATTTCATATTTATCTTCGTCGATGCTGGAATCAAGACACGTACAGTTGAATCTTAGAGTGTCAGACCCGACTTCTGCAACCGTTACTGCTGCAGAGTTCTCGTAGCGGTGGTCTTGGTCCGGCTCCTATACCACGAGGCGATCGATCCTTTTCAACCCACCACGAAGCTTGACGAATCCTGCAGAGACACATCCAAACGCATCTTCGCCAGCAGGGTCACATTTTATGTCGATGATTTTCACGAAGTAAGGCCCTTCGCGGTTTGAGTCCGCGAGGGGCCATCGCACATTTCCATCAACGGATGCCCAAGACCAAGACGGTGCTCTATATGTTGCAGGACGGCCTCTCGTTGGTTTGGCACCGACGTCGATCGACCAATGACTCCAGAGCATGTCGTCGAGCAGGCTGTTTTCCCACAGACCAGCAAGATATCTTCCTCCAGCGCCACTGTGAAAGTTAGAAAACTTTCTTGCCAAGCCAGCGATGGCAGGCAGCTTGTCACTCCGTTGGGTGAGAGATCGAGCAGAATATTCAGTTACAATACACTGCCATGCATCTGTGAAGCTTGCCAGATCATTCCCGTCTGTCCAATCGCGTTTCGTATCCAGCCTCATGGCACCGATGCTCTCCATTTGTCCTCCACTCTCAGTCTCAGTCCTACATTGGCATTCCCATGCAAATTGATCTCGGATGCAGATCAGGACGCGAGGTGAGAGGATTCGCTCTTGGAGAGTCCAACCACGGTGATACAATGGCTCGTCTATCGATTGCTGGAACGAAGCTTTGGGTCTAACAAAGACTGCGTGGTTGATTCCAGGGTGGCTTTCAGAGTGAAGGTGCAACTCTACTTCATGGTCTGCTCTGTGCTCTCTAACAAGAATCCCTTCATGTACATTCGATGCACTCGCTGCCGCAATAGTCAGATACGCCCCACCGTACACCTCGGTCATTTTCGAGGCCTCGGTCGACCAGTCCGCTCTGGCGCTATCATCGTGTCCTTGTAGGATGCAGAGGGAGTCGATCCACAGGAACCGTATTCCTAATCTTCGCGTGATCTCGACGGCATCTTGAAAGGTACGAGGAAGTTCTCTTATTGAAATGCCACGCTTTCGGTCCTCTAAATTCTCACTTGTGGTTGTCGTGAACGGGGTGGCCGTTTCTGAACCCCAGCAGTAGCTTAGAGCGATGTATCTAGCATCTCCACTGATCTTTGAGATGGTCCCGGAAGGCTTGGTGACAACGAGAATTAGGTTCTGAGACCCATCTGCAGGTCCAACATCGATAATTCTTGTGGGAAGATAGCCAGGCCGATCACCTTCCCAGCCGCAGTTCGAGATTTTGCACTTTTCCAGCCAGGATTCAACCATTCGGAAAATTCCATCTGAAGTTGCGGTATCGCGTACTTTTTTATGAGTAAAGAGATTAGAAATAGGTGAAGCTACTTCAGTTTAGCATCTTACACCCATGTCAAACGAAGATCACACTACTTACAATGTTCAACAGTGATCCCAAGGTAGCCTTTAATGACGTTGCGCTTGCCTCTGTCTTTGAACCTCGGGGCAAAGAGCCAGAATCTAGCTTCAGAAAGTCCGTAGCCCCTCTTTGATCCCATCCAATGCACTCTGTCCGAATCGCCTCTCGGCGCACAAATAACCTGAAAGTCGCGGATTGGATCATCAAGGTCTACTTCTGACTTTGAAGAGTGGCGATGTGTGTTCAGAAACAATTTCACGGGTTCGTGTAGCAATTCTAGCTTTGAAATGGTCCGTGGCGTTCGTTGTTGGTGAGCCAAGTCTGGTGTCTCTCCTGCCAGGCAAAGCCCCGACAATGCGCCAAGGTTGAGATGCTCACTGCTTCGTTGCGTAATAGCCGCCTCTTCAACCGGTTCATAGATGCTTTTCCAGATAATCGTGCAAATTGGGCACCCGTCTTCTTTCTTGCTCTCTAGCCTTAGCCTATATGCCTCCTGGTGGTGGTCAAATCCATCTGCAGATCGAAGCTTGCCAAGTGTCATGGAGCTGCAAACTGCGCACAGTTCCCCTGTCCCACCCTTACCTAAAAATTGAGTGTCGTCTGGGAATTTCATGTTGATGTGCCTTGGTGGTTCCCAAAAGAGACTTAAATGGAATGCGTAGCCTGGTCTTCACTTTTGCTCTCCTTGAATCCTGGTCCAGCGTCAGCTTTCCTTATTCCAAGGAGAAACAGGAGATTGCGTGAGTAGTGAGACGTACTAAATCCCGCGATTCTTTCCCTTGAGTTGAGAATGAATTATTTTCTCGAATGGTTTCATGGGGGTTTTCTTGAAGCAGGAGTTGGCTTTCAGCTGCTCCCCACAGTCATGCAAGCCACAAGCCCCCTCGCCTATTCTGTCCATGTAACTCGGATGGATGACATCCGCCTAGATGAAATAGAACACTCCCCGAAAACATCTCTACATAATATTTGGAGCACTTAAAAAGGACGCCTACGATATTTCGGAAGAACAAGGTGATGATAGACCTTGAATCCTTGAATGAAGCCAGACTAGAAATAATTTGGATAATGTTGAAATCATGGAATATTGCAAAGCCTTGAGAAATCTACATGGCATATGGCTTTCTACGAGATCCGGGCTGCTCCGCTAAAATTAGAGCTGATCCTGGAGCTTGCGTAGGGCCGCTGGCGAATTGTTCTTGGAGATTGAAGCATCAAAGGAGGAGAGATCCACGTTCTCCTGTTTGTCTGTAGGGTCATGTCTTTGTGGTTGTTGTGAGGTGCAGATGCATCTCTATAAGTTCCGAGTCGGAAGTTGATGTGAGATAGCATGTAAATTTCGTGAGCTGTGTCTCTCATAAGGAGTCTTGATGTGCAAAACAGTCTGTAAGTACCTAATTTTTGATTATATACCTCCTACCAACGTCCGCGATGATAAGGTAAACACATGTGCCCTCGATATCTCCGCCAACAAAAGAGAAGCAAGAAATAAGACGAGCCATAGGAGGCCCAGGGCCGATTCGCGATTCACTGGAAAATTTCATCATTATCGTTATCGTCGCGTATACCTGAGCTAAACATTATATTTATACCCCGCTTGTTGTCGCTTGACGGTTTGGATTGTCGAAACCAACATTTCTTCAAACAATCCCACAAACAAGACAGCGAGTCGACACGTCGACATCCCGACACCAAGATGAAGACCCATGGTGGCAAGAAGCGTAAGCTAAAGAAGACAGCTGAGCTTAGTGGCAAGCCAAAGAAAAAAATCTGTCGCTCTATTACACCCGGCAAAGTGGCCAAGAAATCTCGCAAGTTCGGCAAGGAATCCGAGAAGACAAAGGGTGTCTCTGACAGTGAGCAAAGTATGTGGTCAACCCTTCTCCGCTTCCTTCTAAACTGACGATAGGCGCGACAGACACTCTAAAGCCTGATCAACTCAGCAAGATACCAGATGAACTACACCTTCAGATCTTGTCCAACCTGGACCCTGTCTCAACAGTCTGTCTCGGATTGGCAAGCAAGAAATTCTACACACTCTGCAGTACGAACTATTTTCCCTTTGGTTCTGCGATATTTTTAGATCTAAGCTCTTGAAACATATTTTATGTGCCTCGTCGGCCCCTTGGTTTCCCAAGAACAAGACGCGTAAACAACACATACTAATTTTAACTATAGTGACGTCCCAATACAAGAAGCTTCCACTTGACACCTTCTCCGAAGCCCAGGGTCCGCAAAATTTGAGTATCCTGGGTGAAGCGTTGGAGGCTTGGATTCCGAGGGGACTGCGATACGATGGTGACCTCAAGTTTGTGACCAAGAAGCGTTATGAAGATTTGGTGGTGCAAAGGTCGGAGGAGAGAAGAGAAGTGGTGCGGAACTTGAAGAAGTTCGGGAATGAAAAGACGAGAGTGGCCGCAGAATGGCAATTCACAGCCCTCTATGATTGTTTCGTTGAACTTTGAGAAGAAAAAACTACTGCCTCAGATCTAAACGCAAAAATGATCTTGCAGCTTCAACCATTCTAGATAATAGCGCCTCGAGAAGATCCAAATGAGCATGGAATGAGAAGAGAATGATCAGATGATAGAGGGCGATTCGTCACACAAAGCTAATGCTATGCAGGATGGCAATTGGAAGATAATGCACATATGGCATGGAAAGGATCGATAGGGTAGCAAGCTGAGGAGCAACGCAGCTACATCGAATTGATCCAGTTTCCGCATGCAGGAAATGCAAAACAGAGCCATAAAGTTTCCAAGCCTTTTGATAATACAGAGGAGGGTGTCTGAATCTCAAATACACTAACTTTAGGACCAACCACTCATCTCCACAAGAAACATCCGAAGCTTTCACAAGGAGTCTTCCCACACTTGGTAAGGTCCATCAAAAGAAACTGTGGATAACAAAAAGATTCCTGAGGGCAGGGAAAGAAGTGCATTTGACATCTCTCCGTAGTGAGGGAATTCACAATACAGTTCTTGCGAGGCATGCATCCGTATACTGGGCATCGTCTCGAAGGTAGGCATACATAACACGCCATCGGATGACGTTCTAGTAACATTCTAGTAACATTGAAGCTACACATGAGGCTTCTCATACGAGATAAAATGTAACCCTGAGTGGATGAATCGTCAGCATGGCTGAATATGTGGTACTGGATTTGTGATGCCTCGTATGTCGGGCTCAGGCAAATGATGTTCGAGATATTCGGCTAAGCCCCAATGTAGATCGACACCCCCAACAAGCTTCACTGCCCCAAACACCACCCTAGCGACTGCGGGAAAAGAGGCAGCCAGATACGGGGAAAGCTTATTGGACATATCGACTGGGCGTTCATCAGATGATGCGCTTGATAGGCGCGGGAGAATGCACCACGCATATTTGGGTCGAGTACAGCCTTCCGTTTTCCTTCCATTTTCCCTCTCTCAACCTTCTAGCGCGAATCCTCCCTCACGTCAAGATCCCCCCGCCCTCCCCGTATTTGACAGCTCAGCCCCAGAATATGTCATCAGGATGGCACATAGCCCTACGATTGAGCATATAAGCGCACTTTCTTTCCATTGCTTTCTTATCAAAGTCTCATTTCATTCATGGATTGTTTCTACATAACAGCCACAGCATCACAACGGAGAAACAGATTACCCCTCCTTGAATGACCTAGACAACATCCCCCCACCATGCCTCTCGGATTCGAAAAGCTCTCCCTTCGAGGAGAGAAACCAAATATCAACCGGCAAGAGAAACAAGAAAACATTCCTCCATCAGCACCTCCGAAAGATGCGCCTCCCTCCTATACTGCCAACGATCCCGTCGACGAAGCTTCAGTCGCCGAGCTAAACGCCGCCTTTACGAGCCTCAATCTCTCTGATACTCCTCCCGAATTTCCCAAGGCAGACTATTGTCTCGCACATCTCAAACTCCTGAATGCATTCCATGCATTGAAGGAAGACATCGGATATACAGATGGAATCTTTGGTCTTTGGGATGCGAAATGTGAGGTTCTCGAGGGGACACAAAGGGACAAGGCTCTAGCCAAGACAAGGGAGAAGAGGTGGGCGCTTTTTGTCGCGAGGGCGGTCGAGAGATTCGAGGATTGGTGGTTGAAGGTGCTGTGCCCAAGAGAAGGTGCTAGCAGATTAGAAGGGAAGTATATATTATCAGAGGATAAGGACTTCTCAAAGTTCCCAGAGCGGGGAAGAATTCAAAAATGGACAATCGATATGTTGCCTCCACTTGGTACGTTCCGAATTTGAAAGCTATGTTCTTGCTAACAGTCATAGATGTGCTCATGGTCTGGCATTCCTTCATACTCAATCCTCGAAGTTACCTCGAAGACTGCATACGATTCGGATTGAAGGATCTCTGGCAGACTGGGATGCCATGGACAGCTGTCAATGCAGCTATTGATACAAACTTCAACTACGTGGTCTCAGGAGAGGGTATAGCTGCTTTTGTTAGGGATACAGGTCATGCCTGGAACAACGCGGAGGATAATCAACAGAAGACTCTCTTCTGTCCCAGATGTACTCAACAATTGGACATCCCATGGACAACATCTGGCAAGAGCGAGAAACCTACCTTGAAAGAGTGAGCTCTGTTCTATGCAGCATAAAAATAAGGCTAATAAATTCTAGGATTACTGAGTTGAGTGGTACAGGATATGGCGATAGAGACCTATCTCACATCTGTCATCGATGTGGTGGTGAAGTTAATCACGATCTTCTTCGAGTCGCCAAATTCAAGAAAGAGGTTGAGAATCTGATCATGAAAGATTTCCCTTTGGGAGGCACTGTACTCAGCGCTACAACGGGTTCCCCCGTTGGTTCTTTGGAAAAGGATCACATCACCTTCCCAAATCGCTTGATGAGCATCGAGCTCCGAGTCCCAATTCTCGAGATCATCACCCCAACGAACAATCCAAACATGAACGATATCAAGATCATGATCGAAAAAGCGATCAAGGATAAGTCAGTTATCAAGAAGGTCAATAATAAACCGGCCTTTGGGAGTGGAATTCTCGCTCGCCAAGAACGTCTCTCAATACGAAAAATGATGTCCCGATATTGGGAGAATCATTCCATCTTCGCCCTCGAACTTGGTGGTGCAGTTTTGCGCCAAGGTGTCTTCGTCGACAAAATGCACAACATCGATTGGCTCCACAGTCCCGCAGCCCAGAGTACGATGAACCGCCTACTCGCCAAATACTCTCGCTTCATCAGCATCATCGCCGCCTACCCCCTTCACACGGCGGTCCCAACGCTCGATGTCGATCTTGGCTGGCACACGCACCAACTCTCCCCATCCTCCTACTTCGCATACACAGTCCAAAAATGCAAGAAATTCATTGACCATGACGATAAAATGGAAGAAGACGCTCTCTCCACCGGTTTTGAATGGACATCCAAAACCTACGAGAAACTCTTCCAAGAAGTATACTCTGAATGTACTTGTTGGTACTGCGAAGCCATTCGTTCTAAACACATTGGCTCCTCAACCAAGCTATTTGGAACATCCAAACACGAGAAAGCTCTGAATAACTTCTATGATTCCGGTGCAGCTCAAATGTGTCCTCCTGATAATTCGGCACATATCTCAGCACACAGCGCAGTCAAGGTTGACGAGAATGCCACTAGAGCGGCAGTGTTTGGACGCGTGCGTTTGAGGCGTAAGTATGAATTAGATGAAGCTTATAAGAAGGCTTGCAAGAGGGCGCAAGCGAAAGGAAGGAGAGTGCCGGTGAGAGACGAGTATTATTATGGGGCGTGGGGATACCCGTATATGATGTATGGTCCTTACATGGCATACCCTATGTATGGCGGGGTATACTACGCGGGTGATCCGTGCACAATGCCTGTTGGCGCGGGGCAGGCGGGCGCTTGTGCTGCGGGGACTTGTGCGGGCGGTGTTGCGGCTGGAGGGTGTGGCGGTCCTGGGGGCTGTGGAGGAGGCGGAGGATGCGGAGGAGGTGGTATGTCTGGGGGAGTGGGCGGATGTGGTGGAGGTGGTGGAGGTGCAGCATGCGGAGGTGGTGGAGGCGGGGGTTGTGGTGGGGGCGGTGGATGTTAGACCTCCAGCTTCCAGATTCGTGCAGCTGCATCCACTGCCCCGTTTGGGCGAGTTCGCCGCGAATCAGATGAGACAATTGGAGTTTAGGGTTTATGAATGCTTGGTGGAGAGGATATGATACCAAGGATTCTGTTTTTCTTTTCCGTATTTCTTACATTGCTTTACTGTTGCAACTATGACACGCAACTTTACCTGTCCAATAGAAATACTTCAGACTCGTTCAAATAAAAATCTTCACGACGCTTCGATGCTCAAGAGATTTGTCTTTGATCCTTTCCAGACCTCTAGCCCCATCCCTTAACCTTCAATGCTTCGAGGTAACTAAAAGATAAGTGATAAGGCCGGGATGAACGTGAAGGAATATTGCAGCCCTTCATAGTGGAAGGTTATGGATGGTTGGGAATCATGGTGTTAGTGCAAGAGGGCGGAGATTGAGTGGTTACCTAGACTGAGCCTTGATGGATGGATTGTTCCGAAGCTCGCGATCTCATACCTGTATGATTCGAAAAAAGAAATAAACAGGACAAGTGTTTTCTATGCTCTGTATATAAACAGCAGACCAAGACCTTATACTTCAAGAGACAATTCTCTCGTATGAACGCAGCGGCCAGCCAAAGTGAGCCAAACATACCTAGGTAGAGACCAACAGATCCACCCGCTCTAAGAGTCATATCCTTTAAGTGGATTGACGAAGCTGACAGGCTTAAGATTGGGAAGATAGAAGGCATTACGGAAACTTAAGCAAGGTCAATACGGTATCAAGCTGTCTCTGACTCCCGTCATTTATTTCTTTCCCTTGGTCATAATAACTACTTCAGCTACTTTTCCATCATAGCTATCCTTTGTCTACTACCTCAACATCCATCCATCAACCTATTCCACAAAACTCCTAGGGTTTTTAATAAAAGCACATTCAGTTTGGTTTTTAATTGATTTATCTAATTAATAATTATATAATAAAATTTGCTAAATTACGCTTTTTTATTAATTTAATTAATTATATATTT